>SMTZ1_10003720_pt1 | contig 19748 bp, 14 predicted proteins | sample DeeMarSWOR136_30_FD_25667 | JGI IMG/M metagenome (IMG submission 25667)
ATCGTTGCACCACTTCCCCACAGCCGACAATGCCAACTTTCAAAGATTCAGTTGTGCTCACCCGCTATTCCTCCCCGTGCAGTGTCGCTTCCAATAAGCTTCCAGCTAGACTCGCCTCGCAATATAGGACGCCCTCATAGCTAAAAGAACGTATACGCTAACCACCACCTGCGCCGCAATCCAGACATAGCCAATGCCAATTATACCAGTCATTGGCGTGATGAGGTAGCTCCCCACAAGCACAGCGAGGGTTATGAAGCCAGCGATAATCACCAGCTCCCTTATCCTGCCCCGCACCCGCAGAATGCTATAGTAAATACTGTTCACCCCTACAAGCAGGCTTGATACGCCTAAAATCCACAATAACATCAAGGCATTTTCTGAATAGCTCTCCCCATACAGGAGAAGCAGCCATTTGCCCAGTAGTAATAGAAGGATGATGGCAGGGATCAACAGGAGGAAGATGAATATGTAGGACCGGCGCACATTCACCCCCAATTTATCCTCAAAGTGTGAGCCCTCGGCAAATAGTGATTGCGACACCGCACCGGGAATAACAAAGAGCAAGGTTGCGATCGCCCATGCCACATAGAAGTAGGCATTCTCCTCCCCTCCCAACAGGTTAACTATCATTATGGGTAAAACCAGAGCTGGAGCTGCCATAAATAGGGAAGCAAAGTAGTTCCCCGCCGAATATCGCCACATATCCTTTATTATGCCTAGATTTAGCTTGGGCATCGGTTTATAGCGCTTTTGAACCCGGGGGATGAAGAAGAATAGGGAAATGACCAGGGCAACCCCAATAGCGAGGCCCCATGAACTAACGATACCAAAGGCACGGAAGAACAGAACCAAAAGGATGGGAAGGGGGATCTTGAGCAATTGATGGATGGTGTTCTTCGACAGGACGAAATCGGCCCTTCTTCTGGCGATGAAGATAAAATCCATCATCAACGATAGCGTCCACAAGAAGGCAAATAAAACAAAAGCCAAGGAGAAGATGGCACTCTGTTTAATGAAGCCCAGGGCAGGAGACCAGAAATCCAAGCCAGCGATAAAGATCGCCGCCACAGCCAGGGCTACAATGCCACTCAGGGTGAAGCAGGAATTTATCATATCTACAGGTTTTTCGGCTTTGGGGAGGAAACGGATCAGGGCAATATCGAGGCCCAGTCTACTTAGCAAAGCTAAAAGTGTCATAGCGGATATTATGGCAGCCCCTAAACCTACCTCCTCTTCAGTATAAAACCTGGCAACAACCACCCAGAAGAAAAAGCCTAGGCCGGAGGTTAGTATAGTATTGGCCATCAAAAAGAGGGAGTTCCGATATAGGGGATCCCTGATCTGGTGTCGCACCTGGGTCGCTTGCTGAAGATATTTCCCCAATTGAGAGCGGGCCTTAAGGTATATACTCGAATATTTCCACATAAGAGATGGTCTCATCTCCCCGTTGTACCACTATCGAATCAGATTGATAAATTAGTTCGTAGTGCTCCAGCTTCTCCAGGGGCACAGAGCTGCGGAAGGGATCTAGCCCCACTATCATATAGGCTGGATGGTCAGCAATAAATGCTTGTGCCTCCTCGTAGGTGGCAAAGGGTAAACCCTCGTTAGCCACGCCCGTGATCTCCTTGTAAGTATTCCCTCGTTCGTCTACCCTTTCCACGTATGAGATAGCCCAGGTGGAGTTAACGGGAACCACTGCCTCCCCTCCAAAGTTGTACAATCTGGCGCACATGGATTGATAATACGCCGGGTGATATAAAAATATAGGTTCTAGTTGTCCCTCTGGTGTTGCCGCATAGTACATATCAAAAAACTCATCTTGGTCCTTCCCCGCCCAGGTTGGCATAACGTGGAACTTTGTTATAGACATCTCAACGTCAATGATTACATATTCAGAGCCCAGATCATCGAGCACCTTGTTGGCTAAAGCTTCGTCTTGGGCAGTGAGGAAGGTGCTGGCGCCCTGCCTAATGATGACATATTCGTCTCCGGCACTTATGGCTTCGTCAAAGGCTGGGGCAACGGTGAGGCTATCGGTAGCGGCATCAAAATCTACTATTGTCCTGAACTGACCAGCATTGCCCCCTGTGATCATTTCGAGGATGTAGCCATTCCAATAATCGTCCTGCTGGGAGAGAGAACTATTAGTCAGGATAGCCTTTGTGCCGGCATCGGCGATTCCTGCTAGTGAGCCACCAATACCCCTTTGAAAGGGATTTGCATTCGGTATGCGGTGAGCGATGCGTGTGATCCAGTGACCATAGTCCCACCAGCTCATCACACCGTATGCCGATTCTGGGTAATCCCACTCCCCTGATGGAGGTTTTTCATAGAATTCATAATAGAAATCGGGGTCTTCGAAGGGATCCGGGGTGTGCTCTCTCATCCAAACCAGCGAATCATGCCAATCCTCATTGGGACCCCAGGGGTGCGCTGCGACGTCCCTTGCCATCCCAATATTGGGGTAAAACGCCAGGAAGAACACGATTACTGCAGCCAGGGCAGCGGATATATACCTTGGCCCAAGGTATCTGGTGATAACGCTCCCTAGCTCCTCCCCTTCCCCTCCCCTTCTCTTTCTCGCTTTCCTCCTCCTCTCGGCCCTACTTGCCTTTTTATCGGCTGGCGATGGTTCCCCGAAGCCAAACCATGCCAAGGTTCTCGAAGTCCACCCCGGTATCTTCCAACAGAGGTACCCACTGAGCAGGGCAACATTCACCGCAAAATAGTATGCGAATCGCTTCTGCCCTACCATAGCCGCTAGCATGATCACGCACCAGATAACGAGCAATGTCTTCTCTGCGCTTTTCTCCTTGACCACAGCGTAAGTTATGAGAATGAGCGATAGGGGGACGATAAAGAGGCCGGTGGTGAAATAGGTCCATACAGGCTGTTTAGTTAGCTGAGAGATATCAAACCCAGAGAAGAGTGGTTGTGCCTCGGCAATGGTTCGTGTTGTTACGCTTGGCAAAAATATATTGAACCTTTCCAGCATAGAGCCAAATAAGGAGGGCTCAATAAAGTAGAAGAGAACCGCGCCCACTAAACCGAGGCCTGCCAGCGCCAGAGGGTAGTAAGCTCGCTTTATATTTAGGTAATCCATCAGCCAAGAAACGGTACTTAGCACCAGAGGTATTAGCATGCCAATCACTAACGGTACGACAACAAAAAGTTTACCTGGATAAGGGTATGGGAATGGATTTATCATCACCAGCGCAATGAGAAATAATGGTACTCCGATAATGCAAAGATAGTCCGTTGATTTGCCTCTTAAATGATCTGCGACGTACTGAATTAGTATATAGGCCAATATTATGAATACAAAGAGCAGCCCACCTACCCAGGAAAGGAGATACACTCCCAGGGCTATGCCGGTTAACAGGGCGTAGATCAATGGCTTTCTGAGATTCCCCCAGTCTCTGCTCCACACCAATAATATGCATACAAAGAGCAGCGCCCCTACCCAGGAAAAGAAAGATATTACCAGGGCTATGCCAGCCAACAGAGCATAAATCAAGTGCTTTCTGTTACTTCCCCGTCCTGTACTCCATATATGGCTAAAGGATATCTCTTTTTCCTTTGCGCTCTTGATTGCTAATATCAGGAACAGGACCGTTATTGCGCTAAAGAGGACCTCGGCGATATGGTGGTCGGTAAATCCCAATAGGGAACGGAATAGAAACTCACCAGGCAGAATGGCAATCAAACCAGCAGAGAGCAATCCGACATTCCGACTGAAGAGTTCCCTTCCAATGAAGTATACCGGTATAGTAACCAGCGCCCCTAAAATAGCGGGGAAATATGCGCCCAATGTCTCTATAGTCTGTTGGCTTGGTGAACCTAAGCCAACAGACCACACGAAAAATCCAAGAAGTAGATCGAAGAAGGGAGCGAAAGGAAATTCCAGTCCATAAGGATAGAAGGTAAAGGTGTCGAAGGCGATCCTGAAGGGGAAATGTTGCACCAGGTTCTCCACCAATCGCATATGATACCAGGGGTCGTTTCCCCCGAATTCGACCCAATCGCCACCAAAAACGTCATCGTAGGGGAGCCATATCCGGAGATATAGGGCAACACCGAAGATTATCAGGAGTATTACAGCGGACATAACCTTAGGCCGTTGACGGCCAATACTTAACCACACCAAAACGGAGCCAATGATGGCTAGAAATACTATCCAACCAAGATGAGAAGAGGCCGAAATCACCATCGAAAGCGCTAATAGAAGTAAAATGCACCCCGATGCTGCTAAAATCCACTTAATCCTTGAAAGGAAATCGGCCATTGTTCTCATTCACCAAAGCTTAGAGTAAATTAAGATGATGCTATATTATTTTGACATTCTATAACAGATGGTCACTGGAAGCAACTTCTTTGAGCCCCTGGGCTCATGACCTGCGTAGCGCAAGGATCAGCCCCGGGCCTCACTGCGGGAGAAGAAAGCGGTAACGGAGAAATAAATGCTCATAATATGCACGGTAACCCTGTCGCCCGATAGTACGTTCCAGAAGCGAGCAAGGACCCTGCCTATTGCCCACGATGATAAAGCCGAGGAGGTTCGAACCACCGCCGCTCTTGCAGTCAAACATCAAAGGATAGGCAGATACCGCCTCAGCTCATAGTCGGTTACCTGGGTACGGTAGAGATCCCACTCGATCTTCTTATTCTTAATAAATGTATAGAAAACGTGGTCACCGAGGGCTCTTTTCACCAGCTCGCTACCCTCAGTGAGCTCAATGGCCTCAAGTAAGTTCCCCGGTAGTGTTCCGATCCCCCTCCTGGCCCTCTCCTCCTCAGCCATCTCAAAAACGTTCTCCTCTACAGGATCTGGCAACTCGTATTCCCTCTCGATGCCCTCGAGCCCGGCCGCCAGCATGACGCTGAACGCGAGGTAAGGGTTACAGGCCGGGTCCGGGGAGCGGAACTCCACTCGAGTAGCATTCTCTTTTCCAGGCTGGTACTCAGGGATGCGGATCAGGTCCGATCGGTTTCTACGAGCCCAGGAGATATAGACAGGCGCCTCATAGCCTGGGATTAATCGCTTATATGAATTAACCCACTGGCTTGTGATCGCCGTGATCTCTGGGGCATGCTTTAGCAGCCCGGCCAGATAGCATTTGCCTATTTTAGATAGGTGATACTCATCATCCTTATTGAAGAAAGCGTTACGATCGCCTTTAAACAGCGATTGGTGAACATGCATGCCATTGCCGTTCACCCCCAAGATAGGTTTGGGCATAAAGGTGGCGTAGACCCCATACCTTTGGGCTACCTGCTTGACCACTAGGCGGTAGGTCATCACATTATCGGCCATAGTTAAGGCATCAGTGTACCTCAGGTCTATCTCATGCTGGCTAGGAGCGACTTCATGATGAGATAACTCTACGCCGATGCCCATCTCCTCGAGGACAAGGATCGTCTCCCGTCGCAGATCGGTGGCCACGTCCACGGGGGTCAAATCGAAGTAGCCTCCCTGATCTAAGGGTTTGGGGCTCTCGGCATCCTGAAAGTAAAAATACTCCAACTCTGGCCCCACATAGAGAGTATAACCAAGGTCAGCAGCCCTTTTCAGGTTCTTTCTCAACACATATCTGGGATCGCCATCGAAGGGTTGCCCACCAGGTCTCAGGATGTCGCAGAACATCCTGGCTACAGTATGCTCCTTCGGTCTCCAGGGGAGCATACAAAAGGTGAGGGGATCGGGCATGGCTACCATGTCACTTTCATCAATCCGGGCAAAGCCTTCGATAGAGGAGCCATCAAACCCTACCCCGTCCTCAAGGGCCCCTTCCAGCTCCTCCACCGTGATGGCAAAGCTCTTCAGGAAGCCCAGGATGTCAGCAAACCAGAGTCTGATAAATTTTACACCATGCTCCTTCGCCATCTTGCGAACATGCTCTTTAGCCTCTTCGACCTTGGTTGACATTTAATACCCCCTAACTAGCCGATAGCTTATATCCATACTCGATGCTTTGTCAATAGGAGCCCAGCTCCTATAAGGGCTAAGTAATTATGTCAATTCATATAGAGGCATGCATTTACGGCTCTAAATAGGGGAACACCTCGACTTATCAAGGCGTTCCGACTGTTCCAAATTGGTGGAGCTGGAGTTACAATAGACAGAACTCAGCCTGACTTTTTGTCTCGCCTGATATTACTGGTCTTTTCGCTCCACTCATGAAGCGAGGGTCGAGATTTGAACCTATGACACCCTGCTTATGAAATTGCCCAAAGACAAGCCACCAGCCGCTTGGTGAACCGACAGCCCGCCTCCTTTTTCATTCGAAGTCTACCATCCTACGCCACCGGAGTCAAGCTCACCCCTCCGATCACAATCCTGTCTCGCTGATTTGCGATGTCCCACAGCCCCACGGTTGAGGCCAGACCCTATCTTTTAAAAGCGTAGGCGGTCTTCATATCACTAAGGATGCTTAGGAGACCTACACCCGGGCAATAGACTACAGATAAAACAATACAGCTAATCCCGGGTTGCTGAAGTAGTAAAGCCATCTGCTCGATACCCTGACTATCAGCTAGCGCTGAGAAGCCCCTGAAAAGCGCATTTAGAGTCCTTTCCCAGCAAGTGCCTCGACAGCTCCGGAGCAAGGGGACTTCTGTTTCGAGAAATAGCGCCGTCATTTCTTTCGATGAGAATACAGGCTAATTCTATTACTGAACAAGAGCTCATTTTACAATCGTATTATAAGCAGAGCCAGTATAGAGCAACACGGCCCCCACAAAACTGGCGCACCGAGGTTAACGCCAAGTGGAGCGATGAAGGTTTAGAGAGTGTGATGAGGCTCCTGGCCGAGCTGCAGATCAACAGAATGAAGTTAGAATACCGAGGGCAGACGCTTGATAGCATCTCGGAAAAATGGTAGCCTATATGGGAAGAAAACTCTTGGGCAGGAATCAGGAATAGTCTGGAGTTCCGGGGGAACGTCAGCTCTTTGACATATCATATTTTAGAAAGTGAGGGGTGACAGTGAATGTAAAAACTCTTCTGGCAAAAAAAGCAGGGGTACCTTCCGAGTTTATCGAAAAAGTGAAATATATTGTAGGAGAGGAAAATATCTCGGAGAGGGAATGCGACCTCATTTCCTACAGTCTTGACTACTGGTTATACGGGGTATTCCTTTCTCAGTATGGCAATTTATTATCGCTCCCCTGTGCAGTCATCTCCCCCAAGAATCATGAAGAAATACAGGGTATCCTGAAATATACCAATGAATATATGGTTCACATTACGCCATTTGGTGGTGGTTCAGGTGTGCTCGGAGGCGCTATTCCCACAGAAGGAAGCGCTATCTTGAACCTTCAGAGAATGAATAAATTTATTTCCCTGGATGAAACGTCTCTCATTGCTGAGTTTGAAGGAGGAATTATCGGCGCAAATCTCGAGCGGGAGTTGAATCACAGAGGGTATTCATTGGGAAATATTCCCCAGTCTCTCTACTGTTCCACACTCGGGGGATGGATTTCAACACGTGCTGTGGGACAGTTCTCTACAAAATATGGGAAAATCGAGGATATGGTTTTGGGAATGGAGGTAGTGCTTCCCGATGGAAATCTTCTTAATATTATGCCAGTTCCAAGACGCTCCACGGGACCTTCACTGAAAGACCTATTCTTGGGCGGTGAAGGGACTCTTGGTATTGTGACAAAGGCAGTGTTATCAGTGCATCCCCTACCACAGGGAACGTTAAAACAATCGTTTGTTTTCCACTCCGTTGAAGTTGCATTAGAAGTGGTGCGGAGAATTTTGAGAGGGGATGCAAAGCCCGCAGTGGTAAGAATATTTGATGAAGCTGAAAGTGAAAGGTATTTCGAGGAAATAAAAAACAAAGTAACGGTTATCTTCATCTCCGAAGGCGAGCCAGACTTCGTGGCGCTTGAAGGCAGCGTAATCAAAAGAATTGCCGAAGAAAATGGAGGAGAGCCTTTGGGAGAGAATCCTGTAGACATATGGCTTAAGAAACGTTTCGATATAGGTTTAGGTCCTATCATAATGCAACATGGAGGAATTGTAGACACAATTGAGGTTGTTTCTCTCTTTAGAGATGCTGCAAATCTCTATAAGGATATAATTACCTCAATGAAGGCAGTGGATGGTGCACTATCAGTTACGGGGCATTTCTCACATTTTTACAGAGAAGGAGTTTGTCTATACATCACATTCGTTGGTTTCCCCAAAGACCCGTTCCGTTACTACAAGGATACATGGACTGCTGCCATGGAAGCCACTTCAAAAAACAACGGCTCTATCAGCCATCACCACGGAATTGGATTCTGGAGAAAGCAATTTATGCAGCAGGAGTTGGGTGCTAGTGGTGTGGAGCTGCTCCGGAGAATCAAACTTGCTTTAGACCCAAATGGTATATTAAACAGAGGAAAGCTTATCGAATATGGAAAATAAAAAGGAATTAGAACAAATCACAAATTGTGCAATGTGTGCCAACATGTGTAAACACAGTTGCCCCACATATCTTGCCACGGGAAAGGAAACAATTACCCCCCAGAAAATGGCACGCCTCATTCTATATCAGGGGAAAGCACTAATTGAAGACGAAAAGGGCTTCTTTGATACGATGTTCCAGTGTGCCATGTGCGGAGCATGCAAGGCAAATTGTATCTACGATAATTATGACCTGAGGAAATTCATCCAAAGAGAGCGAGGCAAAGCTTTCAAAAATGGCATGCTTCCGGATGAAACAACGAAACGAATAGAAACGTTTACAAAGTTTGGTAATCCCCATGGAGAACGACAGCTTCTTCAAAAGGGAACGGGAGAGCTAGGTTATTTCGTTTCTTGTTCTACATACAATGATCAACAGTTGCTGAAGGCGATGGATAAGATAATCACGGCGAGCAAAGAGCAAGTTCACGAATTCGGTGGCACCGATATTTGCTGCGGCGCACCCCTTTACTACGCCGGAGATACAGAAGGGTTTAAAAAGACGGCGGAAAAGATGAAAGGGGAGATTGAAAAGAGAAAGCTGGGGAAGGTCATTGCAGGCTGTCCCACCTGTATCAAAATGATGAGAGACGTATACCACGAAGTGGGCGTTGATCTAGATGTAGAATTGGTTCACATGACCGAGTTTCTTGATGCTCTCTTGAAAGAAAGGAAGATAAGGGTTAACAAAGCCAATGCTACGGCAACTTTTCACGACCCTTGCATCCTTGCAAACGATATCGGTATTACCGAAGCTCCCAGAGAGGTCGTTAAAGTATTGGGTTTTAAGGTAAAGGAGCCGGTCTATTCGCAGGAATATACACACTGCTGTGGCGGATTATGCGGTACGAATATCGGAGATTGCAGCCTCACCGATAAGGTAAGTTCAATGCGCATCAATGAACTCAAGGAAACTGGTGCCGACGTTTATGTTTCAGCATGCCCTACTTGCAAAGCTGTCTTATCCGGTTTGTCTATAAAAGATATAACTGAACTTGTTTCGGAGCAGATAATTGATAAATGAAGAGAGGCTGGCACGAACCATACAGGGTGAGATAGAAAAAGCGACTGGCGAAAAGGCGACGGTCTCCATTCAGGATAGCGCTGCAAGATTGAACGGGCAGTTTCCCTCTAGTCAGAGTGTTGTGGATGCCGGACATACTGCAGCTAACTTTGATCAAGTCCGGGGAGTAGTAAACGAAATTGACTATCCGGGCAAGATACCTTTTGTCCCACCTCAAAAAGTATCCGATGAGCTTAGTAGAAAAGAATTCGACGTTGTTATCGTTGGCGGGGGAATAATTGGCGTAGCAGTCGCCAGAGAGCTTTCACGATTCGACCTGAGCATGGCGGTAATTGAACGGCATGATGACCTGGGAATGGACCAAACAGCACATAACAGCGGCATGACGCATCCCGCCGTCCTTACCGAATTAGGCTCGCTGAAATGGGAGATGAACTACAAGGGAAACGCAATGTGGGATGAGGTTGCCAGCCAGCTTGATGTTAGTTTCAAACGCCTAGGGACGCTTGTTGTGGCTGAGAACCCTGATGAAGAACTACTGATTCCCTACGGTGTGGAAACGGCCCTGAAACACAGAGACCCTGCTCCAAAGGTGCTGGACAGAGAAGAACTGGATAAGGTTGAGCCGGGGCTTGCCCCACATATCAGGAAGGGTGTACTCGTATGGAATACAGGCATCATCTCTCCATTTGAAATAACCATAGCCTACGCCGAGAATGCCGTGGCAAATGGAGTGCAGTTCTTCTTAAATACAAGCGTAATGGGAGTCCAAACCGAGGAAGGAAGCATCAAGGCAGTCAATACAACAAGAGGAACCATCAAAACGCAGGTCCTAATCAACGCCGCGGGACTGTATGCAGATAGGATTGCCGAATTTGCTGGAGATAGGTTCTTTACCATTCATCCCAGAAGAGGAGAAACAATCATTTTTGACAAGTCTTACCAGCCCGTGCGAACAGTATTAGCTTCGTTCAGCATGGCTAGCACGTGGGGAAGAAGAGGCCAATATTCCAAAGGGGGCGGTATCATCCCTACCATTGATGGCAATCTTCAGTTCGGGCCAACGTCTGAAGAGGTATGTGATAGAGAGGACGTGTCCACCACAAATGCGGGGCTTGAGGCACTGTTTAGTAGATTCGCACCATTGCTTGAGCGGCTTAAACCGCACTATGAGAAACCCGATAAAGGTAAGATCATCACTCATTTCGCTGGATGTAGAGCGGCAACATACAAGGAGGATTTCATTATTGAGCCTTCCAAGAAGGTGAAAGGGCTAATTCACGTTGCTGGCATTCAATCTCCGGGACTTGCATCGGCGCCAGCCATTGCGGAGAGGGTGAAGGAAATCATAATAGAAGAGGTGCACCCTGTCGAGAATGCACACTTTGAACCAAGGAGGAAGGGGTGCAAACATTTCTCCGTGTTGGACGGGAAGGAAAGAGAGGAACTGATCCGAATGAACCCTCTATATGGACATATTGTCTGCCGCTGTGAAAAGGTAAGCGAAGGCGAAGTTGTGGATGCATTACACGGAGGTATTCCCGCCAAGAGTGTCGATGCCATCAAACGGAGGACAAGAGCAGGTATGGGAAGATGTCAGGGTGGGTTCTGCATGCCGAGGGTTCTGGAAATCATCAGCAGGGAGGCAGAAATCGAAAAGGGATTGGTGACAAAGAGCGGGGGGAAATCTTTCATCCTTAGTGGAAGGGCAAAGTAGGTGAAGAAATGAAATACTTTATTGTCATCGACGGGGGAACACAGAATATTAAGGCATTTATCTTTGATGAAAAAGGGAATGAGGTATACGGCGAGGCATATCCGGTGAGCCCCTACTTTACTACCCAGCCTGATTTTGCCGAGCAAGATGCAGAGGCATATCTGAGAATTACCCAGAAGGTGACGAAGAGTGTGGTAGAGAATTCCGGCGTCCCTAGAGACGAGCTCGCTGCTGTTGCTATCACAACCCACAGAAGCACAATTGTGCCGGTTGACGAAGATGGCAGACCTGTTCGTCCCGCGATAACCTGGCTTGATGAGCGTAAAACAGAGGGACTCAGTCTCCCCGGTGGTCCGTTTGTATCACTGGTGTTTAGGGTCTCAGGAATGGCACCGAAGCTAAAGGAGTATCAGAGAAGGTCTAAGTTCAACTGGCTCAGAAAGTATGAACCGGAGAGTTATGAGAAGACATACATATTTCTTACAATATCATCGTACATATTTCATGCATTAACCAACCAGTTCAAGGATTGCTCCTCAATGATAGTGGGGCTGTTTCCCATCGACCTGAAAGGACTTCAGTGGCATCCCAGAGAGGTGGTGTACAGGGTTTTCGGGGTTGAGCGAGGGAAGCTGCCCCCCCTTGTGTCACCGACTGAGATCGCCGGGGTGGTTTCGGAGCAAGGAGAAATAGACTTCGGTGTGCCGCGAGGGCTCCCCGTAATCATCGGGGCGGGGGATAAACAATCCGAACTGCTGGGGGCTGGCGCGATAAATAACGACATCGCCGAAATCAGCTACGGAACGGCTGCGGTCATTGAAGTACTATCTAATAAGTATGTAGAACATCCTAAAATGGATTTCTTCACCTGGGGAGCAGCGATCCCGAACCATTGGGCACTCGAAGGTTTTGTGGGCAGAGGATACTGGATGGTATCCTGGTTCAAAAGAGAGTTTTGCAAACACGAGGAGGAGGAGGCGCAGAAACTAGGGGTAGCGCCTGAGGAGTTGTTGGACCGAGAAATCGAGGAGGTCTCTCCCGGTTCCATGGGCTTGATTCTCCAGCCTTATTGGCACCCACTTGAAAATGATCCCCTTTCTAAAGGTGCCATTATAGGATTCTCTGGGGAGCATACAAAGAAGCATATCTACAGGGCAATTGTCGAAGGCGTTGCATACGAATTGCGCAGGTTAGGGGAAATAATCGAGAAGCATTCGGGAAGCAAAATAAAGGAGTTAAGGGTCGGCGGCGGAGGCTCAAAAAGCGACATAATCATGCAAGTCACCGCTGATGTTTTCGGCCTTCCCACATGCAGACTGCATACAAGCAACCTGTCGGCCTTAGGTGCCGCAATAGATGCCGCTGTTACCCTGAAAATCTATAACGACTTCCCTGAAGCTGTGGCCAATATGGTACGAGTAAGGGAGACCTTCACCCCCTGCGAGGAGAGTGCGAGGATCTATGACAGGCTGTTTAATGAGGTATACAAGAGGATTTATCCCACACTTTCCCCATTGCACTATAAAATAGCCGAAATCACGGGATACCCAAAGGTAATATGACAGGATAAATAGGTTGTCTATTAGCTATGCAAAGTTAATAAGAGAGGCCAATGGAAGCTGATGTAACCGTTATAGGCAGCGGACCTGCGGGACTTGCTGCCGCGCTCCATGCTGACTATAGTGGCGCTAAGAACGTCCTTCTTCTTGAGCGAGAGGAAGAACTAGGGGGCATCCTCAAGCAATGTATACACAATGGCTTTGGCTTGCAGCAATTCAAGATAGACTATACCGGTCCTGAGTACGCGGAGCGCCTTATTGAAGAGATAGAGAAAACAAACGTGCGTCACTTCCTAAATACAATGGTGATCGCCCTTTCCCCAGATAGGACTATTACAGCAGTAAATCCTAAGAGAGGTGTATTCCAGATAAAATCAAAAAGTGTTGTGCTTGCTATGGGATGCCGAGAACGTGCCCGAGGAAGTATTAATATCCCGGGCACTCGCCCTTCTGGAGTATATACTGCGGGTGTGGCTCAAAGATTCGTCAATATCGATGGGTATCTTCCTGGGAAAGAGATTGTTATCCTGGGCTCCGGGGACATTGGACTCATAATGGCGAGGAGACTTACTCTTGAGGGCGCTCAAGTGAAGGGCGTTTATGAAATAATGAATTACCCCGGAGGATTAAGGAGAAATATCGTTCAGTGCCTCAATGATTTCAATATCCCTCTTTATTTATCTCATACAGTAACAGAGATACGAGGCAAGGATCGCGTGGAAGGTGTTGTGGTATCTAGAGTAGACGAGAAAATGCAGCCAATCGGAGGTAGTGAACAATTCATAGCCTGCGATACTTTGCTTCTTTCCGTAGGATTAATCCCCGAAAATGAGCTATCAAAGGAAGCTGGAATAGGACTCAGCTCAATTACAAAAGGACCCATTAGCACAGAGACAATGGAAACAGCAGTGCCGGGAGTATTTTCCTGTGGCAATGTATCCACCGTCTTCGATTTAGTGGATTATGTTGCCGAAACTGGCATGACTGCCGGTAGGAACGCCGCAAGATTTGCAGCAGGTGGCTGGAAAAAAGAGAAAAATTCAGTTGAGATAATTCCGGGAGAAAATGTGAGAGTGCTTTTCCCTCAGCGATACTCCTTTGAAGATGATCTTATTTTGTTTATAAGGTCTGCAAAGCCAGTTGAGAGACCGGTGAGAATTGACATCTCTCCACTTGAAATACACTTTAAGAAATTATACTCAAGGCCAAACGAAATGATTAAATTGAAAGTACCCAAGGACAAATTAAAGGGCACTACTAAATCCATCGAAGTCCATATAACAGAGAGATAAGGATGGATGTAGAGAAGAAACACTTTACCTGTGTTATTTGTCCCATTGGATGCGAGATTGATGTAGAGCTTCAGGGCAGTGATGTAGTTTCCATGACAGGAGACAAATGCGCAAGAGGGAAAGAATTCGTGTTGCAGGAACTAGAGGAGCCGATGCGTATATTAACCACAACGGTTCGCATAAAAGGGGCAAAATGGGCGATGCTTCCAGTTCGCACCGATAAACCAATTCCAAAGCGATTGTTATTCAGGGTGATCAAAGAACTCGCAGATATAGAATTACAGGCACCAGTGAAGGTGTCTGATGCGATAATTAAAGATATTGCTGGCACTGATGTAAATATTATAGCCACTAGAAATATGAAACGGGAGAAGAAGGACAAGTTCGTTTAGATAGCTAGGTGACACCCAGAGTGTCAGGGCTATCTTCCGCTTCAATTTTGGGTAGTGTAACGTTCAGTTGACATTTCTCAGGGGGGTATGTGTGAAAACGCCCCGAGGAGCTTCTTTAACGGTAGAAGGACCCCTTATAGCCTCCGTAAGCTCACCATCCTAGAGGGTGGAAGAAACAGAAGTAAGTTGGAGCCAGAGGATTCCGGCTCAATACAGGTGAAATAAACAGGTGATATTGCACTACAGACTGCCGATGCCGCAGAATAGTAAAGAGAAGGTACAGGCAGGAGTTCTACCTTAGGAAACCTCTGCTGAGCCTAAGTGGACGATATCAAGAACTTTTTGCCTATCCTTTACCCTAGCCCGCTAGCGCGTACTCTTCAGGTGGTGCAATCACATTGGCAACTTGTCTACCGCACAGCCGCTTCAGGGCTAAACGCCTTACTTCCTGGGTGATACCTCCTTTTTGGCCTGCACATCACTCAAGAAGAGGGAAGCTCTTCCCCAAGCGTTCGCTTACCTGAGCAGCGCCCTCGATTATGTCTCGAATGGCCTCTTCCACGCTCAACATTTCCCTTATCAACCCTGCTACCTGACCACCCACGTAAACACCCTTTGCTTTAATATCTCTTTCGACATCCTTCTCACTCAGCAAATCCAAAAGCTGGCTCTCCACATCTCCTGCTTCGGAGACCATCGCTGACTCCGACAGCGCAGACCGAAGGAAGTCCTGGGTAAAGGCACGCCATCGCAGATTGCCACCTCCACGCAGCTCGGTACTGGTATCACTGGCCTTGATGATCGCCTCCTGGAGGCTGTCCTCTATCTCACACTCCCTGGTAGCCAGAAAGCGAGTCCCCATCTGAACTCCCTCAGCTCCCAGCGCTAAGGCAGCCACAAGGCCTTGAGGCACCAAGACAAAGGTGGTGACCCCCAGAGGCCCTACCAGGCCGCCAGCCTCGGTGCCTTCGGCGACAATGACATCAATTCCGGCAGCTTCAGCCTTAACAGCGTGACGAACTGATGGCACAACATGCATGACGACTGCATCGGCATCTTTGAGGATTTTTGTAAACTTCTCAGGATTCCCGGCAGTAGTGGCAAATATCCTTACGCCTTCCTCCAGGGCTGCCTCAAGTGTGGCTTGGGCTCGATGCTCCATCGCCAGCAGGATATTGACGCCGAAGGGCTTGTCGGTAAGTTCCCTCGTCTTACAAATCTCTTTTCGCAGGGCTTTCGGACCCATAGCCCCGGCCAGCAATCCCAGCCCGCCTGCGTTGGAAACAGCCGAAACCAGCCCCGACTTGGAAAAGCCCGCCATGCCTCCCTGGATTATAGGGTACCTAATGCCGAATTTGGCGCAAACCCTGTTTTGCATCGCTCAACTACCTCTTTATAGACTTACTCAAACAACCCCCGCTACCAGACCTGCGATGTCGTCATCTGACATCCCCACAAGCTCCTTGTAAAGCCTGGCGCCGGCACCAGGCTGCCAGTGCCAGCCCCATCATGCCATCAACCCAGAATTCACCAGGGTCATTGTCTCTGTATTTCACAACCCGGCTTTCAGCCCAGAATTGTGAGAACCTATTAACCCTTCATTGCTTCATCCAAGTCGGCATCGGTGGTTATCACCCCCTCGGCCAGCAGGTCGGCGATCGCATCATCGGACATTCCCAGAATCTCCTTGAAGACGTACTCATTGTGCTGGCCTATGCAAGGTGCAGGCATTCTAGCCTCAAACGGCGTCTCTGACAGCCTGTAGGCTGGCGCATGATAGGCATGGCGACCGATCACCGGGTGCTCCATGAATTGAAAGTGCTGGCGGTGCTTCAATTGAGGGTCTTCAAACAAGTCCTGGGGCTTGTTGACCACCCCAGCCGATATACCAGCCGTTTGCATTAAGGCTACTACCTCCTCGGCAGCGAAATTGGCTGTCCACTCGCCTACCAGCTTGTTCAGTTCCTCCTCGTTTTGCTTCCTTGCCGAGCTGGTAGCAAACTTTGGATCCTCAGTCCATTCGGGATTGCCAATAACGTTGCAGAAAGCCTTCCACTCTTCATCACCAAAGACGGCGATGGCACACCAGCGGTCGGCTCCGCGACAAGAGAAGGCGCCGTGAGGCGCGGCATGGGGGTGCTGGTTTCCCATGGAATTCCACACTCGACCGTTTACGGTGTAGTCTAGAATCGCTGGCGCAAGAAAGGTGATTGCCGCCTCAAACTGCGAGCTGTCCAAATAAACGCCCTTTCCCGTCCTCTTGCGATATAGAAGCGCCGCCATGAGGCAGGTTATGTTGTAGCGCGGGGTTACGAAATCGGTGTAGGGGCCGAAGAGACCTGTCGGGTCGCGATCCGGCCAGCCCACCAGATGGCCGAAACCAGTCAAGGTAGTGGCCTGTAGTCCTGTGCCGGCGAACTGGGCATGAGGACCGGTCTGCCCCAGCTGCGATGTGCTGAGATATATAATGTCGGGCTTAATCTTTTTCGCACTCTCATAGTCCAGCCCCAACTTGGCCATCACCTCGGGTGCGTAGCCTTCAGCAACTATGTCGGCCCACTTTATCAGCCGGTGAGCGATCTCTTTTCCCTTAGGCCTGGACATATCCACGGTGATGCCGTACTTGTTGACATTCATCGCAGCGAAGAATGCGTTGCGATCGATGCCGGGACGCCCCTCTTTGAAGGGAACCCCTCCGGTTCTCAGCGGATCAGGCCTTTTATGGCTTTCAACGCGAACTACCGTTGCTCCGTGCCACGCCAGTTCCTTGATAGAGCCGGGGCCAGTAGCGACCCAGCCGAAGTCAACCACCTTTACACCAGCTAGCGCATGTTTTCTTTCCATTTTGCCCTCCTGGTTTTTGTCTCGGCGAGGTCAAATCACCCCGGCCTGCTTGAGCAATACTACTTTCTCCTTGGAAAGACCAAGCTCCTCAATATAGATATCTTCATTGTGCTCTCCGATAAAAGGCGGGCGGTGCCAAACCCTCCACGGCGCTTCACTGAGTTTGATGAAGGCACCGGGGTAGGTGATGGCCTCTCCAAGCTCTGGATGCTCCACTTTCTCCCAGAATCCCCGGTCAGCAAGTTGGGCGTTTTCCAGTAAGTCCTTGGTGGTGCTCCAGGGGCTGAGGATAATTCCCTTTTCCATGGCTTCGTTGAACAGCTCAGCCTTGGTCTTAGTGGCCAGGAACGCGGCGAGTGTGCTAGCCACACGATCGAACTCCTCTTGAGCAACGGTAGAGTAATCAAGGGTAGCCCAATCATAATCTTTCAGCTCCATAGCCATGCCATCGCGATTGGCCATTTCCACCAGGGCCTTGCTCGAGGCTCGACCTCCAGCCCAAGCACCACCGGTCGGTCCCCAGCTTACTCGTCCATCCTTGCACGGCCAATCAAAGCGCATAAAAAGCGGAGGCAGGTCTGCCCGTGGCGAGGCCATGATCCCCCCCAGCCTGGGCATATTGGCCCCCATCAGGTCCCACAGCTCGGCCCAAAACCATGTGTTAGCCATAGCGCTCTCTTGCACGGAGACATCAACATGCTGTCCTTCTCCGTTCATCTCGTTATAGTACAGGGCGACCAGCGTTCCTGCGGCTGCGTGCGCCGATGCATTACAGTACGCCTGCTGAGCAGTGACCTGAAGCGGTGCTCGGTCGGGACTGCCGCAGGGGGGCATCATGCCGCCAGTAGCCCAGCCGACGATGTCGCTCCCTTTGTAGCAGGCATAGGGTCCATTCTGGCCGAAGGGAGTGATCGAGGTGAGAATGATCTGCGGGTTGACTTCCTTGAGACCGGCATACCCCAGACCCAGGCTATCGAGGTATCCTGGCTGGAACGACTCGACAACGATGTTAGCCGTCTCCACCAGTCGCTTGAAGATTTCACGCCCGTCTGGCTTCTCGATGTCCAGTGTAATACTTCTCTTATTTAAGTTGAAGGCAAACCAATAGAGGCTTCTCTCGGGGTGCGGTATGTCTTTGTAAAAAGGACCTATATTGCGAGCGGCGTCTCCCCCCGTCTTCTCCACCTTGATGACATCGGCACCGAGATCCCCGAGAATTTTGCCACAAAGGAGGCCATTTTCATCGGCGAGGTCCAAGATTCGATAGGGACCCAACATGGACTCGCTCTTTTTCGTGCTCATCATCTACCTCCTTTCGCAATTGTGTAAACCGGCTGATAGCAGTAAATTTGCTTCGCTCACCCCTTTCTCACGCCCCTCAAATCCCCCTATTTCCCTTTGAAAATTGGCTTCCTTTTCTCTTGAAAGGCTTTTGTCGCCTCTTGGAAATCTTCTGTTCGCATAAGGGTCATGAGCGCAGATTTCTCGTATTCTATTTGATCCTTAATGCTAGCCTCCAGGCCTTGATAAAGTCCCTTTTTGGCCATTTGCATAGCTAGGGGTGCTCCTTGGGCTATTCTTCTTGCCAGTTTATAGGTGGCCTCTTTCAACTCAGCCGCCGGAACAACCTCATTGACCAGCCCTAGCTCTTTACCTTCTCCAGCCGTGATAGTCTTACCGGTAAAGACTAGCTCGCAAGCCTTGGCTATCCCTATCAGACGTGATAGGAAGTAAGTAGAGCCCGCTTCCGGGACTATGCCAAATGGAACAAAAGGCAGGGAGAACCTGGCCTCTTCTGCAGCAATTCTGATGTCGCATTGCAATGTAATAGTCAGGCCAGCACCTATTGCTAGGCCGTTAATTGAAGCGATCACCGGTACCATATTCCTAAACGGCAAATCATACTCTTCTGCGCCAGTTAGCCCTCCCCTATCAATAGTCCCCTGAAACATTTCTTCAATATCAGCTCCAGTACAGAAGGCGGGGCCGGCACCGGTAATGACTAAAACCCTTACATCTTTGTCCTGCTCAACCTGTTTGAACGCGTCAAATACCTCGGCTTCCATCTCCCAATTGAAGGCATTGAACTTGTCTGGACGATTAAAAGTGACAGTGGCAATGCCCTCAGATTTTTCAAGAATTATGTACTTCATCACACTTTACCTCCTTTATATTGAATCTTTAACTATCTTAGCTCAAGATTTGGGGAAAGTCTAGGTTCCTCGTTCCACCCCTCACTGATTGTAATATCTGGTCTATATCGTCCGGGGCAGTCCCAAACCGACCCAGGCGATGAGGTTACGCTGGATCTCCGAAGTTCCACCACCGATGTTCATCCCTGGAGTGAACTGGTATAGGGCCTCGAACTTGCCCATCAAGGGAGCCCATTTGGAACCCTTCTTCACCTGGCCGTAGAGACCCAGGATTTGGCAGGCTGTACAGGCGAGGCGTTGCGTCAT
>SMTZ1_10002563_pt1 | contig 19745 bp, 18 predicted proteins | sample DeeMarSWOR136_30_FD_25667 | JGI IMG/M metagenome (IMG submission 25667)
AGAGTTATGCTACCATCAATTATATCACTCAATTGTCAGTTGAAAATCATATATTCACTCCTTACAGTGGTTTTATTTTGTCAGGTCAAGATAGATTGTTGGTTTTTCAAAAGCTTGTACCAGAGGATACGATCATCGTAGAAGAAAATTTCGAAGAAAATGAATAAAACTTACCAAAAGACTTCACACTTTCAGCTTTCCCAAATCCTTTTAATCCGAGGACGAATATTATTGTTGAAATCCCCGAAGCTGCAGCTAACAATCCAATTGTGATTTTTATTGTTAACACCATAGGTCAAACCATAAAAACTTATCAGCTAAAAAATAACAAAGGAATTTACCGAACAGAGGTTGAATGGGATGGTCACAATGATTCGGATCAGCCTGTTACCTCGGGAATTTACTTTGTTATTTTAAAATCAAGTGGTATAGTGAAAAGCCATAAAATAACTTTGTTGCGTTAATAGCAAATTGAACAAGAAAGGATCAAAAATGAATAAAATAATTTATCCACTGATTTTCTTAATAATATATTTTCCGCCGACCTTTGCTGGGGATTTTTCAGTCTATGAAGCGAACTATCCCAATGTGAAGGATTATAACATAAACGTTGATGAAGCCACTTTAGTGGTGCATTCCCGTGGAAATTTCATTGAAATGAACCTATACATGACGGTTTCTTATGATTTTGAAAGCTGGTTTTTTAAAAATTATAACGAGTTAGATTACTATATTATAATGAAAAGAAACAAAGTCACCTCAACACTAATATAAAAGAGTAGCATAATTGATTAACAATTTGTTAAACAAGACTATAGAGGTGACCCATGGAACTTAGCAAAACACAAAGACGCAAAATTGAAAAAAGAAAACAAGTAACAGGTAAAACCATCGTGGCAATTGATCCGGCATCGAAAAAACATCAAGTTGCCATTCTTACACCGGAGTCGATTCCGATGATGCGGTCATTTAAAATTTTTAATACTGGCCAAGGATTTAAGAGATTGCTTCGAAAACTCGAAGGGATCAAAAAAGAATTTCCTGTCACTAAATTTCTGTTCGCCATTGAGCCCTCTGGTCACTATTGGATTCCGTTACTATTCTTTTTCAAAAAGCGTGTCTTTAAATTTGCTTCTTGTTGGCTTTAAATCACGGTGACAACTTTTTCCTCTTTAGTTAAATTTTTAGTTTGAATGACGAATCAATTTCAACATTTTGATAAGTCCAACACGGTAATTTTAATCAGTAATATTTCTGAATCCAATTTATACAGTGAGTGTTATTACCCATCAATTAATTTAAGTCGCAATTCATTTTGTTTAGCTACGGTTCGATTTTGTATTTCAAATTTTTGTAATGTTTCAAAAAAGTTGTGTGGAATTTTGTAAAAAAAATACTCTACTTAGTAGGGGGGATCCTTAATCCAAAAGTAGGTGATCTTCAATGTTAACCAAATTTCTCTGACTAATCAATACTAAATTATCTATACTTGTTAAGGATTAAAATGTAACAATTGTTGTCATTCCTGCGGATGCAGGAATCTCCATATTAACAATCAATTAGGAGATGCCTGTATTCAACCCACTACTGATTTTGAGGAGGTGTTATTAGGATGCGATTTAAATTTTTCATGATAATTTTGGGCATTTTATTAATTTGTTCTTGCCAAGAGAAAAGCCCAAATAAGCCAGCCAACGAGAATAGTTATCCCCAGGTGGATATTCCCTGGCCCAGTCTGGCCGATAGTCCATGGCCGATAGCTCATGGAAATATGCAATGTACTGGTAGAAGTCGCTATCAGGGTCCTCGACAGGGTGCTATAGAATGGAAATTCCCAAGAGAGGGTCATTACTTGAAGGAAAATAATGGTTCTGCTGTGATTGGCAAAGACGGAACAATCTATTTTACAACCAGTCATGTGCTTTTCGCAGTAAATCCTGATGGAGCAGAAAAATGGAGATTTACCACTGAACAATATATGAGTGGAAGTCCAATGGTAGGAGCAGAAGATATAATTTACGTTGGAACTGGGAAAGATGACAAAGGGTGCTATTATGCAATAGATAATGAAGGAAACGTGATATGGGAATTTCAAGCTCAGGAAAATTTATATAGTTACGCTGATGCCATCGGTTTGGATGGAACTATTTATTTTACTGGAGCTGAAGGAACATTATATGCCTTAAATCCAAACGGTTCTTTGAAATGGCAAAGCAAAGGTATGAATGGTTTTAGTTATGGTCACTATTCCATAGCGATGTCGCATGATGGTTCAGTTCTGTATGTAATTGGTTCGGACAATTCTTTAAATGCTGTTGATGCCCAAACCTCATCAATAACCTGGCGATATTTTAAGGGCAAAAACTTTTATTATGCAAATCATATGGTAGATTGTGAAGGCGATATATATTTGTATGCGGCAGAAGGTGAAAAACATGTTATTGTTTCTCTTTATCCTTCGGGTGAAGAGCGTTGGAAATTTCAGCTCGATTCATTAGATAGTTCAGAACCAACTTCTGATATTCATATGGATAAAGATGGTAACATATATTTTTGCTTAGGAAATAATTTCGCTTCATTAGATTATCACGGCAATTTGAGATGGGCAATCACATTTAAGGGACAATCCCCGACAGGTGCAATTGTTGGTGATATGGATGGTTATATTTATTTTGGTTGGGATTATCTTTTCGCATATAATCAAAAAGGGAATAAACAATTTGAATATAACTTAAAACATGTATTAGTGCTTGGAGCTATTTCAGATAATAATCGAATATATGTTTGTGCTGAACCATATTTTTATTGTGTAAAATAACCTAAAAAAGGAGAAATAAAATGAGTGCGCCAAGCGAAGCTTGTAGTTACTTATCGGTTAAATTCCGATATGGGTAACGCCTAACCAGCCGCCCATCACTGAAAGTTGTCCCGACAAGTCGGGATGGAGGTAACGAAACAGGTGAAGCCAACTGGATGGAGATATCAGACCGCAACGCGAGTGAAGGTATTGAGCCCCGTAATTACCAACGTCAAAGAGGTCGACAGTTTTCATGTGCTGGAAGACAGCATGATCTATTTTGTTAGGGTGAGAGATAGATTGCTCTTTCGGGGGTCTGAGTCCGTGGTATGATATTGCATGAAACTACAGGAACTTGGGAGATCCTGTAAGCTCTATAATCTGGTGAAACGAGGAACCTGCCGCTTGCGACAGTAACACACACTCAGTAGCTGGAGAAAAGTTAGGACGGCACGATCCCGCTCAAGCGGGAGAGGAAGTCCGAAGGCTTACAGGAAGTCGGACTAACTCATAGTAGAGGTGTAATCCCATAACACGGGACGAATCTGTCTTTATGACGGATACTCGAAGGGGTTAGCACTACTATGTGGAGGTGACGGGATACATAGTCGAATCACTGAATGAGAGGAACTATGGAAACGAAAATGAACCTCATAGCGGAGATAGCTGTAAGGGATGGAAAGTGTAAATTTAACAATCTTATTCATCTTCTGAATAAGGATGGATTAAAGGAATGCTTTTATCAGTTGAAGAAGGGATGGGTAGCGGGAGTTGATGATGTCACGTTTGAGGAATACGAGCAGCATCTGGATGCTAAATTAGAGGATTTAGTGGCACGGATGAAGCGATTTTCGTATCGCCCGCAGGCGATAAGGCGGGTCTATATTCCGAAGGCGAACGGCAAACTGCGACCGTCCCGCTATGCGGGACCATAGAGGATAAGATCGTCCAGATGGGGATTGCTCGGATATTAACAGCAATCTATGAAGCTGATTTTCTGGACTTTTCTTATGGATTTCGACCTAAGCGGAGTTGTCATGATGCACTGGATCGGCTGGACAAAGTGATCATGAAGCATCCCATTAACCTAGTGATTGACGCTGACATCAAAGGATTCTTCGACAATGTGAATCATGATTGGCTGCTGAGATGTCTTCAGGAGCGGATTAGTGATAAGAAACTGTTGCGTTACATTGTTAGATTCCTAAAAGCGGGTGTGATGGAGGAGGGGAAGTGGCAGGAGACGGATAAAGGCACATCCCGACAGGTCGGGACATTATCTCCCCGATTCTGGCAAATATTTATTTGCATTATGTACTCGACCTCTGGATAGATAGAGTGATTAAACGCCAGAGTCGAGGTATGATTGCAATGGTAAGATATGCGGATGATTTTGTGATCTGCGTCCAATACAAGGATGAGGCCTAACGGATATTGGTAGAACTGCGGCAACGGCTGGAGAAATTCGGACTGGAACTGGCAGTGGACAAGACCAAGATCATCGGCTTTGGCAGGTTTGCGGTGGAGAATGCCAGGAAGAAAGGTCAGCGAGCTGGCATATTCAACTTTTTGGGTTTTACGCATTTCTGTGATAAGACCCGAACAGGGAAATTTAAGATCGGTAGAACCACTGATCGAAAGCGATTTAGAGCTAAGATGAAGGAGATGAAAATCTGGCTAAAATCGGTCAGGAACACAGCGCCAGTGAAAGACTGGTGGCCTATCTTATGTGCCAAGCTAAGAGGGCACTTTCAATATTATGGAGTGAGTGGTAATTATCGAGGGATTAAGCGATTCTATTATTTGACGATGAGATTAGTGCTGAAATGGCTGAATCGAAGGAGTCAGAAGAAAAGCTTTAACTGGGAGCGTTATCTGAACTATTTAGTGAAATACCCGCTCCCGACACCGAAGATATACCATAATCTGTATACGCTTTATAGCTATTCAAGTGAATATTAGTGAAGAGTGCCGACCTGTCGGCAAAAACCGCACGGCGGGTTCTGTGAGGGGCATGGTTCTGCTCACATTTAATAACTTTAACTTTGAAGGAGAATGATATGTCTACTCGACAAAAGCACATTATATTTCAAACCTCTATTATATTTATTCTTATTTTTCTATTTATTGAATTAAAACCTTCTTATTCGCAATTACGCAGAAGCGGCAAGATCTTTCCATGGGCGTTTCAAATTGAAGCTGATGATGAATGGTATGTGAGTTGTGAGACAATCGATGGAACAGTCTGGTGGTGGAATGATTACTATCTAACAACGCAACACGGCAGCGATCAGACGAGCAGTCGAGAAGGAGATGGTATGATTAATCCGGGCTTCCATGCCTGCGATGACTGGCAGCCAACGAATGAACCCGTTGTTGCATACGGAATATACAAGTTTACATTTCATTTTCCGAATCCCACTGGTTGGAAAATATTTTTTCTTGATATTAGAGATGCTGATTGGGCAGAGGGATACTCTGGGTCACCAGATTTAGATATTCGATGGAATAATTCAATGGGTTATTTTCAATATAAAAATTCTGTAACTAATGATGAATGGGAAGAAATGTGTGATCATTTAGATACTGTAAAAATTTGGGTTTTATTTGGCATAGATGATGGTGATGAAACTAAAGACAAATTTCAACCAACTCCTCCTCGTAATTTTGAATGCACAAATTCTAAATCAACTGGTCAAAATCCTGAATTTGACTGGGACGTCCCTTCTCAACCAGACGGGGTAACATTTAAATATAAAATATATCGCAGTGAAAATATGGGACCATTTTCATGTATTACATCAGGTTTCACAAGTACCAACTGGACAGACACTGGTGTTACTATCGATCCAAGTGGTAGTAATTATTGGTATTATGCAACAGCTTATACTGATAATTCACCAGATTCAGACCAGTCTGATATTGCTAAAATCAAAGGGAATCCTGAGAAGGCGCTACCATAACAACCAGAAACAAGGGTAATAACAATTGATTATTTAATATTTAAAGGTTGGAATACGACACCTTCATATGTCACAATGCAATCTATAAAAGGGATTGTACTTATTAATCACAACAACTTAACACATTATAATTTCTACCCCGTGATCGGCTACAAAAATTATTACCTTAAATTGAAAAGTAAGCAATCTTGCACAGGTATAACAAAAAATATCACTTCATTCTAATCGAATAAAATAATCACGATATCCTCCCTCCCCTCATAATTCAAGTTTTTTACTTGCAATATTCTAATAAAAACCCTATATTTAAAAAATTAAAATTTGTGTTAGGTGGCTCTTTGTCCATTACAAAACTCGAATAATTATAACTGCGATAACTATAATTATAACAAGAAACCAGCAGAAGCAATCGGATTAGGATCATTAATGGAAAAAAGAGAGTACTTTAGTTCGCGTTGGGCATTACTTTTAGCAGCTTTGGGCATGGCGATTGGCACTGGGAATATCTGGCGGTTTCCCAGGATTGCTGCCCAAAACGGTGGTGCTGCCTTTTTGATCCCCTGGATAATTTTCCTGTTTCTATGGTCAATTCCACTGTTAATTACAGAGCTTACTATTGGAAAATCGATGCGGCTGGGACCAGTTGGTGCCTTTGGTAAATTAATCGGTAAAAAGTTTACCTGGATGGGTGGTTTTGTCGGTTTCTGCACAATGGCTATCATGTTTTATTATTCGGTCGTTATGGGCTGGTGCGTAAAATATTTTATTGCTTCAATAAGTGGCAAGTTGACCAATGTTTCAGGAATAGAGTACTGGACCCAGTTTTCCAGCACCCAGTTTCAGCCAATACTGTATCATTTTTTGGCTATTTCAATTGGAACGTTTATTATCTACCGAGGGGTTGTTAAAGGAATAGAACGCGCCAACAAGATTCTAATTCCTTCGTTATTCATTTTGATTTTAATTGGGGCAATTAGGGCTCTCAGGTTACCCGGCGCGATAGATGGACTAAATTTTTTCTTTAATCCACAATGGGAGTTGTTATTAGATTATAAAGTTTGGTTAAATGCACTCACCCAATCTGCCTGGTCAACCGGTGCTGGATGGGGATTACTGCTAACCTACGGCGTTTACTTAAAAAAGCGCGAGGATATTGTTCTGAATTCATTCATTACTGGACTTGGTAATAATTCAGCGTCTTTATTAATCGGAATTATGATTTTTCCTGCTGTATTTGCATTAGCACCACAATTGGGACTTATTCCAGAAGAAATAATGGCAGAAGTCGGTCCAGCAAATACGGGATTGGCTTTTATCTGGATTCCGAATCTGTTCACAAAAGTCCCTGGTAGTTCTATTTTTACAGCTATATTTTTTCTTGCTTTAAGTTTTGCAGCATTATCTTCCCTCATTGCTATGATCGAAATGGTAACAAGAATATTGATGGATATGGGTGTGAAACGCGATCGTGCAATTGTAATGGTTTGGATTTCGGCTTTTATTTTAGGGATTCCTTCAGCGTTAAGCCTGGAATTTTTTGGTAACCAGGATTGGGCATGGGGTGTCGGTCTCATGGTAAGCGGATTTTTCTTTGCATCTGCTGTTATAGTCTACGGTGCAAAAAATTTCCGCGAACGGTTGATTAATCAAATCGGAAATGACATTAATGTAGGAAAATGGTACGAGATCATTATTAAATACATCATTCCATTAGAATTCATCGTCTTAATTGTATGGTGGTTTTGGCAATCCGTAAACTGGGATCCAGAAACGTGGTGGAATCCTTTTGGCACTTATTCTTTAGGAACTTGCATCTTTCAGTGGGCTATGGTTATTTTGCTGTTTATCATTTTTAATAAAAAGATAAACAATAAAATTTTTAACATAAAGACTTAAGATATGGAAATTACTGCAATCATAATGATGATTATTATTCTGGGTGTGATCTGGGGAGGTTTAGTGGTCGCTTTAAGATTGGCTTTTAAGAAGGAAAAGTTGAAGAAATAGAATATTCAGTTGTTCATTGTAATTAAAATACACATAAAACAGACTAATGACAAAAGACATTAAATAAAGGTTATAATTTAAAATTAGTTTTTCGATCGAAATATGGCTCAAACATCTGCAAAAGTGACTAACATCTCATATCTACAGGCAATCGATCAAATCAATAAAGGGAACATATCGCCAGTTTATTTAATTTTTGGAGAAGAAAAATATCTTCATGACGATCTGATCAATAGAATAATAGATATTAGCCTGGAACCAGGAACGAAAGATTTTAATTTTGATCTATTTTATGCAAGCGAAACTCCGATAGACAAAATCATTAATATTGCTCAATCATTTCCAATGATGGCTCAACGAAGAGTTGTGGTTGTTAAAGATATCCAGCAGTCAAAAGCAACAGAGTTGAAGTATTTGGTAGGTTATATCAGTAAACCTTCCAGGTCGTCCATTTTAATTCTCACGCTTCCAGAAAGGAAAAAAACAGGGAAATTGTTTAAATCTATCTCTAACAACGCAATAACAATTGAGTGTCGCAAACTTTATGATAATGAAATCCCTGCATGGATAGAAAATTTTCTTCGTCCACAAAAATTAAAAATAGACATACAAGCAATTCAGTTATTGCAAGCACAGGTAGGGAATTCGCTACTAAACCTGGTCAATGAGTTAGAAAAAATTCAGATAAATATACACCCGAGAATTAAAATAACATTAGAAGATGTGCAAAACGTCACAAGTATTTCAAAACAATTTAATATCTTTGAATTGTGTAATGCAGTCGGCGAAAAGAACTTTCCACAGGCCATCTCCATTTTAAACAAATTATTGGAACAAGGCGAACAGCCGACCGGCATGATCATTCAGCTAATGCGTCATTTGGTTAACCTCTTAAAAATTCGTGAAAGTATTCGTAAGGGAAAAAAATCACCAAACGAGTTAATCAGTATTACTGGCTTAACTGGTTATTTTGTAAACAATATGTTGAGACAATCTAAAAACTTCACTAACGAACAACTCAGGATTTCATTTACATTACTTGCAGAAGCAGATTTGCATTTAAAAACCGGCTACCAAAAGCCTGGGTTGGTTATGGAGCTATTAATGTATAAATTAATAAAAGCGTAGTTGATATATTTGATCGACTAATTATCGAATTTCATTTCAAAAAATTTTGGGAACTTTTAATTATCAGGTTTGGTTAAAATTTTAGCAAGGACAAAGAATGGCAGAGGAAGAAAAGAGTGTAAGACCATCAGATGAAGATTTAATCGAAAGATTCCAGAACGGTGATGTTTATGCCTTCGATTTGATCGTAAAAAGGTATAAAAATCAACTGTTAAATTTTGTTTATAGATTTTTAGGCAACGCTGAAGAGGCAGAGGACTTAGTTCAAGAGACTTTTCTCAGAGTATACCGCAATAGAAAAGCATATCAAAAAGTGGCAAAGTTTTCAACGTGGATATATACAATTGCAGGTAATTTAGCAAAAACAGAACTCAGAAAAAGAAAAAGGAGGAAATTCTTTTCAATATCAGATTTAGGCTATAACGAAAAAGACTATGACATCTCGGATGAGGCGTATAATCCAGAGAAAGATGTCGATAGTCGAATGAAAGAAGAAATAATTCATAGAGAAATTACAGAGCTTTCTCCAAAATTTCGGGAAGTTATTCTATTGAGAGACGTTCAACAACTCTCTTACGAAGAAATTAGTCAGATAGTAGATATACCGCTGGGCACTGTAAAATCCCGCGTTAACCGCGGTCGGCTTAAATTGCAAGAGAAATTAAAATACATTTTAGAAAGGTAATTTATCAGATAGAAATTATTAAAATACAAATAAGAGTGGTGATTCTCATATATATTAAGTTGATAAAACATGAAAACACTCTCATTTAATAAGTAGCGATACTTATTGATATAATTTACCAGAATCTTAACCCAGAAATATTGAGGGATATACATGGACAGTTGTCAACGGTTTAAAGAGATGATTTCTGACTATATCGAAGGAGGACTTGATCAACAAAATAAGTTACAAATGGAACAACATCTTAGAGATTGTTTGAATTGTAAACAGGCTATAGGACGATTGAAAAGCCTGATTCGAAATTTGAAAGAACTTCCCAGAAGAAAAGTCTCTCCTGATTTTGAAACCATATTGCGTGCTCGGATAAGTGTTGAGAGTGGATTAGCCAGACATAGGAGTGAAGGAATCTTCTCATCGTGGCAAATTCGTATACCAGCTTATGCGCTATCGGTCGCATTGATTGTTCTGGTCATCTTATCCGTGACTTCGTACGTAAATAGACAAAACCAAAGCTATCCTTCGGAGGCTTATATCAATTCTGAAATGTATGGCGGAACTAAACAGGTTGATTCTTCATCAAATGAAAGGATCATCTACTTTATCGAGCGACAACCTGCTTATGAAGTTATTCCCAAAACTCCTGTAACATCAAGACGAAATAGTCCCTCGAATAGAAGTATAAGTTCCGATTCAACTCAATTACAACTAAATCGACGTAGCAAGCTTGAAAGAGTCAACGATATTGATCCCTTAATCTATTAAAAAAATATTTTTAAGTGTTTAAATAATTATCAACATATTCCAGACCCTGGTTTAATTAATTGGCTTCTTTGCGTTCCTGTGTTAAACCAGGGTTTGGGTTATTTAGAGGACAATAGAATTTGATAAAGCTATGAGAATAATCATTGCGATCAATTTAATTATTATTACCTTAGCAACAAATATTTTCTCACAAAACGCGCCCATTTTAGAAAGCCTTCAAAAAGAAATTTCAGAATTAATACAAATAGCAAAATATTCTGTTGTCACTGTCGCTGCTAAATCTTCACACTCATATTTTGTAAATAAAGATAGGGGATTGTTCTCTTTGTTCAAAGATAACCGTGAAGAAAAAAAGGATAATTTGTGGATGATTGGTTCTGGAGTTATTTACAATGAAGAAGGATACATAATTACACGCAGTAGTATTTTGGCGGATTTTGAAGAGATTAAAGTGACTTTATTTGATGAAGCAGAATTTGATGCTGAATACATTGGTACTGATGAGAGAACAGGGCTGGCGCTTCTCAAAATTGATGAAAGAAATTTACAACCAACGCTAAAAGGTAATTCAGATGAAGTTTCTCTATATTCATTGGTTTTAGTGCTCGGCAATTCTATGGGCATCTCTCAATTTGCTTCGTTCGGTCTTATAAATGGACATACCAATCATGGAAGGTTTATTCTTTCAGTTCCAATAAATCCAGGTATTATCGGAGGACCAGTATTTAATCTAAAGGGCGAAATTATTGGCATCATTACAGCCGAATTGAATACAGTTGGTTCCATGCAAGCTCCGTATGCAGTTGATTCAGATGAAAATGGAATCGCTTTACCGATTAATCAAGTTTGCCAGGTAGCTGATGAAATCATTGAGATGCACAAAGAAAAGAAAGTTTGGCTGGGCATTACATTTGATACAGACTCATTAAATAAGAATAAACTGATTGTAGAAAGCGTATATGCTGGTTCACCGGCAGAACGGGCTGGATTAAAGGCAGGCGACCAACTCATAAAATATAATGAAACGAATTTGCCGAATCAACAGGTCATGGGCGAACTTATTAAACAAACAAAACCAGGTACAAATGTTTCCATAGGTTTCGTCAGGAAAAATCGACTTCTGAAAGTTTTTCCGCGTATTGAAAGACAATGGCCAAGCGGATTTAATCCTCATAAACCTCGCAATCTAAATCCAATTATTCTGAATCAAAATCCAAATACTTCTATTCAATATCCAGTAACCATTTCTCCTCAGAGTTACCAACAGATTAATTCAAGAATGATTCAAATGGAGAATGAGATTCAAGGTCTTAAAAATGAATTGAAGAAATACAAATAACCTCCCAAATTTTTTTATCGTTTTAGGACAATTGAACGATCTGGTATTGTTTTTTTGTTGACTTTTTCATATTTTTTGTTAAATTATAAAGCTAAATTTTCAGAACAAATTTAACATTATTGGAGGATAATAGTGGCAAAAGATAGAAGTTTCGCAGCTAAAGTTGCCAAGGGAAGCAAAGAAAGTTTAAAGGCAAAACAATGTCCCAAATGTGGTGATGTAATAAATATCGTTAAAATGGTTACATCCGAACAAAAGCCGAATTCAGAAAGCTGGCGGTTCAAAGAAAAATTTGTCGCTGTTTGTAAGTGTAACGAAAAAGAAGTTTATGGTTAAAAGGACAAATTGCAGCTCGTATTGGCGACAAGAAATAAGGATAAAGTTGGAGAAATTAGAGAGGTTTTAAAAGGATTAGCTCTTGAATTTTTCACATTGGATCAATTTCCACAAGTTCCAGAAGTCATTGAAGATGGCGAGACATTAGCAGCTAATGCCCTCAAAAAAGCAAAAGCTGTTTCTGATGCAAGTAATATTTTAGCGTTAGCTGATGATACTGGATTGGAAGTCGATTTTCTTAATGGACAGCCAGGAGTTTATTCCAGTCGTTTTGCTGGTGAAGGTGCAACTTACGACGAGAACGTAAATAAATTGCTTCAGTTAATGAAAGGAGTGCCCTGGGAAAGACGGACAGCTCGATTTCGATGCGTTATTGCTATTACTGGAACGAATGTTGAGCAGCTTTTAGAGGGCGTCTGCGAGGGGATTATCGCTGAGGAAAAACGAGGGACAAAAGGATTTGGCTATGACCCGGTATTTTATATCCCTCGATTTAATCAGACTTTTTCAGAAATGCCGTTATCCAAAAAAAATGAGATCAGCCATCGGGGACTTGCTCTGCAAAAGGCACGAAAATTTTTGCAAGAATTAATTGATGCTGAAAAAGCGTAATAGCTCAGTTATGGGTGAATAATAAACCAGTTTTCTTGAAGAAACCTGGTTTATACTGGAAACGAAATGGTTTTCGGATTTTGAACTTGTTCTAATGTCATTCCTGCGGATGCAGGAATCTCATTAATTACAGAAACTTAGGAAATGCCTGTATTCACAGGCATGACATACATTTAATCCGAAAACCACTCTGCTGCTGATATATCCACCCAAGAGCGAGGTATTTCCAAAAAGCCAAAAAAAAATCTTGCATCTTAACACTGAAAACATTATATTTCTTCATCGAAAAACGGGGCGTGGCGCAGCCCGGGTAGCGCGCCTGCTTTGGGAGCAGGAGGTCCCGAGTTCAAATCTCGGCGCCCCGACAATAATAGCTCAGCAACCCATCATGATATGATGGGTTTTTCGTTTAGGGAGTGAGATAAAATAAATTATGCAGTAAAGTTTTATAAGAATTTATTTTCTCAAGGTGAGCAAAATACAAATGGGAATGTTATTTAATCTGACTCCCTTAATTATTTTGAATTCAATGCTACAGAAATTATCTTTCAGTTTTACTGCTGCTGGACTGCTTTTTATGATCGTGTCTTTATCTCCTGGAAAAATTACGCCTGACGGAGCTGTTTCGCCAGGGGAATTTCATTTCGCTACGAAAGAAGACATCAATCGCTTGCTTCCTTTACTCTATAAAAAATTTCCAAAATTTTCTGATCGGATTCATGCCCTTTCATTGTTAAGGATTGGAACGCCTTATGAATTCAAAATCCTGGGAGAAGGTGATGGATTCGATCCGAATCCTATTTTTAGAATTGACAAAACCAATTGTACTGTTTTTGTGCTCACCAATATGGCATTGGCAAGCGCTACCAGCTATCAGCAAGCTGAATCTCTGATGAACTATCTAAATTACTACCCTGTACCAGATGGCGAAAATCCAATTTCCTATCAAAACAGGCGGCATTTTACAGCAGATCGGCTGCTGACATCTGAATATTTTGAACTCATTACCACACACTTCGTAAATCCAGCAGAATTAGAAACAGTAACTATCGTTTTGAATCGCCAGAGCGATGGTTCTCACTTTCTACCAATCGATTGGCAAAAGAAAATCGAAATATCCTATATTCCTAAAAAACATATCACTGCAAAATTATTGAACAGACTTCCCTCGGTTTGCGGCGTCGGAATTATTCGCCAGGAGATGTTTGACAAGGGGATTGTTATTGCCCATGAAGGGATAATCTTTAACCAGAAAGATTTTATTCATGCTTCAAAAGATGACGGGAAGGTTGTCAAAGAAAATTTCCATCGGTATTTTCGAAAGTACAAAAAAGACGGTACTGGTCCAATCTGTGATGGTATTGTTCTATATTTGATGAAAGAAGTTATTCCAAAACTGGAACAACATAACGGCAGCAACTAATCGATTTTTAACTTAAATTAGAGAAACTGATTATCTAATATTTTTTTGATTTAAGCTTTTTGAATTAACAAATACTTATGACTGCAAACGAAATACTCGAATATTTTCAAAATAAAACCATTGATTCAGACTGGTCTTTCTCCCTTTGCAAGCCTTCTGACACTGGCAAATGGACGCATAATTATCACCGCTACCCGGCGAAATTCATTCCCCAGATTGTAGAACGATTGATCGACGAATATATTCAATCGGACAACGCCCACATCAACGATCCTTTTATGGGATGCGGGACTACAATTGTAACCGCTATTTCCAGGGGCCTTACAGCAAGCGGAACAGATATCAATAAAGTTGGGTATTTGATAACAAAGGTAAAATCAACTCCCATAGAACCAACATTGTTAAATCGTAAATTAACTGCATTTCTAACAACATTGGACTCACTGGATTCAACCATGCAAATCGAGCCGCTAATCCCCAAAAATCATATTGATAGAATAAATTATTGGTTCCCAGAAATGGTTCAGGAAAATTTGGGTGTAATTTTTAGACTAATTAATGAAGAGGAAAGTAAGACGATTCGTAATTTTTTGCTTGTTGCTTTCAGCCATATTTTAAAAAACTGCTCGATTTGGCTCCAGGGTAGCACCAAACCCACTCGTGATAAAAAACGAATTCCACCAAACCCGGTAGTTATTCTTCGTAAACAACTCAACAAAATGGAAATAGGCAATAATTTTTTCTTCGAAGTCGTTCCTAAAAAAGTAAGAGAAAATTTGGATGCTTTTTTACACATAAAAATAGGTGACGCTCGCTGCCAACCAGTGGAAGACAATAGTGTGGATTTAATTGTCAGTTCCAGTCCTTATGTCACCAGCTACGAATATGCTGATCTACATCAGCTGACCACCATCTGGCTCGACTTAGCTGATGATTTAACTGCCTATCGAAAGGATTTCATCGGCACATCCTATAAAAGATATGATAACAGGATGATTTCAAGCGTGATCGCTAAAAATACTATTGAACAGATGCATACTAAAAACATTAAAATGGCAAAGGAGATCGAAGCATTTTTCTTAGATATGGAGGAAGTTTTTAAAGAAAGCATCAGGATTTTGAAGCCAGGGGGAAGATGCTGCTTTGTTATCGGCAATACGCGTTTGAAAGGAGTAAATATTCTAAATGCTCAGATTTTTGCTGAAAGTCTTCAACATGCTGGTTTCAAATTAGACCGAATTATTAAACGAGAAATTCCTTCCAAAATATTACCACAAAAGCGAGATGAGAAAACAGGCCGATTTGCAAGCGCTAATAACTTCAATTCTGAAGCTTACCCGGTTGAGTATATCGTGGTTGGATTGAAAGAATAGTCCCAGCGTATATAAAAACAGATTCGGAATGTCAATAGAGAATTTCAGGGGCATTTCTATCCATTCTATAAAGGTACTCTTTTCAGATTAAAAATGTTATTTACTTTATTTTCATAAAGTTATCTAACAATGTTTCAACCTGATAATTCGATTCCTGTTCCGCAGCCAACCAGGACTTTATCAAATTATATTTTTCTACAATGATGGTTGCCATTTCTTTTTCCTTTAGAGTGCTATTTGCAGTAATAGCTACTATAGAAATTTTAAAGAGCCACGTTACAAAGTTCTCAAACATCTCTTTGTTAAACCATAAAATACCCTGGTAGCGATTTACCTGCAAGAATTGCTGTACTTCCTGATCTTCAAGGAATTTTTTGAAAACGCGGTAAAAATGACCCTTTTTATCTTTGTCATCTTTAAACCAGTTTTGGTGCGTGGTGAGGATTTTCATTAATGCAAGCGCTTGCCAGGATTGTCCTTTGTCAAATCCCAGGTCGTAAAATACTGGATTGATAATTTTCCCCAATAGCCATTCATCAATCCAGCTTCTACTCTGGGCTTCGTATTCTTCGTCAGCCAGAATTCGTCCCAGGTGACGCACTGACACCCACCCATATAATATGCTGCAATTAAAGTAATTATTGGACATTGATTCCTTTAAAAAAGATATGGATTTTTTGAAGTTCCTGATTCGGATAGATGAAAAGCGCTTTTCAATGCTTTCGAGCTGTAAAATCGCTTCAATTTCATCACAGATATGTGTGACTATTGGCGTTATGTCTCTTTTGGAAGAAGTAAAGTTTTTAATTTCATTGAGAAAGTCCCTGTATTTTGTTTGAATTTCATCCAATAAAGATACATCAATTTTCGGGTATTTGACCGTCGTCTTGCTGGCTATTAATCTATCTATCATCTTCGCATTCATCAATGTATTGAACTTTTGATGAATCGGGCGGAGGAACAGCTCTTTCATTGTCTCATCGATGTTTGGCACTCCTCTGCCATCCAGATAAGCACTCAATTGCGCGTAATGATGCCACTCGTTATCCTGAACTTCTCGAAAATTCCAAAAAACCTGGTATTTAAAAGCGCCTAATTCCACAAAAATTCCCTGCTCCCAAATTTGTTTATTACTCCGAATAAATTCCAGATTACTGATATGATCCCGAAAAATGCAGAAATAGTTATCATCCTTTTTCAGCGCCAGTCCTTCGCCCAAACTTTTTTGGACCAGCCTCTGCTCTTCGCCATTGCCTGTCTTTTCACTATATGCAGCCGAAGTTTTAATCCAGCCCCTGGTATGTTCAAATTTATTGTTATAAACTACCAGCGCCCTTTCATCACCGAAGCGATTTGAATAGGCAAAAACGTTTTCATTCACATAACCTTCCGGCGCATAAAAATCATAGAGAAGAAAGTTTTTGACGTCGGCGAACAGGTACCGTTTTTTCATCAGCGGGAAAATTTCCCTTTCGTGACGATGAATCAAGTTCCAATCTGGCTGCTCATCCCAATAAGCGCGACGATATTCCATGCCATATTTTTCTGTAAATCCTTCAATTTGTCCGTGCCCGAACATTGGCAAACCAGGCATCGTCACCATCATTGTGCAGACACCAAAATACTTATCGTCTTTGCCAAATTGAGCCATAGCGGTCTGTTCGTCAGGATTGTTCATAAAATTTACGTAACGTTTCAAAATTTCCGGATTGAATTCAATGGTATTTTTGATGACGCTGCGGTATTTTTGATTGTCCTCATTTTTCAACATATTCATGAAGGCGCTGTTATAAACGCGGTGCATACCAAGCGACCGGACAAAATAACCTTCCATCAGCCAGAAAGCTTCGGCGAGCAGAAGCGTATCAGGGACTTCCCTGGCAACCCGATCCACAACTTCCCGCCAAAATTCTATGGGCATGAGTTCATCCAATTGGGATTTTGTTAAACCATGTTCCGCACGGGAAGGGATATCTCCGCCAGTGCCTGGCTCAGGAAACCACAACCGCTGGTAATGCTTTTTCGCCAGTGTCATGGCGGCGTCGAAGCGAATAATTGGCGTGCGATGGGCAACATAGAGAATTGTTTGAATAACTGCCTCCCGAACTTCTAATTTTAAATAATTTAACTGAGCAGTATCATTCCAGGGCATGCTGGTGCCATCATTTCCGTGGTAGATATATTTTGTATCGCCAGTCCAGAAATCCACACGCTTGAATGCAACTGCTGCGTCAGTTCGAGAGTAGTAATGATCTTCAATGAAAACGCCGACCCTTTGGTCTTCGGAAAGGTTGGGTCCATTAAATGAATACGCAGGATACGGACTATAATCCAATGAAATGTACCAATCTGGGTGTTCGATTACCCATTTGGAAGTAATACCAGTATGATTCGGCACCATATCGCTGGCAAGCCGAATGCCGCGTTTCCAGCAGCGATCTTTGAGGTTAAAAAATGCCTCGTCTCCTCCCAATTCGACAGCCACAACATAATCCTGAAGCGAATAAGCCGAAGCCTCTGCCTCCGGATTACCACAAAGCTGTTTTATTCTTTGGGATGCTTTGCTCCGCTCCCAAATTCCGATGAGCCATAGGCCGGTAAATCCCCACCTGGCTAATTGATCGAGTTCCTCATCAGGAATTTGATCCAGGCGAGTAATCGATCGTTGGTATTTCTTCGAGAGCTGATCGAGCCAGACCAGTGTGCTTTTTGCGATCAAAACCAGCCGGGGCATCCAATCCTTATCCGCACTGAACCGCTCTGGTTCTTCCTCCATACCCCTGAATTCATAGGCGTACTGGGGACCAGGCCCTAGTCCGAACCGCATTTTCTCCTCTTCTTTGATAAAATCCAGGCTGCTGAGCAAGCGATACAGGTATTTTCCTAACAGCATTCCCCATTTATCCAACATAAATTGAAGCTGTCCCGAAAGTGAGTGAGGTACAGCAATAGCGGGACTGCGGAGCATATTCACCAGGTTTTGATTTTCTGGTCCGAAGTGAGGTTGATCCTCGAAAAATTTTCTTAATCCATCAACAATCTTAATGTATTGAGTGTGTTTTTCCAAGCCCTCATCGTCAAAAAGCTCGAGAAAAGGTGAGAATGCTAAATTTTGGTTGGCTAACCAGAGCAATAGCATTTCTTCGAGAATAATCAGCACATTTGGCGTACCTTCAGTCGTTCCACGAAAATATTCATCCAGATCTATTTTTCTTTGATAGACAGCAACAGAAGGAAATTCTTCAACGAATCTACACAGTGTTTTCTCTACCTCTGCCTCACCAAAATTTTTATTGAGCCATTCGAGAGCCTGTTTCATGACCTCCGAATTTACCTGCTCACGATAGAGTTCAACGACATAATGCAAAATTTCATCGATAAGTCCCATGGCATTTATTTGACCAGCGCGAACTGTCTGTTCTGGAAAATTAACCAGATCCCGTTTATCATTCATTTTTTGAGCGAACCTTCGAGATGCATGGAAATTAGCAAAAATAACATTTCCAGATAACGAAAAGAGAGATTCATCGAACTGGTATTTATCCCTGCTGTTTCGAGAGATATGAAATTCTTTTAGAGTGGAATTTCGAACTGTAGATTTCCAATATTCATTTTTTAATTTGATTTTTAAAAGTCTACCCGCCATATTCAATTACCTTTTATCCCTCATTTTTATCTGTTAGAAAAACTGATACTTGCTGTCATTGCGAATATTAATGATGTTGTTGCAAAAGACTAATTAATGGGAATTCTAAGACCATTAAATGATTTATGGGATTAATAGAATGTAATATATTCAAACTAAAATGTCAATAGTAAGTTTAATGATTCTTTCAAATTATGTTAACCAATTTAATTCAGAACCTTCTTGAAAATCTTCCGTAATAGAGAAACATAAAATAATAAATTTCAGAAAATAAAATTGTTGAAACAAGGAGTAAAAAATGTCCCATCCAACAATTCAACGATTTGTTTTAATTTTCACTCTGTTGCTATCAATTAACGCTATTGCCCAGCAAGAATTTATCGACTTTGAATCCAACCAATAGGATCGACAGGGCGCTGAAATTGTACAGTTCATGGACAGAAAATGTTTGATAGGATCTGCATTTTTGAAGGATGTTGAATTTGAAAATGGTGTCATCGAAGTCGATCTTGCTGTGGCAGGTCAAAAGGCACGCACCTATCCAGGTTTGATTTTCCGCATTCAGTCACCTGGCAATTACGAGCACGTTTACATTCGTCCCCATCGTGCCAGTCTGTATCCCGATGCGATTCAGTATGTGCCAGCGTTCAATGGAATCGACGGTTGGCAGCTTT
>SMTZ1_10004212_pt1 | contig 19745 bp, 15 predicted proteins | sample DeeMarSWOR136_30_FD_25667 | JGI IMG/M metagenome (IMG submission 25667)
CCGCTGGAGTATCCGTAGACTCTGGTTCGGTGGCGGGGTTCGGTGACGTCGCTGATGTATGCTTGGCTGACGGTCATGTTGCTTCCCAGCAGTCCGTCGGTTAACCGTGCCGCAATCAGGAGGATTGGGGTGGTGGCGAAGCCGAGGAGCATGAAGCCTGCGAGTGTGCTTAGCTGGCTTAGGATGAGCAGGGGTTTTCTTCCGAAGCGGTCGCTCAGTTTGCCTGTTGCTGGGCTGGCGAATAGTTGGCAGAAGCTGAAGACGCTGATGATGAGTCCTATTTGTATGGGGGTTAGTCCCAGCGATAGGCCTAGAAACGGTATTAGCGGCATTACCATGCTGAAGCCCAGCACTTCCGTGAAGATTATCAGGAATATTATGTAGAGGCGCTTGTCGAATGCAAAGTCGTCTGCTTCGTGTGTTTCGTTGGTTTTCAAAAAGTTCGACCTCTACATCTATTAATCAGATCAATGGGTTAGCTTGTCAAGATTCTGTTCCACTCTCTAAGAGGCGTAAAAACGTTTCTATTAATTAGTTAACTAACAACACAACAATCTTTTTCGGGACAATCAAAGTTTATTGTATGACAGACACTTGATTTATTACTCAAGCATTGTCTAAGGGATATTCTTGTCGCTTCTACTAATCCAGAGATAAATAGAGAAGCAGAAATTTAGTTGGAAGAATTTTATGAAAAATTTTATAACCTCTTGGATGTTTTAGTGTATAATTCAGGAAAATAGAATTATTTTTGCAGGGGGCTTGGGGAAATGAAGTTGAAAGCAATTATGGGAACCGTGTTAATGGTGTTCCTATTGGGCATGTTGACTTTGACATTTAGCATTCAAAGAGTTGCGGCACCTGCAGCGGTTGATTGGTGGCCCATGGCTTCTCATGACCCGAATCATACAGGATATTCGACTTCGACAGCCCCAAACACAAACAACACCATATGGAGCTACACAGCAGGTGGAATCGTGGGTTCTTCTCCTGCTGTTGTTGATGGCAGAGTCTATGTGGGATCAAGGGATAACAATGTTTACTGTCTAGACGCTTCAACCGGAGCACGCATATGGAACTACACAGCAGGCGATGCCGTGTTTTCTTCTCCTGCTGTTGCTGGTGGCAGAGTCTATGTGGGATCATACGATAACAATGTTTACTGTCTGGACGCTTCAACCGGAGCACACGTATGGAGCTACACAACAGGGGGCAGTGTTGGTTCATCCTCTCCCGCTGTTGGTGACGGTAAAGTCTATGTGGGATCATGGGATGCCAAGGTTTATGCTTTTGGATCTTTGGTTTGGTCTACCGATTCTGCTGGCAACTCAAAAGCGACATTCGAACTGTCGGACAACGTTTACGCAAGAGGACAAGGCTTTACAGCAGACACCAACGTCACAATCTATCTAATTTCAGATGAGGCAGATGCCTCACCGTCTAATGCGATTGCAACCGCTTCAACCACAACCAACAGCACCGGAGGCCTAAACGTCACTTTGGTGTGGTCACAACCGCTGACGATAGGAGAATACGACATCTGGGTTGACGAAAACCAAAACGGAGTACTCGATGGAGCAGACGTGTGGAACAGCCAATCCATCGACATTTACCCCCTCGACATCATCCCCGAGTTTTTCACCTTGACATCAACGCTACTCGTACCCATCATACTTACAATTGCCGTAATTATCCACAAAAGAAGACAACTCAAAAAAACAATCCACTAGATTATTTCCATGTTGGGTTGGGTTTGGGGGTAAATTTTAACCCTCCTAGTCGCTGAACGATTTCATGTTCACTTGGCAGGAGTCAGTGTGATTGTTAGTGTGTTTGTTGTGTGTTCTACGTTTGCTTCCAAGTCTTCGCCTATAAATGGTTGGAGTAGGTCGTGGAATTGTTTGGGTATGTTTAGGCTGTAGACTGGGTACTGGTATTCTGCTTTGCCGTAGTACCGTTTCTTCACTAAGCGTTTCTGTATCTTGACCATAACAAAACAGAACTCAAACATCGGCTAAAAGTTCTTTGAACCAACAAAAACTAATGTCCCAGTGAGAGATGACCGAAAATAAAACAACAAAAACCATGTTTAGTCAAAAAATGTTGACTGTCTAAAGTGCTGATTCCACCTTTTAACATACCCAATCCATCATAGTTTCTGGTGTGCCAGTTGCCGTGGGACCAAACAGAAAACTACATCCGCTCAGGACACAGGAACCCTGAAGAGGGGTGATGTGCGGTGGACGGTGCTGGAGAAGAAGGTTTTGACTACGTGCCACTCTTTGGCTACGCGGACAAGGTTTGATAATCGGTTACGGTATTTGCTGAAGAAGGAGTATATTGAGCGGGTCTGCCGAGGCGTTTACAGGATTACGGAGAAGGGAACAAAGTACATGCAGGTAATCTGAGCCTCATCAAATGTATTTCTTGAAGATGTCATGGTATCCTTTGATGGCTTTTCGAGGATCATCAGAGTAGATGACTGCTCTGCCTAGGCTTACCAGCGGGTTACGGGCATACCGTATCTTGTTGGCTTGTCCGCCTTGCGGTCCTATGCCCTGCAGCAGAAACACTACCCTGTCTCCGACAACTTCTTGGATTTTTTTGATGTGTTCGTCCTCAACGAAGCAGGTTAAGCCTACTACGCAGCCGTCAGCTTCTGCTTCCTTCACGGTTTTTGCCGTCTGCAGATAGTATGGTTGCCCGTTAACTGTTGTGTCTATCATCATCTTTTCGGCTTCGGGGTTGGACATCAACGTGAGAACTATGACTCCCAAGCTGTTTTCGTGAGCCTTTTCCACTGTGGTTTGTGTGTTGCCAGCGAAGGGAGAGAAGGTGAAGGCGTCGAAGCCCATTTCCCTGATCCAGTACAGAGCGGAGCCGTTGGAGGAGCCGATGTCGCTGAGCTTATGATCCAGTATGGCGAGCATTCCCTCTTTGTGAATCTTTTTTACGATTTTCTCTAGTATGTAGGTGTGTCCGAGATAGTATTGGGTGTTAGGTTTTACGGAGCAGCAGTAATCGCTGACCTGCTCTATGATGTCTAGAGAGAAGTTGAGGAGAGTTTCTGCATCGTCCTTGGAAATGTACCTGTCTGGGACAGTGTTTTCGTTTCTTTGTTTTGGCAGCGCCGGATCAAGGTTGATGTTGATGAGGCTGCCTTTCTCTTTGGTTGCCTTCAAGTATTTTTCGTAGAACATTTGTGACCCTTATTTCTTTGTTCTCTACGTTATTTAACTATTAAGTTGGACGGAAAACCTTCCTTCTGACTAGTACACCAACTAGAGTAGCAACAAAGAATAAGGGCAGAATAACCCATGACGGAAACTCTGGGACTGTTTCTGGTATTTCAGGCTCGGCGATTTCAACGGGTTCCATGAGTGGGTGTTTGTCTTGGTTGCTGTAGTCTATGATGTATGGTGTATCGCCTATTCCGTCTCCGTCGTGGTCGGTTCCGTCGTAGTTGCTCCAGTAATTTCCTTTTTTGCCGCTATTCCAAAAGTTAGAGTCTGGAACGTAACCTATGGAGACGTATTGAGTGTTATTTACGAAGTTGTTGTGATAGAAAACATTGTTCTCAACCTTACGGTCAGGGTATTCGCTGTCAAAACCTAGCTTGACCCCAACAGCACAATTGGCTACATAATTTTCGTGAACAGTATTGCTGGAGCCCCAGTAGATTTTGATGCCACATTTCGTTTTTCCTGTGATGTGGTTACCGAAAATCGTGTTGTGTGAACCTGGACCTGTTACTGAAATGCCGCCTCTGCCGTCCGCCATGTTGTTTTTTGAGATGATGTTGTAGTCGCCTCTTACTAAAACGCTTGTGCCGCCTCTTATGAAATAGTTTTCAGAGATTAGATTATAGTCTCCACCTTCAACTAGAACGCCTATCCCTGTGTCAGTGAAACTGTTTCCGAGGATAGTGTTTTTGGATGAACCGGAATTGACCTGAACACCATATCCATAACCGGTGTTCTGCCCTGTGATGTTGTTGCCTGTGATTTGGTTGTTAGAGGAGGAGTCAAGTATCACGTTAAAAGCTGTGAGCATACTGTTGTATCTTATGATGTTGTTTGTGGACTGCTGAAGCCAGACGCTCATCACATAATTTCTAATATCTACATTTTTTATTGTCACATTTTTTCTGCCTGAAAGCGTAACGCCAGCATTAACACCGACCCCTTTAAGGGTGAAACCTGCCCCGTCAACCACGATGTTGTCAAGCTGAACTTCAAGAGTGTGATTAAGAAGATTATCCGCGAAAACGTAAACGTCCCCAAATCTTTCAATAGGCGTCGTTGCAGGATCCACGGTTCCATCAGCCCTAATGTAAACCTGCACAGTTGGAGGCGGGGGAGGAAGAAAATTTGCTGTTGCCAAGTTGAGAAACTGCGGACTGGCGATAATTAAACAGACAATAAGCGCTAATCTGACTTTCTTCACTTCGTTCTTCTCCCCTGCTTGGGGTTACGTATGCCACGAATGTAAATGACTGCTACAGCCGAAACAGCAGGCGCCACAACCAACAGGAAAGACCATGTTATCACTGGCACAGTTACCGATTTCAGTATAGGGTCAGCATCAAAGTTTATCGTGCCATTGTCGTCCATAGCTGATGATTGAACTACCGATATGACTTCAAAGGTGGCATTCGCCTCATTTCCCATCTCATCAACCGCGCTTACATCATATGAACCCGCGACGGTTTGGTTCAAGACAGAGATTATGGCCGTGAAAGCGCCATAGCCGTCAGTCACGAGAGGGCTCGGAACCGTATGTACTGTAATGCCGCTCCAAGTGACAGAGATTTCAGAGTTTGGCGCAAACCCAGAACCCACCAGCATAGTTGCCGCTATTCCTGAGGTTGGCTCTAATTCCAGTTTGGGGTCTGCCTCATAAGCCGAAAAGACGACTATATCATCAAAATATACGGTGCTACTATGGTAATTCTGGCTGACAGCGAAAGCCTCTATCTTCCAAGGCGTCTCCTCAGCTGTCATTGGACCCTTATTGGTCATAACAGCCAGATTTTCTCCCACCAGCACATCATCGATCCAAAGAGAGTAAGTTTCAGCGTTTCTGTCCATTATCACCGTGACCTTGTACCATCTATCAGCAGCGTAAGTGTACCATCTATTAGCAACGTAAGATTGCAGGTCTCCCTCTCCCATTACCTTTATTGTGCCATAATCCATGAAACGAATGGGAGCATAACTTGTGGCATACACAGGTGGTACAAGCGTTGCAAACCCCAATCTAGCAATATCTCGATTGCCACCTCCCAGACTTTCAACTCTTACACTGGCATTAAAACCTATTAAAGGCGAATCCGTCTCAATTGGCTTTGCCGCATAAGCAGCCCATCCATGGATTCCCAGAAGCTTCAATGATTTTGTTGGAGAGCTAGAAACATTGTCAACAATAACCTGATACTCGCTGCCCATTCCGTCATACCATAACTCCCATCCACCACTAGCTGGAAATGTTCCAACCTGGTAGCTTTCAAAATCTTCTTCGAAAATAATCTGTTCAGCCGCTCTAACCTTAAACTGAACTGTGCAGCTTAAAACCAAAAACGTCAAAGAAAGTGTCAAAAAAAGCGTAAATGTAGACTTAAACTTTTTCATGTTATATCCCCCAACGACTCTTTTTGTGCCAAAATAAGCGTAAAAGGGTTTTTGTAAAGATTTCTTGACCAACCAGAAGATTAGTTTGGTCAAATTTTCTTGACAAACTTTTCTTCGTCTTTTTGAATAATTTTGGGGGTTCTCTAGGGGGTTTCCGCGTTATGTTTCGGTTTCTTTGATTTTGAATGATTGTTTTTTAGAGGTTATTTAACAAGCTGCGGAATGAAATCTGTTCCTTGCACGTTCTTTTTACAAAATAATCGTTTTTAAGCGGTTATTTTCGTGAACTAACCTTAAATCAGCCTTATTTCATCTATTTTGTTTGGTGACGCATACTTTGGCATCCGTTTCAGCCGACGATGTCCGCGACGCAATCAACATAACCTCAGAGGAGATTCCAGACAACAAAATTTTGAAGATGATCAAACGAGCCGAAGTCACGCTGGAGCTGGAAACAGACAAACAGGTGGATAGCAGCAACTGCAGCGACGCAGAAAAAGAGGTGGACAGAGTTAGAATGGTCATCAAAGAGGTCACAGGCATTTACAGGAAAAGAATTGCGGGCACCAAACAGGCATTCCTAAACAAACAAGAATACGGAGCCATTATAGACGCTGCAGACACCACAAAGTTGGCTAAGATTATCCGCATTCTCGGATTCCTGACACAGACTGAAGTCTACCTGTTCTGGAAGAAAGGCTAGCATTGTACTAAATTTTCTTAGCGTGCTGACTACTGCCTGTTCGGCTCTTCGGATGTTGTGCGCCTGTAGAGGAAGAATGCTACTGCAAGCACAGACAACACCAGCATTGTCGATATTAGGGCGTGAAACTCCGGGATGAACACCACAGGTATCTGGCTGTCATCGCTATTAACAAGGTAAACTTTGTCAGTTTCACTGTTTACTCCCACGCAATCGGAGTATGATGAAAAAGACCAGTCTAGCTCCAAACTAGTCACTATTTCATGTGTGGTGCCGTTAAGAACATACAGGTTGTGATAGTCTACGGTGTATAGAAGGTTATTAACTGGGTCAATTGCCTCGATGGTACCCTCATAATCTGAGAACACCTCAACTAAAGTCGCACCATCCAGAACAACGTCTCCGACATAGACATAATTGGTATAAGGGTTAACCAGCACATCCCTGCTGAAGGAAGAGGGCGTAACAGTTACCAAAATTTCGTACGTCTCTCCATCACTCACGCATATACTGTTGTTTCCACTCCATGTGATGTACACGCGGTTTGTCTCGGGGTTAACGGCTACCCCAATAGTTTCTATGTAAGGATGCTCGATGCTGCCCCGAATATTAACAGCTCCCACAAAAGTGTTAGTCTCTCCATCGTAAACTACTACGCGATCATATGAGTCCATGACTACTGTCCGGTCCTCGATATAAACAAGGTTTGTGACTGGGTTAACTGCAATATCGGATTGTCTGTAAATCCCTTCATCTATTTCCCCTACCTGCTGGTTAGTACTTCCATCAATAACAAAGACCTTCCTTCCATATTCTGCGGCGTATATCCGGTTGGTTTGAGGGTTAACTGCGAGAGCTACAACCTCAACATCTGGGAGGATTTCCGCTATCACCGTGTCTGTCTCGCCATCTATGACCAACAGGCGGTCTTCGGCACCAACATATACTCGGTTTGTCTGCTCGTTGACAGCTATACATTGGGGCTCCTTATCTAACGTGATTGTAGTAACAATCTCCTGCTGCAGCGGATCCACAGTTGCTCTGGCGAAAGCCACAAGCATCAATAACGCAGAGAGTGTTAGTACAAAAGCGAACGAAACAGTTTTCTTCTTCATGTTTAACCGGAATGCAAGTTTGTATGCTCCTACAATATAAAATATACTGAAGGTTCAATCAAAGAGTATAAACCATGTGTTAGCAAGCAAAGTGAACACTCCATTCACATTTCAACTCATTCCAGATTAATTGACTAAGGCAGCATTTTTACCGCCAACAAATCCAACAGTCTTCCTCGCCATCCACTTATCACTACACGAATCTGCTAGAACCAACTGGAGAACCAGATTAACTGTTGCCCGGTAGACAAGAAATCAACTTTGTCTTAGTTGTTTCGGCTTATTTGCGTTATGAGACTAACATACTCGTCAATAACTTGTTTTCTAGCCTTTTTGTTTTTGATGTTGTCAATCAGAAAGCGCAAACGAAGGGCGCGACGTTTCATTTTGTCTATACTCAAAGCAACCGCCTTAAGGACAACTCTTTTCAAACAGCGGAATGCGGTTTCAACTTATAAATATTATGTAGTTTTTCGGCAAAAAGCTACATCGTGGCTGCCTGCTAGCATATTCTTTTTACGGGAATATGCGCATCTCGGAAGCACGCCTTTTATGTGCCCAGCTTTTAGTTCCATTATAGACCTAAACTCTAGAAAAAAGTTAGAGAGGCTTAGTAGCTTGGAAAACGAACGCAAACGCAGGAACCGACTCTACATAATAGCAGAGATATTGACTATAGCAAATGAAGGGAGTTTGAAAACCCAAATCATGTACAGAGCAAACCTGAGCTTTGCTCAATTAAACGAGTACCTCTCCTTCCTCACCAAAATGTACCTACTCGAAATCCACACCGAAGACGGCAAACAAATCTATAGAACAACCGCCAAAGGCAACAAATATCTAGAAAAATACAACGACATTGCAGACCTATTAGGAGACAACGAAAAAAACTCTGAGCTCATCTAAAAGCTATACATTAGACAGGTGCCGCCCAAACGTTAGATACGTTACATTATGATTGGGTCGACACGAAATTTACAAACAACAAGTCTTCTTTTGCTAATTCTCTTTGAAATTGGAGAAATCTGGTTTAAAGGTAATATCCGAGCGATTAAAAACCCATTCACTAATTATTTTCGAGTCTGAATTCCGGATTCGCTATCTATCGCCTGTTGTGGAATCAGTGGTTTTCAGGTATTCAATCGTCCTCTTCTTTAATGATGGAAAACTTTCAAGCATTAGTTTCATGATTTTCCAGCGGGTTTCGTGTGGGTCCATTGGTTTTCTCCATTATTCTGTTTTGGTGAACGGGTATTAAAAGCAATAAGTCGAAAACGGATACATGCTGTCTTGAGACATAATAAACGTGTTATCGTCAGTTGAAACACAAATGAGGGACTTAGCTTTGTGCAACAATGCATAAAAAGAATTAACAATTAACGTCCTCTCGCTTAACAAAAAAGGAGTTTTAACCACATGGAAGTTATTTCTATAAGTTTTCTACATCTGCGCTCAGCAATATTTCACTCAGCGAAATATCGCCTTTATCTTAAGAGGTTAACTAGACATCAAGAACTATTGAATATTAGGAGTACAAACATAATGCCCTATTATCTCGCAGAAATCAGATTCAACAAAAACAAGAGTGAAAAATCTGAAAAAAAAGAGAAAAAAAGGAAACGACTGATTCCTAGCCTACTTACTTTAACATTGATTTCCTTGCTGATTTCAGCCCCAACGCTGCTCTTTTCAACAAAAGTGAATGCCGCTGAGCCTTCATTGCCATCCATTCTCAATAGCTTGGGCTTCACTAATATCGACCTCACCAGCACTGAAACATTTCCGCCAGGCATATACAACTTTACGTTATACGCCGAATTCGCTGCCTATCATGCTCAAAACGAGTTAAGCTACTATGCAGTTGGAACAAGCGACTTTCAGATTATTTTCGCTGGACCAGAAGGGGCAACCGGATCTTTGGGGGGATACATAGCCCCGCCTATATCCAAGATAATTGCTGTTGGTAGCCAATTTGGGTTATCCATGCTTTCGCCTGAACAGAGGTATTTCACAGAACACGCGCTAAACCCTGACTCGCCTGAAATACACGCTCAGATATACAGAAATTTGGACGTTCCAAGCATGTTTCTGATAGGTTTCGAGAACAAGTTCGGAGCAGGGGACAGAGATTACAACGATATTGTGTTCTCTCTTGTGCCTCTCCCTCCTCCTGAAATCATCAGCGTGACGAGGTCTCCTGAGACTCCCAACTACGATCAGTCAGTGAAGATTACAGCTGAAGTCAAGAAGGGATATGCTGATATTGCATCCGTTATCTTGGGCTATCAAATCAACTCTGGCAGCTGGGTTACCGTAACCATGAATCTGGAGGGTGGGTTTTACGTTGCCAATATTCCAGCCCAACCATATAATACCGTAATAAACTATCAGGTCGCTGCCTTTGACACAATTGGTAACTATGACTTTTCAGGACTGTTTTCCTATACAGTAGGTGATTTTGTTCCCCCAGTTATCTCTAACGTTGCCCATGTTCCCAATCCACCATACCCCTACGAAAACGTCGCGGTTTCAGCTGAAGTAACCGAGCCTGTCGATGCCAGCGGAGTTAAGAATGTCACCTTATGGTTTACGACAACTGGCACTTGGACATCCACAGATATGACTCTGCACGAGGGATTGTGGACAGCCGATATCCCAGGGCAGGGTGGAGGGGTCCATTTTGTCTTCTTCATTGAAGCCTTTGACAATGCAGAAAACAATGCAAAAACGTCCACTTTCAGCTACACGGTTATAATTCCAAACCTTCCACCGGTAGCTGAGTTCACTAAATCGGCAGCCACCGTTTATACCGGTGAGGTCATAGATTTCGATGCGTCGGCTAGCTACGACCCAGACGGCTATATTTTCAGTTATTCTTGGGAGTTCGGAGATGGAAGCACTGGTTCAGGAGTCACTGCGAGCCATTCATATGTGGATGATGGAGAATACACTGTTGCCCTCAAGGTTGTGGATAATCATGGCGCATTCAGCATCAAAAAAGATTCCATCGTTGTGAAAAACAGGCCTCCAGTAGCAGTTTTGGACACATCCTCTGTAATCCTTGACAAAAAAGAGATCGTGACATTCGACGCGAGTGGTAGCTATGACCTTGACGGCTACATAGTTAGTTACTCATGGGATTTCGGCGATGGAAACACCGCGGCTGGAGTCACTGCACGTCACTCATACCCTGAAAGCGGCGCATACACTGTGACCTTGACAGTGACCGACGATGATGGGGCAACCGACTCTATCACCGCCACAAAAACAGTCAGGAACAGATCTCCGGTAGCTTCCTTCACCGAGTCAGCTCACAGAGTATACATTGGCGAGAGCATCGCCTTTGACGCTTCAGGTAGCTATGATCCTGATGGCACAATTGTCAGTTATTCTTGGGATTTCGGTGACGGAAACACAGCCACAGGCGTTACAGTTTCCCACACCTACGCCGATAACGGCTTCTACGTTGTGAATTTAACCGTGACCGATAACGATGGAGCAACCGACTCAGCCCATGCAACAAAGACCGTTATGAACAGACCTCCAGTAGCAAACTTCACTGAATCGGCTCACACAGTAGACACTGGCGAGAGCATCGCCTTTGACGCTTCAGGTAGCTCTGACCCTGACGGCACAATTGCCAGTTACTCATGGGATTTCGGCGACGGAGATACAGCGACAGGAGTCTCCGTAAGTCACTCATACGCCATAAGCGGCACATACATTGTGACATTAACTGTGACCGACGATGATGGGGCAACCGACTTTGTCGCCGCCACAAAAACAGTCAGGAACAGGGGTCCTGTAGCCTCCTTCACTGAATCGGCTCACACAGTAGACACTGGCGAGAGCATCGCCTTTGACGCTTCAGGTAGCTCTGACCCTGATGGCACCATAGTTGGTTATTCATGGGACTTCGGTGACGGAACGGGAGGAAGCGGTATCTCAGTTCGGCATGCTTACTCTCAGGATGGAGTATATACTGTGACCTTAACAGTCACCGACAACAACGGGGCAACAGACACCGCTGAAGCAACCAAGACGGTTCTAAATCGTAGCCCTGTAGCTTCCTTCACCGAGTCAGCCCACACAGTATACATTGGTGAAAGCATCGCCTTTGACGCTTCAGGTAGCTATGATCCTGATGGCACAATTGTCAGTTATTCGTGGGATTTCGGTGACGGAAACACTACAACCGGAGTTGAGGTGGATCATGCATACGAAGACAATGGCGTCTACACTGTTACGTTAACTGTTGTTGACGATGATGGGGCAACTGGTTCAGCTACCGAGACGAAAAATGTGTTGAATAGACCACCTGTAGCAAACTTCACTGAATCGGCTCACACTGTATACATTGGCGAGAGCATCGCCTTTGACGCTTCAGGTAGCTATGATCCTGATGGCACAATTGTCAGTTATTCGTGGGATTTCGGTGACGGAAACACAGCCACAGGTGTAACGGTTGACCATGCATACAGTGAAGATGGAAACTACACAGTAACCCTGACTGTAACAGATGACGATGGAGCTTCCGCATCATCGGTTGCTACGAAGATTGTGGAGACGGGAACGGGAATAGATACTACTATCTCCTTAGCTATGCTTTCTGTGATTGGCTTAGGTGTAACGGCTTTAACAGCGACTCTTCTGTATGCTCTCTACGTAAGAAGAAAGAAAAAGAAGAAGAAAAAAACCTAGAATAGCTAAGCTCAGCTTCTCTAGGTTTTGCCCCTTTTTTTTAGAAATGTAAAATCGCGTATGTCAGTTGCGCATAGAAGGTTGCTAAGTTAAACTTAGCGGATACTCAGAACGCCCTCGAAGACCGACTGTTCAGCAACATTCAGTTCTCTTGACAGCCACAACTTCAGGAGAGTGCTGTTCTGGGGAAATTCTCCCGTGTATGACACAATTCTACCATTTGCTAGTGCATCAGCTTGGAAGGAGCCCTCTGCTTTGAAAAGATAGGAGACGGTTTCTGCGCCTGCTGCCATAGTTTTGAAATCCTCCCATTGATTGCACTTAATGACCACTGGGGTGTTTTGGGTGTAAGATGGGGAGTCTTTGGGGGCGGAAACGTTTTTTACCATATTGCTTATCTCGCCTTGGAGACTTGTGATGCGGTCTTCTATTTTTTCGATTTTGCCGGTTAACTCGCCAGTATCTCCCAAACTTTCGGTTATGATGCCCAGTTGGCTTATGAGATGATCCAAGTCCTTTTCGTGTTCTTTCAGGACGTTTATGATAAAGTCTAGAGCCTCCAAAGCGTCGTTCTTGGTTGGTTTCCGTTCCATGTCGTCGTCTCCTTGGGCAGATATACTGTAAGGTAATATTGCTAGATAAACGTAATGCATCATCAAACTGTACCATTATATTGGCAGTTATATACTAATTAGCAATTCGAACCGAGAAAACGAACAACAACATAAACACCTGAAAGTGGGGATAAAAACTTTATGGGCAATTCAGAGGATTCGAGAGTAAATACGGCTGCTTCTTCTCAGACCAATTGGATTCTACAAGAACATAGATGAGAGCTACGCGGCTGGTTGAAGTGTGAGCTTCGATTTTCGGGCACCCACATGGCGGAGAGGCGATATCTTTTTTGCCTCATTGTAGATGTCAGAAGCAATCTTCCCAAGCACAAGTTCTTGAACGAACTGGTCGAAGGTGAGGGCGGATGCCTTCTCTTTGATGATGTTATTCATAATTGTACGTATCTCATGTTCTTGGGAGGTCTTTATGCGTGAAAGAGTGAAAACAGAAACTGCCAAAGTTAAACCATACTTATCCTTGGTGACGACATTGAAGATTCCGTCTACCCGCGTTGTTCTTCTTCTAACCAGACTCCTCAGATAATCCCTGGAGTATTCGTGACCCTTGAAGACTGTGCGGGCAGTTTTGCCTTCAACATCCTCAACTCTGAAATACATTTTGAGATACTGATGCGCGAAGTCGTTGGTGATGTCGTAGAGAGTGCCGTCTACAATCCTTCCAATAAGCTTTGCAGGATCGTCTGCAGGTACAGTTCCCAGTTCAACCCCGCCAAAGTATGGCGGAGAAACTACCTTGAACCACTTTTTGTCTCGCCACTTATCCTTAGTGCGTCCTCTTCTCTTCGACACCAGAGTCCCTCATTGTAAGTGGAAAAGATTTAGCGGGGAAGTATTAAAATCTTCGGCTTTTTGTTTCATTCAAGCCTTTCAATGCCGCCCATTAAAGGTCTTAAAGCTTCAGGAATTTTGACGGAGCCGTCTTTCTGCTGATGCTGTTCTAGGATGGCGATCAATGTTCTGCTTGTGGCAAGGGCGGTGTTGTTTAGGGTGTGAACAAAACCTGCTGGAGCCTGTCCTTCTTTTTTTCTGTACTTTATGTTCAGCCTTCTTGCTTGGTAGTCTGTGCAGTTGCTGTTTGAGCCTGCCTCTCTGTAGGTGCCGTCGGCCATCCAAACTTCTATGTCGTATTTTTTGGCTGCAATTATTCCGATGTCTCCGGTGCACACGTTTACAACCCGGTAGTGCAGCCCCAAACCGCTGTAGAGGTCTTCAGAGTTTTTTTGCAGTTCCTCATGGAATTTCCACGAGTCGTCTGGGTGGCAGAAGATGAATTGCTCGATTTTGTTGAATTGGTGCACCCTGAACAAACCTCTGGTGTATTTGCCGTGGGCGCCCACCTCTTTTCTGAAGCAGGGGCTGACCCCCACATATTTTATGGGCAAGTCCTGTTGGAGGATGGTTTCGTCCATGTAGGAGGCTGCCATGGGATGCTCGCTTGTGGCTATGAGGTAGAGGTCATCGCCTTCTATCTTGTACAGTTGGTCTCCGAAAAATTCTAGGTCTGTGACTCCCAGATACGGTTTCCTGTGCATCATCAGAGGCGGCTCAATAAGGGTGTAGCCTCTTTCTCTGAGAAAATCTATCGTATAATTCATGATTGCATAATCAAGCCTAGCCAAATCCCCCTTCAGGTAAAAGAAGCCGTGACCGGCAACTTTGGCTGCACGTTCAAAATCTATCAAACCCAAATCTGAGGCGATTTCTGACTTTTTGGTGTAAAATCGAATTTTGGAGGTTTGCCAACGAGCTTTTCTACAACATTGTCGTTTTCGTCTTTGCCATAAGGAACTGTTTCATGCAGTATGTTGGGAAGCTTCAACAGGATAGAATCGGCTTTTTCTCGGTATTCCGCAACTTCGTTTTCCAGATTCTTTATTACTTGTGGAATGTTTTTTGCTTCTTCTATCTGTTTGCTGGCGTCCTTTCTTTGCTTCTTCAGGTTCGCTATCTCAGCGGTTATTATCTTCCGTTTATGTCGGAGCTCGTTTGCTTCTGCAAGCAGCTTTCTCCACTGTAGGTCATATTCGACAAGATTGTTGAGCATCTCGATTTTTTCTGGTTCGCATCTTTTCTCCAGGTCTTTTCGTACGATTTCTGGATGCTCTCGAATCAGTTTAATGTCTAACATCAACCTGTGCCTCGGAACCCTTTTCGCCTCAAAGTTTAACCTAACTCGATATTTAACATTATACATGTGAGCTGGGTGAACGTCAACTGTCAGAAACCTTTTTCCAACTCAGAAAAGTGCGCATCGCAAAAAATTTTAATGGTTTATGAGGTTGGTGCTTGGTTTTTCTGAAAAAAGACTGTTTTCAACAATCTTCTGTTATTAGGCTCCTAATATGAATGGGTTACCCCCAGTTACAGTGTAACTAAGTTGAAGAAACAACTCCCATAACCCGCCCATTTCTGTTTACATTAACATATTTACGAAACCTTCAGCAGCTCTTACGCAAAATAATGTTCATTCATGCGCTTTATAAAGACACATGTAATGATAAGTAATTATTTTATATACTTCTTTTGTCTACCAAAAAAGCGAGATTAAAAACTGAATCTCAGATAGAAATTTAGGGGGTTAAAAAATGAAAAAAACTAAGTTTACAATTGCTACAATCGCTTTGGTTCTAGTGTTAACTACATCCATGTTAATGGCAACAACGCCAATCGCTGAGGCGCAGTTTCCCTTCAAAACCTATACTTACATAAGCGTTTCACCGAACCCTGTGGGCATTTACCAAAATGTTAGCATATTGTTCTGGCTTCACGCGGCTCCGCCACAAACCAGTTTCACCGAATATTACGGCTGGAATTTCAGTGTAACTATTACCTCACCCGACAGGTCAGTTTTTACTGCGGGACCTTTCGAATCTGATTCTACAGGCGGTTCCTTTTACGTCTTTACGCCAGACATGGTTGGCACATATGAATGCCAAGCCAACTTTCTGGGTGCGACAATAGATATAGCTCGGTCGGGCATGATGATGCAGTTGCCGAGGGGTGTTTACGATTTTCTGGAAAGCTCAAGCAGCATAGTATACCTGGAAGTCCAAGAAGAACAGGTGGAAATTTGGTCTGAAGTTCCCTTTCCAGAAGATTACTGGACAAGACCAGTAACCTCTGAGTTCCGAACTTGGTACATAATAGCCGGAAACTGGCTAGGTGCTCCCTTCGGAGGTACCTACATCAACAAATACACCACAGCACCAAACACCGCACACATGGTATGGACTAAGGAACTAACCTTTGGTGGTCTCACTGGCGGAGAAGCCGGCTATGGAATAAACTACTATACTGGGCTGCTCTACGAAAACAAATTCAGTCCATACATAATAAATGGCAGATTATACTACAACATGTTTGCAACCGGTTTTGGCGCCACTTCGCCGAGGGGAGTAGTTTGCGTGGATTTGCGTACCGGAGAAGAAGTGTGGCGAAATGAGGATATGCCGCAAATTTCTACTGCTCAAATATTGCAGTTCAATTCAGGCGTTCAAACGGGGTCTTTGGCATACTTGTGGGCAAGTAGCGGCTCCAATTGGCTGATGTATGATGCCTACACAGGGAGACTGTTCACTACTATTGAAGGCGCTTCCGGCTCATTGTCGCCTACGTTCGGTCCCAATGGTGAACTGCTATCTTACTCACTCAGCGGTGGACGTAATACGCTTAGTATGTGGAACTCGACTTTATGCCTCAAACTGGGGACTTTCCAGTTTAGTGCTGAAACGTATCAACCTTGGACAACTCCGACCGTTGATTGGAGCGACGGAATCCAATATACCGTTTCCATTCCCGATGTGCCTGGAACGCAGACAACAGCTGTCACCGACGTCGAAAATGGCGTACTAGTTGCTGAGTCAGTGTTGTCAACGTTTGGGATCACTCCAACCTTCGTGCATGTGGGCTACAATCTTACTACCGGACAAGAAATTTGGAGACACAACTGGACAGACATCGAGTGGGGTTCAGGCGGAACCTCTGCACCGGGATTGATCGGATATTGGGGCAAAGGATCAGGCGAAGGCTACTACATGTTCTTCGAGAAAGAGACCATGCAGTGGCATGTCGTTGACATAAAAACTGGAGTGGAGCATTTCGCAACAAACCCACTAAACCAGTATACAAAAACCGACTGGTCCGTGTATGACTGGACCGTACACGCGGTATATGGAAAGTTGTTCATAAGTGGCTACTCTGGCTGTGTTGTTGCCTTCGACCTTGCAACAGGCAACCATCTGTGGACTTTCGATCAAGGCTCTACCGGACTGCAAACGCCGTTCGGAAGATGGCCTCTCTTCGGTTCCCTAGGATTTGCCGACAACAAAGTGTTCTTCCCTGTGACTGAGCACACACCAACAACGCCCATACATAGAGGCTTCAGGCTTTACGCGCTAGACGCTGATTTAGGCGATCTCATTTGGGAAATGCCTGCCTTTTTCAGCTCTTTAGCGTTTGCTGACGGTTATCTAGTTGGATACAGCGGCTACGACAATCAAATATACTGTTTCGGCAAGGGACCAACCGAAACCACAGTTACAATCCAAAACGACGTTATTTCACTCGGAGGCAGTGCACTGATAAAGGGCACAGTGATGGATATTTCTTCGGGCGTGGCGCAAGATGTGGTAGCTAAACGTTTCCCGAATGGTCTTCCCGCCATGTCTGATGACAGCATGACCGAGTGGATGAAGCACGTGTACCTGCAATGGCCAACCTTCAGCAACGTAACTGGCGTTCCAGTGAAATTGGCTTATCAGTTGCCGGACGGAAGCTGGAAAGACATCGACCAAGTTATCAGCGATGAGTACGGAAACTTCGGATTCAAATGGACGCCACCGGGGGAAGGCACCTACGTGGTGAAGGCGTTCTTCCTTGGATCAGAATCTTACTGGGGTTCATCCAGCACAACCTACCTGACGGTAGGTCCAGCAGCGGAAGAGACTCCTTGCGCAGAAGAGATTGCTGATACGACTGTAGCTAGGCTTCCAGGATATCCAGCAATTCCGGAAATACCCGCGTACCTGACAATAGATCTAATCATACTGGTAATCGTGCTCGTCGTCTTGATCATAGGCTTAATAGCCTACATGGCACTCAGAAAGCAGAAATAACCCACATTTTTCCCTTCCCTTTTTTTATGGGGAAGTAAAACATAGAAAGAACAGAGAGAGAAACTGAGAAGGCTCAAGCCCAAAAAGGCAAATGTTCTGTTCACGCGGAGAACTGTTTTTGTCAAGTCTTCATTTGCCTGAAGCCCTTCGCTAGGACACTTAGGACGCCTTCCTGCCTGATTTTTCGGAGGATCCTCTTCGGCGATTTGTTGAAGTTGCTGTGGAATCGCTTCTGTATCTTAACCACCGTTTCGTAATCGAACTCCTCGGTTTTGACGTAGGTCACAAAATCTTCAACCCGATCGTAGAGTTTGTTCTCCATCACTTCCTTGTATATAGCGCTGCCCGGAACCGCTACATAGGCGTTAAACTGGCACCAGTCAGGATCCAGCTTCCTCGCAAACTTGAATGTGGCTTCCATGTCTCCGATTGTTTCTCCAGGTATCCCCAACATGAAAGAGCATGCTATCCGTATCCCCACTTCCTTGCAAAGCCGGAATGCACGAGTAACCTGCTCCATAGTAATTTTCTTGTTGAGCTTCTCCAAAATTCTGGGTGAACTTGACTCCACCCCAAACCATACGGTTCGGCATCCAGCGTCTTTCATTTCCCTCAGCAGTTCCCGCGACACTTTGTCAACTCTGCTGTCACAGACCCATTCGATACCCAAGTTCTCTTTTTTCATCAGCTTACATAACTCTACTGTCCGTTTATTGTTGATGGTGAAGTTGTCACCCACAAAATAGACTCCCCTTGAACCATAATTTTGGGCTAAATCCTTGATTTCTGCCACAACTCGGCGGGGACTAAAGGCGCGAACCCTTGACCCCCACAGTTTCTTGGTCTCGCAATATGCGCAGTTATATGGGCAGCCCCTCACCACATTCATGGTGTCTACAGGACTGGCATCAAAATAGGGAGCACGCCTATCGTAGATGTTCATGGGCAGCAGGTGTCTTGCAGGAAAAGGGATTTGATCAAGATCTTCGATTAGCGTAGAAGGAACTTTCACTGTTCTTCCGTTATGCCTGTATGCGACACCTGAGATTTTGGCAAAATCCGATTTGTCTTCACCCTCTGTGATGCGATTTGCAAGTTCCACCATTGCACGTTCACCCTCCCCCATGACAAGATAGTCTATCTCCTGGTGCTGCAGCAGGCTTTCAGGCATGTATGTGGGCTGCCATCCACCCACCACAATCTTGCAGGAAGGAAGCACCTCTTTCACTGCTTTAGCCGTCTCAATGCATCGTCGATACGTTACTGAACCGCAGGTTATCCCAACTATTTCTGGCGCAAGCCTTTCGATTTCCTTCTTGACTTCTTCGATTGGTTTTCTGATGTTATAGTTGTCAATGATTTGTACCTGAAAATCCGCCTTTTCCAGAGACGCCGCAACAAACGATAATCCCAGAGGGGGAAGCCTCCCCGATAAACCCCAAGGTGAATGAGGGGGCGGAGCGGTGGTCATCAATAAAATCAGTTACACTTCTCTCCTCGGGTTATATTGTGGACTTAGAATAGATAAAATAGAGTCTCTAAATAATGTTCTGTAAAATCTTCGGCATGCTGCTGCTCCACCTATCACCGCCCAGAGTTCGTATGCATACAAAACGGAATCGTTTTTAACCCGCAATCATACTAACCTTTTGTCTATCTGGATGGATTTGACCTGGCGCCTGCAACTATAACTGCGTTTACTGTAATGTAGACGCAAACATGCAGCCGTCTCCCGACGAATTAGATACTGAATGGGGATTGCGCCTCGTTGACCAAATCTACGAATTCGGCTCCGAATGGTTCGGAATAAAGGGAGGAGAACCCCTCGTACGGAAAGACCTCTTCAC
>SMTZ1_10009047_pt1 | contig 19736 bp, 31 predicted proteins | sample DeeMarSWOR136_30_FD_25667 | JGI IMG/M metagenome (IMG submission 25667)
AATATCTCAAACGCTTTAAATGTTTTTGTGTAATCACCAGTAATGTATGCCATTGTTTTTGTGGTTACTTTTGAACCATCAAAATGTTCATACTTGCCTGAGAAATCAAAGTCACACCCTACTAGGTATATTTCTTTAAAATCCATGAGAGCTGCCAGCCAAAGACACGACAATATAACAGTATCAAATTTGAGCCCTCTAATAGGGTGCACCGGGTGAAGTCTCATAATTTTGTTATATTTCCTATTATGGACTAAATATTCAAGCCCAGCAGTACTCGCTAAAAAAAGCGGGCAATCTATTGCTAATATCTTTTTCCAATATTTTGCAAAAACAACACTATCAGCCACAACGTAATATGTACATTTAACAGTATTAAATAGAGTATTTACACCCATCACTGGTTCATTTTCAAGAAGGTCAAGCCGTGTGCTACACAGTGATGGGCCAGTACCCACTATAAAAATTCGTTTATTAGTATTTAAGTTATATTTTCTCATTAACGTTTCATAATCACAATATAAATGAAAAACTTTTCTCATTTGTTTAGTTATGTATTTTTCTCTTAAAAATGAATATAACGCATTATTTTTAAGATTATCGGGGATTAAACCTACTATCTTTTGAATCATAGTATTCCTCGTAAGTAACCTAAACCCCACGCAACATGAGCAACCGGAACTAAAAAGGCGGCACAAAACTTCTCCTTTAAATTATGGTGCGGCATTGCAGTGTTTAATGTTCCATATAAACAAACACCTAAATAAAGTAATATAAGTCCAACAGACATCCATAACGGCAAAAAAAAGAGTAATGGCCAACCAAAAGTAACAACCCAAGGAATATATTGTGTGCTACTTTTTAACTCTGGATATTTTTTATTTACAATTGTGCGCCCCTTGCCATAACTATAAATCTGTTTAAAGAACTTTCTAACTGTTGGGCGTCGCTTATGCCACACAAATGCGTGCGGCGTAAATAAAATTATGTAGTTTAGTTTTCTTAACTGGTAATCAAAAACAACGTCCTCAGCAACATTGATATCAATATCAAATGCTAGTTTATGGTTATTACTGATAACGCTCATACTGTAGCTAGTGTTACAGCCAGGGTTATGGTCAACACTTCTGGTTCCGGCGTAAGTCCTGCCATAACGAGTGCCCGCAGTAACGAATTTCGCACCGAGCACCACATCGACAAGTCTTCCAATAAAATTATCCGATAGCGCGCCATAATTTGGCCCGCCTATACTTGCAACATTTTCATTTTCTTCTTTTTCATATTCCTCCTTTAAATTTTTAAGCCAATCACGGTCAGGTATACAGTCATCATCCATAATTGCAATATGTGTACAAAATGCTCTTGCTGCACTTATTGCAGTATTAAGGGCGGCACTCTTGCCTGAATTCTGAATAATTACTTGCACATTATCAGGTAAAGCATCAACAAAATGCTGCTTTCTTGTTGCAAAAATAACACGAGAAGGTGGAAGGGATTGTTGCTGTAAGGAGTTTATTACGGCGACAAAAATGTCCCGGCTGAGCTCTTTTGCCGCAATTATTACCATGAAATTAATTGGTGGTTGCATCCTTCGTCGACGCCCCCATTGAGCCTTTCCACTTTCCTTCCTTTATTAGTTGGTAGCGTTTTTTTCTATAATTGGATTGATTCTTTTTCGTAGTTTGTGTGGTTTGTATTTTACTTATTGTTTTTTCATATTGAGTCTGTGCTGCCGGGTCTGGTCGGCCAGCGGGATGTGTTAATAATTCATCGCCATGTGGTATCCATCGCTCGCGGCCTTGTCCATTACGATATAAATGCATATTATCTTTTTTTATACCTGTATACTGCCACCCGCTTTGATTTGGGGCTTGTTCTGTTTTAGGCTTTTGTTTAACTGTAATTGCGCTGAAATGTGGATTCCCACAAAACGGGCATACAAGCCCTTTTGCACCCTGCGCTGGCGTCATAAATCTTGATTTACATTCATCATTTTCACATTTAAATATTACAGGTTTTATTGCGGGCATATTCTAATAATGCCTCCTTTTTAGGGCGCCCTAACAATTGTTCTTGTGTGGGGCCCTTTGTAATCATTCTTCTTTTACATTGAATACATCTATATATATATTGATATTGGCGATTACAATTAATTACTATACTATCTAAATAAGCTTTGGCGCCACATTTACATTTTTGTGGTGGATATTTGGTTTTATCCATCACTGAGCACTTCGCTTATTTCTAATGTGCTTACAACCATAGATTTTCCATTGTCCGTTAAAAATTTACTAAATGGTATTAAGTCTACTGAGTTGTGGGCAAATATTAAGTTAAATTTTGTATTATTATATTTAAGGAAATATTCTTTTGTTTGATTAAAGAATAATACATTACTCTCTAGTCGTTCTTCGAACGTTATCTGTTCATCGAGTTTTTTAAAGCGTTCTGGTGCATTTGAATAATCGGCGAAAGAAAATAAAACAGACAATGGTCTGTTTTTAATTAATAGGTGGCCAATTGTTTTAGTTAATTTGACATTACCGGGCTTACCTATTTCCAACACAAAGCATGTTATATCTTTAGGTAACCCCATAATTGCTTGTTCGATTCTATTCATTTTCATCCTCTATAAGAGAGCCATTTGCTGAGGCCATCATCGCACAATCAGTCCAATCTATATCAATTTCATATTCGAGAGGGTCTTGGGTTTTTGCATCTTTAAATCCCTGAATTCTTAATTTACAAGCGGGACAAAGACCACAAGCAGGCCTCTTATTATTATAACAAGTTTGGGTATGCTTAAGGTAACTAATAGCACCATTTTTTATTGCTAATTCAATTGATTCAGCTTTTGTTAGCCACATAAGTGGTGTATGTATGTAAATATCATAGCCCAGACATAATGTTAATGCGCCTTGTAATGCTTTAATAGAAGAATCTCTACAATCACAATACCCGCTATAATCAGTCTGACAAACACCAGTTACTAGGTTATGGCAATTTTTTGTATATGCATAGGCTGCTGCATATGTTAAAAATATAACATTTCTACCCGGCACAAAACTTGTTGGCAAACCTGTTTGCTCGTTAATCGTTATTTCGCTGTTCGTCTCAAATAAAGCACTTCCTCGAATTTTATCCCAGCCTGAAAGTGGAATAATGATTTGTGGAATATCTAACATTTTACATATCTTTTGTGCTTGTTCAACTTCCCTTTCATGGCGCTGGCCATAAGTAAATGTTATTACCTCTATGTTCTCTTTTCCCCACCGTTCAATAGCCTCAAACAGACAAATACAAGAATCTGCACCACCACTCATAACTACAATTGCTTCAGTCATTTATTATCACACTCTACGAAAGTGCCATGTAACCTCAAGTGAGTCATTTTCCTCAACTACAATAGGTTGAAAAGTTTGCACCCTAAATCCATTTTCATTGCCAAGGGCTGCCCGGTCATATGAACCTGGCGGTAAATCAGGACCATTCATATTATCAGGAATATCTATTGTGTGGAGTTCAATATCTGGGTGACTCTCTATCATATTTTCAACCAATATAAGGCAATCCTCTATTGTTTCAGCTTGCTCCATTTGAGCAAGTAATGTGCCAAGTATTTCGCGCAGCTTTTTATTTACTCGCATATCTTATGCACCGGTCGACTCTCTACCTAATCGGATAGTTATTTTTGGGTGGCCTTTTGCGCTTTCCCATATATCGAAGTGTTCAACTTTCCAGTTTGTAATACTGCTTAGTTTATTTCTTATATCAATAATTTCATCCATATTTACGTTCATTTTTTCTTCAACCTCTTTTCAGCCAATTGTTTTGCGCTATAACCAAAATGCTCCTTTATTGTTTGTCCTGCCTGCGATTGAGATGTTTTAAATAACATCCAGGCATGATGCTTGTATATTTCATCATCATCCATGCCCTGTAAGCACATGACATAATGCATAATGAACATTAGTTGTCGCCAATCATAATGTCCCTTCTCAATTAACTTATTAATCTTTTCTGCAGTTTTCCACATTGCAAGTTCTGTTTCAACATCTTTAAACACAGGAGCGTAGCCATCGTTTGTATATAACTCTGGGTGCCGCATTATTCCGACATGCCCCTTTTTATATTTCAATCGAATACACCTCTTCCCACTTTATAAATTTTTAGGTCATAATTGGCATGCACGCAAACCCATCCAATAGTGGCGATGTCAACCCAAATGCCTTCGCCTAAATCTTTTCCGCACTCTGGGCATTTCATTTACACACCACGTTTATTTAAATATAAATATTTATGGAACTGTGGCACCACTCTCATGTCCTCTCCGTCATCAAATTTTGCATTAACAGCCTCTAACAAATCTAAATAGGCCTTCCTCATTGTTTGCACGGAAGTTTTTGCAGGGTTAATCCAAGGCTGAATATAGGCTTTTTGTAGTCTAAAAATTTTGTACCATTTTCTAATTCGTTCAACATCCGCAGCTGTGCCGGCAAACTTAAAAGTTGCACCCCATTGAGACCAGTAAAAGTAACTATCCCTATTTTTGTCAACTAGCATCCAAGGTTTTGGCGAAACAACAACATGCGCTCGTGGGTCAATATTACCGGGTTTCGCAATACCGTTTGTTTCAACTGTAACATTGATGCCGTGTTGAAGCAAAAAGTTTATGACTTGCCTAATATTACGTTGTTCAAATGGTTCTCCGCCTGTTATTGTAACATGCTTCATTTTATGCAATTGACAATAATCAACTATATCTTGTTGTGAAATTACCTTTACTTCTTCTGTTTTTTCGCCCTTAGCATACGGAGTGTCACAATCTGGGCAGCCAGCGGAACAGCCAAAAGTTCTAACAAAAACTGTTCTTCTACCGAGTTCGTCACCCTCACCATTAATTGATATAAACATCTCAACAATATCTAAATTTTCATTCATTCTATCACCAACTCATTTTCGAAACATATGTCGGCGTTTTCACACCACGCACATAAGTTATATTTCTTTTGACTAAATTTCTTTTTTCTTATCATATCCTTCACATAGGCTACTTTTTTCCGAGCAACTGTCTCATATGACGGCTTCTTGAAATAAACGCCCGAAGGTAATCGCGAACCATATAGTTCGTTAGGATAAATAGCACATACTGCATCAATTTTATATTCTGTGGCGTACTCCACGAGTACTTTATACATCATTAATTCTTGGTTAATTCCCTGTCTGAATTTACCAGTTTTATATTCACCAAGAATTGTCATGCCATTCTCCTGCGCTATCCAGTCTATGATACCAACATCAAGAACATCATCGGGTGCATTTTTCACTTCAACTTTTAATTCTCTCTCAACGGGAATAAATTCTTCCTTCTTATTTAAAGTCATATAATGGGTTGTTTGAATATGTGCAAATTTATCATAGAGGGACCCTTCTGGGTACAGCGACCTGATATATCTTTCAATACCAAATATTGCTGTCTGGTCAGCAAGCTCCCTTAAGGAAACTTTATCAAAAAATTTGTCAGCGTCTTCATGGAATCGCACACCAATTTCCATCTCTTCTGTCGGTGGCCCTGTATGCCCAAGGATATAATGTAAATAATAAGCATAAGGGCATTTCAAGTATGTTTGCAAACCACTTTTAGAGAGTCGCATACTCATCAATCGTTTTTATCCTTCTTAAAGGTATGGGTTACTTTTTCCCAGAATTTAGGTCCTGATTTTGCAAGTGCATCTATCCACTCAGTTCTTGTTTTAAACGGGTAACTAAGAGTACCAACATTAGCGTTGAAAATTATCTTACAACCAGCAATAATCGCCTCGATTATAGTGCCAGGACACGGGTCAGGATGTCGTGGTAAATGAATAAAGTATTCATGTGCTGCTAAGTATTTCCATTTATCGTCAACAGCGCCAAGGTAGGATACATTTTCAGGTAATTTACCCTTTATATACCCTATTCGGCCAGCCAAATCAAAATGGTAATCTGGCTTGCGCGTGGCAAGCTCAATTATCTCATATATGCCCTTATACCTGCGAAGAGTTCCTAAATAAGCTATACTTTTTTTAACACGTTCAACCTCAGGAACCTTTTGTTGTTTATAAGTATAAGGTAAATTATAATCCATATTTAATTTCCAGCCAAATCCTTCAAGATGACTTTTAATAAGATTCATATGTGATGGTGATGCCGCAATAACTAATCTGGCATTCTCGTATATCATTTTGGTTACAGGATTAATTATAATAGGGCATGGCATATCGCAGTTCCTGCAATCAATCTGATTTCTATAGTGGCAATAGTTGTAGTCATGCTCAACTTTAATAAATGGCTTCTCGTGAACTATATTAAATAGGAATTGTGGGGAAAATTTAAATATATTTTCCAATATAAATCCATCGTATTTATTAAAGTCAACAACATCACCTGGCAATTTAAAATCCACCTCAATATTAGATGGCTTTACAGCCAGTCGCTGCTGAATGGCCACTTCCGCACCAGCATATTCTTTAAAATCATTTAACAACGCTAATTTCATTCTAATGCCTCCCTATAACCACATATTTTACAAATAACAACTGTTGCCCCATATGATGTCGAACCCCAATCTAAACTTGAGTACGGGATTTCACCACAATTCGGGCATATAAACTTGAATTTATTATTCTTCATGAGGTGTCACCTCTATATCTAATAAGCCATGAAAGTTTTCAACTTTACATCCTTTATCTATTGCATACTTCTCTATGTCAAATGGCAACTCATTAAATAGAGGATGTCTATTGTCTGAATTTGCATATATAAATAAATGGTCTCCTAAATTAAACAACCAACCAAGTGTAGATGCTATGCTTTCAGTAGGTAGCCGCTGAAGGGTGTCAAGTGACACAATATAATTATAATGGTCTAACAGCGGTGATAACTCATACCCCCTTCGAGCCATACGCAGGATAGCGTTTTAATAGTAATACCTCAAGTGTTCCAATCCCAGCACCATAATCAAAAACTGCACTACGCCTTTCAACATGGCGCTTGATGTAGTCATACCAAATCTCGTATATGCCAGTATCCCTAGTTTTAAGAACATCAAAAATATGATAGGGGGATGTTTTATAAAACCATTCATCCTCCTTTCCAGTCTGCGTATAGTAGTTTATGTTATTAATATGGTAATTCTTTGCGAGTTCGTCAAATGGTATGTGCGTAATTTTTGAATATAATTGCATTTCCTCGTAATCTACTCTCATGCAAACTCCTTTACCAAATAAGGCGGGAAGAATCCCTGCTTATCAAGTTTTCTGAACATTGTATCCCATTTTGGTGCTATTTTATCCCAATCATATTTTTGAGCAAATTGATGAGCGCGTTTACCCATTGACTTGACCAAATCATGATTGTCAATACATTTAATTAGCGCATCACCGAAAGCATCGTAGTCGGCAATAGCGTGGTATTGTGTTTTAAGTGTATATATATCAAGAATTCTAACAGGCACTAACATGCCATGCCCACCAACTAATTCAGTCATTGATGTAAAATCAGTTGCTATAACAGGTGTACCACATGCCTCTGCCTCAAGTATTGGAATGCCGAATCCCTCACCACGGGATAAGTTCACAAGAACATCAAATGAATTATACATGATTGCCATTTCTTCTTCGGTGAAGGTATACATGTTTGCTGGAAACAGCATAACGCCACGTGGAACCCCCACATAGTCGGCGAGCTGCCAAAAGTTATAGCCGCCAACATTCTGGCCATCCTGGTCAGTGCCGAGGACTGCCATAAACTGTTTGCCGGCGTCAATTGCCTTTTTAAATCCCATCATCATTTCGGCCTGGCCTTTCCGCTTCGATATATTTGTGCCAATAAACCCTACTATGAATTTATCCTTAGGTAGGCCCATTTTTTCACGGCACTCATCTTTATTTAATGGCTTAAAAACTTTAGTGTCAACACCGTGCGGAATATAGGTTGTCGACATTCCGGCCTTTTGAATTTCTTTTTCGGCATATTTGCACATAGCAACGCGCTCTTGGGCAATCTGCAATGCCTGCACTTCCTCTGGCGATACATGCCCACCATCAATTGGCGAGTATAAAATTGCATTATATTTTACACCCACATCCCTAATTAATTTGCGGTAGGCCCACGCGTCTGAATGAAACACCCAGTGTGTACACTTCTCATCACGTAGCACCCGCTCTAGTGCATAAAGAGTAATGTTTCCTTTGCCAACTTCAGCTTGCATACCCGGGTACACTTTAATACCATTCCACTCAACAAAAGGACCGGCGTGTAAACCGCCAGTTGTAACACATACAATTTCGGGATATTTAATACGGGAAATAAAATTTCGGGTAACTTTAGCGTAACCAGTGTTTGCCCAAGGGGGGGCTGATACCCATGCTAGTTTCATATCGGTGAATAACATTTCAATGTTTATAAACTGTTTGGTTAAAGGTCGACCGGGTCATAAGATATTAATACTGGCTGTTATGATAAATTATCATATGACGAACTTAGCAGGAAGAAATACCGGTCGAATGTGGTATGGCAATGGAAAAATTTGTATGATTGCGCCAACCGGGCAGTGGGGCGTTTGGCCCTCGCAACTTACCCATAAAACTATTACACTAACAGATACAATAGAGCTTACTTATACACCTGCTTAATAATAACCATCTTTTACTGTTGCTTTTTCAACGAATAATGTAGCTATATGGTCTGCAAAATATAGCATTATTGCTTCTGGGTAAGTATTTTGAATAGCAAAACTATATTTATCAAATGGTGGTTCATACATGGCCATATGCCATCTTATCATAGCGATTTCTTGGTCTGTTAACTTAATATACTTTTGAATTATAATTACACTTTTTTCACCATGCCCAATTGGTAGAGTGTCAGGTTTATATTCATAATCAGGGGTTGTTTTATACGGTGAGGTATAAGGTGCATATCGGTTAATTTTACATACGTCATGCAAAAGAGAGGCTATTTTTAGGGAGACGTAAGGAACTTTATCACATATATAGGTGTCACATAATTTGTTAAATACGTTATGCACGCACAAACTATGATATGCTAGCCCGCCAGGCACTGCCAAATGGTATTTTTTTGAAGCAGGCGCTATAAAAAAATCTGACTCTTTAAGAAAATTAATTAATTTGTCAATCCCTTCTCGTTTAGTAGTTTCTAATAAATAAATAATTGTTTCTTTATTTTTTTCAATATCAAAACTCTTCGTCATATTCCTCTTCCTTCTTTATAGGGGTTTTCGACCCATATAACTTTATTCTATCTTCTTCACTTATGCCAAGCGCTTGTAATATTGTTTCAACCTTGTTATATATAGTTTTTTCAACCATTACATTCATGTCAATAAATTGCCGCCAACTTTCCGCCGGAACTTTATTGAATGCTATTCTATTAGCGGTGTATTCCTTTTCTACATAATTCCCCGCTTTAGGACTCCAATTTGCAAAGGAGAATTTCGTCGGTAAACCCCATGGCAATAATGGTTTATCTCTAAATCCATATTTCTTTTTTTCGTCGCCGGTGAGTCGTTCGGTTTTTACATAGTATTCTAATGGGTGTGACCCTGTATTGATGTCCTGCTTTAAATATTGATTGGCGTAAATAATAGATTTCACCCTTGCTCTATTTTTCATGTCTTTTAGGTTTGTCTTTAAAGGAAGCGGAATGCCAAAATATTGTAGAGGTTTATCCTTAAGAGTGTTTGCTTCGGTTTTAATATAATTTAAAATTTGGTCGTTCGGTTCAAGCTTAATATGTATTTTATTAAATATTTCCTTTTGAATATCTTGTGATATATATGCACTATCACTTCGTTTTGCTTCCATCGCACTGTAACGTTTTTTCTTTGCTAACATTAAAGATTCAAATACATATTCCAACTTAACGGCGGGCGCCATATGTAAGCCAAATTTATCTTTCTCTTTTGCCCAAAATTCATTAACAATATCACGCATCCACTTGCCAATTTCAATAGATAGTAAATTTTCTAATTCTGGGCAGTAGTCAAGTTCAGAAAATAATTCTTTGAGAAGAGGGAATTTAACAAAGTAAAGTACAAAATATAATCCATCCGTATCCCCATATTTGGCAATAACACCGAATCTCCCCTTTACAAAATCAATAGTGCGTAACGAAAGTTTCCTGCCTTGCCCTGTCATTGATGCAGATATCTCAGGTATAAACAATCTAAAGGGAGGATATGCAAAAACACCATACATAGCGTCTAAAACAACTTTTAAGGCATCCTGTCGGTGCCATAATAGTTTATATTTTTGACTATCACGTGGTTGTGCAAGCATATCGGTTTGAACACTATTTCTTAATTGGATTAAATCTGTAGCCACATTCGGCAAAAACCCTTTTGGTTCTTTTAAATAATATGCCTCACGCCATTCAACATAATCATTCCCAAATTCATCCTTAAATCGCAAGCCAATTGGCAGAGTGTAATGAGGCTCTTTCGGTTTTGCAAGGCGTAAGGTTTCCGGTGATATATTATATGAAATAAGAATAGACGGGTACATTTTTGTAAAGTCGAGAAATACAACATTCTTATGTACACCTTTCTCAGGCGGCAATACAACAGCACCTACATAATTTTGCCGCTTTTCGCCCTTTGGCCTTCTGGGTAATAAAAATTTGTCCTTCGCATATCTAAGCAAAAATACATCTACATACTTACTTGCTTCAAGCGTTTCATCAAAGGTACATCCAACAACGATACGTATGTTATCATAAAACTCAATAATTTCATGTTTTGTCTCTAGTGCTTGCATCCTATAAACATCAATTAAATTATAATCGGCAACATCCGCAATATAATTTCTGTTCATATATTCAAGAGGATAGTCAGACCTCGGTATATCACACTCGTCGAGAGCAATTGACTCTAATTCATAACTTGGCAATGTTCGGTGCATATATTTTTTAAATCCGGCATAAAAGTCAAAAACATTCCTACCAGCTATGTGCACATAATCATGTTTGTCGTCGACCCGGACATAAGATAAGGGCGATAATCCTTCTGCCTTAATATTATGGTGTTTCATTCTATTTATTATGGTGCACATATCAAAAAACACATTATATGCAGTTATTACATCAGGGTCAAACTCTTGTATTATTTTAATAAAAAATTCTAAAAATTCTTTTTCTTCCTCCTCATTTGAAATTTCAAACCTCCACATCGCTATATTTCCGTCAATCGGGCACCATATTGTGCACGATAGAAGCATCCACTTAGCAATACGTGGTTCTGGAAAAATATTTGTGTCAGTAACCTCAACTTCAACATCAAGAAAGAGAGGCAGTACAGCATTACCTTCATAATCGGCAGGTACAACCTCTCCATTCTCGACATTTAGGCCATATCTTATGCCCCGGTCGACAAGAAATCGAATCGGAAATAGAATGTCCGACTCATACGTGAGATGATGTCGCTCTCTCTCAACAGCAACATCGGAGGGAAGTTTACAGAATTTTTTAGTGACATAATTCCCGTCAATTCCTTGTATGGGATATTCACCAAAAATGTCTTTATAATAATAATACGGTTTCATCCCTTTTACTTTAAATACCTTTCTGTTTAGACCTTCATCCCTGCAGAATAAATAAATGATTGGTTCATGATTTTCAACGCGATAATCAATGGATGTTAAAGCATAAGACATGATTACACCTTAGTTTATTTAGTGGTTGCGCACTATACAATATAAGTCTTTTTCCATGAACGTAATCGCCACTTAATTAAATTGCGGTTCCACCAGTTATTTGGTAATTCAAGATTAAATTTTGAATTGTATGAGGGTTTAAAAGGTACCGATGTGTCAAAACTCCTTATAAGGTTATTCTTAAACATATCAAGTTCATCTTTATAATAACCGAGACAGTGAATATTCAGCAAGATATTACGCTTATTTATTTCATCAATCCAAAATTTGCGTTGTTGTGCACCCAACATTTTGGGTAAATCAATAATATCAACCCCGCATTCTATAAATGTATCCAAGCAATCAAGCTGTTCGGAAAAGGTTTTTCCATGTATAGCGCCGTGAATTTTAAAGTTAAAGCGCTGGCCTTTCTTATCTAAATATCTTAAAAAACTTTTTGTTTTTTTAATAGTTTTAATAGCAGACACATCATCTGGCGCTATTATTTCATTAACGCGCAACTTAGTTGCCATTGATAATAGTTTAGCGTTGGTTAGGATTTCTCCCTCCCATAAACCGTTGTCAAGCATTGTATATAGTTCAGGGTGCATTAAGTAAAAATTTTTATATAATGCATTGTGTAACACATGTGGCGCAATAATCATATGTGTGTTCCAATCTCCCATTAAATATAGGAAATTTGCTGGAGGTATACAAAACCACCTTGCCATTAGTTATACCTCTCTTACATCTAATTCCGTTGCGCCGCATTCAGGGCAGCATTCAGGTTTAGTTGAGCTGCCACTTCTTTGCCATAAGAATATATGGCCATTTTTACATACCCACTGGGTCATCTTTCCACCTTATTGTTAAAATAAAAAAGCATAAAATAATTAACACCCCTATAAAAATTAAAATGCCACACATCACACTTATCTGAGGATTACTACCCAGGTAAATATCACTAAAAAATTCTGACAATCCTTTCTCATTAAGTATGATTTCCCCCTTATCAGCAAGTGCACTTATGCTCCCCTCTACGAACGCAATAAATATTAGTGTGAACCCCAATATAAGTAAATACCACTGCTTTTCCATTTTATTACCTCATGCTATTTTTGTGAAGAAGTCTATAAACATATGCACAGTAACAGCCAAACATAACCCAAACAGTAATGAAATATAAAAAATGTGCCGGTCTGGCAACCTCGAAGTATGGCGCGATAAGATGGTCTGCATCAACCAAAACGCTAAGAAACCCAAGTAAGCTGAAAATAAAAAGTGGGTTGCTTCGTAACGAATAATTTCTTCCCAAGAGTAATCGTACCAGTATTCGTTGGGGGGTCCCCAGCCAGGAATGAATAATAGCCATAACACGCTATGCTCCCAAGAGTTGGCAACGCTTACATAAAAAGTCATCCGGCGCTGGTAGCTTTCCGTTGACCATATCGCGGTATCGTTTCCATGTTTCTGAGTTGTAAATTTCACTTATACTTTGATTATTTAAATCACCTATAACTGTTTCATGTTGGTAGTCACAGCAACACAATACAACCTCTCCCGTATAAATAACATGTAATTGCCCATTTACTCGCGGGCATCCATTTAGCTGGCGGGATGTTGTGTCATATTCCCAACCAGCTAGCTTCACATTACCAGCCCTACTGTGAAATTTAAGCGGGAATATAGTGATATTGTTACCAAATAAATCGTTATCGTATAGAAATCCCATCCAAAATCTTCTTATTTCTAAAGGTGTTGTCATATGGTATTTTGAATCATGCGACATATATGCGGTGTGAATCCATACACTTAACCTTTTGTTAATCTTTTGTAATAAGTATTTAAGGTTCTCAAGCGCAACACCATATTTAAGACCCATTATCCTTTCATAAGAATCTTTTGTTAACCCATGATGACTAACCATAATACGTCCATTCCATTTATTTTTTTCGTACAAATTGACCAGCTGGTCAATTTGCTCCCCCGACACTAAAGTGAGATTGGTGGAGAGTTCAATAAACGGATTGGGGAGAACTTCAATTGCTTGTTCAATTCGTCTAACAATGTTTTTGTCAGCAAATGGTTCGTTGCATAAGTAGGGGCAAAATTTACCAGCAAACGCTGGGTCATACTCAATAATGTCGTCTAAAATTTGGTTATAAAGTTCCTCCTTCATCACACCCGAATTTTTTACGAACCATGAATCCTTGTAAGGGCACATTATACATCTGCCATTACAATGACTCGTTGTTTGAATTTGTATTAAGTTTAACTTCATAGGTGTGGCCCGAACTTTTTATCAATTATGGAAAGCACTTTATGCTTTATATAGTCTGTTGTTTCGTTTCCGGTTAATTCATTAAAAAATATGTCTAGTGCCTTTATTAGTTTTTCATGTAGAATAGCAATATCATTGAGCATGAAAATCTCGGCACTACCCCCAAAAATATATTTTTTCTCCTCTTCGATACACCATTCATCTTCGTACATTGTCATTCTTTTTATCTCCCCATATGTAGCCGCAAACACCACACTTTGGTTTGAAGTCATCACTATTTAATGTAAAACAGTCGTGCTCCCACAACGCACCACATACCGGGCATTTAATGGGGGCATCTTTTAACTTAATCACTTCGACCATGGACATACCTTGATATTAATAATTCAAGATGGAATAGTTCATCACTTATAGCCTCAAGAAATTTCATATCTACTTCTGTTATTGGTGACGAATAATATTTATCATATATTTTTTTTACTTTAGGATGTATTGGCATTCTCTTCCTCCTTTTTTAATTTATCGGATTCAACCTTAATGGAAGATATATTTAATTTTTCGACAGGAAACGTATCTCCCGCCTCATGTATGAGTACTGGGGAATCGTCAAATGGAATAAAGAGGGTGTTTACATTATCATAAACTACCTTCTTATCAGCCATTTTTATGCTAACACGCATTAACAATTCTCCTGCGATTTCAGGACATAGGTGTCAATAACAATCATAATAAGTCCTATTGCAATTGCGCCAATATATATATACCATGATTCTGTGTTAGCTTGTAAATTAGTAACACCCCATGTTATGATTGCAATCGCAAAGGTCATAAGAGTTCCAAATACGGAAGATTGTTTTACCTTCGCACTTACCACGGCTTTCACCTCCCTATAATTTTAATTCTTCTCCATCACGTGTTAATTTGCCTTGATTCCATAATTTTCGGCAAGTGGCCCAGGCGATTGATTCTTGCTCGCTAGGCTTTTTATTCGGATATTGCTTCCTTATAGAAGGAAGAATTCTGCTTACACATCTATCTACTGCAGCTGGCATGATAGACGTTATCAAGATATATATTTAAATAGATTTTGGGGGAAGACGTATCTTCCCTATAGAATACCCTGTGTGAATTCAAAATAGTTCAAACCGATATCACTGCCGTCCCAGGTTTCGACAAGCCAGTAGCATGTTTGTTCTGCAAGCGGATATATGTACCACGTTGCTGTTGCACTGTATTCATCATCACCGTCGATATATTCTGTAACTTGCGTCCATGGGTCGATTTCATCAGTTCTGTAATAGAACGTGATATGCATACTGTCGTCCTCTGGGTCGTCAACGTCAACAGTTAAATCAAACTGGAAGTGCCATTTAAACAAGCCATACCAATATGTACTTGCATTACTGACTTCTGTTACTGTTGCTACTACATTTGCCGGGCAATCTTCGCCGGGTTCTCCTTGTTCACCTTGGATATCAATCCAATCAGTCCAGTTGCCATCTGGCAATTGGAATCTAATCATGGTTCCATCCCATTCTACTTCTGGTGATGGGCCTGTAGCTCCAGTAGCTCCTTGTGGGCCTGTAGCTCCAGTAGCTCCCTTAGACCCTGTAGGTCCTTGTGGTCCTGTGTCACCTGTATCTCCTTTTTCTCCTTGCGGTCCTGCTGGCCCTGTAGCGCCAGTTGGCCCCGCGACTCCGGTATCACCTTGCGGTCCGGTATTCCCTATATCTCCTTTTTCAGCTTTCCAGCCTGTGTATAATATACCTGCGCATATGCCACTAACTACCAGTGCAACTGCTAGTAAAATGGCTATGACGGATGTTGCTTTTTCCATTTTTGTTCACCTATTGTTGTTTTTCAAGTTCTGAATATAGCTTATGTAAGCCATACCAAGATACTTTCGCATCTTTGCCATGGCCAATAACTTCAGCTACTTTGAACTTTTCGCCTTCAAGGTGCAACGCACCTTTGGCTTTCTTAACAGTAGCCTCAAATACAACATTACCCTTTATTTCAATTCTGGTGAGTTCAACGCGCTGAAACATAATACCAGGTGTTGATTTCTCCCAATCGGGTAGCCAATCCAAGTGAACTAGTTGGGTTCCCACATATTGTTTAAGCTCCTTAAGATGTGTCGTGAAAAATCGTTTACAGTGCAGCCGCTTAATAAGAATAACCGGCACCAAGTATCGGCGATTCCTGATAGCCCACTGCCATCTGTCCTTAATTTGCACATCAGGGTCAACTTTAAGACTTTCATATCGCATAACGTATTCGCAAGTTTTTAACAATGAATTAAGACCATCAAGTACAACTGCCGCTAAATTAAGATTTGCTTCATTTTCGCGGATATATCTCACAGTGGCAAGTATCTTATTATATGTGGATACATAATCAATATTGCCATCTTTAAGTAGTTCAATCGGGTCAAGCACCTTTATGTTTTTGTCATTTTTAAAATATTTCATTTTCAATGGAGCCGCGGAACCATCAACATCAATAATAATAACTTGTTTGCCCGCTTTGATTTCCTCTGGCGTTCTACAATCCATGCAAACACCAGATTTAGTTGTGCCATCATGACCGTAAAAAACACAACAAATATTGCTCTCTTCAATATCTTCGCCAGCTTGTTCTAACTCCGCGGCAATGTCTTGAGGAGAGAAGGTTTTAATAGCCTTCTGTTTCTCCTCATCGTTTGTTTCAGTTGAGAGCTTTTCGCTGGTTTTTCCCCAGCCGCCTGCCATCAGCTCACTTCCTCGGCACCAGATACTATTCCTTCAGGTGTTTCCTCAAGTGGTATCTTATCAGCTTCAGGAGCGTATAGCATCTCACAGTTTAACATTGTACGTTCTTCATCGTTGAACTCTTGTTGTGTTGTTCTTCCACCAGCAATTATTCGGGAACTCGCTGCGAAGTCAACTAGGTGTTTCAGGTGTGCAGGAATCCATATAACGACTTCTGCTTCACCGTCATCACCAACCATAACTACTCTTACGTTCCCCGTTGTTGGGTTCGCGGTTGGGTCAACATCGTCAACATATCCTTCGACGATAGCAAATCGTCTCGGGTCATCCTCATGCTCCTTATGCCATTCGGCTAATTCTTCAGGTAGCACGAAATTGTCCTCGAAAAAGTTATGTAACAGGTCTTCAGCAGGTGGAAATCCTGGTATTTCGGCGGGTGTAAATTCGAGTCCTGCATACTCATTTAAAAGCATGGTTCCATCGGTTGGCTGTTTTTGTGCAGGGTTAGCCCTGAACTTGGCTGGCGTGAAAATAGGTATGTTTATTTTTCCGGCTTTTCGCTCGCTTAATACCATGCTAAATTTCAATGGTTTTTCCATATCTTGTGCCTTCGCAACACCAGTGATGTTTTGAATGTATCGGTGGTCTGGAAGAACTTTTCCAAAATTCTCGTTTACTCGTCCGGTACTGAAATTACGTCTATTGTCTAAAGTATGGCCCTCTTTATCGGTCCATCCTTCAGCGACTGCTTTTTGTGGGTCCTTCTCGTAGATTAACTGGGCAGCGGCATGTATGCCCCGTAGCACGTCAAATGGGGGAGCAACTCTAACAATAATTCCTTCATAAAATTTAGCGGGTGAACGAAGCTCACGCTTCCAATGACCCCTTAAACGTAAAAAGGCTCTTTTTTCTTGCTCCTCTTTTGCCAAGTCACCACGGAGTTGTTTAACCAATGCCAGTTCTTGGTCCCACTGGTCAAGGACTTGTTGTTTTGGAACACCAAGTTTTTCCTCGACAGTTTTTGCTAGCTCTTCAACTTCTTTTTTTATATCTTTTGGTGGCATAATTTACCTCCTTATCTTAGATAAAATGCATTTATTTAAAAGTTATTGTCTGTTCAACTTACTTGTTTGCACCTCTGTTTCTTATTAACCAGTTGATGCGAAATCCTACATTAAAGAATATCCTTAAATACTTTGTTGGGTTGGCAAAGTAGTCATCTGCATTAACTGCTGAGTCATCTATATAAATATGTGCCTTTGGTTTTGTGCCTATTGCGAGTTCATGATAAGGTATACCGTGTTTGTTAACTATTTGGGTTAATGCTCTATGAGTTATACATCTCCGTGCCGTGCAAATAATAATGTAGTGACCTTCGTTATACCGTTGTACAACTTCAGCTATCCTATCCTTATATGGTTCGCCAGTTTCAAAGTCAATAAGAGTGTCGTCTAAATCATAACATAAAATCATCTTATTACGGTCGCACACCTTATCAATATCTATTTGTTCCATAGCACCAAAGTATTTAAATATTTTCTACTATTTCTACTTTATCGTCATGACTCATTCCATTGCCTTTTGCGGTGTTGATAAAGCCGGCAAAACAACCTTAATAAATAAAGTGTGCAAACGGTTTTCTGATAATGGTTGGAAATGGGAAAGATACCATCAAAACAAAATTATGAAAAAATTTTATAGACATCAACATTCACGCGCATGGGAATGGCTAAATTATTTAGAATTAAGATATCGCAATTGGCGATGGCGACATATTAATATAAATCTAATATTAGATAGGTGTTATATTTGTGCGTTAGTATACTCGAATTTAGAGGGATTCCCCGATATTGCACACCGAATTAAAAAATACGCTCTTAAACCCGATATTATTATTTTAATAGAACCGGTTGAAGAAATTGTACCACATGCCTACGGGTTCACCCGTGAGTATAAAAAAATACTTATGGAAGAGGAATACGAGATGTTCAAAAAAGGTTCCCATCTTTTCGGCCGGATTACATTTTGGAAATTACCAGAAGTTGACATTACACCACCACTAAATGCCGCCATCGAGGTTATTAATGCAATTTGACTTTATTGTTGACACCCGTGAAAAATATGTAATGCCGCAAACTCTTAAATTATACCCAGAGGCAATACCAGAGGCGTTATATGCCGGCGATTTTGCAGCGAGAGAGAATGGTAAATTTTTGGTGGGTGTCGAGCGAAAAGAATTAATGGATTTAATTGGCTCTATCCAAAATAAGCGCCTATTTAAACAAATAGATAAGCTGCACGAAACCTATCCAATCATAATTTTAATTATCGAAGGGGAAATGGCCGCCCTTCGGGCGACCTTTCCACGTTTAAAAAATAAGAGAACGGGTAAACAGTTGGAATTTAAGGAGGGCGCTTTCTGGGGTACGTTAGCGTCTGTTGTTGTTAGAGACAATATTCATATTTACCATTCTCTTACTATGAATGAAACTATTCATATGGCGCATAATATTTGCACGAAAATTGCGGAGGGTAAATATCAAAAAGTCAGACGGTGGAAACCAAAGAATAAAAATACACCGCTTGACTTATTAAAAATAATTCCGGGGGTCACCGAAAGTGTTGCAAAAGAGTTACTTAAAAAGTACGGAAACGTACAGAATATATCAATGCAAACACAAAAAGAATTATGTACTAATAAAAGCGTTGGCCCTGCGGTAGCAAAAAATATAAAAAAGTATTTGTGTTAGTATGACCACGCTGTATGATGCTAGTTATGAATGGATGAGACAGCGAAAAATCGGTTTCATTGATATGATGTTACCTTACTATATTGCGTCTATTTGCTGTCATGTATTGAATTTAGAAAATAAAAAGAGAGAGTTCTATTTTGAACACGGCCAACCCGCTGATTTAAGAATGCATATGTTTTTAACAGCACCCGCTGGTTATATGAAAACATTTATTTTGAAAAGATTTTTAGATAGGCGCAATTCTCTTTTCGGCGGTTCTGCC
>SMTZ1_10002198_pt1 | contig 19735 bp, 16 predicted proteins | sample DeeMarSWOR136_30_FD_25667 | JGI IMG/M metagenome (IMG submission 25667)
AATATCGATGCGGACCAGCCCAGGTATGGGCCGGAATTGAAGGAAGCAATCGAAGTTTTAAAGGGACGCAATGCGATACTCTGGCTGTTCGTTCTAAGCAAAAAGCACAAGCCTTCTTCGCCGGAAGGCGATGAGCGTGCGGTGGAAGTCATACGCGAGATTGCAGACATGGCGGCTGAGGCCAAATTGCGAGTCTCGCTGTACCCACACCACAGATTCTGGGTCGAGCGGGTGGAAGATGCGGTTCGAGTGGCCAAACAAGTAAACAGGAAAAACGTCGGTGTTACGTTCAATCTATGCCACTGGCTAATGGTTGATGAAGAGAAAAATATGGAATCCCTGATAAAGTCGGCGATGCCACACTTGTCTCTGGTGAGTATTAATGGCGCAGACAGCGGAGGAAAAAACTGGAAGCAGCTCATTCAGACACTTGACCGAGGTACTTTCGATATTTACAGGTTTTTAAAAGCACTGGATGACGCAGGTTATAACGGCCCGATAGGACTACAGGGGTATGGCATCGGCGGTGATGCACACGACAACCTGAAACGTTCGATGAATGCGTGGGATCAACTTTCAAAACGGTTAGCAAAAGATAAAAATGGAAACTCTTAAGTTATTGCGCGAATACTTTCCGATGGCGGTCTATACCGGCAAGTGCCTTGTCTTTATAAGCGAAGACTGGCGCGTTGAACTCAGCGAGCATAAAGACAGCGATTTCAGCAAGGCCGAATCTGAGCCGGCTGTTATACGCGTACGAATATTCAAAAAGGCCCTGAACGAGCAATTTGTGCCGGGGCATTATGAAGATTTCCAGCTTGAATCGCTGGGAGAGCTTGCCGAGCAGATTGAAAAGTACGTGCAACTGGCGATCGGTGCGAACATCAGGGAAAACATTGAGTGAGCAACCTATAATATTTTATTCTTTATATTCATCCTACCGGCTACAATCGGGTCTATGAGTAATCTGGCGGTTGAAGAAATTGACGGCGGCATTGTGTTTACCGTAAAGGTTGTGCCGGGCAGCAGCAGAACGGCTTTGTGCGGTTTGCTTGATGATATGGTGAAGATTAAGGTGTCGGCGGCGCCGGAGAAAGGAAAAGCAAATAAGTGTCTGATTGACTTTCTGGTGAAACAACTTGATGTAAAAAAGAACACCGTTAATATAATCTCCGGCAAGACAAGTGCCGTCAAGGGTGTACGAGTTGTGGGAATTTCAGCCGAGCAGCTTTCAAATAAATTGAACTTAAATAAACGTTGCGTGGATCAATGAGTAACAAATCATCTCTGCTTCAACAAGAACAAATAGTGGACGAGTCTTCACTTAAATATATGCTCAAGCTTGCGGCACCGATGGTCGTAACGACCATATCGTTCACAATTATGCAGTTTGTGGACAGATACATGGTTTCGAGGCTAGGGACGGAGGCGCTGGCGGCGATTTTGCCGGCCGGTTTTGCAAGCTTTTTACCAAGCGCCTTTGCCATCGGCTCGATGGCCAGTCTGAATACTTTCGTAAGTCAGAGCCTTGGCAGAGGGGACAGGAAAAGCTGTTCAAATTATTTCTGGCAGACAATATACTTAGGGTTGGCGTACTTTCTGTTAGTGGTGGCGATTATGTGGCCAACTGCCCCCTGGATATTCAAGCTGATGGGGCAACCAGCAACGGTGGCTGAGATGGAGGTTATATATTTTCGCATCATCCTTTACGCCCATGTTCTGGCCGTTATCAACTGGTCGGGCAACCAATTCTTTATGGGTATCCATAGGCCGACAATAACAATGTGCGCCTCGTTAAGCGGGCAAATTGTCAACGTAGCGGCTAATTATGTATTGATTTTTGGAAAATTGGGTTTGCCTGCTATGGGCATTGCCGGCGCAGGCTGGGGCACATTTATCGGAATAGCCGTTGCGGCCGTTATCAATACGGCTGTTTTTCTGAGTCCGGGATTAAATACATTATTTATGACCAGACGAACGTTACACCTTGATTTCAGCAGGATGTATGATTTGCTGAAAGTCGGCCTGCCAGCCGGCTTCGGGCTAATGGTAAATGTCGCATTATGGGGTATGATTCTTTTTGGTCTTGTCGGACGATTCGGCACAGAGGCATTAGCCGCAACTAGCGCTGTGCTTTCGTATACAAGCCTGTCGGTGATGCCCGTAGTCGGTATAGGGACGGCTTTAGCCGCGGCAGTAGGCAAGACAATAGGGGCAGGCAGGAAAGATCTTGCAACCAGGCAAACTCATGTATGTTTGAAGGTGGCGCTGGTTTACATGGGATTAGTGGGTATTGTCTTTTTCGTATCCAGAGTTGCCTTGATGGAGTTCTGGTCTTCCGACGAAGAGGTAATCAAGATTGGAGCCAACATTCTGATTTGTGCTGCTATTTACCAGGCGTTCCATGCTGCACGGGTCATCTACGCCGGGGCTTTACGCGGAGCCGGTGATACTTTATGGCTGGCGATTGTATCGGCAGTGGGAGCAGCGATATTGGGTCTGGGCGGACTGGTTATAATTATTCTATCCGTCGAGCTTGGGGCCTTAGGGCCCTGGGTCGTTGCGACAATCAGTATTATCGCCGTTGGCTTAGCGAACTACTGGCGATTCAAGAGCAACAGGTGGATGAAGATAGACTTGTTCAAGCGTCGCCCCGTCGGTGTGCCTGTAGAGACAGGAGCAGTGGTAGAGTAGCCCTTGTTTAATTACCTGATCTGGCCAGGAGCAATAAAGCAAACACGACTCAGTTTTCGAGCTTTTTCAAACGTATGTTGCGGACGGCACCGGCCGTTTGCCAGGTTGAAATGCCAAGCGGTTTGGCGAGATCCACCTCCGGTCGGACATCGATTTTTCTGCCGGTAGTTTCTATATCGACAATCTTTTCATCATCCAACCACGCCTCAATCCTGGTGGGAGTAACGCGTAATCTAACGTGATACCATTTTCCATTTTCGAACTGAATAATTCGCGTCGTTTCGTTGTTGGCAGCATCATAGTAATCGATATTAGAGAGGCCGCAGACCTCACCGCCCCAGCCGCCGAGGATTAACGAGCAGGGATTTTCACCTACGGGAAAGGTCAATCCACAGAAGAAGTCACTGCCCGTGACTCGCTTAGCATCGAGGGGGATTTCATAGTTCATTCGAACGATAGGGCCGGCCCAGGTTATTCCGGTCATATCGTTACCCATTTCCATAATGATGCTGCCATCCTTTACGTGGACATCACCCTGGCCGCCAAAGTCAGTTATATTCCACTGGCCCAGATTCTTGCCGTCGAAGAGGCTGATTTCGCTCGGCTGCACACTCTCGGCAACAGTTGCTTCATCAGGCTCATTTGGTGATACGGGACCACTAAAGTCGCGACAGGCACCCATTACGAGAACAAGCAGAAGAAATATTATGTACGGCGTATTGGTTAGGACATGATGAGACAAGCTTCCGATATTCGCACGTTTGGGACTCATAGTATGACTCCTTGAATAAATAATTATATTGAACAAAATAACCCTGGAATTTACATTAGACAACAGTTTTTTATTCAAACTTGCATTTTTTAGAATCGTAGTTATAGAGAAGACAAAATATATAAGGCTTTTCTGACGATAACGTTTGTAGAGACAAATACTTAATAGGGCTTTGCATAGGCTGGGGCTTTTAAGATTTTGTGAGGACTTCATTCCATGTTGTTTTTTAGACGGGAACTCCGATAAGAGGGGAAAAAGAAAGTTAAAGAGCTATGAAGAAGGTATTGTTGCCAATTTTGTGCATAACGCTCCTTACATCGACGGTATGTTTCGGAAGTGATGAACCACTTGCCAACGAGGGCAAAGCCGGGCTGTATGCAAAGTCGCTTCATCAGGTTCTTCGGCTCAGAGAGGATGAAGTCGATCTTGCTACCGCTGCTTTGATTATTTCGGAGCACTGGAGCGACCTTGTGTACGGACGAAGGTATCTGTCAAGATTGGATGATATGGCATTGGAGATTCGCACTCGGATTGAAAAGAAAAAACCAAGGGCCAAATATCATTCGATTCCAATAATAAATAAATATTTGTTCGATGAGCTTGGCTTTAAAGCGGTTTCAAAGGCAAGTGACCCGAATGACTTGTTTTTACACTCTGTGCTTGACAGGAAATTAGGGTACTGCCTGAGTCTTTCGGTCCTTTATCTTTCGCTCGGTGAACGCCTTGGCCTGCCTCTCCACGGGGTTGTCGTGCCGGGACACTTCTTTGTTAAATACGACGACGGGCAGGTGCAATTCAATATTGAAACCACAAGTAAAGGTGGAAGCGCCCCTGACGAACATTATATAACCAAATTCACCGTGCCTGAAGATAACCAGAACAGTATTTACATGAAAAAGCTGAGTAAAGTCCAGACGCTGGGCTGTTTTCTTAATAATTTGGGCAACAGCTACTGTGATATCGACGACACGGATTCAGCCTTGCGGGCATTCGAAATGGCCGTGGAAATAAATCCATCATTGTCTGAGGCCCGGGCGAATCTGGGTAATGTCTACCTGAAAAAGGGTCGGACAAGGGACGCAATATACGAATACCTGACGGCACTAAAAATCAATCCAAGCGATGCCAAGACGCACAGCAACCTCGGCAACGCATATGCCAGGCAAGGACATTTACACGACGCGGTTGGGCAATATACATGGGCACTGCGGCTGGACCCGAAGTTCACCCAGGCATACAAAAACCTGGCAAGCGCTTACTGCCAACTGAACATGTATGTGAAGGCGATAGTTCAGCTGAACGAAGCACTTGTGCTGGAGCCGAAAGATGCTTCTACATACAGTCAACTGGGTAACGTCTATGAACAAATGGACGATTACGATGAAGCAATACTTCAATACAAAAAGGCGTTGAAAATCAACAACAATCTGGCCGAGGCCCATTACGGCATGGCCGGCTGCTACAATAAGCTGGGTATGGTCAAAGATGAAATTCGAGCATATAAAAAGGCACTGACTATTAAACCCGATATGGTAGCTGCTATAATGGGTCTGGGGAATGCTTACTTCGGACAAAAGAAGTATGATGCGGCTATTGCAGAGTATAAGAAAGCCGTGCGGATAGAAGGCAACGACGGCACAATTCACTACAATCTCGGAGCAGCATATTCCAATAAGGAAAACTACAAGCAGGCGGTTGTCTCCTATTTGAAGGCGCTTGAGCTTGAGCCGGAAATGGGTGATGCGCATAATGGTTTGGCCCTTGCGTATTACAAGTTAAAAGAGTATGAACTGGCCGCCAATCATATAAAAATCGCCGAGGAATCGGGTATAGATATTGATAAAAATCTGCGTTATGCCATCGAAAAGAAATTGCGATAGGCGCTGATAAATCCAGCATAAATCTGATTCCCGGCTCGGACAAGTCACAACTCCCCCAAATTTCGCATTCAGCATTTTGCACAATTCACTTGACTTCAAGAAGTAAAGTGGTATAATTATGTCGCTTATATTAGCTTTGCTGGAGGAAGAAGTGATGGAAAAATACAGTTCTTTAGGCAAAATTCCGCAATATTTCACAAAAAAAGTCTCAGTGTACGCCATGTAATATTGATAACTCCCTGCCAGCGCAGGGATACATATTGAAAGGGTAAAGAGATGAGAAGTACGAGAATTTTAGTAATCTTAGTTCTGACGGCCTGTTTGACTACAGTTAGCAAGGCGGTGCCGATGGGTACGGCGTTTACCTACCAGGGCCGGCTTATGGATGCCAACGAACCGGCAGACGGGATCTATGAGTTTGAGTTCAAGCTGTATGACTCGCTGACAAATGGAAGCCAGTTGAACGGTACGGTTGCTTTTCGTGGAGTCGACGTTATAGATGGCTATTTTACAGTTGAACTGGATTTCGGCGGTGTGGTGTTCGATGGCAACGCCCGCTGGCTGGAAATTAGCGTTCGACCGAGTGGAACAACCGATCCCTTTACTATTTTGGATCCGCGGCAGGAGGTCACGCCGACGCCGTATGCGCTTTATACGGAGACCGCCGGTGGAGTTGCAGTTCCACTGGTGCTCAGTGGATCGGTTGCCTCTCCGGGAGCGGTTATCTCAGGGACTAATTCAGGGACCGGTTATGGTTTATATGGCGAGTCAGCTGATACCAGCGACGTAACCAATTATGGCGGTTACTTCGTGGCCCGCGGCAGATATGGTCGAGCTGTTTACGGCAATGGGACGGGCCAGTCAGGCCGAGGTGTTTGGGGTGAAACTGATGGTCAATATGGTATAGGTGTTCAAGGTACTTCCTCAGGCGAGAATAGTTATGGCGTTTACGGATTTAGCTCAGGCGATGAAGCCCATGGCGTTGTCGGCCGGGCTTCCGGAAGTGCAAGTCGCGGCGTTTATGGTCACGCCTCCAAAACCGGAGATGTAGAAAACTACGGTGGTTACTTCGTGGCAGCGGGCCTGGAAGGCCGGGCCGTCTATGGCGAGGCCACGGCAACAAGCGGTAAAAACTACGGCGGGTACTTTTTGGCCCAGGGCCCATATGGCCAGGGCGTTCACGGTGAGGCCACGGGCGAGGATGGTATTGGAGTCCGCGGCGAGACCACGGGCGCCCATAGCTGGGCCGTCCATGGCCTACACAGCCCCACCGGCAATACCGGCACTCTCGGCAGAAGCTTGTGCGGTGTGTATGGCTATAGTGCTAACTGGTACGGCATCCATGGCACTACCAGCACCGGTTATGCCGGGTACTTCGAGGGCGATGTCTATGTAAATGGCAACCTCGGCAAAGCAAGTGGAGGATTCAAAATAGACCATCCGCTCGAGCCGGAAAACAAATACCTGCAACATAGTTTCGTCGAGTCCCCGGACATGATGAATGTCTACAATGGAAATGTGATGCTGGATGAAAAGGGCGAAGTTGTTGTCGAACTTCCCAAGTATTTCGAAGCATTGAACTGTGATTTCCGATACCAATTGACCTGCATCGGCGGTTTCGCACCAGTTTACATTGCGGAAAAGATTTCCGACAACCGTTTCAAGATTGCAGGCGGCAAAAAAGGTATGGAAGTATCCTGGCAGGTTACAGGCATCAGGCAGGATGCGTATGCCAGGGCCAACCGGATATTGGTCGAAGAGGATAAAACCGCAGAAGAACGCGGCTATTACCTGCATCCTACAGCTTACGGTCTGCCGGAGGAGAAAGGCATAGAGACTGTTCATAACATCGGGCATTCCAAAATCCGACAAGTAGCAAAAAAAGCGGATCCGTATTAAAGCCACATTTTGTTGAGATCATTGAAAGTAAGGGGATGTTTGGATATTATATGATCTAACGTGTGCAGGAGCATTTCGGAGAAGTTTATAGGGTAAATGCCTGCTTAGATTATCAAATAACTGATGATAAAAGAGGGTTATATATGAGACGCTTGATACTTATCACGTTGGTGGTTTTTAACATACATGTGTTGAGTGATTGCTGCCTTGCCGATGAAGGTAAGAGGCCGGATGAAGTGGTATGCGAGAGTGAAGCGCTGAATTCCAATGATAATGAAATACGCGTCAGTCCACCTCCGGCTGATATGGAGTTGGATGCGTTTTACAAGAAGTACCTTGATTGTGACGGAATAGCTGTAATAGGTTCCGAGCGGGTTGACGATCGGGCATTTTTTCGTGTGAAAGAGCTTCTGGATAAAATGCTTGAGAACCGGCCGGATGTACGAAAAGCCCTTGTTGATGACGGTGTCCGCTATATTATTATCGCTGCCGAAGAGCAGGTGACTGATATTCCAGAATATGCCAATATGAAACCGAAAGCATTCTGGAACGAACGTTCTCGCGGGTTTGGCGGTCGGGTTACGAGCTGCGGGGAAGAGAACCTTCTTTCGCTTCCCATGGACCGTTATGGGGATGAAAGTATCTTTATCCACGAGCTGGCCCATGCGATTGATGGGAGAGGACTGAGAAAGATTGAACCTGATTTCAAACAGCGATTGAAAACACTTTATGAAGATGCTATGGCCAAAGGGCTATATAAAAACGATTATGCGTCTACTAATACCAGCGAATACTGGGCCGAATCCGTGCAGGCATTTTTTGACGCCGACCGTGAAAAGAACTGGAACCATAACCATGTCAATACTCGGCAAGAGTTGTATGAGTACGACCCGAAGATGGCTGACTTTGTACGAAAAATGTTCCGGATTAACGAGGACAACGACTGGCGTTACGAACCTTTGGTCAAACAACCTTCGGTTACTGCGCCGCCGGAAGAATTTCAGTCGGAAGGAATATCCAAATATGTCTGGTGTCGAGGATTTTCAATTCTGGGGCCGAAAGATGTTTCCGACAAGGCCATGCTCGAGGCAGACCGGATTGTACGAAATATGTTTTGCTATCGGCATGATGTTTTGAAGGCCATAATCGATGCGAATGTACAACTGGCGGTTATCGCACCAAGGCAGTCACCCAAAGACGTCCCCCATGTCAAAAAGATACGGCGTAAGTGGTTTGTTAATGAAGAAGGGTCACCTGCTAAAGAAATTACATTGTTTAGGTTCTCAACAGCCGAGTCTAATCTTCTGGAATCGCCGGGCAATCCGGCACCGGGTGAAAACCTTCTGATTCACCATATGGCCCTGTTGATGTACTATATTACAGGGCTGCGTGAGACCGACCCTGAATACGACAATAGAAGATATGTGCAACAGTATGAGAAGGGTCTGGAGCGCATCGACCGCCGCTTTGATGAAAAGGTAAAAAAGCTGTACCGAAAAGCCAGGAAACAAAACTTATGGACCGGTACCACCGCTATGAAAAACCGCTTCAACTACTTCGCCGAAGCAGTTCAATCCTTTTTTAACGCCAACCAAATCGCTGTTTCCGGCAACAAACCTGTCAATACGCGGGAACAACTGCAGGCCCATGATCCTGATATAGCGCTGTTTATAGGCGATATCTTCAAGCATCCCGAACGTGTCGACTGGCGCTATTGACAACCAAGAAGTAGCGCTAAATCACCCATAGAAAACTGATAAATCATTATCAATACGGAAGTAATTTTACGCGATTCCGAATCGTTGACGAGATTAATTAGTGCCGTTTCAACCTTTTGGAGCACACACATAAACTACAATGTCCGATACAAGGTCGATAATTACAATTTACAGGGCTGTATATAAGAAAATCCTGAAATAAAATTGTATAACCGTATTCTATAAGTCAATGGTCAGCCACTGAAACAGGGTGGACATCCCGATATGGATTTTGTATAATGGTGATGAAACAGGGTACTATTGAAAAGTTCAATCAGGTTTACCAGCATTTTTAGGAGACAAATAAGATGGCTCAAGAGATATACAAGATGCGTTTAACCAGAAAAACAGCGGATTCGGCAGTGGGAAGCACTAAACTAACAATGTTTTTATGTGTCTTATTGCTGTCGTTTGTCGGAAGCTCTTTGTGTTCCGGGGCGGCGAAACCTGTAAGGAAGTACAAGCCGATTCAGCTACATCCTCGAAATGGCCATTATTTTCTGTGGCGCAATAAGCCTACGATTTTGATAACCTCCGGCGAGCATTACGGGGCAGTGCTCAACCGAAATTTCGATTACAGAACGTACCTAAGAACGCTCGCCTCTCACGGATTTAATTTGACGCGTACATTCAGCGGGGCATACTGCGAGCCGGTCGGTGCGTTTAAGATTAAAAACAACACGCTGGCCCCCGCGGAAGGTTACCTGATATGCCCATGGGCCCGCAGCAATACACCAGGCTATGCGAACGGGGGTAATAAATTTGACCTAACAAGGTGGGATGCCGAGTACTTCAGACGACTGCGTGACTTTGTCAGTGAAGCAGGCAAGCACGGCGTTGTTGTCGAACTGGTACTGTTTTGCCCCTTCTACGAAGACAGTATGTGGCAACTGAGCCCGATGAATGCCATCAATAACATTAACGGCGTCGGCAAAATGAAACGCACCGATGTTTATAAACACCATGATCCCAAGATGCTTGCTATTCAGGACGCAATGGTACACAAAATCGTTGAAGAGCTCAAAGACTTCGACAACGTCTATTATGAGATATGCAACGAGCCCTACTTCGGCGGGGTGACTCTGGAGTGGCAGGCTTATATCGCCAGGGCAATTATCCAAGCGGAAGCGAGTCTAAAAGCCAAACACTTAATCGCCCAGAATATTGCGAACAAGTCCCAGAAAATAACCAAACCCAATCGCTGGGTATCGATTTTCAACTTCCATTACGCCAAGCCACCGACAGCTGTGGAGGAGAACTACGGCCTAAACAAAGTCATCGGTGACGATGAGACAGGTTTCGCAGGCAGCGATCCAAAAGCATATCGACTCGAAGGCTGGGATTTTATCATTGCCGGCGGGGGAGTATATAATAACCTCGATTACTCTTTCACAGTCGGCTCCGAAGACGGTTCGGCGGACATTGACGCACCCGGCGGCGGCGGTCCGGTATTTCGAAAGCAACTTGAGGTTCTCAAGGATTTCATTAACAGCTTCGACTTCATCAAAATGAAACCGGACAATACCATAATCAAATCCGGAATACCCGAAAAGGCGACCGCCCGCGCCCTTGTTGAGCCTGGCCGTGCCTATGCCATCTATATTAACGGTGGAAATCAAGTGGATTTGGTATTGGCACTCGATAGAGGAGCGTATAACGCAGAATGGGTGAACACGAAGACGGGAAGTGTGGAAAAAAGGGAATCTTTTCGGTACGGCGGTGGCAATCAGACGCTGAGTTCTCCAAAGTACACTGATGATATCGCTCTACGGATTCAACACATGCCGAAGAGAGGCAAGATAATATATTGACATCCATATAACGGGAATAAACATAGTCGGGAACGGCATTTTTACATTGGTCTAAACAGAAACTCGTGATTTCATATATCCGGACGGCGATGTACACCGGCAAATGTACAAATGAGACGTTTTCTGCAGTTCCCGGCCATATAAGCTTTTTCCAATTCCACTATGGTATTAACTGGCTATAGACAACCCTGTTCAGCACCCACGAAACATAAGGCCAGTGGCAGATAATCAAGCAGGTATTTATACGAAATCATTGATGTTGCTGCGGTAACTTTGTATATTGTTGATGGCGGTGGATTTGTTGATAGCGCGGCCATCTAATAAGTAAGGCCTTATCGGCAATTGCAATTTTGTTTATGTTATGCAAACAAACGACGACATATTGGAGTTGCTCAAAGAAAAGGGAGCTGAAATGGCGCGTGCAGCTCAGCGAGGAGTAATATTGCAGCCCGGTGCCATCGGCGATTGTATATTAACCCTCTCATTAGCGGAGCTTATGAAGGAAGCTCTTGAACTGGGTGGAATTGATTTTCTCGGGCACACGGAGTATATGGGATTTTTGCCCGGCAGGACATGCATTGACAGCGTTCGATCCATGGATTCGATAAATTTACATCGATTGTTTGTAGAGACAAGTGCGTTTGACCTTGCTGACGGTGATCCTTTAATAGACGCCTTCGCTGACTATGCCTGGATTGTAACCTTTCTCGGTGAACCGAACAGCAACTTTGAACAGAACCTTATATTTACCGCCAATTGCAGCCACAGCGCAGAAGTCATAACACTACCGATGAAGCCGCCGGAAGATTACTCCAACCATTTGACCGACTACTACAGACAGCAATTCGTCGATGGGAGCGGTCTTTTGTCAAAGCCTGGACAGTTTCAGTGGCATAGTCGTTTAATAAAAGCAACCGAAACAGACGTAAGTAAGGGTAAAGAGTTGCTGAAAGAAATTCAGCTCGATACTTATGAAAAGCTTGTAGTAATTCAGCCGGGCAGCGGCGGACTGCATAAGTGCTGGCATCTGGATAATTTTCTATCTATAGCTCGAGAGCTTGGTTCACAAGGTACCGAAGTAATATTTTTGCTGGGACCTGCAGAGCAGGAAAGATTCAGCAACGCCACAATTAATGACATAAACAGTGTTGCAAGATGCCTGACGAATTTGTCTTTGACACAGGTTGTGTGGCTTCTGAGCTGTTCGGATGCTTTTATCGGCAATGACAGCGGGATTACACATCTGGCTGCGGGAATGGGTGTCAGGACAGTTGTTGTTTTTGGACCGACTAATCCGGCTGTTTATAAACCAATTGGACCGGCAGTAACAGTTCTTGCAGGAGGTGGAACGGCTTTTACCGACAAGCCCTCCCCAACCCTGCAAAAGGATGTTCTGGAGGTTTTGATAGCATGACCTCAAACGCCTTTGTAAAGTTTGGGTAGTTCTATGTGGTTCCGGACCCAATTTAACGATTTGTTGTAAAACAGGTATCCTCTCTGCAACAAAAAGTGGGTTTGTAGTTTCTGCAACAGTTGTAAAAAGGCTGATTTTCTTAGTATAATTGAATAGTTGACCACATCAGCTTTTGTGCTATAATTTATATTTTCAGGTATTCCAGAGCCGAATAACGGCATGGGGCATTACTTCAAGATTTTTTAGTTTTTACATTATTATAGTTTTTCTTTACAAGGTGTTTGTATGCAAGAAAGAACTTTGGCTGAATTAGCGGAATATGTAGGCGGGCGAGTTTGCGGCAATCCCAACATAACAATCAAATCTGCATCGACTCTTGGCCGTGCAGATGAAGGCGACATTAGCTTTCTGGCAAACCACAAATACGAAAAACAGCTGCGGACAACGAAAGCAAGTGCCGTAATCGTCGGCAAAGAGACTGCCAATACACCCGTCCCTCTTTTGGTAGCCGATGATCCTTACTATGCGTTTATGCAGATTATGGTGCTGCTGCACGGTCATCGCAAGCACAAAAAGGTAGGGATAAGCCCGAAGGCTTCAATTTCGGATAGTGCCAAAGTTGGCGCAGACTGCCATATCCATGATTTTGCTACGATAGCCGATGAGGCAAGAATCGGGGACGGATGTATAATTTATCCCGGAGTGTACATCGGACAGGGAGTACAAATCGGTAACGACAACATAATATATCCCAATGTTACTATTTACGATGGTTGCAAAATAGGCAACCGTGCTATTATAAATGCCAACACGACAATCGGCGAAGACGGCTTTGGCTACGCCAGCCATAAGGGCACACATCACAAGATACCCCAGACCGGCTCCGTGATTATCGAAGACGATGTGGAAATCGGCGCCAATTGTGGTATTGAACGAGGCACGCTTGGTGATACCGTTATAGGTCAGGGCAGCAAACTGGGCGACCTGGTTACAGTTGGACACGGTACGAAAATCGGTGCCCATTGTCTACTTGTAGCGCAGACAGGTATTGCCGGCTCAACAACTCTTGGGCATCACTGTGTTATCGGAGGACAGGTCGGTATTGTCGGACATATCAATATTGGAAACAACGTCACAGTTGCAGCCCAGGCCGGTGTTATTAATAACATTCCAGACGGACAAGTTGTGCTGGGTGCTCCTGCTATCGAAGCAAGTCAGGGCAAGCGGGCCTATAGCATGATAGAATATCTCCCCGAGATGCGGCAAAGTATTCGCAGGCTCGAAAGTCAGGTTGAAGAAATTGTCTCAGCACTCGAATCGGAGTCTGAAGAGCCAGCCGAGCAGGAGCCTGATCCGTGATCTGTTCACCTCGGCAAAAAACCAGACACAAATCACGAGAAATGCGCGTTTAAAGACAAATATCGAATTTCGAACAGGACGTTTCCTTGAACGAGATACAAGATACGAGCCATAACAAAGCTGATGTGCTTGGCTTGATTGCAGGTGAAGGGAGATTACCTTTTCTTGTAGCCATTGGGGCCAAAGAGGCGGGATTAAGAGTAATTTGTGTTGCCTTGACAGACAAAGTGGAACACAGCCTGATCGACGAAGTCGATGTATTTTACAGAGTCGCACTTGCCCGGCCGGGAGCTTGGATACGGAAACTAAGAAAGCACAGCGTAAGTCGAACGATTATGGTTGGACGGGTTGCCAAGTCGACACTATTTACGCCCTGGCGAATCCTGCGGTATTTTCCTGATTGGCGGGCGTTCAGGGTATATTACTGGCGGCTGCGAGGCAAAGACAAACTCGATGATTCGTTTTTGTCTGCCTTAGCAGATGAACTGGCGAGCGGCGGGATAATATTGGAGAATTCAACTATGTACTGCAAGGAGCATCTGGCAACAGAAGGTGTAATGACAAAACGTCATCCGGGCCCGTCGGTAGAGGGCGATATTGAATTCGGCTGGCAGATAGTTAAAAAGCTCGGCGAACTTGACATAGGCCAGGCAATTGCCGTGAAGGAAAAAGAAATAATCGCTGTCGAAGCAATAGAAGGCACGGCTGAGATGATTAAGCGGGCCGGTCAGTTCTGTAAGTCCGGCGGCTGGACACTTATCAAAACCTCGAAACCGTGCCAGGATATGCGATTCGATGTTCCGTGTGTAGGGCAAGAGACTATTAAAAGTTTAGCCAAAAACGGCGGTAAATGCCTGGTTGTAGAGGCAGATAAAACAATCATTATCGACAAGGACGAAACAATAAAACTCGCCGACCAATTGGGTATATGTATCCTGGGACGATAGCATCTTGTACAACAGTTTTTACAAAATACGAAGGTATAACTGCACGTTATTTATCAACGAAGATTTTCGCAATTCCGAGCTTGAGCAGGTTTTAACCTCCGGCACAAAAAAACTAAAAGAAAGCTACGAATTAACACCCGTGCTCTCCTCAGATGTTTCCAATGTATATAAATTCTCCATACGTTTCGATGGCACAGAGAGATGTGTTTATTTTAAGCAATATCTTTTTCGGTCAACCTGGGACTTTATTAAACATCTTGTACGTCCCAGCCGAGCCCAGCGAGCGTTTAAAGCGACCCTGATACTGGAGAAACATGGATTTGAAGCTCCCATTGTTATTGCAATGGGTGAGTGTAAATTCAGCTTTCTTGAAAGAGAAAATTTTTTATTGACAGTCGAGGTCGAAGACGCGAAGCAAATTCATCAATTTATTCCTGACAATTTGGAAAACTTCACTACAGAGCAATTAAATGACCTGCGTGAACTAATACGAACCTTCGGGCGCACCGTAGGCAAACTACACGCTGCACGGATTTTTCATGGTGACCTTCGTTTGGGCAATGTGTTGGCAAAAAGAGGGAACGACGGCTGGCATATCTTTTTCATTGACAACGAGCGGACCAGGAAATTCCAGAGATTACCTGAGCGACTGCGGCTGAAAAACCTCGTGCAGGCAAATATGTTGATTTCAGACTGCATTACCAAAACCGACCAGATGAGGTTTTTCAAAAGTTATTTGCAGGAAAACATCGACATTCATGGCAGGCACAAAAAACTTGCAAATAAAGTGGACACCAGGACACGTGAGCGTCTGAGAAGGAAACTCCCTGCCGGTCGGTTATAAGGCCGGCGTAAACATTACTGCTATGCAATTAATGCAGCATTTAATTCCCGGTGTTTGCGAGACATCTTTTAATCAATTTGACAAGTTGTTCACCCTGAACTTTCAAATCAAATTGCTTGACCCTTTGCCTCCCAGCCCGTCCCATCTGCTCTCTTAATTGAGAATCCTTCAATAGCAAAGATATCTTTTCAATCCACTCGGCGCCATCAGAAGCGAGAAAACCGTTGCTGCCATCTCGAACATATTCGGCGTTTGCACCGACAGGGCTTGCAACCACCGGTAAGCCTGCGGCGGCATATTGTAAGATTTTAAAGCCACACTTGCCTCTCGTAAACCGATTATCCGGCAGTGGCGCAAGCCCAATATCACTTGTTGCCAGATCAACGGCTTGTCTATCTTCGGACCACAGACATTCTTCCACATCCATATTTTTCAGGCAAAGGAACTCATCGCAGATTATTCTTAACACCACATTGTCAAAATGGGAGCCAATTTCCTCCAAAGCAGGCTTTATTTCCGCCAGGTACTTCAAAGTAATTTTACTGCCTATCCAAACAAGACGGAGTTTGCCATCTTTCTCGGGCTCAGCTTTCAGATTGTAAGCCTGTATATCTAAACCGGTAGGGAGAACATTAACATTGGGGGAAAATCTTCTCGCGTGCTCAGCAAGATATGAATTACCTGCTATAACCATATCCGCCAGTTTAACCGTTCTTTGAAAAGATTTCTGTCGCTTACGGCTTGGCCTGTCGGGATTCTTATCGGAGTACATCACGGCATCATCGAAATCATAGATGATTTTTTGGGCGGAGCGGCGCAGCCAGAAAGCATCAAAGGAATTCAGCCGTTTCTTATGCAAAAAGACACCGTCGAAATTCACCGTTTTCTTAAACAACGTTCGACGTGCTAAAGATCCGGACGGGATACGCTCAACCTCGCAGTCAATGCCTTTACTACCCAAAAAATCCAGGTAAATCCCTATCCGCTGTCTGAAACTCGCGCGGTCGGGATTGTTTGTTATGACAAGCAATTTCACTGTTAGAATCTTGTAAGGCGGAGAAATCTATCTTCGGCTTATTCGAACAATCTACTCCATGCCGCAGAATCTTACGTCTCCCTTTTGCCAACTATTACTTCAAAGGTAATGAGCTATCTCAGCCTCATATATTTTTTCAAGTTTTCTCATTACAACATCATGAGAGTAATGACTGTAAATTCTTTGTCTTGCATTATCAATGAGCTTTTGTCGTTTTTTTGGAGTCATTTTTGTAAGCTTTATCATTTCGTCGGCAAGTGCTTCTGAATCTTCCGGTGGAATCAAAACTCCAACATCATTACTACTAATTATTTCAGCAATCCCTCCCACATTTGTAGCAATACAAGGAACGTCTGCCGCCATAGCCTCCAGCAGGACCCTGGGCATGCCCTCGGATCCGACGGATGGCAAAACGAAGGCATCCATCGCTCTTAATAGCTCCGGAATGTCATTTCTTTGACCTAAGAAATGCACCGACTGATCGATTCCTGCCGTTGTCACCTGCTTTTGAACATCTTCTTTCAAAGGACCTTCCCCGATGAGCAACAAGTGAGCGGATGGGACTTCGTTCTGCACTTTTTCAAGACCAGAAATAAGAAACTTATGGCCTTTGTACGGCCCGAATCTTGCTATCGTACCAAAAACGAATGCGTCGGACGGCAATCCCAACTTCCGCTTAGCATCTTCTTTTGAAATCGAAACTTTCGCAAAGCGCTCATAGTCAACGGAGTTTTCCAAGACGGTGAGTTTTTCAGACGACAAGAGCCAATTACTTCGCAGGATATCTTCCTTGACGCTGTTTGCAACTGCGATGAATCTGACAATACTTCCAAATAACAGGAAATATGCGAGTTTCCTTTTCAAATTTTTGCTTCTGCCTAATCCATGTACATGTGATAAAATCACAGGAGTTTTGGCGAACCTGGCTGCCAGAGCACCATAAAGAGCAGGCTTATGTCCATGACAGTGAAGTATGTCAACATTGTGCTCTTTAAGAATTCTGACCAGTCTGCATAAAATTGAAAAACGAAATATCTTTATCCTCTCTATTTCTGACAGGTAGACAACGTCATACCCTGCTTCTCCTATAATATTTGTTTCAACACCATATCTGGTCAGATAGATAAATATAACGTTAAAATGTTCCTTGTCCAATCTTAGAACAAGGTCGCCCACTGAAGTAACTCCACCATCATAGCGTAACCACAACAAAGCTAAGTTAATTTTGTCTTTTTTCAAAAAAACTCCACAGATGTCTTTTATATAATATATATCGTTCAAGATTTATAATCAAATACACTTATGATCGACTTTCTTAAGACAAGCTCTGATACCGATTTGATTTTTTTGGCTTTTGCTCAGCGATTTCCGTACATCGATTCATAATACTTTTGATAGTCGCCTGAAACTACATTGGTAAGCCACTTTTCATTTTGCAGGTACCAGTCAATGGTCTTTTTAAGACCTTCCTCAAAGCTGACAGACGGCCGCCAACCAAGCTCGTTGATCATCCTGCCTGCATCGATGGCATATCGCCTATCGTGTCCGGGCCTGTCGGTGACATGCCTAATCAGCGATTTTGGTTTGTCCAGACGGTCAAGTATCAGGCCAATGACTTCCAGATTTGCCTTTTCGTTACATCCTCCGATGTTATAAATCCTGCCTGGCGGCGCTTTCTGCAAAACCTGCCAGACCGCGGTGCAATGGTCGTAAACATACAGCCAATCCCGCACATACAAGCCGTCACCATAAACGGGGAGCTCTTTATCATTGAGGGCATTGTTAATCATCAGTGGTATCAGTTTCTCCGGGAACTGGTAAGGCCCGTAGTTATTGGAACATCTGGTTATATTGTACTTTACGCCCCATGTATGTCCGAATGCCGCCACCATAAGGTCCGCAGCGGCTTTGCTGGCTGAATATGGGGAGTTTGGGCTGAGCGGAGTATCTTCTGTGAACTTGCCCTGCGGGCCGAGCGCACCGTACACCTCATCAGTTGAAATCTGAATAAACCTGTCCAAATTTTTATCACGCGCAGCCTCCAGCAGAGTTAGTGTCCCGGTTACATTGGTTTCGATAAAGACTTTGGGTTCGTTAATTGACCGATCCACATGGCTCTCGGCAGCAAAATTTACAATAGTATCCACCCTGTGCTCATCGATGATCTTAACGATTAGCTCTCCATCACAAATATCACCTTTGACAAATTTGTGGTTGGGATGGTCCAGGAAGCCTTCAAGATTTTCGAGATTACCGGCATAGGTCAGCTTATCGAGATTGACGACCAAACAATCCGGTTGTTCAGAAAGCAGCATCCGAACGAAATTGCTTCCTATAAAACCCGCACCACCCGTAACCAAAAGTTTTCTCATAATTGCCTCAAGAAACGTTCCAGCGGCACCTGCCAGGGTTCTATCTGCTCATTCAGCAGTGCCTTAATTTTGCCGCAATCGAAACGGCTGTTTAATGGCCTCACCGCAGCACTTACGAAATCGCCGGTTTTACACGGCAACAGGTTAACATCCAGCGAGAGCTTGTCAAATATAAACTTTGCCATTTCGTAGCGGCTCACATAGCCGGTACTTGCAAAATGGAATATACCCTCCGGCTTTTTTTGCAGCAGCTTGCAAATTACTTTGGCGACTTCGGCTGTTGCCGTCGGCGAACCTATCTGGTCGTCCACAACCTTCACGGTTTTATCCTTTTTTGCACGTTGGATAATCTTTGTGACAAAATTATCACCGTGTAAACCATAGGTCCATTCGACACGCAGTATGCAATGCTTACAGCCGCTTTCTCCCAGCAGCCGCTCACCCGCCAGCTTGGATTTGCCGTATTCGTTAACAGGATTTGGAAGGTCGGTTTCAACGTAGGGTGTATCCGACCGCCCATCAAAAACAAAATCCGTACTAATGTGCAAAACCCATTTGTCGGCATCCTTTGCGAGAGCACCGAGCCGCCCTACCGCCTCAGCGTTGACCCGATGTGCCAGCTCGACTTCGCTCTCGGCGCCATCGACATCCGTATAAGCTGCGCAGTTTACGATTGCATCCGCAGCACTGACCGCCTGTTCTAACTGTTGGGAGTTGGTTACATCAAAATCCGGCAAATCGAAAACGTTAACATCGAAACCCTGCCGCCGACAGATATCAGCCAGGTCGGTGCCAAGCATCCCCCTGCCGCCGAGAATAGCAATAGTTTCTTTAGCCATCTTTTCGAGTCCGGTCGTGGTTATGCCTTCCAGGTACGGCAGTGACAATGCAGACTTGGCTGAGGCGGCCTCAACTCCACACAATCAGTTCTTCACCTGCAGAAAACGTAA
>SMTZ1_10002852_pt1 | contig 19727 bp, 15 predicted proteins | sample DeeMarSWOR136_30_FD_25667 | JGI IMG/M metagenome (IMG submission 25667)
TTCGTATTACCTGCTGCAGTGGATAGGATGATCGTCATTGCTGCAGCAAAGAGGGAGGACAGCCTCTGCCGCTTTTACGCGCATGACCTGGAGGACTACTTTCAGTGTCACCTACAAGACATTCATCGAAGTGACAAGGTGTGGTCCAACTATATCCTCGGTGTTATGGATCAGTTTGTGGACATGGATCTTCCGCTTCGGGGTGTCGATTGTGTCTTTGGTGGAGACATACCGATCGCTGCCGGTATGTCTTCATCGGCGGCGATAGAATGTGGTTTTGCGTTCGCACTGGATATCCTCTTTGAGCTGAATCTCGAAAGGATGGAGATCGTTCAAATTTCTCAGCGAGCGGAAAACGAGTTCGTTGGCGTGCATTGTGGGATCATGGATCAGTTCACAAATATGTTTGGAAAAGAGAATCACACGATTCGTCTTGATTGCCGATCATTGGCGTACGAGTATATTCCGTTCGATCGTGAGCAGTTGAATATTGTGCTGTGCGATACGGGAGTGAGGCGCCCACTCACGAGCTCTAACTACAATAGGATACGGGAACAGTGTCAGGAGGGAGTTGAGATCCTGCAGCGGTACGATCGCAAGCTCCGCAGCTTGAGGGATGTTTCATTCGAATTCCTCGAACAGCATCGAGATGCTCTCAGTCCTCTTATATACGAGCGCTGCAGGTATGTCGTTGATGAGAACATGCGGGTGCTGTCTTTTTGCGATGCGTTGAAGAGGGGGGATTTCGATACGGCGGGTGGGCTCATGTTCGATTCGCACAGCGGATTACGCGATGAGTACGGGGTGAGCTGTGCGGAGCTGGATAGACTCGTTGATATAGCTCGAGATATCGAAGGTGTGTATGGTTCACGCCTCATGGGAGCCGGGTTCGGAGGATGTACCATTAATCTCGTGAGAGAGGCTTCCGTGAGCCATATGATTCACCTCGTGAAAATGCGTTATCGAGAACAGACGGGAACAACACCAGAGGTCTATGTTTGTCAGCCAGCTGAAGGTACATCGGTTATTAAGAGACCGGAATAGTATGAGCATTTCATTGCATCGTATTCATGCATGTCATGTATTTTATTAAAAACTGAATTTAAGAGTATGTTAGTTTTTTGTTGACAGGGTATCGAGGTGTTGCGCTAATCTATGGCAAAATATATCCAGCTGCTCGTAATGCGACGTCTCTGTTTTCATGAATACGGTGAGAAGTAGCAGAAGGAGGTGGTATGTTTGATTGTTGATTATCGGATGTGATCGTAATGATCTTTATCTTCAGTACACGATAGATAGGTCGTGATGGAACGGAGGAGAGAAATGAAAAAGTTGACAGTAGTACTCGTCGCCATAGCTTTCATGGCGTTTCTTGCTTCTGCAGCTTCAGCCCAAGGTGCGATGGAGAACATGTCCTTTGGTATCAAAGGCGGGGTAAACTTGTCCAAGCCGTGGGGTGACGACGTCCCTGATGATGCGAAGTGGAGACTGGGGGCGAATATCGGTGCATTCATGTCGTATCAGTTCCACGACATGTTCGCAATCCAGCCCGAGGTGTATTACGCGATGAAGGGCTGGAAGGAGGAGTTCGGTGACACCACGTTTACGGCGAAGATGGATTACGTTGATATCGTCGTCCTCGGTAAGTTGTTGATACCGATGGAGGGAATGGTTCAACCGTGTCTGTTTGTCGGTCCCTGCCTCGGCATCAATATAAAGAAAGATTACGAGGTAGATCCGGTCCCGCCGGGTGTTGAAGGTGAAGGCGAGCTCGAAGAAATCAAGTCTACTGACTTCGGTGCCGTGCTGGGCGCCAGCTTGGATATTGAAATCTCTGAGGGGTACATGCTCCTCTTGGATATTCGCTACAACATGGGATTGACGACCATTCATGACCCAGATGAGGGTGATGCGAGCGATGTAAAGAACCAGGCCATCACGTTCATGGCTGGAATCGCATTCTAGATGCCTGGGGACGATACCGTCATTCGTGGGTGCTTTCTGCCCGGTCAGGCAGAAGGACACTCACGGTAATGTATTGTTTTTATTATGCTTAGGGCGTTAGCCACAAAGTAGAATCGGGATCTGCGTCATTGTGAAATGCTAATTTTCATGCGACATGCGGGATCCCACGAGGGTGTTACTAAGGGATTGTGGCTAGCGCCCAATTTATTTAATTTTTTTTACTATCCCTATCAGTGTCTTCATAGGAGTAATCATGCAGTTCATGGTCAAGCTCGCTATCAGCCTGTGTGTTATCGTCGCCGCGACGCAGGTAGGCCGGAGGTTTCCTTCATTGGGTGGTCTCATCGCCACCATGCCGTTGACCGGCATGATCGTTCTGGTGTGGCTATACTCGGATCATCCTGGCGATGTTGGATTGATGAAAGGGTACACAAAGGGAGCCCTCTGGGGAATTGCTCCCAGCATTCTCTTTTTCATAGTGGCCTACGTCTGTTTTCACAGGCACATGCCGATCACCATGGTTCTTTTGATGAGTTTCGGTGCTTGGTTGGTGGGGGCCTTTTTCCATCAGCTCATATTACGGTAGCTCAGCGGGAAGGAACGGCGGGTGTTTAACAACCTGGTGAATGTTCACGACGCATCCTTGTTGGTGGAGAAGATCAGACAGGGCAGGTTGAGGCAGATTGTCTCCAGGTTCTTGATTGGAAAGGAGAAGCGGCTGGAGAGATCGTGGAACCACGTTCAATATCCATTGAGGCACTGGTGGGATATACCCGAGGTGATGCAGCGCTGGAACGTACTGATCTCGGGTGATAAAAACGTAGACTATGTTTCATATTTCCTTCACAAGTACTTTTCGGGTCGAGATTCTTTGACAGCCCTCTCACTGGGATGTGGCACCGGTCACAGGGAAGTGAAGTTGGCGCGGCTCGGCATGTTCGAGAGAATCGACGCAGTTGATATCTCGAAGGCGAGGATAGAGCATGCGAGGGAAAAATCGGAAGATCAGGGATATGATAATGTCATCAGTTACGTCGTGGGGGATGTTTATACCGTTCCCTTGCCCTCTTCTTCCTACGACCTTGTCATCGTGGAGCAATCTCTCCATCACTTCTCACCGCTCGATCGGATTCTCAATAGAATCCATGCGTGTTTAAGCAGCAGCGGTTGCTTCATATTCAACGAGTACGTCGGTCCGGCCCGTTTTCAATGGACCGATAAGCAGCTCGAAGTTATCAACGATCTCCTCTCCAGATTCCCCGAACGGTACCGGAGGCGGTGGAAGAGTGGAACGGTGAAGCGAAAGGTACACAGACGCGGCCGGTTGAGTATGACCCTGTGGGACCCCTCGGAGGCGATCGAATCGCACCGGATTCTCCCCTTCATACGTGAGATATTTGATGTCGTCGAAATAAAAGGTTACGGTGGCACTGTGCTTCACCCACTGTTTAGTGACATCGCGCAAAACTTCCTGTTGAAAGACGGCGAGACGCAGCACTTGTTGCGCATGTGCTTTCGCGTAGAGGATAGGCTGTTATCAAGTGGTGAGCTCCCGAGTGACTTTGTGGTCGGTATTTGCAGGAGGCGTGAGGGAGGAGATGCTCGAGCGGCGGCCATGTGATAACCGTTTTTCTGGAATCGTCACGGTATCAACTTGCGTTCTCGGGAGAGCCCTTCGTACTCTTTCCGATCGATGATTTCTCTTAAAAATTGTACAATCTGCCATATCTCGCTATACGTGTTGTACAGTGCGACCGGGGCAATTCTGATGATATTCGGTGGCCGGAAATCAGGGACCACGCCTCTCCTGATCAACGCTTCATTTATTCTCATTGCTTCACGGTCATGCATAATTGCGACGTGACCACCACGCCTGTTCGCTTCTTTGGGTGTTCCGATAGAGAAGTTGTACGGTTCCTCGCGGAGTAGTGCTTCGACGAGGTGGATCAGGTATGATGTCATGGTGATCGATTTCTCACGAATCCTCTCAATCCCTGCTTCGAGCGTCAGCTGGAGTGAGCCTTCGATCGCGGCTGCACCGAGTATACCAGGTGATGATATCTGCCATCCTCCGGCGCGTTTCGCATGCTCGAAATCGAGAAGCATATCGAATTGCTTTTCCTTCACGTAACCGAACCAACCTGTGATGGCGGGTTCTGATTGGAAGTGCCTCTTATTGATGTAAAGGAAGGCGGGGCTACCGGGACCGCCATTCAGGTACTTGTAGCTACACCAGACAGCGAAGTCAACGCCCCATTTGTCGAACCGGTGTGGGAGGGCACCGACGGAGTGACTGCAATCAAACCCTATCGTGATCCCTCTCCGACGGGCTTCGGCGGTCAGGAAGTGCATATCGAGCAGCTGGCCGCTTCTATAAAATACCGAGGGCAACAGGATCAGAGATACATTATCATCCATTAGTGCCACGATGTTCTCTTCATCAACGAACCGATTGTCCTCCGCACGAACGAGTACGAGATGTTCTTCGTCATGTAAGCCCTTGAGCTTTATCTGGCTTTTGAGGGCGTATATATCCGTCGGAAAGTCGAGGGCGCATGCGATAATCTTGGTCCTTCCGTGTTGGGGTTTGTAGAAGGTACTGACGAGAGAATGGATATTGACGGTGGTCGTCCCTGTCGCGACGACCTCTTCGGGTTCCGCGCCGACCAGACCGGCTGCCATTTCACCGATTTTTTCGGCATAGGAGAACCATGGTTGCCTGGCTTCGAGCCATCCTGCGATCCCTTGCGTTCTCCATTCGTCGAGGACCCCGAGGAGGGTCCGTTCGGAATCTTTCGAGAGGAGCCCCAGAGAGTTTCCATTCATATAGATTGTGCCCTGTGGAATGTAGAATCTGCTACGAAAAGATGCCAGGGGATCCTGCCTGTCGAGCTCGCGGGCGCATTTTTCACTGGTATCGAATGTGGATATCATCTTTTTACTTTCTCTCTCTCGATAGAATTATTATTGCACGCCGATGATCGTTTTACCATAGGTAGTAATGTAACGTCGTATATCGAAATTTTCAATTAAGGAGGGATGACATGTGGGCCTCTCGTATGGAAACGGGGGTGTACACGGACATTTCCCTTGAAGAGAGAGCCGACCTGCAAATACTATTCTGCAGTCCAAGATCGAATTGGACACTCCGCCGGGATAAACTAAACTGCCTTTTCCGGTTTTACCTGTCGGGGATACGGTCAAGGCTCGGAGCTGAGAGAATATGAGGACATCGTTATTTCCTCCTCTCGTGAGGAACGTTATCTATCCGATTTACAGAGGCTTGCGAGGAGACAGGCTGCTCACGGTGCTCGATGAGCTCGAGCGTAACCAGTGGCTCTCTCCTGGGGAGCTGCACGAGCTCCAGTGGAGAAGTATGGAGAGCTTTTTGCGCCAGATCACCACCCATTCTCCATACTATCGCGATCTCTTCGAAGAGTCCGGACTTCGTGTCGAGGATATACAAAACCCGACCGATTTTCAGAAGATACCCTTTCTCACGAAGGATACGATACAAGAGACCAAAAGCCGCATCGTCACTAAAGATCCAATGAGGAGAGGATACCCGACGAGCACAGGCGGCTCTACGGGTGAGCCGCTCTACTTTTATAGGGACGTGGCTGCCGGTCCGATCAGGCGTGCCAATACGCTTCGGTGTTACCGGTGGGCAGGAGTTGATATCGGAGATGCACAGGCGGTTCTCTGGGGATTCCGTTTGGAGAAGCCGTTGAAAGAGCGCCTCGGTGAGGCTGTCAGGAACTACTTCAACAACATCATGTGTCTCTCAACCTTCGGCATGTCGGAACGTGTGATGCACGGGTACGCCCGGCGGCTGAGACGGTATCAGCCCTCCCTGTTAATCGGGTATCCCTCGGCACTCGCTCTCTTTGCGAACTTCTGCAAGCGGCGGTTCACCACCGGTATCCATCCCAGAGCGGTTGTCACGAGCGGTGAGAGCTTGTTTCCCCACCAGCGCGAGGTCATCGAAGAAGTGTTCGCATGCCCGGTTTTCGACCGGTACGGGAACCGCGAGTTCTCCACTATCGCCCATGAATGTGAGGAGCACCGGGGTCTTCATGTCTGCAACGATCTCTTCTCTGTCGAAATCATTCATGAAAGCGGGCGACCGGCGAGGAGCGGAGAAGTGGGGGAGATCGTCATAACAGATCTCTCGAATTTGTACATGCCGTCCCTGCGCTATCGGACTGGGGACCTGGCGATCCCAACGGAGAGGAGATGTCCCTGTGGGAGGGGATTGCCTCTTCTCGACCGCGTTGAAGGGCGTGCGTTTGATACGATTCAAACGCCTAACGGTAAATCTGTCGGCGGCTTCTTCTGGACGTGGCTCAGCAGGGAGGTTCCGGGGATCAAACAGTTCCAGATCGAGCAGCGGGAACGGAGCGGGGTCATATTCAAGATCGTTCCCGGGCCGGCGTGGAAGGATGGTGCAACGAAGCACCTGGAGAAGAAAATCAAGGAAAACTGCGGTGACAGTTTTCGTGTGAATTTCATAATCGTTGATAGGATACCCCTCACACCAACGGGTAAGTTCAAATTCATCGTATCGAATATCGAAGAGCGTCTTATCGTCAAATCAAAGATTCATAAGGCGCACGTCACCAACGAAGCCCCCGGCAAGGTCGATTGCATCGTGGTCGACGAAGAACTCATGGAGCGGAGCAATTTGGCTCCCGGCGAAAAGATCCTAATCGTTGACAACACGAACGGGGCAAGGATTGAAACATTCGTGGTTGCATGTGAGAGGGGGAGCGGAAATATCATAACCTGCGGGGCAACCACACAGTATGTGCACACCGGTGACGAAATCAGCATCATGGCCTTCACCTGGTCGGATGAGAGCTCCGGCAGGTTCAGCAATATACTGGTCGATGAAGACAACAAGTTCGTCCGCTACCTCACTGATACTGCAGGGGAGAGGTTGTAATCCGGGGCGACGAGAACCCTCTTTCTTCCAGTAACCTTTTCTGTTATATTTACGTACCGTCAAGAGATACGCGCATCACCAGTTCTCGAGAGAAACGTTATGAAACGCCTGTTGCTGAAATCGATGATCCTCAAAGCAACCGTCACAGAGGCCGATGTCACGTATGTGGGGAGTATCACCATCGACGAGGAACTGATCGAGCAGGCCAATCTGAGCGAAAACGAGAATGTCATCGTCGTCGATCATACGAATGGACAGCGGCTTCAGACATACGTGATAAAGGGTGAACGGGGGAGTGGCGTCATCGGAATGAACGGTGCGGCGGCGCATCTCGTCAGTAAAGGCGATACAGTTGATATCATGTCGTTTACCTGGTCAGCTCGTGAGATCCATTCCATGTTCATCGAAGTGGACGGGGAGAACCGTTTCGTTCGATACGTCGATGTTTATGACCTATAGCTGATAATCCCTGACACAGACTTCCAACCGGGAGAAGTAATGATAAAGGCCAGTATCCGCATTTTCCGTCTATGGGGGATCCCTGTCGAGATCAACGTGAGCTGGCTCCTTATACTCACACTTGTCACCTGGACATTCGCGACAGGGTATTACCCTTTCCACTTTCCTGACGTTTTTTCTGTCCAGGAACTCTGGATCCTGGGATTCATCACGGCGATATTAATGTTTCTCTCGATCCTCCTGCACGAGTTCAGCCATTCACTGGTCGCCTCCCGGAACGGCCTACCGATCAGGAAGATCACACTTTTCATATTCGGTGGTGTTGCCCAGATGGATCGGGAGGTGGACAACCCGGTGGTCGAGCTCAAGACTGCAACCGCGGGGCCTTTGATGACTGTTGTTCTCGTCGCGATATTCTATTCGCTGTCACTTCTCCTGAAAGAATACCTCTTTGCACGAGCGCTGCTTCGTTCCCTCACCTATCTCAACATTGTTTTGCTCATCTTCAACATGGTCCCGGGATTTCCCCTCGATGGCGGGAGGATCCTCCGTGCCGCCATATGGTACCGGACGGGAAACCTCTACCGGGCAACGAGGATCACGAGCAGGATCGGCAGGAGCTTTGCATTCGTGCTGATGATCCTCGGAGTCGCCCATCTGTTCAGCTTCCCGTTCAGTCAGAATCTTTGGACCCTCATCTACGGTATGTGGTTTATTTTTATCGGCTTTTTCCTCCGTCAGGCAGCGCAATCGAGCTACCTGATGGTGGCCTTGAAGGAAACGCTGGGGCATTTGCGGGTTGCCGACGTCATGCGTACCGGTGTGATAGTAGTGGATAGATCAACGAATCTCATAACGTTGGTGGATGATTACTTCTTGAAGCATCATTACAACTCGTTTCCGGTGATCGGGGAGGATAAACTCGTCGGCATCGTGTCCCTGAAGGATGTGAAGCAGGTCGAGCGGGAGCAGTGGCCGGTCATGACCGTTGAGAATATCATGGATGGTGAGATCGTCAAAGCTGCCCTCCATCCATCCGACTCTGCTGAAAAACTGCTCCACTTGATCATGAAACGGGGATACGGTCGACTCCCGGTCGTAGACGATGATGGAAACGTGGTTGGTGTAGTGACGAGGCGGGACCTGATGGAGATTTTCAAAATGGTGACTGTTCTCGAAGAGTAATCGTTCTCACCCTCATCATTTTCCAACGTCAAACCGGATGGATTTTATGATGGATTCCCATTCTCCCCGTTCCCATGCTTCGTCGTAGATCTCTTTGATGCGTTTCGCGTACGCTTCCAGATCTCCCTTCATGCTCTGTAGTGTTTCCACTGCTCCGGGCGTTAGCGATTTGGGGTGAAAGAGATCCAGTGTCCGGAAGAAGAATTTCGGGCGGTCGAGCACCAGGCAACACCGGAGAGCATTCCCCTCGAAGGGTATGGCGCGTCTGAGCGTGGAAAGGTACGGGCTCTTCAGGGCATCTGTCAGGGATATTTCCTTTATGTTGTGTGTCGAGAAAAGGTTATAGACGCACGGTGTCACGTCACCTGATGGGAGAACGTGCACGTAGTAGCGGCCGGCGCTCGAACACCCGGCTGTTATGGGGCCGTCGTTGAGAACATCGAGCAGCACGATCGGTTTTTCGTTTCGCCACCGGTAAACGTTTCTCCTGGATTGATCGCGCTGTTCGGGTGTCGGGAGCAGGGAGAGGTCGGGATCCTGACCCATCGGCATGTAGTGGAAGTAGTATCCCAGGAGGCAGCCACGATCGAGGGCCCAGTCAATGAACTCCTCACTGGTGACACTCTCGCAGTTTTCCCGTGTTGTCATGACGGAGAAGCCGAACGGTATCCCGGCGGATCGGAGTCTTCGCATCGCTTCGACAGCCATCTTGAACGCCCCTTTCCTTCTTCTCCGGTCGGTGATCTCCTCGAATCCTTCCACGCTCACCATGATGAGCGTGTTACCGAGATCTCTCAGTCTTTCCAGTGCGCTGTCGTCGATGAGTGTCCCGTTTGTGAAGACTTGAAAGTAGCAGTCAGGGAAGTTCTCGAGGATTGAAAAGAAGTGGGGATAGAGGAACGGCTCACCCCCAGTTAAGATGAAGTAGTGCACCCCCATGTCATCTCTCGATTCCTCTATGAGGCGATTCAATACCGTTGGATCGAGTTCTTCATTCCCTTTGATGGCCGCACTGCAGTGGGCACAGTTCAGGTTGCATGCCGATGTGGGGGCGATTGAAACGGAGAGGGGAGGCAGGAAACCGTTTTTTTCCTTGAATTTTTTCCGCTGCGTCTGATTGTTGAGCCACCCGCCCACAATGAGATTCGTCAGGAGTTTTCTCTTGCATTTCGGTGCGATATCTTCGTTGAGTCGCTTAAGAAAAATGGTGAGGGGATGTCCTTCCTGGATTAGCTCTCTCAGTGCCTTGCTGTTTTTTTTCCATTCACGGTCATGGAAACGCAGATATGAGAGAATGCGGAGAATATTGTCCAGCTGTCGTGGGGAAGTGTTCAGAATGACATTCAGGAAAAGAGAAATGACATTGTTGCTTATATTGGATACGAGACGCATGGCCGATTCATTGGGTTTTAATTGTTCTTTCCAACGTCAAGGATTGTATCACAGTTATGTTGCACATTCAACGTATCGGCCGAATGAAAATCCTTGCACGAGCTTGTATACAATATGCAACGTTTTACTAACCTGTCTCGCCGCTCTCCTCTCTGGCAGGTGGTCGGTCTTCTTCGAAGACCGAGGGGTCGATCCTTTCATTGAATGTGATTGCCTCCCACATGAACTCTTCACTCTTTTGACCGTTCTGGTATACCGTGATATGGAAGGGTAATTTCATCCCGCTGGTTTTCGTATAGTTTTTGTATAGGGACTGTCTCGTTCCCTTGTTATCGATTTTTTGGACCAGCAGATGGGTTTCTTGGTTGAAATCGAACAGAATGGTATCCCCATGATGGACACATCCCACTCGTTCGACGGGGAGACCCTCGAGGAGTGTGTCCGGGGGCACGGTTACCACCTGGAAGAACGTGTCACACTCAGCAAGGTAATAGGCCAGGCCGTCAATCCTCTCCATGAATTCCTGCAGTTGAGATGTTATGCGAGGGTGCTGTCTCGTGTTGAGGTTTACCACATACCACGCGTCACCGCTGTTATAGTAAAAGGTCTGGTAGAATGGGTGGTCGTATGCACTGTAATCGTAGTCGATCTTGACCTTGTCCGGTTTCTCGACAATGCGACTGCAATTTGCCTTCATCGTTCCCCACCCCGGCCTCACCGAGATGAGGATGCCTTTTTCTATCCTGGTGCTCCATCCCTGGGTCTTCTTCATCCCACCCATGGCCTTAACCGCTTTGGAAAGCAGTCTTTTTGCCGGGTCTGCCTCTTCTTTCGTGCAACCTGTCTGGAATGTCGAAAGGAAGAAGGTGAGGCACGGGATGGCCACCACCGCGAGTTTCGTTACTCTCATAAAAGATCGATATTGTTTCATGGAGCGTCTCCTATCTTTCTTAGACAGTCAGTTCCGCATGCGCGTCGAGGAGCTTGGTTCTGATTGGTATTCTGTGCGGGCACGTCCCTTCGCAGGGAGCCGTGCACGATGTGCACCTGATGGCGCTTCGTGATTCGGGGAGAGCTCTGTACAAGCCCATGGCATACTTCTCCCGTCCGTAGCTGTTGAAGTACAGTCTGTAGCGGAGGATGTCGGGTATCGGTACCTCATACGGGCAGGAATCCAGACAGCCCTTGCATCCCGGACGACAGTAATCGCGATCGAGGAGCATCCCGTACCCCTGGAGCGTTTTTTTCTCCTCAAGAGAAAGCTGAGGTCTCCCGGAAGCGGCAACATACTCGTCCACGTGCTCGAATGTTGGCATCGTTATGGTCAGCGTGTCGATATTCGGTTGCGCCAACATCCATTTGAGGAGCGCCTGACGGACCGTTCTCCCTTTCTTCATATATTCCGAGTAGTCGATTTTTCTCGCAGCGGAGAGGGTTTTCATCGCGGCGACGGCAACACCCTTCTCCTTGGCCTTTGCGAGGACGGGTTCGAGTCCTCTCGTCATGTAGTTCATCCCGGGCATGATCAGATCGATATCGGTGTTCTCGATGAGCCACGTGAAGTCCTCGATCATCCGGGGACCGTGAGAACTCGCACCCCAACCCCTTATTTTGCCGGCACGTTTTGCCTTGCCGAACGCCTCGGCAACGTTCGGGTTCTCGATCTTCTTGGGATCACTGATATTGGGGTCCTCACCCACCGAGTGGATCATGCAGCAGTCGATGTAGTTCGTGTTGAGGCGCTGCAAGCTCTCATCGATCGCCTTGGTTATCTCACCAACGGTGGTCTTCGGAGTGAACAGTTCTGGGAGGAGTTTCGTGGCCACAAAGATCTTATCCCTTTTCGCCGGGAAGATCTTCCCGATCACGACTTCCATGTCGTAGTACTGGCGGCCTGTGTCGACGTAGTTGATCCCTCGCTCGATCGCGTATTCGAGTATGGCAGGATCCTGCATCATTGCGTTCCCAAAGGCTATGTCTGAGACCTTCCAACCGGTCTTTCCCAGATCCCTGTACTCTTTGATCTGCGGTTTCTCCTTCGACTGTGCCTGCTCGTTCTCTGCCGCAGCGGTGGCCGGATGGCCTCTCAGGGGGTCGGCAGTCCCGGCCAGGCCGAGACCGGCCCCGAGAACGGAGGCTATCCCTCTGCCGAGAAAGGATCTTCTCGAAATCCTCTCATCTGGAGCTTTCATAATCTACCTCGCTTTCAAAGAGGGTTGCTCACTCCTCCTCTTCCAGATCCAAGCCGTAGCTCTCACTGATATCGAGCGGCGGCATTGGACCGTCGAGAGGCTTCTTGTCTTTCACATACCAGTCGTACCATTGCAGGGTTCGATAGAGAACATCTATTCTTCCCGGCTGCTTTCTGTTCCCGTGTCCTTCGCCCGGATACCGGACCATGCGGACTGCTGGATGATCGTTCATTTTGAGCCGACGGTAGAATTCCAGGCTCTGTGAAGGGTGGACGCGGGTATCGGCTGTTCCACCCAGTATGAGCACTGCGGTCTCGCTCTTATGGGCATAGTAGATAGGGCTCCGCTCGAGGCTCTTCTCCCACGTCTCTTCGAGTCTTTTACCGGAATGGACGTAGAGCTCTTCGTATGGAATATCCGTGGTGCTCCGTTTGCTGATGAGATCACTAATACCGACGAACATGCATACCGCTTTGACGTACTTCGTATAGTAGGAGGCGAACCATGCAGCGGCGTACCCTCCATACGAGCCTCCGCCGAGGCCGACACGCTCGGAATCGGCAATCCCCTGGCTGACGAGGTGATCGATACCGTCAGCGACATCGTCAAACTCCTTGCCCGCTGCATCCTCATACCCTTCGAGAGCGAAGGCGACACCGTAGCCAGTGCTTGCCCTGTAGTTGGGGTAGAAGACGACGTACCCCTTCCCGGCGAGGACCTGGGCGGAATTGAAGTAGCTGGTGAGCCACCTGTTGGTGTAGTGTGATTCGGGTCCACCGTGGACGGCAACGATGAGGGGATACCGTTTCCCTTGCTCATAGTCCACCGGATAGACCAGAATGCCTTCGATCTTGAGCCCGTCACGGGCACGGTAGCGGATCACTTCCTGCTTACCCAGTGCCCGTTCGGAGATCCACGGGTTCGTGATCGTCAATCTCTTTACGTTTTTGTCCCCCTGTCGCCAGTAGTACACATCCCCGGGTATGTCCGGACCGGTCCCGATGACCGCAAAATGCTTGAAATTCTTGGTGAAGCTCGGAGGGTAGAAGACAACGCCGATCTTTTCCGAATGGAGGATGACCTTTCGTGTGCCACCTCCGGTTTTCACCGTGCTCAGTGTATTCCAGACGCCTTCACCGGCAACGTAGGCGATCGTTTTTTTGTCTTTCCAGCCAACCCAGTTCACGTGACCGCGGAATTCCGGTTCGGTCAGGTTTTTGGGTTCCCCACCCTTGACATCGATCACGTACACCTGGCTGACGGCATGGTCCTTTTTTTCCCGGGCGGCGGTGTAGGCTATCTTTGAATCGTCAGGGCTAAAGGCGTAGTTCCCGAGCTTGCCGGGATTGTCTGTGAGGGGGGATAGTTCTCTCGTCTCCAGATCGAGAAGGTGTATCTTTCTGAACATGTAGTAGTGGTCGATGAGGTTCTGCGGCGAAACAGATGCGGCTATCATCGTACCGCCTGAACTGAACTCGAAGTTCCATACCGTCACCCCATCGGTGAGTCGCTCCGCATCCCCCACGCTGCCACTTTCATCGACACCGATTATGTAGAGATTCCTGTGCTTGATGTTTTCTTCGAAGAAGACGAAGCCGTACCCCTTTTCGTCGAGTTTCTTTTCCTTCTTACACTCGGGTGTTGTGGCGATGTAGGCGATTTGTGTTCCATTCGGGTGCCACCGAAAGTTTGATATATTTGATTCCGAACTCGTGACCTGAATGGCTTCACCACCGTTTGTGGGTATTATCCATACCTGTGTTTTCGCTTTCTCGCCCCGCTTTGTGAGAAAAGCGATCTGTGATCCGTCGGGGCTGAAGCGGGGGGAGCTGATGTTGACTGTTCCCGTTATGAAGGGTCGAACCTCACCGGTCTTGACACTTACCAGGTAAAGTTCGGAATAGGCCCCGCCAGGCTCCTCATCAGCCTTTCGAGGGACTGAAACGGTATACGCAATCCATTCGCCAGAGGGGCTGATTCTCGCTTCGCGGCACCGTTTAATGTTGAGAGCGTCTTTTGGTGTAAATACCTCCCCTGCGGTCGAGACATCCTGCAGGAGGAGTAGTACAACTACTAGTAGCAGTAACGGTAACTTTGGTATGGTGAGCCTTCTCAATTTTATCATTCGCGGAATCTCCTTTCATGTATCGGTACGAAGGGGGACAGCGTGGGTTTCACCGATTATACCGAGATTACGCGGTATGTAAATAGAATCTTGAAACCGAAGTAAGCTCTGCGGCTTTCAGTCTGCAGGCTCGTTGAGGTGTGTATTGCGGCCAGGGCGCAAACGTGTTGAGGTACTTAGTACGATCAGGACGCATGGACAGCGCGGTTTTTCACTTCGGGTGTGATGTTTTTCGCGGTAAGGAGTTTTTTCTATACGGATTGAAAATTCTTTGACCAATATCATGTCCCAATGATACGGTTGACGACGTAATTATTTAATTTGATGATTGTTAGTCTCATCAGAAAGGAGCCCCGATGGCAGATATACCGACGAAGCTTCCCCCTGAGGCGTACCGGGAGCTCAAGGAGGGAGAGAGCTACCATTCCATTGTACCTGCAACGGAAACCCTCTTCGAAGTGACGGTGCGCTCGGTTTTGATCGGTCTCGTTATGGCGATTATCTTTTCCCTCGCCTCCGCATACCTGGCACTGAAAACCGGACAGGGGATGGAGGCAGCGATACCGATAGCGATCCTTGCAATCGGTTTGGCGAACGTATTCGCTCGAAGGAGCACGATCCTTGAGAACGTGATCATCCAGTCGATCGGGGCGGCATCGAGCGCTGTCGTTGCTGGTGCGGTATTCACGATTCCAGCTCTCTATATGCTTAATCTGGAGGTTTCCTTCTGGCACATCTTCCTTACCGCCTTCTTCGGGGGATGTCTCGGAGTACTCTTCCTCATACCACTTCGCCATTACCTCATGGTAAACGAACACGGCAAGCTCCCCTTTCCCGAGGCGATGGCCACAACCGAGATTCTCGTCTCCGGCGAGGGTGGGGGGCAGCAGGCCAGGATCCTCGTATGGAGTGCCATCGTCGCCTTTGTGTACGATTTCTGTATCCTCACGTTCGGATTCTGGCGAGAGATTATCGCATTTCACGCAGTCGGTATCGGGCAATGGCTGGAGAGACGTTTTTCAATGGCGTTTCGCATCGACGGATTGAGCGCCATCATTGGTCTCGGTTACATCGTGGGCATCAAGTACGCATCCATCATTGCTGCTGGAAGTTTCCTCTCATATCTCGTGTTCATACCGTTCGTGCGGTATATCGGGCAGCACCTGAGCGGTGTTATTCCACCCGGTACCGTTCCCATTGCCGAGATGGGCGTGGACGATATCTTTGTCAACTATGTTCGCCTGATCGGTATCGGGGGCATCGCCGGTGCAGGGATCATGGGGATCATTAGGAGCCTGCCGTCGATCGGGCAGTCGTTCATGCTCGGCGTACGGGGGATCGCTGCCGCCCGGGAGGAACATGAGGAGCTGAGAACTGAGCGGAATATCAGCATGAGAGATGTTCTCATGGGATTAGCGGCATGTGGGGTGTGTGTTTTCATCTTCTTCAGAACTGATCTCGCTGGTTCGACGGTGAGTCTGGTGGGGGTTGTGATCGCGCTCATGATCTCGTTTCTCTTTACTATGGTGGCGGCAAGGGCCATCGGTCTCATCGGGACGAACCCGGTTTCGGGGATGACGCTGGTTACCCTGATTATTACGAGTGTCATTCTGGCACGCATCGGCCTCACCGGCGAGCCGGGGATGTTCATTGCACTGGTGGTCGGTGGAGTGGTCTGCACGGCTCTTGCTGTGGCCGGTGCATTTGCGACGGATCTCAAGATCGGTTACTGGATCGGTGCGACGCCACGTAACCAGCAGGTGTACAAGTTTCTCGGTGTGATTGTCTCGGCCGCATTCTGTGGATTCGCAATGATGCTTCTCGCCAAGACCTATACGTTCGGTTCCCTGGAGATGCCCGCCCCGCAGGCTTCGGCAATGAAGGAGATTATCGTCGGTCTGATGGGACCGGAAGCGGGTGTGCAGTGGATACTGTTCTCCTTCGGAGTGATCATCTCTGTCATACTCGCGATGAGCGGCGTTCCTGCTCTGGCCTTTGCCCTCGGTATGTACCTTCCGATACAGCTCAACACGGCAATTCTCCTCGGTGGAATCATCTCTTACCTCGTTGGCAAAAGCAGTAGGGATGAAACAGTTGCCAAGGAACGGAAGGAGCGGGGTATACTCGTGGCATCCGGTTATATTGCCGGGGGGTCGATTGCTGGAGTTGTCGCTGCAGTTGTCGCGGCTGTGGGGTGGGAACAATTTCTGAGGGTGTCCTATTCCGAGTCTGCTGGAGAGATAGTGGCGATCGTGATGCTGGTGCTGCTCTCAGTTTTCATGTACCAATACTCGAAGAGAGTCGGCCATACCGGATAAACCATGGAACAGGATCTTGATAATATTACCTACATTCATACTGTTGAGACACTCTACACCGCACAGGGATTGAAATTTCAGAGGGAAAAGTATCTCCCCAAGATACAATTCTTGAGACAGTACTTCGGGGAGAAGTTTCCGGAAATCAGGCTCCTCGATGTGGGAGTGGGGTATGGGGTACTGTTACATATACTGGAGAGAGAGCACGGTCTGAAACACTTGTATGGTATGGATCCTTTTCCCGCTTCCATCGAGATAGCGAGACAGTTCACAACAGCTGAGATTACGAGTGGGAACATTACGGATACGGATTGGCCAGTGGAGAGGGGTTCGTTCGATGCCATCACATGCTTCGATGTCGTCGAGCACCTCGAACAGCCCGAGATCTTTTTCGTGAAGGTGAAGGAGTACCTGCGAAGTGGTGGCATCGTTGTTGTGACAACACCTCATAAGGCGCTCCCGTATCGGATGCGTTCGATCCCCCTTCTCGGTTTCCCCGATAGAAACCCAACGCATATCAATGTCAAAGAGCCAGATTACTGGAGAAAGCTGGCTGTGGATCAAGGTTATGAGGTTCTTGACGCCTGGAAAGGAGAGCACCTAACCCACATCAGACTGATTCCGAAAGTTCTCACTGCAATATGCTTCGTCTTGAAACTGGATCACCGGAAGATACCCATCGTCAACTCCTTCGAGCAGTCCTTCTGCATGGTACTCAGACCAATCACCAATGTGTAGATTATCGTATTGGTTAAAGGTGAGCGGTTCGAGTCCTGTCCGGGGAACCGGGGAGACATTGCTCAAATAAATTTTCCATCGATCAGACATACCTAATCCACGAATAAGGGATTCAATCGTTAGCCGTATTCAGTAAGATCGAAATGTTGTCAGAAAACCTATTCGCAACGGCAAGATCATTGTCACCGTCACCGTCCAGGTCTGTTGAGAAAACAGACGGAGGGCGAGAAACCGAACCATAGTTGACCGCGGACTGGAATGTCCCGTCACCGTTGTTCAGAAGGACCGAAATGTTGTAAGACCAATAATTCGCTATGGCTAGGTCGTTGTCACCATCACCATCCAGGTCGGTCGATAAAACAGAAATAGGTTCATCACCCGTGCCATAGGTGACCAGCTCCTGGAATATCCCGTCACCGTTGTTCAGAAGGATCGAAATTTTGTTGGAATACCAATTCGCTACGGCCAGGTCGTTGTCACCGTCACCGTCCAGGTCGGTCGAGAAAACAGACCGAGGACCATCACCCGCGCCATAGGCTACCGCCGCCAGGAATGTCCCATCACCGTTGTTCAGCAGGACAGAAATGGTGTCAGAATCCATATTTGCTGCGGTCAGGTCGTTGTCACCGTCACCGTCAAGGTCAGTCGAGAAAACAGACCGAGGGCCAATACACACGTTATAGTCCACTGCTGCCAGGAATGTCCCATCACCGTTGTTCAGCAGGACAGAAATGTTGGCAGACTTATTGTTTCCTACGACTAGGTCGTTATCACCGTCATCGTCCAGATCGGTCGAGAAAATAGACATAGGTTCATTACCCACGCCATAGTTGACTGCCGTCTGGAATGTCCCGTCACCGTTGTTCAGAAGGACCGAAATGTAGGTAGAATTGTAATTCGCTACGGCCAGGTCGTTGTCACTGTCACCATCCAGGTCGGTTGAGAAGACAGAAAAAGGGCCATCACCCGCGCCATAGGTGACTGCCGTCTGGAATGTCGCGTCACCGTTGTTCAGCAGGACAGAAATGTTGTCTGAATCCCTATTAGCCACTGCCAGGTCGTTGTCACCGTCACCGTCCAGGTCGGTTGAGAAGATAGAAGCTGGGCTATCGCCCGCGCCATAGTTGACTGCCGTCTGGAATGTCGCGTCACCGTTGTTCAGCAGGACAGAAATGTTGTCTGAATTCCTATTGGCTACAATCAGCTCGTTGTCACCGTCACCGTCCAGGTCGGTTGAGAAAACAGAATAAGGACTACGCTCTGCAACATAGTCTACCGCTGCCTGGAATGTCGCATCACCATTGTTCAACAGGACCGAAATGCTGCCAATGTCGCCAGAAGAGTTATTCGCTACGGCCAGGTCGTTGTCACCGTCACCGTCCAGGTCTGTTGAGAAAACAGATAAAGGGTAAGCACGCGTGCCATAGTTGACTGCCGCCAGGAATGTCCCATCACCGTTGTTCAGCAGGACAGAAATGTTGTGAGACATAGTATTTGCTGCGACTAGGTCGTTGTCACCGTCATCGTCTAGATCGGTCGAGAAAACAGAGTGAGGTTCATCACCTGTGCCATAGTTGACTGCCGCCAGGAATGTCCCATCACCGTTGTTCAGCAGGACAGAAATGTTGTCTGAATACCTATTGGCTACGGTCAGATCGTTGTCACCGTCACCGTCAAGGTCAGTCGAGAAAACAGACCGAGGGCCATCACCTGCGCTATAGTTGACTGCCGTCTGGAATGTTCCATCATCATTGTTCAGTAGGATAGAAATATTGTCTGAATCCCTATTTGCCACTGCCAGGTCGTTGTCACTGTCACCGTCCAGGTCTGTTGAGAAAACAGATACAGGGTAAGCACCCGCGCCATAGTTGACCGCCGCCTGGAATGTCCCATCACCGTTGTTCAGCAAGACCGAAATGTTGTCAGACCAATGATTCGCTACGGCCAGATCGTTGTCACCGTCACCGTCAAGGTCAGTTGAGAAAACAGCCGAAGGGCCATCACCCGTCTGAAAATCCATCCTTGCTTGAAAAAGAGGATGCCCTCGCTGAGGTGGCGGGGGCGGTTTGGGAGTTATTGGCAAATCACTATCACATGAACTATAACCAATCAACATTAACAACACGACTATTAATATCAAAAGCCTTTTGCCTGGATACATGCCCATCCATCTTAGTCTTTAATTATGACAAAATGGATCTCATTGAGATATGTACCGCATTAATTTAGAGAGTATTATTATGAGCATGTATGTCAAGAATATTATAAAAGGTCAAAATAGGAGCTTATCTATCACGGAGTAATTCCGATAAACAAAGTTCTTCTATGAAAAACCTCCGGTCAAGTTTTATTCCCTTCTTTTGTCATGTTCCAGTCTTCTATTCGTCCTTCCTTGGGAGGACATACAC
>SMTZ1_10002201_pt1 | contig 19726 bp, 24 predicted proteins | sample DeeMarSWOR136_30_FD_25667 | JGI IMG/M metagenome (IMG submission 25667)
CATGTCAAACGCTTAGGAATCGGGCTGTGGTAAAAAAGCTACTAACAAATCTTTTGCGAAAAAGAAAAGAAGCCTTAAGTATGTTTGGCTAATCTAACTTTTACTCTATCCTCTATGCCCCGTGCGCTATGCTTTCGGGCACGGCCAACTTTTTTATATGTCTCATGTCAAGATCAGGCACCTCTCCTACAGGGGTGAGTCGATTAAAAAGTAACTGAAAAATTCAGTCAGGGGCTAAGGTCATAGCTTTGAGCTTTAAGTTTTGAGCGTTGAACCTTTCGCTATGCTCTATGCCCTACGCGTTCGGGGCAGGTCCAACTTTTTTATGGATGACACTGAGGGCTTCTCAATCTACTGAATGCATATATGCAAGCTGACCCCAAATCCCCAACATACTTGAGGATCTTATCTATCACTTCCTTATCTTTGATGCATCACTGGCCCCGGAAGACACCTATAACCGGCTGGTGGAAGTTCTGAGATATCCCCCCGAATTTAGCCCGGTAGGTAGTTAGGACTACAATCAGGTAAGCTCTTTCCTCACGTAACTGCCCCCGGGCCCTGTCGTGAAATGGAAAATCGGTCTATCAACCCTCTTGATTTTTAAGGGACAGTGTATCATTCCTTTCGGGATAAACGCAACGAAACTGTTTTTCAGGATATGTTTTTCACCGTCCAGCCACAACTCAATCTCCCCTCCCAAATCACGCTGGTCGTCAGGATTAGTCCCGAAAAAGCCAATCACTTCGTCAAAATCATGCGTATGGGCCTCGACACGGTTAATATCGGACCCTTTAAAGAACCAGAGACACTCCAAATAGAAGGCGCCCTGGATTACTTCGTTATCCAGCCAGGCGATATGGTTTGCTTTACCGGGATAGGCGGCGTCACTTTGTTGCTTGTGCTCGGGAAGCTTCATCTCTGTAATGATATATTTTCCGGTCCTGGTCTCAGCCATTTTCAATCACCTCATAATGATGAGAACTCGCCTTAGAACGAGTCGGATATACAAAAAACGGAATCCCATGTCAAGCTAAAAAGATAACAATGTATGAAGAAAGGATTTTGTGCCTATGTTACAGCTTATGATTGCAACATGAAATCTTGCATTATGGTCGAAACCTGCCAGCCAACGATTACGGCAAGAACTAATTTATTTTATCTGCCAAAACATTTTAGGAAGAGGGAACAATAAAGGTAGGATTGAAGAAAAGAGGCAGGGAAAATTAATTCATTCCCGCCTTTTTTAATTTCGGATTCTGCAATCCCTGTCTACCGGCAGGTATTCACTGTGGGTAAGTTCTTTCGCTATGCCCTCTGCGCTTTGCGTTATTTCGTCATGGCCAACCTTTTTGTGGATGACACCGTTTCTGCCTATCTCTCCTTAATTCACAGTTCAAAACCTGACACCGATGTCATTCCCGGTAACTAAAAGATATTTCCTGCACCGGGAGTGTAGCTGGCGCTGATGACGCTATTGCTAATGAGCGTGTCGCACTGCACCACTCCGCTGAATTTCGAGACGCCAGAATTTACTGCCAGCATACCTGCCGAAATCTCTGCGGTGCTTGCATTGATTGTCACTTTTGCCGATGTGGTAATGGTTACCCCGCTCGTTTCAAGCTTCACGGAATTGCCGTTACTGTCAATGATCTCTAAAGAACCGGGCCCGTCCTTCATCGTGATCTTCAGGCCGCCAGGCGTCTCGAGGACCAATTGCTCCTCCCCGCCGGTGTCATCGAGGGTGATTTTGACGCCGCTGCGGGACCGGAGCACCTTGCGGCTGTTCTCCCCAGTGCCATCCATGGATTCTGGCGGTTTGTCATTTCCATTCCACAGGCAGCCGATGACGTAAGGTCTGCTTGGGTCACCCCCCTCAAAGCTGATCAGGACTTCGTCGTTGACGTCGGGGATGAACCACGTACCCCGGTTGTTGCCAGCCATCAAGGTAGCAATACGAGCCCATGTTGCGTAACCTTCTTCGCCTGACGCGCCTAAGCTTGGAAGCCGCACTTTGACGCGTCCAATGTTATCAGGATCAACATTATCGATCACGATCGCCGGGTAAACTCCATTGAACTGTCTCATAGATCCCTCCACTTAGGCCCAAACCTATTTTTTAAGCTGTTTCTATGTTTTTATTAAATCTTAAACCGCTAAGGCTCTCTTCTGCCATTGTTACCAAATAATGCAACGACTCAATGACTAAATCATGGCCAACTTTTTTATGAATGAGAGCAAACCTCTCTGACAATAGGGAAGTATCCGTAATTTCTTATGTCTCATGTCAAGATTAGGCACCCTTGCATTGCTATTTTGGGCATAAATTTCTGGAAGCCGCCTACAAAGGAATTTTGTTAGAACCTTTTTGGCTATTGCGACGCCTTTTCTTCAAAAATGAATTAAGAGCTGCAATGGGTGGGGGTAACAAAAGAACAAGAGCAACAATTGGGGCTCCGCCGGAGAGACCTTTTGCAAAAGAATTTGCAGCTATGCTTCCAAAATCAATGGAGGGGAGTATGAATCTTAAGAATACAAATGCAATGTCCGAAACCAAGATGCTAACCTACCAAGGACATTCGACAAGCAAATTCAGCATGGATTCATCTCTTCGAGCCATTAATCTCCTTTACCGAATTACCGAAGCCTGACCCCAACTTGATATGTAATTACATATAACGAAAAGCAGAAGTGAATGTCAAACAAAAGAGACCATAAGATAACTTCGAATTCTCGCTGCCAGATGAATTCTTGGAATAGTTCCATCAGCCTTAATCGGAGACAGGTTCTCTTACCTTTCCTTCCTCACATTGGATTTTCATCTCCATGTTTCATTCCATAGAACCTTTCCGATCATTACGGTCTTTACAGTCTAGTGAATAATTGCCATCAATCAATGATTACCAATGGAAGTCAGGAATGATTCGCCAACAAGCGAGGCTGCGAATTACATGAAGAACTAATTTATTTTATCTGCCAAAATATTTTAGGAAGGGGGAAAAGGAAGGGTAGAATAAAAGAGGTAATGGTTAGTATTCTATGCTCCACATTCCGAATTCCGCAATCCGCAAACTAAAATCGATGGGTTGACGCTATGCTCTCTGCCCTATGCGCTGTGCTTTAGGGCAGGGCCAACTTTTTTATGGATGACCCCTAGGTCTATACACTGGCTTCAGCAGGCACGCCAGTCCGATGCCCACCAGCGAAATCGTTAAGGCAACCCAGAAGATAGGAAAATAGGCATTTGTGATGTCGAAGATATATCCTGCAATATACGAAGCAAGGGCGGCGCAACCCGATTCTGCCACCCCAAAGATTCCCACGAGGAGGCCAAGGGACGTCAGGCCAAATACTTCGGAGGTGACCGTAAACCTCAAGACGGCCTGATTCCCCCAAGCCGTACCGAAGAGCAAGGCAAATACATAGAGCATCCACAACTGCCTGGCGAAAAGGGCGATGATAAGGCTGAAGGCGGTGACGCAGAAGCTCATAATAAAGATCGGCCGATTTCCAATGGTATCGGCGAGACGTCCCAAGCCAACCCGTCCAAACACACTCGCTCCCACAACGACGGCCAGAATGTTAGCTGCGTCTGTCAGCGAAAAGCCGAGATCCTGGACATGGGCTGGCAGGTGAGCCGTGAACGTGGATCTGCAGAAACCAAACGTACTGTACAGTCCTGCAATGATCCAGAACTGCTTGCTTCGGAAAGTCTTCCTCCAGGGGAATCCTCCGCCCTTCAAGCTCCCGTGCGAAGGCCTACTCTCCTGGAGTTCTATCGTACTTGTTCCATCGGGCAGCAAGCCCATATCTCTCGGGTCACGTTTGAGAAAAATCCCGGCTGTCAACAGTCCCACCAAAGCGACTACTCCCAAAACGACGTAGCCGGTGCGCCACCCATAGGACAGAATGAGCCAACTTACCAGGGGTGGGAAAATGATGCCGCCCATTCCCAGGCCTGCCTGAACGATCCCGATCATAAAGCCCCGCCTTTTGATGAACCAACGCGAGATGGTCACCATGACTGGGACGGTGAGCGTGCTGACCCCTATCCCTCCCAACACAACATAGATCAAGGTAAATTGCCAGAGGGCCGTCACTTGGGATAAGAGCAGATAACAAATCCCAAGTGTCGAACCCAAAACGGTCACAACCAACCTCGGGCCGAGCTTATCCGTCAACCATCCCATCACAACGGCCATGCCCGCCTGGACAAGGAAGGCCAGTGAGTAGGCAAGCGAGGTTTCGGCCCGGGACCAACCGAACTCAGCCACCAGGCACTTAAGAAACACACTGAAAGACGGCGTGTAAGTCCCCCAACCGATCGACCAGATTAAAAAACCGGCTGCGGTGACGACGTAGCCATAGAAGAACCGTCGCTTTGTTGTCTCTTGTCTTAACACGCCCCACCGTTTAGAGGCTGTTCAATCTGGAAGTAAAACCAGGAAGTTGCGGCCGTGAATTCGAAAACCCAAGGTTGCAGCAACACCACATGGATTATTCCAACAGCGCAATAAGCAATGATTGAATTGCAGATGGCCAACTTGCTTACGGATGACACCCGACAGTCAAAAAATAGGGAAGTTCCCCCAATTTTTGTTCTGTTACTTTTCTTATATTTTCTCTACCGCTGCACAGTAGCGAGGTTACGGCGGACAAATTGTTCCAGGCTCACATATAAGACATAAGTCATGAGCAATTTGCAATAGGGATCTGCTGGTATTCCCGTAGATGTCCGAGGCAATTAGCAGGAATTCTCGATCCTCAGTTCCCAAGTCTACTCCCAACGAATAATCTGCGCTACTCAATCCAGGTTCCAAAAAAGTGATGAAATTAATCGGTGGATCACCGCCCTGCTGCTGAACAGCATAGTATGCTATTTCGTTATCATCTATAACGGTTAAGTGAAGCTTTACCTGGAAAGCATCAACGCAAGAAAGCGTATAAGATATGGTTGGTGGAGTGAACCTACTATTTAATTCGTCAATTTGCTGCTGGAGGTTCTGAAAGGGTTGTCCTCGGGAACTATCGGCTGCATCAGAGTAAATTGGACAGCAGAAAAGAAGAACCAACACGCCTAATAAGCTAACCCTGGTAAACATAATGATCCTCCTTTCAAGTGGGTTACAGAAAAGTCCGTAAGTATCAGAACGAATTCCCTTTGTCAACATTATAAATACAGGTGGAAAGATTATCAGTTTGTTCAGGAAAGAAATCACAGGAGGGGCGAGCGCCCCGAACCTTGACATGCGAACATGGAATAACAGTGGATTAGTTCCTTTTCCGCAACTAACCCTAAGCTCCCTACTCTATGCTCTATGCTCTATGCTCTATGCTCTATGCCCTCTGCCCTCTGCCCTATGCTATTAGTGTTGGACCTTTTGGTGGGTTGCTTTCTCTCCCTATCTCCCTTTCTCCGCGTCTCCTCATCCCTTCATCGTTTTTCTTATCTTACGCTATGCGCTATGCCCTCTGCGCTTTGCGTTATTTCGTCAGGGCCAACTTTTTTATGAATGAGAGCAAATCTTTCTGACAATAGGGAAGTATCCCTAATTTCTTATGTCTCATGTCAAGATCAGGCACCGCTCCCAAATCTACTTTAGCCTTGATGCAAAGTTCAACATCTTCCCAGAGTTTCTTACCTAATCCCGTGCTTGTATCGTATCTTTTCCCCTGTACTATATTAGCTTTCCAGTCTAATGGTACTGGAATCCATTCTTTTTCTTTGAAGAAAAAGGGCTGTTCCAACAAAATACATCCTATTTGATAGTCTTCTTCAGGAGAAGATGGCTTCCGGCGATATTTTTCGGTCCGTGCTCGCATTTCCTCCAAGGAACTCGCACCATTCTTTTCCACAAAAGCATCCCAGGCGAGGCTGAGGGGAAGAATACTATTATGGCAAAGAATCCGCCCCCGACGATATAGTCTCGCGGGCTGTGGAGTTTAAAAAGAAAGGGTTCGCCTGGGCTCAAACTTTGGAAACGGTGGCTGCCACCCGGTTGCCAAAAATTCACTTCGTCAATCTCCGGAAAAGCAGAGAGAAAGGTGAACCAATCAAAATCAGCAACCCCAACAAAAGCTCTCAATAATCCTCCAAAATCTAATCTTTATCCGCCTTCACCTTTTAGTTTTTCCGGTGTGCTTTCCTCAAGCCACAGCTTGCAGATATTTTTCCAACCAATTTTACGCCATTTTTTGAACGCCGCCTTCAAGTCATCCAGATCCTTCGCTTCCAGAAGATCTTCCTGGGCAGCCTCTTGAAATACCGCAAGGCGTTAGGCGCAAGGAGCGAGGAGTTACTAAAAAACCAATTCCTGGCATGAATTCTCCTGTAAGGACGTGACCGTGTCCGTGACTCGTGCCCGTATCCTGCGAAAAAACGCAGAGAGGACAGAACACCTTCCTACGTTTCGCCTTGCGGAACTTCGGAGGACAAGTCCACCTGCGCCAAGGCTCCGGAGGACAGGTAGGGCCCTCCTACGCGAATCCGCTTCGGAGGGTAAACCCGCCAATGCAAATCTGCTCCGCCGGGTAAACTCGCTTACCACAAAAAACTCAGCCTTCGGCGGGCAGGCCGCTCGACGTCAGGGCTATCGAACCCGTGACTGTAATTCCCTTATCTCTTCCTCCGTTTTCTTGAATGTCTCCAAGAAATGTTGGCTCAGAGATTGATCAAACTCCTTTAACCATCGCGATATGTAATCCGAATCATATTTCGGGTTTTTCACGAGAATGGATTTAATATCTTCTAAATCCCTTGGCCTGCCGGAGATAACCTTATGAATCACCACATCCTCAAGGGATGCAAACTTCACCTGGGTTCTCCCTACTTTGATATCTCTTGCTTTCCCTATCGCCTGTCTTTCATAGGGAGAGAACGAAAAAATAAAATCGACTCGAATTTCGCTCTCCTTATCTTTTGTGGGGAGAACCATCGTACGCGCTACAAATTCTTGGTCCTTCTTGACAAGGACTTTAAGGCCCATTGCAGGAAGAACTTTTTTTATTCTTGCCAGTTCATTCACTCCAATCCCGAGGGTGACGTCAATATCTCGCGTTAGTCTTGGCTCACCATAAATGAGAACAGCTTGTCCACCAATCACCATGTAAGGGATGGACGCCTGCTTCAGCTCCCGTGCTATCCTTCTAAGTATCTTTTGAAACACTGTTGATCCCCCTCGCGATCCGGATATCCACTTCCAACCCTTCAAGAGAATCCTTCAAGGGAAACACTCCCAATGCAACAGCTTCCTTGTAAAGGGCCTCCAGAATTTTGAATTTTTTCTTTATATCCAATTTCTCATTTCTTAAGATTTCAATCTCGAATTTCTGAAATTCATCTTGCCTTATCATTAAACCCTCGCTTTTCTAATCTCCTCCTCACTTGTCTTATGAGGCCGCAGCCAGCCGTTATCCGCCCACTGTTTCAAACTCATCGTGGGGGCTGACGTCTCTGCAAATGAGGTGTCAGGTTTACGCTATTCACTCACTCCCCACCCCTTTCACAAACTCCTGCATAGCGCATCCTCCTACGCAGTTTGCTCCGCTTCGGAGGACAAGTAGGACCCGCCTACGCGAACCCGCTTCGGCGGGTAAACATAGCGTATCCTTTATCGTGAGGCGCCAAGCGCAAGTCGTCAGGGGACATATAAAAATAGCCCAAGGATGGATTAGCTTGCCTTTTTAACTAATTTGAGTTCCTTTCTTACTACGTCTCTGACAATCTCTTGAATCGGTCGTTTGTCCTGTTTGATATAGTTGCGTAAAGCCTGATTGATCTCCGTTTGATAACCACGGCCCTCACGCTCGGCTTCGTCCCTGAACCACTCCAGTATATCCGTATCGATAAAGATGGTGATTCTCGTCTTTCCTTTTGGGGATATCACCGGCCCGCGTTTACCTTTGCTGAAGTCGTATTCCGCAAGCATGTCATCCTTTTTCCTCATAAACCCTCCGCTCCTTTGGAGTTGCCTTCCGAGCTGAAATTAATCTAATCTCCTCCTCTCCGGAGTAAGCATAAACAACCACGAGTATCCTTCCTAAAAGATCCGAGCCTACTGTTACAAAACGCTGCTCACCATGGCGGGTGTCTTCTATCGTAACGGCCATTGGATCGTCAAGAACGGTGGCCGCATGGGAGAATTCGATACCGTGATTCCGAATATTCGCTGCGGCTATCCTTACGTCCCAAACAATTTCCGTACCATTATATGTATTTTATATGTATATGTCAATTAAAATCTTACGACCCTTCGTTGTTTGAGATTGTCACCTAAAGAAACTCTCTCGGTTATGCCCGGTGTGCCCGGTGGAAGCCCGGTGTCAGATCTACACTATTCACTCCCCTCGCCTTTCAGCTGCTCGGGCATGAGCACCTCCGGTGCTGATCACTACGTTTGAGGTTCGGCCCCCCGGGCCTTAAGGTTGGAGGACCGGCCTCCGGCCTCGAGGCAACGAAAATGATGTTATGCGCCTTCACCTTTTAGTTTTTCCGGTGTGCTTTCCTCAAGCCACAGCTTACAGATATTTTTCCAGCCAATTTTACGCCATTTTTTGAACGCCGCCTTCAAGTCATCCAGATCCTTCGCTTCCAGAAGATCTCTCTGGGCAGCCTTCAAATCTTCAAGGGATGCAATTGCTGGCATAAGCACCTCCGAAACAAAGCATAGAGCACCCTCCTACGCAGTTTGTTCTGCTACGGAGGGCAAGTAGCGCATCCTCCTACGTTCCGCCTTGCGGAACTTCGGAGGACAAGTAGGGCACGGAATCCAATACCAAATTTGATGACCCATCCTATAATCTCTATCACTGAGAGGAGCTTTCCTCTTCTTCAAGCATCTTAATGTATTTCAGGAGTCTGTCTCGGCTATATTCAGCCATTTTCGTGATATACATACCATATCTGTACCCTTTCCAGCCTTCTTCTTGATAGGGACTCCTCCAAATGACCCTGCCAGTTCCTTCAATACTGTCAAAACTAAACTCCCCCCTTGATAGGTAAACCCTGAGTCCTAGGTCAGTACTGGTTTGAATTTCATGAGTAGAGCGAAATCCCAGGCCTGCCTCACTCATGTCAGTTACAAGCCCTCCTAGAACTACGCCCGGTGTCTGCCAAAGGTCAATCGGCAATGTGACCGGATACCGTGGATGTCGCCTTCTCTCCACAAAAGATGGGCTTGGGGTGGCTTCTTCAGATGTCATTAGATACCTTCACCTCTCTGCGCTTGGGGTCACATCTTCAAATGTCAATAGGTAATTAGTTATCGCCCTCCCCTTTCACAAACTCCTGCAGAGCGCATCCTCGTACGTTCCGCCTTGCGGAACTTCGGAGGACAAGTCCACCTGCGCCAAGGCTCCGGAGGACAGGTAGCGCCCGCCTGCGCGAATCCGCTTCGACGGGTAAACATAAAGCATCCTCTGTCGTGAGCCGAAAGTCGTCAGTCGTGAAAACAAAAAGCCCACCCCCCGCAAAGGAGAATAGGCTCTGATTTGAACGTCAAAATGCATTTCAATTTCATTCTTCCTTAAGGATTTCTTCTATCTGTTTCCTTAACTCGGGCAGCCTCTCCCCAATGGTTCTCCATATTATTTCCAATCTCACTCCAAAATATTCATGGACCAATATATTTCTCATCCCTACCATTCCTCTCCAGTCAATATGGTGATGTTTCTCTTTTATTCTCTTCGGTATGCGGCCCGCAGCTTCACCAATGACCTTGTAGGTTCCTTGTCACTGCGTCAACAGTCTTAATGTCTTTGACGAATTGTTCGGAAGTCATACCTTCTGTAAAAGATTCTATCTTGTCTATGGCCTCCTTTATGTCATATAAATAAAGCCTATAATCCCTCAATCCACTCAACCTCCTTAAGGATCATGGGTCTTATGTAGGGCTTAATCGCATCTGGGGTGGACAGGTCAACTTTAGTCTTCAATATCTTCTGAAGCTCATCAGTAAGATGGACAAAATCGAAAAGATCAATTACATCATCAAACTCCACCAATAAATCGACGTCGCTTTCTTTTTTTGTTTTTCCAGTGGCAAAAGAACCAAAAATGCCAACCTTGTTAACTTTGTATTTTTTAAGAATTGCCTTATTTCGTCTCAAGATTTTTTCTATGTCTTTCTTGCTCACGTGGTTCACCTATTTATTAAGTTGAATTGTTTCGAGGTAGCATCTTTATTCTTAGCAAGGGGGCAATTCACTCGTGACCATTCGTGTTGTTCCTAGCCCGTCTCCAAGCCTAATAATACAGGAATCTCGTGTATTTGTGAATGCAATTTTTTTGCCATTGTATAGAACTTTAACACTATGCGCTAAGCCATCGAAATAATATGGTTGTCAACTTAATGGGGGATGTAAATAGACCCCACTGAATTGAACCAAAAGGTAAAAAATGGACAGAAAGTTGCCAAGGGAGCCCTTTGGGCGACCACTAACGAACAAATGCAGATTTCGGAATGCGGAGTGCGGATTGCGGAAGAAAAACCGGGTTCAGACTATTTCTACTGGAAGGAACGGGCCTGCGGACCTTGAGGCAAACAATAAAACACGCAAAGGGCAAAGCGCATAGCGTATTCTCTCCCGAAAGGTGCAAGTCGCAAGGAGTGAGGAGCAAGGTGCAATGATAATTCGCAAAGGGCAAAGCGCATCCTCCTACGTCATGCCTTGCAGGACTACAGAGGACAAGTAGCGCATAGGGCATAGGGTGAATAGAGAATTGGGGGATCGGGATATCAGGATATCAGGGTATCAGGGAACCATAAGATAAGGAGATAAGGAGACCATAAAGATGATGGGGTGATCAGGAGATTGGAAATGGGGAGTAGGGTCACATCTTCAAATGTCAATATGTAATTAGTTACCCCCCTCCCCTTTCACAAACTCCTGCATAGCGCATCCTCCTACGTCCCGCCTTGCGGGACTTCGGAGGACAAGTCCACCTGCGCCAAGGCTCCGGAGGACAGGTAGCGCCCGCCTACGCGAATCCGCTTCGACGGGTAGACATAAAGCATCCTCTGTCGTGAGGCGCGAGACGGAAGAAGTGAGGAGCACCCATCTTTTCTCAGTACCCCTGGAATAAAACAAAAACCCCCTTTCCTTTTTAGCCAAGTTCAAAAAATTGGCACCGTTTAAGATACGGAATTATTTGGCTTTTTCGATATTGCCAAAGAAATCAGGAAATTATTTACATTTTTAGATGATTGTCCTGGAAAGCTAGAGGTTTAAATATGTATGATATTTCAACAAGTTATAGATTTACGGGGCTTGGCACGTAGGTTGCAATCTTGGAGTATAAGGCAGAGGCGATATGACATTTGACGAGTTGATCGAAAAAAAAGAAGAATATGTAGACCCCAGCGAGGCGTGGAATGGTTCGAATAAAATAGCAGCTTGGGTAGAGGGGGAAGAGTGTTCCCTTGACCTTCTCAAATGGTATCTGGCACTGATTTTACAGAGTGTTTAAAAGATGAAGATACGGAGATGGGGTGATGGGGAGACCATAAAGATGATGGGGTGATGAGGAGATTGGGAGATGGGGAGGCCAGGGGATCAGGATATCAGCGTATCAGGGAACCATAAGATAAGGAGATAGGGAGATATATTTAGAAGAAATGACAGATTGCAGATCGCAGAAAGCAGAAGGCAGATTCAAAAAATACTCATCGAGCAAATGGGGTTAAGTCTTGAAACATAAGAATTCAGTCGAGGCCAAACCCAGTTTACAATCCTTTTTATTTACTTCCAGCTGGCTCCGTACGGGCTGAAGGATTCCGAATCCTTCAGACGAAAATGGCAAGATCAAAGGGGTTATCCCAATTTGGGATAACCCCTTTGTGTTATTGGTGCCTAGGGCCGGAGTCCCTCCGATTGACTCAGGGCAGCTTCACCGGCACGGGGGGGGACCAACGAGCGATTGCACGTCGTTAGCCGACTATCAGGCGATTTCCCATCATTTTCCGATCTAGGAAGTTTGAATAAAAAGTCTGCACGATACGTCTATATAATAAATTTTAAGGATGTTGTTAAATAGTCTGGTCTCTAACACCAATCGACCCTTTGAGTATGAAAACATTTGAGGCAACTGGATGCTCTAGATTCTAGTTGATAATGAGAATTTAAAGAAAAAGACGTTATTGTCAAGACCAGGAAATACGCTCACAGTTTTTTTATTTCATACGGCGTAGGAGGGAGGTTCAGAATAATGAAAATAACTCGAATTAGTTGCATTCTTATGGTAACTCTCTTGCTTACTGCCACCTCTGATGTCTTGGCCTCCGATTTTAGCTGCGGCTCCAAAATTATCACCCTCTGGGATTATAAGTATGATGTATTGAGAAAATGCGGAGAACCATCTCACGTGGAAGTTTGGGAAAAGGTGCGTATCAAAGGAGATTTCGGATTCAGGCTATTAGAACCGGAAATGGGATTGCATCGGTGGCCGCTATTTGTCAAGGAACTTGTAACGATTGAGGAGTGGGAATACAATTTAGGACCAAACAGATTTATTCGCTATCTTAGATTTGAGAATGGTCGACTCACCAGGATCACTGTAGGGGATTATGGTTACTGAAGCTGATATCATCCGCCTAAGACGTCTATTCTGGCCAAGAACCTTCTCCATCTTGACTCCTACCACAAGAGAAACTTGCCCTATTTTGGACGCATAACCTGAGGACTCCTTTCTGTACTTGTGATTTTCAAAAATTACCCCCTTCTGCAAGCTTTCAAATGGAAATCAATAAAAATGAGTGCGAAAGGATTTTCACACCTAGTGGCAGCAATTTGGGACTTTTGGGGATATCGTTTCCACTTTTTAGGGATGCCGGTTCCCAAATACGTTTGGACCAGATTTGCTAAGCACTTGAAGAACTTACTGGTTTCCAAAGTTATGCCAAACCAGAAATTTGTTGGTATAAAAATTGCTGATCCTATAAACGGTTTAGTGTATCAAAATCCCAATAAAGCCAATGGAATGCTCCCCGTCTATAGGGTTTACCCTCAAGAGGTCGAGGAATCCTAAATGATGCGAAGGAAGAGACGCCAATTAGGCTTTACTATGATTGAGTTGTTGATCGTTATCGCCATCATCGGCATCCTGGCAACCATTGCGATCCCGATGTACAGGGCTCAGACAGTCAAAGCAAAACTCACGGAGGTAACGAACAGTATGAGCCATGTGGCGAGTGCAGTGGCATCCTATTATGCGGACGAGGGGACCTGGCCTCCAGTCACTCTTACTACTGCAGCAGCAATCAGGAGCACATTGGGGGTGGGTGTTCCTATAGGAATCAGATACGTCCAATCGGTCACAGTGACTGGTGGTACCGGGGTCATTACTTTCCAAGCGGCAAATACAGGTGAGAGTACCGTAGATGGTCGAACTTTTGTATTAAGTCCTTCTATAACGATAGATGGTGCAATCAGTTGGATGTGGGGCGGAACAATTCCCTACGCTTACCGCCCAGGGACAAAGTTTTGACACTTAGGTAGGGATAAGCAATTCCTAAAGGTGGCAAAGGGAGTTCGATCGATGGCCGCAGTTTCATAGTTTCCGAACCTATTATCGATTCCCAGCAAAATTCAGTTGTCAAAGAGCAAAGGCAGGGTTCAGAAGGGGCATTGCCTCTTTGTTTATGCACATTCCGTAATCATTAATCATTGAATTTTTCTAGTAAGTTGGATTGTAGATAAGTAGGTGAGGTTCGCAATCCTATTTCTTGAAGATTCCTTGCTGAAATTTTGATTTTTGGATCTCGACTCATAATACGAGGTTTCAAATGTAACTAACAAAGAATACAGACGGTCTACACTTTTTAGAGAAGCAACTAGGGATTTTTGGGAAAAGTTCTTCCACTTTTCTACTTCCGTAGAAATATCGGAATTTTGAGAATTCCCTGTAATAATAAAAAGTTACAGAAATATTTGAATACTGGCATTTCAATTGCTTCTTATGACCGTACTGTCTTCAAAACGATTCGGTGGGCCAGAATTTGTCGTAATTTGAAGCGGGTTCTTATCAGTATCACTTATCACCGGAGGTGAAAAATGATATTTATAAGAAAAAAAAGTGTAATAACCTATATTATTTGTGTAGCCGTTTTTTGGGGGTTATTGGTTCCTCTTACGGCAATTGCCGATAGTCCATTAGGCAAATTAAGAAAATTCTGGTCAGAACGCTATGGCGATATCAAAATGCCAGTGGACGATTCCAGATACTTATGGAGAGTGCTGGCAAAGGCAAAGCCAGACGAATGTTACTACGGTATCGATGATGAGAGAAACAGACTATCTTTCAAAATTATTTATCCAGGGGATTTGGGGGATTCGGACACAGAATATTGTATTACTTTCGGCGGAAAACCCAAGGTCAACCAAGCATATGTCTGGGGTCTTACGAAAACTGGAGATGATCTTTGGTTTGGGACGATCGCAAATACTCATTGTCTTGTATTGGATAGTTTTTTCCCTCCAGGAACTTTTCCTAGCCATGAAAATGATTCCTGGGTATGCGAAATGAGTTTCAAAGATGCGAGGCCGCCGCGTATTTTCGTATATAATACAAAGGGAGGAACCCTGACTGATAAAACGGCTACTGTAATAAGTTCTGATGATACCAGCAGACTCCGCCTTCTTTCAACAATTGGCTTACGCTCTGCGGGTAGTAAAGACGACGTTGTTTTTCTGGGGGGAATAAGTCAAACAGGAGTAAATTTATTCGCATTCAATGCTAAAACCAAAAATTTTATTGGATCCCAAAATTATTCTTTGTATACAAATATAAGGCAGTGGAGGGTCATAAACAAAGAACTATACGTGGGTGTCGGAACCGCTGGGGGTGGGGGCGAAATCCTTCGGTGGGTTGGTAATGCAGACGATCCATTTCATTTTGAAACTGTGGGGGAATTTCAAGGAGATCCGGCTTATCTAACCGAACATAAGGGAAGGATCTACGTATCAACCTGGGGTGAAGAAACAGGTATCGGGGGAATGATCCTATATATGAGTCCCTTGTTTGGAAACGACCGAAAACTAACATGCAAGGATAAATATGGCTGGAAAGACGTATGGCGACTGTCCGACTATGAGGTTGAACCAGCGGCATTACAAGGGGGCGGAGCACTCATTTCTTATGGTTCCTGGTTGTATTGGGGTACAATGCATGTGCCAGGAACAGGCCTTTATGCCTATACACAGTATTATCCGGATGGGCCTATAGATTTCTCTGCGTTTTTAGGAACCTATCGCCCAATCATGATTTTCAGAGGAAGGCAATTTGATACTAAGCAGCAGCGGGTAGAGGTTCTCTATGGAAGTTATCTCTTGCCCAAATACGACCCTGACACAAACGACTGGCAGTTAGTGCCGAATAACATGGGTCAAAGGCCAAAATATGGATTACCTGGCATTAACAACTTTTTTAACAATTACACCTGGTGGATGGAGGTTTATCACGGAAGGCTTTTTGTTGGAACCATGGACTGGTTATATCTTGCAACCGAAGGATTTACTGAAAATTTTGGCGGGGAGATTCCTGAAATGATACAGGGGGCAATCCAGCATTTCGAAGGGGCAGATCTATATCGTTTTAACTCGCTCGATTCACCAGCGGTTCCAGTAAGCTTATCTGGAGTTGGAAATTATACGAGCTACGGGATTCGCGCCATGGTTTCAGATGATGCCCTCTACCTTGGAATGGCCAATCCAATGAATCTTCTAACAGATCCAAGCGATCAAATACCGGAAGGAGGCTGGGAACTAATTAAACTAAGGATCGAAGACGAATTAGGTGTATGCCGCAATCCTCCCCACCCCCCAAAGCATTCTCGTTCACTTCCCCGTCTGGAACCCGGTAACAAGAAAGGCAGAGCCAAATGACCCTGCCCTAAGTCTTTCTGAATTCAATATTGGCTTTGTTTGTCCAATTCCCCCTTTATGGGGATAAAGAATCATTGATAAAACTCAAAGCAGCTGGCGTATCAATTCTGTATGAGTAATTGATACCCGTGCAGTTGTTATTGTTTCCAAAAGAGTTAATGCTCAAGATAATGTCCGTATCGCCCAGAAGATCAGGACCACCAGAGTCGCCAAAACAGACACCACCCCTCCCCTGACCAGGATTTGCCGTTAGCTTGACAAATTCTTCGCCAATCACATCATCACTGGGAACTGGCTTGCTCGGAGCATAGAGGCGCATCCCTTCGCCTCCCAAGTTATGCGGTGGAATACCTGGATCGTCCCGTTAATCGATTCACCAATGATGGGCATGATTTTTCCTTTAAATCATGAGGAGAGTAAAAACTTCACCAAGTCCACCGCAGAGGTGGCATCCTTGGCGTATCCATCCGCCCCAATCTCCCTTGCAAACTTCTCTGTAAGGGGCGCCCCTCCAACAATCATCCTCACCTGTCTTCTTAATCCTGCCCCTTCAATCGCCTGAATTGTATTCTTCATCTCCCTCATCGTTGTCGTCAGCAGTGCCGACATTCCCACCACCTGAGGGTGGTGCTCATTGATGGACTCTATAAATTTCTGTGCCGGGACATCAATCCCCAGATCGACCACCTCGAATCCACCTCCTTCTAACATCATGATCACCAAATTCTTACCAATGTCATGAAGGTCTCCCTTCACCGTTCCAATAATAATCTTGGCAGCCAAGGTGCTGGTTGATTTTGATAGGATCGGTTTTAGGATTGACATAGCCGCATGCATGGCTCGGGCTGCAATAAGGACCTCGGGAATAAAGATCTCAGAGTTTTTAAATTTAACACCAACCTGATCCATGGCTGGGATGAGCCCCTCTTTCAGAATCGTTTCAGCTGATTCACCCGCATCTATAGACTCCTGAGTCAGTTTCTTCATTTCATCCATCTTCCCCTGCGAAAGAATTGCGTAGAATTTCACCTTATCGATCATCCTTCTTCCTCCTTTTGCTGGAAAGTCAGCTGGGTGCCTCGACGGACGTGGAGCTTCAAAACTTCATCGGTAACTTACCCCATTCCCGAACCATTTCCGTTATCCGCACAAGCCTTTCGAATTTGGCATCGGGTGGGGTCGTATCACTCACCCCCAAAATGAATCGGTCTCCCGGAGCAATCTCTCGAAACAGATTCTTCATAAACCCCTCGAACTCTTCATCAGACATGCTCTCTTCCAAAAGTGATAAAGAGGGAACGCCTCCAAAAATGGTGACCTTTCCTTTGAACGCCTTTTTTATTTCACTGATGGTGGACTTGGTCATCGGCCGGGGGCAGATGGCCTCGGCCACGTCCATCCCACTCTCGGCAAGGAGATCGAGAAGTCCTTTGTTTTCACCGTCACAGTGGGTCTGAAGAAGTTTTCCTTTCGGGTGAAGAATATCTGCAAACTTCTGAAGGTGGGGCATGATATGATCCCGGAAGAATGGGGGGTAGGTGAGCATCTCATCATAGTTACCCCCAGAGACGATAACCTCTGCTGGAGAGTCAGCAAGTACCATGTAAATCTGGTGATAATAAGGTTCCATATCCTCGCAGAGTTGCTGAAGCTCTTTCGGATGATCATAGAGCTCAAGGTAGAATTTTGTCGGTTCAAGAAACTCCTTCATGATGTGGTGCATAGGGCTCGAAGCTAAGTTTGCAAATGCCGCCACATAGCCCTTGTCTCCCACCTTTCGTTGATACTCCAAATAGTTATTATAGTCTGGATAAACTTTTATGTTTTTGAAGATAAAACCAACAACCTTGTAGTCTTCTGGTTCTTTGATGACCGGCTCGGTGATCCAGGTGATGGAAGCCCCAGCCCGTTTCATCTCTTCTGTATAGATATACTTACATGAAACAGACCCTATGGGTGTATGGTAGGTGACCAATTTGGCATCGCCTTCTTTCTTCACTTCTCTCTCCACCCCTACTAATTCCGGTCGGTAAGCCATTCCCCAAAGTCGATAGACGCCGATCCCTCTATCAACATTATCCTCCGGGGATCTGACTTTTAAAAACTCGGGGACAATCTTATGATATCCTCCGCCGATGAAATCAGCAATTTCATCAAGGGTGGCATCTTTACGGAATCTTGAGGGCAGCGTTCCCCGCATGGAGTTGGAGTTGTGCCAGAGATCAATTCGAGGCACCCAGGGAAGCTGATCTGCCAATTCTCCTCGCGCCGCCTTCAGCATGCGCTCTTTGTTTGTCATCATTAAAACCTCCGACTAAATTCGAAAGCCTGCCAGCAGGCAAAAATCCAAAATCTGGACAATCAAATTTTCAAAACCAATTTCATTTTCCATGTTTTTGTTTAGGATTTTGTTCATTTGTATCCGCTTTCGGATAAGCATGCTTCGGATTTAGAGATTACTTTAATTAAGTTTGCTTTTTTAAAATGCCTCTATTAAACCCTGATCGGATAAGTTCCGTACGTTAGGGCGGTCTCTCGCATGGCCTGGTAATTCTCAAACCGCGACCAGCTGGGAACAGAATTTCCCGATCCCAAAGCATAACCACCTCGAGGAGCAATTTCTCTGATTCGCTTCTTTGTTAACTCTCTGACCTCATCGGGAGACCCTCTGGACAGAAGATCCGTATCGATATTGCCCGTTATTCCAATTTTATGTCCTATTTTCTCCTTAACTTCTTGAATGTCCATGCTGGTTGGGTCAACCGGATTGATGGCATCGAAGCCAATGGCAATAACATCCTCCATAATCTGCCAGATATTTCCGTCGGAATGAAAGACGAAGAGAAGGTCATATTTTTGACATATGGATGCCAACTCTTCGTACCAGGGAAAGACATATTTTCGGATAAATCTTGGATCGATCATAAGCCCAGAGCAATAGGCTAAGTCATCTGCAATAAGAATACCTCCAAGGCCCGGGACCTCCAGCAGCTTTTTCGTTGCCTGTATTTGGATTTCCCCTACCTTATCGAAAATCTTCTTGACCAGTTCTTCCTGGAGGTAGAGACTTAGGCAGAAATTCTGGAAACCCATAAGCATCCAGGTCAAGGTGAAGATTTTTCCAGACACAGCGACCATCTTCATTCCCTGGGGAAGAAAGGGTAGCGTATTGTAAAAGTTGCTGCAGTCGAGTTTCGCCGCCTCATCCCACGGAAAAATGTCATAATCTTCTAGAGAAGAGATCACACCTTTTTCTTCAATATTCCAGAGAATGATTTGCTCGGTTTCCTCATCTTTCTGTAACACCTTCTGGACGACCCCGAAGATCTTTGATTCTTTAGTGAGTTCTCCTGGATTCATCATTCCTACGGGTAGTGGGATGAAGTCATAGCCGGCTTGAACGAAGAATTCGACCTGAGCTTGAAAGTCTCTAGCTACGACAGCTTTTCCGAGAAAACGCGACTGAATTTCGTGAGCAATCAATCCCTCGAATAAAGGAAGTCGATCCGGCTCTTCACGACGGAGGGCCTTTTTCAGACGCTCAAAATTAGGCTCAATAATCATAACAACACCTCGGTTTAATCAAGGGAATCAGGGCAGGAGCAAATGGGATCAGCTCTTGAAATATAAGAATCCAGTCGAGGCCTAACCCAGTTTACAATCCCTTTTATTAACTTCAACTCGTTTCCCTGTGAGCCGAAGGATTCCGAATCCTTCAGACGAAAATGGCAAGATCAAAGGGGTTATCCCAAATTGGGATAACCCCTTTGTGTTTCTGGTGCCTAGGGCCGGAGTTGAACCGGCACGGTGGGGGACCACCGAGGGATTTTAAGTCCCTTGCGTCTAC
>SMTZ1_10002203_pt1 | contig 19715 bp, 13 predicted proteins | sample DeeMarSWOR136_30_FD_25667 | JGI IMG/M metagenome (IMG submission 25667)
TTAAATCGAATATTTGTGTAAAAATCAGATTCCTCACTTCGTTCGGAATGACACTTTTACTACAAATTTAATAGTTTTCGTTCAGACACTAATTGACAATTAGTAAAATAGGTAAATAATCGATTGGATTACTGGCTAACCAGGTTAAAAATATAATTCAGATATTTTCGTTCATATATTGATTACCAATATTGAGTAAACCAGAACTAACGAGAAATGAAAAAAGAAGTATTAATAATAGTAGGTCCAACCGCAGTAGGAAAGACACGATTATCATTAGTATTAGCAAAAAGACTTAACAACGCTGAAATCATTTCTGCTGATTCCAGGCAGGTTTATAAGTTGATGAACATTGGCACAGCGAAACCCACTGCTGAAGAACTCGCCTCGGTACCCCATCATTTTATCAATATAAAGTATCCAGATGAGTATTATAGTGCTGGAAAATTCGGTCGTGAGGCTCGCCAAGCTATGGCTCATCTTTTTAAAGCGGGAAAATCACCATTAGTTGTTGGGGGATCGGGGCTATATATTCGAGCACTTAGCGACGGCTTTTTCGAAAAACAGGTTTACGATGAACAAATCAAAACTCGATTAAAAAAGGAAATAAATATACGTGGTATTGCTCATTTGTATGAACGACTAAATCAGGTTGACCGTCAATCTGCGGAGAAGATTCATCCGAATGACAGTCATCGAATCATAAGAGCTTTGGAAGTTTTTGAGTTAACTGGAGAGACATTATCATCTTTGCAAAGACAGAGTTCCCAGAAGGCAGATTTTGAACCAGTGTTTATCGGGCTTACCAGAAATCGAGAAAAACTTTATCATATTATTGAAAAGCGAGTTGACCAGATGCTTGAACAGGGGCTCGTTCATGAAGTGATTAATCTAAAAAAAATGGGTTATCATGCAGAATTAAATAGTATGCAAACAGTTGGCTATCATGAGGTTTTCGAATACATTGATCAGACCATTGATTTCGACGAGATGGTTTGCTTAATCAAACAACACAGCAGAAATTACGCTAAACGGCAATTGACATGGTTTCGGAATGATGAGCGGATTAAGTGGTTTGATGTTGATTTATATACAGATTTAGATAAATTGAGCGAGCAAATTTTGGATTTCTTTATTAACAGATAAAATATATTTTTTATATTCAAATCCGCTCTTCAATCGCCTTTATTACTGTCTTTATTGCCTTAATTCTGGCATAAAGCTTATTGTTCGCCTCAATAATTGTCCAGGGCGCATAACCTGTATTGGTTCTGAATAGCATTTCATCAACGGCAACTTGATATTGATTCCACTTCTCTCGATTTCGCCAATCTTCTTCATTGATTTTCCATTTTTTATGGGGCGTTACTTCCCTGGCATTGAAGCGTTTTAGCTGTTCTTCGGAATCAATGTGCAGCCAGAATTTAATAATGATTGTTCCATAATTTGCCAGGTGCGCTTCCATTTCTTTGATTTCCCGATAAGCCCGGCGCCATTGTTCCTCGGTACAATAACCTTCGATTTTTTCGACCAATACTCTACCGTACCAGGAGCGATCAAAAATGGTGATATGTCCCGCTTTCGGAATTCTTGTCCAGAAACGCCAGAGATAATGATGACTCAATTCAATGTCGTTCGGTGCAGCAATTGTCACCACTTCATATCCCCGGGGATCCATTCCCTGGACCAGCCGTTTGATATTTCCTCCTTTACCAGCAGCATCCCAGCCCTGGTAAACAATTACCACGGGAATTCTTTTTTTATAAACCTCATGTTCCAATTCCCTAATCCTTAACTGGTATTTATTTAATTCCTTCTCGTATTTTTCTCTCGTTAATGTATGTGATAAGTTTACCTGGTTTAAAATTGACACGAGAGAGTCCTGAACCTGGATTTTAGTCTGTTTCTTTTTACTGGAATCCTCTAAATTTTGCAAATCACCAATCCTTCTTTCTATAGCATCAGCAACTGTTTTAAAAACCTTCACAGTTGCGAATCGCCGATTATGTGCCTCCACAATCGTCCAGGGAGCTAAATCCGTATCGGTTTTATCCAGCATCTCCTCTACCGCTACGGCGTATTCATTATATTGCTTATGATGTCTCCAATCCTCTTTGGTCACTTTCCAGGAAGTCGAGGGATTACTCAGTAACTTTTCAAACCGCTTTTTCTGTTCCCTTTTAGTAATATGCAAAAAAAATTTCACAATGACAGTGCCATCATCCACAAGCTGTCTTTCAAAAGCATTTATATCTTCGTAGGCCTGAGTCCAAACTTTCTTAGCGACAATTTCATCCACTCTTTCGACCAGAACTCTACCGTACCAGCTTCGATCAAAAATTGCGATACGTCCTTTTTCAGGAGTTTTGATCCAGAATCGCCAAAGAAAAGGGCGGAAGCTTTCTTCCTCATTCGGGGCTTTGATGGGATAAACAGTAAACCCACGGGGATCAATAGCTAACATCAGTCGATTGATTAACGTTCCCTTACCAGCTGCGTCCCAGCCCTCAAATACAACACTAATTGGAATCTTTAGTTCTCTTGCCTTACGTTGCAATTCTCCCAATTTTATTTCAAGGTCGTTTATAATTGATTTATATTCAGTTTTATTAATTTTTTTAGAAAGATCAATTTTTTCTAACATAGATTCTTTCTTTCTCCAAATTTTTACTCAAATGTTTCAGCAATGCTATGTATATCGATTAAGCGTTAGAATTTCATAACGACTTTTTCAATTTGGGTCCCTTGTTCAAGAGATAATTGTTCTTAATTCATTCCAGAGTTCTCTGTATGACTGCGAAGCAAGTGAATTTGGTTTATAGCATAAGACAGGTTCTCGATGAATACCCATATTCTCAATATCGACAGTGTAAGGGATATAACTTTTCAGGAAACGATGTTTTTTTTCAGCGTATATTTTTTCCATGATTTCTTGATGCAATTTTTTGCGTCTTTCTACCATTGAGAAAAAGGCGAACATTTTCGATTTGTCCAGATTTTGGTCCTCAAAAAATTGAAACAGCTTTTCAAAAGTCAAAATCGAAAGCGTTGTTGGAATAATTGGGACAAGCAGAATATCCGCTGCAAAAAAAATGTTCTCTGAAACAAGGGTGATATTTGGCGGACTATCGATGAAAATAATTCTATATTCTTCTTCAAACGGATGTAAAATTTGTTGTAGCCTTTTTTTCGATTTTCTCAGATTGTTCAATCTCAGATCCAGCTTGCGATAAGATAGATTAGACGGCAGGATGTCTAAATTTTCGTAATCAGTGGCTTTGATGTGTTTGTCAATTTTGTTATCACCTGTTAACAGCGCTTTTGTTGTTAATTTTTGGGATGATCGGACACGAAAATAATATGATGCCGAGCCCTGTGGATCAATATCAATGAGTAGTGTTTTTGTGCTTTCCTGTGCTGCTAAATAAGACAAATTTACGGTTGCAGCAGTTTTTCCCACTCCACCTTTTATATGATAACAGGCTATGATCGACAAAACAGGCTCCTTATTGTTTAATCTGCAAACAGTTTTTGATAGAGTTCAGCATTAGTTGGATTACTAAAATTGGCAAATGTTTGAGCAAATAATTTGCGGACAGATTGCTGTCGTTGGTATAGCGCTGAAATTAAGCCACCGACTGATGCGGCACTCTCTAAAGAGTCAACATTCTCTGGGGTAATAGTTACAAGATATGTTTTCAAATTTTGTTGCTGGATTGAAAGATCGTTATAATCACCAAGGTTATCTTGCAGTTTCTTCAATTGCTTAATTAAGATTGAAATGTGTTCTTGCGGAAAAAGGGAAGAAAAGAATTCTAATAAATAACGAAGCTTTTTACATTCAATCCGAAGCTGGTGCAATTTAGATGCAGGACTCCCATCGTTTATTTTACTACCTAAATTGATCACTTGATCATATTTTTTATAGATGAATTTTTTAGCCAGAGCAATTATGGGCTTGTGGGAATTTTTCGTCTTTTCATTTTCATTATCAGCATTCAAAAAAGAATCCCAACTGGCAATTATTTTTTTATATGAATCAGATTCCAGCAATTTTACCAAATTTTTATGTTCCACCGTTCTCTCTTCAGCAAGCTTATCAAACAGCGGATCGAGACCTGATCGTAAATTTTCAGGTAGCATCTGCTGATAGTGAAATTTTTTAAGAAGATAAACATCCAGGTCTCTCATTCGATTGGTTGATTTTCCAAGGCTGGCAAAATCATCTCTAAACTGAACTTTTTTTGTTTTAGACAAGATACCTTTAATTTGAGTTAAAGCTGAGCGGGTTCGTCGCATGGCGACCCTGAAATCATGTAAAAATTCGGTATCAATATCATCCTTGATCCCTGCCTGATTTTGCTTCATAACCTGTAGTAAGTACCGCAAAATTATTTTTGTCGCTCGTCTGGCGGTCATATTTGGAGTCAGTGTTATATTCAGCTTTGATGAATAATCACCTGGCGTTTTACTTGCTTTTTGTAAAGCCAATGAATAGACATCTAGCGACTCACCCTTTATGCCACTTCTATTAAGATAATTTTTAAATTGGATAAATTCTTTTCCATAACCCTTTAAAGGCATTAGTTTAATTGTATCAACAAAGTTAGATTTTTTTTTATTGTCAGCAAAAAAGATTCTTTCCAAATAGACACGTAACACTGTTTTTGCATCTTCATTTAAAATTCGCATGCTGGTTACATTTTTTTCAATCTCGAAAAGGGGAATTAACGCTCGTACATCCAGATACTTTTTTAATTCATTTTTAAGATAATTATCAGGAAAATCCCACCAGAACTTAGGTTGACGTTTCGATTTCCAGTCTAATTTTTGAATGATTTCTTCGGTTGGTAAAGACAGCAACAAATATTCATTTCCTTGTCTAATTAAAATAATCGTATTATTATATAATCTCCAATCAAATGTGTCGTAGTAGATTTGTCTTTGATTAGCCAAAGGTTCCAGTTTGATGGAAAAATTTTTTGCTATTTCGGCGATTAGAGTTTGAAATTCAAATGAGTCGGGAATTTTAAAAGTAACCGTCTGTTGCATTACAGAACCTATTCAATTTAGCAATTATTTTTCAATTCCATTCTTTAAGAATTCATATATATCTTCCTGCGCTCGATAGTTTAAATCCGACGATGATCGTCGGTATTGATTATCCTGGTTCTTATCGACAATCCTGGCTTTTGTTAAATCTCTTAATTGCAAATTAATATAATTTTTAAGTTCTCTCTGGATATTCTTATCATAAATGGGCGTACCAACTTCAACACGATTATCGAGATTCCGGATCATCCAATCTGCTGAAGAAATAAAATAGAGCTCATCGCCGCCGTTGCAGAAAATGAATATTCGAGAATGCTCCAAATACTTATCGACAATGCTAATGACTTCGATATTTTCACTAAGTCCCTTAACACCTGGTACTAATGAACAAATTCCTCGGACAATCATTTTAATTTTAACACCAGCCTGACTTGCTTCGTATAATCGATTGATCATTGCCCGGTCGACCAGACTGTTTAATTTGATATACATAGAGGCTTCTTTACCAGCGCTGGCATTATTAATTTCATTTTTGATTAATTTCTCAAATCTCTTTCGAGTGGAAAAGGGAGATACAATTAGATGTCGATAGGTATACGTTTTATAATTGTTTTTCAAAAATTTAAAGACTTTGTTTACCTCGTCGGTCAATCGTTTATCCGCGGTGAGCAAGGCATGATCACAATAGATTCTGGCTGTCGATTCATTAAAATTACCTGTTCCGATATTGGCATATTGAACCAATTCATCATTTTCTTTCCTGGTAATTAAAAACAGCTTGGAATGAACTTTCAATCCCGGAACACCATGAATAATCCTGACGCCTTCTTCTTCCAACTTTTTCGTCCAATAGATATTCGCTTCCTCATCGAATCGGGCTTGCAATTCGATAACAGCGGTAACAGATTTCCCATTTCGACTGGCATTGATTAGTGCATTCATCACGTTTGAATATTTCGCCACTCGATAGAGCGTTATCTTTATTGATGTCACTTTGGGGTCAATTGCCGCCTCTCGCAGCAAGTCAATAATGTGATCGAAAGATTGATACGGATAGTGCAACAAAATGTCTTTCTCACGTATGGCATCGAATATACTTCGTTTTTTTTGAAAATCTTTGTGATGCAATAGGGGCAATTTATCGTATTCGAAAGATTTAGAACCAACATTTGGGAAGTTCATAAAATCTCTTGCGTTATGATAGCGACCGCCAGGAATAAGGTTTTTGAAGCCTTTTAAATTATTGTGGTCTAAAATAAATCCCAAAAGATCTTCGGGCATTTTTCGATCATAAACAAAGCGTACCGGCTGACCCTGCTTTCTTCTTTTCACTGATTTTGAAATTTTCTCGAAAAAACTCTTGGTAATATCATACTCGATATCTAATTCTGCATCCCTGGTTAATTTGATCGTATAAGCATCAAATTTGTCATAATCGAAAATTGAAAAAATTTCCTTTAATCCAAATCTGATAACATCATCGAGCATGATGATATAGTTTTGGTCGTCTATTTTTGGTAATACAATAAAACGAGGCAAGACATCCGCAGGCACTTCGATCAGTGCGTATTTCACGTTTTGTTTGTCCGATTTTTTTGATAAATATATGGCTAAATAGATAGCTTGATTTTTTAAGTAAGGAAAACTCGGCACAATATCAAGCATGAGAGGAACCAGCCTGGGACGAACCTCCTGTTCAAAATAATTCTCGACAAACACAGCTTGTTCTTTATTTAATTGCTTTTCATTAATAATAAATATTTTATTTTGGTTTAATTCTTTTCGAAGATTTGTGAATACTTTATCAAATTTATCATTAAGAACGATAACGGTTTTTTGAATTTCATTAATGATTTTTTTGGGAGTACCACCAAATACTGCCTTTGATTTTATTCCGGCGTCTATCATTCGCTTAAGCGTTCCGACACGAACTCTGTAAAATTCGTCAAGATTGTTTGAATAAATACCCAAAAACTTCAGCCGTTCGATTAACGGTACCGTTGGATCAGCGGCTTCCTGTAATACTCGCTCGTTAAAAGAAAGCCAGCTAATTTCACGATTCATGTATTTTTTTGTGTCCGCTGGCATGATACTACCCAATTTGTTTATTTTTAAAGTTTTTTTTATTCTACAATAACTTGATAAATTAAAGTTACCAAATTAAATTAAAAATATCAATAACAAAATTGTACATCCTCTAAAACTTTTTAAAAATAATTAAGTTAAAATATAAAGTACTTATATGTAGTTGCCCAGGTAATAAATCGATCATTTTATGATGCAAAAAAAATGTAAGCTATTTTACAATTTATTCGTCTAAATATTAGTAAGTTATTATCAGGTAAAAAACCAGATAACTATTTATAAATGATGATTTAGAATTAGAAAGCAAAGGTGACGGTTATGAGATATTTTAAACTAGTAATATTAATTGTTTGTTTGATAACAGTAGGAATTATCGATAGTGCTTACAGTCAGAAATTCGGACAAAATAAAGTCCAGTACGAAAACAAAAAGTGGGAATTTATTCAATCTGCTCATTTCGATATATATTACCATCAAAATGGTCGGCGTCTGGCAGAATTTGCGTTGAACGTGGCAGAGAGTTCTTATGTATCGCTAAATCGGCTTTTTAATTATCAGTTAGTTGATCGAATTCCAATCATAATCTATCGGTCTCATAATGATTTTACCGAAACGAATATTTCCCCGACTGTTGTTTCTGAATCAGTTGGTGGCTTTACTGAATTTCTGAAGGACCGAGTCATATTGCCGTTTGACGGTTCTTATGAGCAGTTTCGTCATGTCATTCATCATGAGCTAACCCATGCGGTAATGCTACAATTCCTGTATGGCTCAGGCCCTGGTAAGATCATCCAGGGAGTATCACGATCTGCTCCACCTTTATGGTTTATCGAAGGATTGGCTGAATACACCTCTATTGGCTGGGATACCGATTCAGACATGTTTGTTCGTGATGCGACGTTAGGTGGTTATTTGCCCTCAATTCCATACCTTTCGGCATTTCTTGCTTACAAAGGTGGGCAGTCTGTATTAAGGTATGTTGAGGAAGTTTATGGCAAACAAAAGCTAACAGAATTGCTCCAGCGATTACGGACAACTCGAAATTTTGAAAAAGCCTGGCGTTCAGCTTTGGGTGAATCTGTTGAGGATTCCAATAAAAAGTGGCAGCGATATATGCGTAAAAAATACTGGCCTGAAATTGCCAATAGAAAACATCCAACAGACTATGCAGAGCCTCTAACAGATCATACGAAATGGCAGAATTTTGTTAATAATAGCCCCGCGGTTTCACCGACAGGAGATCGAGTGGCATTTTTGTCGGATCAATCAGGCTACTTTGATATTTATGTGGTCTCTGCCACGGATAAAGAAAAAATGACCAGGCTGGTTTCTGGACAAAGAAAAGCGGATCTCGAGGAATTGCAGTGGCTTCGTCCTGGGATGAGCTGGTCGTCTGATGGAAAATATATTGCTTTTACCTCGCGAACGGCTGGTGAAGATGCATTAAATATTTTGGATGTTGATAAAAAGAAAATTAAAGCAAGCTATAAATTTGGATTGGATGGTTTGTTTGCGCCTGACTGGTCGCCCGTTTCTGATGAGATTGTTTTTGTGGGTGTGAAAAACTGTTGTTCAGATATTTACGTATATGATATGACAAGAAACAAGCTTCGTCAGGTTACGGATGACATATTTAGTGACGCCGAACCGACATGGTCGCCAGATGGTAAAAATATTGCATTTGTTTCGGATCGAAATGAGATTGTAAAACCAGGTGACTTGCTCGATGATATTAAAATTGAAGATTATGATTATCATACCACTGATATTTATGTCATCAATGTTGATGACTCTGGAATGCAGAGAGTGACAAATTCTGACATGAATGAAAAATCTCCACAATGGATTCAAGATGGCAGATACATGCTCTATGTTTCTGACGAAAGTGGCATTTCAAATATCTATTATATGGATATGGAAACCCGGGAAGTAAAAGCGCTTACCGATATGATCAGTGGAATTGATCAGCTATCGATGGGAATCAGGAGTAATCGATTGGCTTTTACATCATTTTCAAATGGCGGGTATGATATTTACGTCTGGCTCGATCCCTTTGATTCAGTACTGAGTGAAAAAGTTGAACCGATACCTACTGCTTATATTTTAAAAAAGCAACAACCTCAAATAAAGGCAACTTCTTTAGCTGAAAATCAAATTGAAGCTGATAAGATTACGACCAACGTGAAGCGAGGTCAGGATTTCTCCCGATATGTATTTGGTTCTAATTTCAGAAAGGGAATTGTTGACGACTTTGCCGCACAAAAAAAGGAAATAAAATTAACTGCTGAAGATTTTAAAGAAGAATCGGGAGAGTATAAAACTAACAATTATAAAATTAAATTTAGCGTGGATAATTTTGGATTAAATGCTGGATATGATCCTATATTAGGCGTTTATGGTTTAACCCAATTATATCTTAGTGATGTATTAGGAGATCACCAGGTCTTAATTGGTGCAAACCTGATCAGGGATCTAAATAATAGTGATTTTTTACTAGGGTATGCCAACTTAAAGCGTCGAATTAATTGGTCGATTTCTGGCTACCAGTTTGTTAATTTCTTTGCCACTCAGGTTGGCTACGTTCGATTCTTGAGACGTGGACTTGGTGGATATGCGTCCTATCCACTATCAAGGTTTAAGCGGATTGATTTTGGGCTTCAATATTTTAATATTTCACAACAGTTCATCGATTTTCCAGCAACTAAAAGTTTTTCGGTTCTAATGCCGAGTATTGCTTATAACACTGATAACTCAATTTGGAGGTACATCGGGCCTGCCAAAGGGAACCGTAATTACATAGGGCTCATAGCGAGCCCAAAACTTGGTGAAAATGGAAAACAATTTGTAACCGGTAACTTTGACTTCAGACGTTATTATTCATTGAGTAAAGGTTATACCCTTGCCCTGCGTTTCTCTGGCGGTGCCAGTTTTGGGAAAAATCCAACACTTTTCATAATGGGAGGTGTAGAAAATTGGTTGAATTATAAATTCCACCAGGATATAGGCTTCGATGATATATCAGATTACTTCCTTTCCGAGTGGATGATGCCGCTTCGGGGGGCAAAATTATATGAATTTGTTGGGACTCGTGCCGCATTATTCAACATGGAGTTCCGTTTCCCATTTATCCAGTATCTTGTGACAAGATTTCCATTGAAGTTTGGTTTGTCTAATATCCAGGGTACGCTTTTCCTAGATGCTGGCTCAGCCTGGACAAAGGACAACGCGTGGCGCTTTACCGCAACCAAGCCGAATGGAGAGCGATATGTGCGTGACATCATTACTGGTTTTGGTTACGGTATTAGAGCTAATCTATATTTTATCCTGCTGAGATTAGATGCCACCTGGAGAACTGATTTCGATGGTGTCACAAAACCAATTTATTATTGGTCAATTGGTTTGGATTTTTAGTTGAATTAGATAAAATCAGGATGTTAGGTCTATGAAGAATAAAATAAATCAATTCTTAACCACAGGTCATAGTTACTTATTAACGTTGGTAAAATGTCATTAGATTAAAAGAAATAAAGCGAGGTCATTATGATAAATTTGAATAGATTAAAATTGGGAATAGTGATTTTCCTTGGACTCGCAGTCGGGGGAGAACTGGTTGCCCAGGATCGGGAGAAGGAGTTATTCCTCCAGCAGTTCGATTACGAGGTGGTTTCGTTTCCAGGAGAATCTGCTCAGAAATCAAGAACCGAGCTATATGTCTGGATTCGGAATACTCACTTGCAGTATATTGCAGAGGATACTCTTTATTCTGCTCGATATCAAATTAATTTAGGTGTTTCGGATAAAAATGGAGTGTCCATATTAACTGAAGATCGGACGTTTAGTGTATCTGAGAAGAATTATGCGGCGACGATAGCCCCAAAAGTAAAAAGAGTTCATCGTTTTAAATTTCAACTTCCCCCTGACGATTACACATTCAAAGTCAGGTTGTTGGATTTGAATTCAAATCGAAATCGTACGCTACAAAGAGACAAGAAGGTGCGAGCATTTGAAATAGATAAACTGGAAGTTAGCGATGTGTTATTTGTAAATGTTGCCAGAACCGATTCGCTGACAGCGGACAACGTTTTTCCTTCTTTTCGTATACCAATTCAAGAGAAAATATTTGTATACTCAGAAATTATTAGTCCTCAAAACACAAATGAATTAAAAATTGAGTCCACATTAAGACAAAAAGATGGTAAAGAAGGATTCAGATTTTCTAAGAATATTGTTCCCAAAAACGAAATAACGAAGATTCTTTTACAGTTAAAAAAAGAGAGTATGGCTCGGGGACAGAATCAATTGTACCTGACAGTCTCTGACGGCAGTCAATCAAAAGCAGTTAGAAAAGATGTACAATTCATTTCTGGTGATCTAGAAGGCTCTACAAATTTGTCGATTGAACAAATGATTGGTCCGCTGATTTATGTGACTGATGGCGATGATTGGAAAAAGTTAACTAATGCTTCTGAACAAGAACAAGAAAAAGTATTTGAAGAATTCTGGGATAAACGTGATCCCAATCCAGGATCGCCGGAAAATGAGTTGTTTAATGAGTTTTATAAGCGGGTTGAAGCAGCGAATCGAAATTTCAGCTTTTCTAGAAAATCAGGCTGGAAGACGGATAGGGGACGCGTGTTTATCGTATTCGGACCTCCCGATAGAATTGAACAGGGAACCCCGTCAAGATATACGCAGGGTAATTATGAAGTCTGGTATTATGAAGACCTGAGAGAGAAATTTGTATTTTTTGATGAATATGGATTTGGTGAATTTAGATTAGTTTCGGGGAATGTTAAACCAGCTTATTGAAAAAATTTAAAATTTAATATGAAATTCATCCACTGTTCAGATACCCATCTTGGTTATTCAGATTACTATAAGATTGATCCAGCTACTGGCATCAACCAGCGAGAACAAGATTTTTACAATGCCTGGAATGATCTCATTGAGGGGATTCTTACCCAGAAGCCTGATTTTGCACTTCATGCTGGGGATCTATTCCATACAACACGTCCAACGAATCGTGCAATTGCTGTTGCTCTTGAAGGCATACAGAAAGTAAGCGATGCTGGCATTCCATTTATTTTGATTTCTGGTAACCATTCAACCCCTAAAATTCGCGCCACAGGATCGATATTTGAATCTATAGCTCTATTTCCCAACGTTTATCCGGCATTCCAGAGCAAGTATCAAAAATTTCAAATAAATGATTGTGCTGTTCATTGTATTCCTCATTGCTCTTTAACTGAAGAATTACAAAAAGCTTTTGACAAGATTAAACCTGATAAAAATGTGAAATACCAAATATTTGTTACCCATGGTTCATGGGCAGGTCAAAAATCTTTTTCGATGGGGGAATTTAATGAACAGAAACTTCCCGATCCAGAGCTAATTTCAAAAGTCGAATTTGATTATATCGCTCTTGGTCATTATCATAAACATATCAGGGTAAAACCCAATGTCGTTTATTGTGGCTCGACTGAACGAACGAGTTTCAACGAAGCTGGTAATCCTACGGGCTATGTAATGGTTGCATTAGAAGATTTTAAAGTCGATTATGTAGATATCCCGTCACGCCCCATGTTCAAATTAGATCCCATAGATTGCAGTAAGCTAAATACCGCTCAAATTTATGATGAATTGAATAAAAAGTCAACAGATGAATTAAACGACGCGTTAGTAAGCCTCATGTTAACAAATATTCAACATGAAACTTTAGTCAAATTGGATAATCGTGAAATTGACACTATTTTTGAGCAGGTATTTTTTCTAAGTAAATCTATTTCACAAATGACAAACCAGGGCACTGCAATTAGCAAAAACACTGACCTGGGAACCGTGCCGATGGAGTTTGAGCAGTATATTGATGGAATTAAAGATGGTGAGCTTGATAAGGGGCGATTGAAGGCTTTGGGACTTGAATATTTGCTAAAAGAATGGTAGATATTTTAATGATCAACGACACAAAGGTTAATTTTGCTGTTTCCTGTCGATTTTAAATTTTTACTTAATTTAAGATATCTATCAGAAAAAATTTAAAAATAACCTTGACAATTTTGATAAAAAACTTTTTTTTATAAGGCAAAAACTCAAGGAAATTGATTGGACAATTATTATAAAACTGTTGCTGAGATCGGTGAGTTCGGATTAATTGATCGTATCCAAAAAATCTTGCCAGAAGTCGATCATAAGGACGTTATTATTGGTATAGGTGATGACACGGCGGTCATTCGTTTAGACGAAAATCGGGCGCTTCTGATAACTTGTGATATTCAGGTCGAAGATCAGCATTTTCGTTTGAAAAACATTTCGCCCTATCAATTGGGTCGACGGGCAACGGCAGTTAACCTGAGTGATATTGCGGCGATGGGCGGAACTCCCACTTTTGCTTTAGTATCTTTAGGATTTCCAAAATTTTTCTCCGTAACAGATTTTGATGAATTATTTAAAGGTATTCACGATCAACTGTTACCATTTTCTGCAATAGTAGTAGGTGGAAATATCTCAAATACAGAAAGTAAGTTAATTATTGATATCACACTAATCGGTGAAGTTTCACCAACTCAATTACTGACGCGCAGCGGCGCCAGAGTAGGAGATCGAATTTTTGTTACAGGACGTTTGGGCGAATCGGGTGCTGGATTATCTGTGTTAAAAAAATTTGGAAATAATTATCCAGAAGATTTTGAGCATATCGTACAGAAACATCTACAACCTATTCCCAGAATTCAAATTGGTCAATTAATAGCCCGATCGGGTTTTGCAACCGCAATGATTGATATTAGCGATGGGATTGCCAGTGATTTATATCATATTTGCAAGAGGAGTAATGTTGGAGCCGAAATTTACCAGGAAAAAATTCCGTTGCCGAGTAATATTAATAATATTGCTACTCTCACGGGCAAATCAGCTCTTCATTTAGCGCTTCACAGTGGAGAGGATTATGAGCTATTATTTACGATAAAACCAAACACACCGATGTCCTTAATAAATTCATTCGCAACAGATTCTGCTGTTGCTATTTCAGAAATAGGACGAATCACATCAAAAGATTTGGGGTATTATTTAATGGATTATAAGGGCAAACATGTTTCAATTCAACCAAAAGGGTGGGATCATTTTTAATTACAAAATTTAAATTGTGGTGATTTTTATTTAACATACTATATATTGTATTATGCAAAAGTTATCCACATACCGAAGTTGATATTTTAAAGGAATAAAAAAAATTATAACAGAAATACAGATATTGTTAATTAATTGTTAATATGGAGATTAAATCGTTACATCTATATTGAGGATAAATCAATAATATATAACATCCGGTACGTTAATAGTTATGAACAAGTTATCCACACTTTATCAACACTATGCTAACGACTAATTTTTTTATTGTTAAATATAGTTTATAAAATATTTTAATTTTGAACAGTTGTTACCCCATGACCAGTTATGATCCTGGTTATTCATATTTCAATAGAAATTCAGGATTGACAACTTTAAAACTCAATCTACCAAGTTCAGGATCTTGTGCTTCGATAACAGGTCTTATCACAATGCCCTCCCTTGGGAGTTCAGGATTTAACAAACTTTTTGCTTCTGACAGTAACACAAGACAGTTTACATCATCATGACCTAAAATATAGTCATCCCGAATAATTGGAACTGTTTCAAAGTTGGCATTTTCAGCCAATGCGATAAAGTCCTCATAATTCAAATAAGCATATTGATCGATGTCGAATATGCTATATACCAATACTTTATGTTTCGGAAGCTGATATTTGTTGCTCTGAATTTTGGGACCAAGAATTTCACCCTGGATAGCAATATTTCTATTCAATTTTCTTAACGTACCTTCTATATCATATTGTTTGACAACCATCCAATGAATGTTATTTTCAGTATCGTGTAGCTCACGGTTTCTGGAACAGACGCCAAATTCACCGTCTCGAATGTAGTAGGTCGCACTTGTACCGTCTACCTTTTCAGTGATATAACAGCGCTTACCCTGATTTTCAGGTCTGGTTAAAACATCGGGGACAGATTGTATTCGCATTTCATCAGTTTTGGGAATAAAGCCGGGGAACGTCCCTTTAACTTTACCACTCATCATAACAGTTGGTGGTGGTTCATATTTTTTCACACTGATAATATCAGAAACATCAAACCCCTCTTTTATTTCTACTTTTTCATACTCCTTCAGGATGTTGATCGGAAAGGCGATACCCTGAGAGATTTGACCTCTCAATTTTACGGTCTTAATCCTGAACTTTCGGGGTCTGAGAAATTCAAATTCTGGCTTTTCAGGAAGTACACTGTCGATTTCACAATAAACGCAGTAATCACCTGCTTTAAAGTCCTCTTTTTTAACAACCAATTGCCAGCCCAATACGGTAGCTTTTTCAATTTTATCAGCACCTTCAATGGGCTGCAGGTCTTTAATTTTTTGGATCGTGGCTAATTTTCTCATTTTTTTCCCTTTTTGTTTTAATTACAGTTTCCTTGCACTGGGAAAAAGAATCATTTTTTCCATTTAATGTTACATCCGATGCTTGGCTTCTGGTTTTCATTAACTGGTTCGCCTGCCAAAATGGCATCTAATACTGAACGAATATCTGTACCGGTAACAGGAATGTCATTGCCAGGTCTTGAGTCATCCATCTGCCCCCGATAGACGCATTTCAAATCTTTGTCAAAAATATAAAAATCAGGCGTACAGGCAGCCATATAAGCTCTGGCAGCTTCCTGAGCTTCATCAAAAAGATATGGAAATGGATATCCAAAGTGTTGGGCAACTTCTTTCATTCTTTTGGGAGAATCTTCAGGATAAGTTTCAACATCATTGGAATTGATAGCTATAAACGAAACACCCTGTGCAAGGTAATCATTCGTCATTTCTACCAGTCCTTTTTGTATATGTTTGACATAAGGACAATGGTTACAGATAAACATAATAACAGTTGCCTTATCGGATTTTAACTGGTTTAATGTTTTATTCTTGCCCGAAACGACATCTGGTAAGTTGAAGTCAGGTGCTATCGTTGCCAGGGGCATCATGTTAGATTCTGTTGCTGCCATAAAATTCCTCCATTTATCTCTTTCATTTATGAGTCTACTCTAAAAAGGTTATTTTTGTCATTCCGAACGGAACGAAGTGGAGTGAGGAATCTCTATTTTTCAATGACTTAAAAGATTCTTCGCTTCGCTCAGAATGGCATTACAGTACCTTTTTAGAGTGAACTCATTTATTCTAAGAATAAGTTTTTTGAAAATCTTTCAATGTAATCCCACTTAATAAATCCACAATTTGGGATTGGATGTTTTTCACTGGTTTTTTAATGGTACAAATCTGTTCTCTTTTACATCTTTGTGAATTATTCTCGTTACTGCAGTCAGTTAACTGAATAGGTCCATCGATAGCAGTGATGATGGAACTAATTTTGATCTCGTCGCCTGAGCGGCTCAATTGATACCCTCCTTTCACTCCTTGAACGGAGACAACCAAACCACTTCTCACCAGATTCTGCAATATTTTGCCCATTAACTCCAGAGAAATATCAAATCTGTCAGAAAGCTCCCGTGCTGTTGTCAGTTCACCGGCGGACTTTCGAGACATGAAATTCATCGCAATTAAGGCATATTCAACTTTTTTACTGAACTTTATCATCGTTACAATACCAGGCAGAATTAGTGCTAGTTTATTTCAAAAGAAAAATCATTCTTGCTGAATGAAGTTATATCAATTATGTTGTTAATTAGTGTCTTTCTGGAAAATAACTTTATGTCATTTCGACCGAAGGGAGAAATCTGGCTAATCCACTAATTTGTTGGGACATACAGATTCCTCGACTCCGCTACGCTTCGCTCGGAATGACAAGTTTTACTAGTTTTCGTTCAAGCACTAATTATACTCAATTAGGTTTAATTTTTCAGTGTCAAATCGTTGATATACTGATTCCATCGCTCCAAGCGATGGAATCAGTATGAAATTCTAATTCTTAATCGGTATAAGTTATGTCTCAAAATAAGACTTAATTGGTCTTATTTGATGCCAATAAGATACAATCTGAATTTTAAAAAGTCAAGTATTATTTTAAAAAAAATCCCGCACAGAATTTAACTCACGGAAATATTTTTTTAACCTCAACTGTATGGGCATTTATTCCTGTGCGCGGAAATTAATGCCTTTCAAATACAACTATCCCATCCACAATCGTCTTTTCCACCGTCATCTTCAAAATATCTTTTGGATCAATTTTCAACAAATTGCGATCACAAACAGTGATGTCAGCTAACTTTCCTGGTTTAATCGATCCCCGAATATCGTCCTCGAAAGCGGCATAAGCATTATTAATGGTAAATGCTTTTAACGCTTGTTCAACTGAAATTTTTTGTTCGGGAAACCAGCCACCTGCTGGGGTGCCTTTCACCGTCGTTCGATTAACGGCAGCATGAATAAGATATTTTGGATGGCAGTGATATTCAGCCGCTGAAGTACCAGGCCAATCTGAACCAAAAGAAAGAATTGCACCATTATCCAACAGAGACTTAAACGCATAGGCACCTTTACAGCGTTCATGACCAATTCGCTCTTCCATCCAGCGCATGTCATCGGAAAGATGATATGGATTCACTTCAGCGATCACATTCAATTTTTTGAAACGTGGAAAATCCTGGGGACGAATGACCTGGGCATGGATGATCCGAAAGCCTCTTAAGTCTTTCCCAATATCTTTCATAAGTCGCTCATAAGTATCTAACATCAAAGCAACACCTTTAGTGCCGATGGCATGGACATTGGAGACAAAGCCTGCACCGTAACCGATTTTTATGAGGTTATACATTTTTTCCATATTACCTGTTTTGTAATCAGGATCATCGCTGGTATGGCGACGATAATGCCCGTAATTGTCAGGCTGGTCATCGTACGGTTCAAAAAATAGCGCACCGTGCGTTCCCATAATGCCATCGATGTAACCCTTCAGAGCACCGTAACGCAGCCATTGATCTGGTTGTTTGGATTTGGGATGCAGCCCCGTGGTAAGCACCTTTTCTTTCAACTCAGCACCACGAGATAGATTAGGACGCAGCCAGACGCGACAGGTCAGTTCGCCTTGTTCCTGTAGTTCAATGAACCGCTGGGTTTGATCGGGAACAGCAATATCATGAATTTCAACAATCCCGCATTCCCTGAGATGTTTCAACGCTGCCCGATTCTCGTTCAATAGACGGAGATGCGATTTTGGTTTAATCAATGAACGAATTTTTTCCAATGCTGGTGACCCCCGATGAATCAAACCCGTTAGCCGCCCCTGTTTATCAATTTCCATGCCTTCCAACTGTTCGTTCTCTAATCTTGCAGCTTTTAACGCGGCTGAATTTGCCAGGAATAATTCTCGATCGAAACTATATAATAAGCAAGGATTTTGACTGGTGATATCATCAATAGTCCAACGGCTGGGTTTCCATCTCTGTTGTTTTTTCATTCCAGACTCAGCAGCTCCCAGCGCCCATTGTTCATAGGCACCCCATAATCCGCCTGTTATCCATTCACCGTCATCAAGGATGTTAACCACCCGCTGCATTTCTGCCCGCAGTCCTTCATCATCTGCCACTTTCATTAAATTGGCGTCATTAATTAACGCTCCTGCCCGATTGAAATGGACATGACCATCGATAAAACCCGGCACAACAAATTTACCTTTCAGGTCGATTACTCTCGTATTCGATCCTTTAAAAATCTTCCAATCCTCATTTTCTCCCAACACAGCAGTGATTTTATTGCCGGTAATGATCACAGTCGATGCCCATTGTTGATCTACTTCCATAGTAAAAACTTCACCATTGATTAAAATTAAATCAGCCGATTTTTGGGAATACGAATTGAGGTAAATGAAACAGAGAAATAAAAAGGTGAACATTGCTATTTTACGCATTTTTCCTCCTCCGTATGTTTAGTGATTAGTTGATTAGGTTGAGGGAGGTAAGCAACTTGTTTTATGACATTGTCGTGATTAATTCCCCATCCAGAGTCAAATATTTTCTTAATAAATTCACAGCTAAGCAAGAGTGAACAGGCAGGATCAACAAAATATCTCCAATTTTAATCCAGTCAAAAAAAACGGCATCTGTTTTAATAATTCCGTGTTCCTGGGATAAGGCTGAAATATAGGTGCTCTCAATGATCGGACTCCAATTATTCTCTTCGAGTAAAGCAACATAACCGAAAACTTTTTTCCCGTTTCTGGTAACAATACTTTCCTTTGATAGATAAACAGCTCCGCCATAAATCACAATTTCATTTCGTTCCCGATGTTTCGCTACTACAGGACAGGCAATTGCTACCGCGATATCTTTTTCATGGCAAGCACCAATAGTCAACTGCGTGACATCATAAAAAACAAAGTTACCAGGACGAATTTCATCCACATCACTGAACTTATTGACGATACTGCAGGAAGGTGTATCACCGATAGAGATCTGGGTATCTTTGAAATCTTCAGCAATCAAATGATCCTTAAGACTATTGAGTCGCTGAACAGTTTCCTTATAGATAGCTTCCACTTCTCTGGCAGAAT
>SMTZ1_10009766_pt1 | contig 19713 bp, 19 predicted proteins | sample DeeMarSWOR136_30_FD_25667 | JGI IMG/M metagenome (IMG submission 25667)
AGACGAGACGCTACGTGATGAGCCTGGAAAACAAGCTGGAGCTGGGCGTCCGTTTCTTGGACGATATTCACGATGAATTTCGCGAACGGGGTAGGATGGTTGCCCCCGGAAAGCCGTTTCCGGGGGATGTGGTCTCCCGGGTGAAACGCCAGTACAAGGAGATCAGGGATCGAATGGCCGAGATTAGGGCCATCCAGCAGCTGCTCAAGGGAAAATATAGACAGGCTGCCAGGAAGAACCCGGTACGGGACAAGAAGATCGACGAGTTGGGGTTTGCCTTCAAGAACTACTATTCGAATTTCGAATTTAACCTCAGGACCATTGAGAGGTTGAGGAGGAAGGCGGAACAGGAGAGGATGAAACCTCACGCCCTGTTTCGAGGCCACGAGAACAACCTCAAGTTCAACGAGGGGTTGAAATTGCTGAACCGCAAGGATGGCGGCTATCACTCCCTCTCGGTCGTCTTCGTGAAGGGGGACCCGATGTCCATAGAGGAGATTTGTCGGAGCGGTATCGGATTAAAGGGGGGAGATGTCGCCGAGAGATATGCGGGGGACGAGATCCGTTTGTCCATTGCCCATGGGGAGGAGTCGGAGAGCCGAAGGATCGAGGAGGTGATGAGGGGATTTCTCCTGAGCGAAGGGTTGAAATCGGTAAGATGCGCTATTTTCCGGGTTGAGCATGAGGGAGATCTGGGGAGGAATATCGAGGGATTGCTCCATCGAGCCCTGGAGTCGATGGAGAACAAGGAACTGAAGGTGGTAAGGTAGCATTATCCTCCAGCTCCGAGGAAGGGAGGTGAAGGGTTGATGGAGAGGTTACTACAGGCCCTCATGGCAATTGCCACTGTTGTTGCTATCATCAGCGTTGTCATCGGCATCATAGGCAGATTGGCGGTCACCACAGTTGCGGGGCTCACTCCCTCAGCGTACTTGCGATTCACCGATACGTGCCTTCTATTTGCGATCACCTTCGCCCTCTTTTTACTGGTACGCGGCAAATTGGAGGGGAAATAGGCGATCCCGAGGTGGGGCCTTTATCCCGTGGAGCCTGAGGGGGGAGAAGGAGGGTTTGATATGCCCATATCAGCTTACGTTTTTATCGAGTGCACGGCGGGAGCGGCACGGGCAGTTGCCGAAGAGGTGAGGCAAATCCCCGGGGTTCAGCGTTCCAACGCCACCACGGGCCCATACGATGTGATTGCCCTTGTCGAGGCTTCCGATGTGAACGTACTGGGAGACTTCATCGTCAGCAAGATCCAGAATATATCCGGGGTACTGAGGACCCAGACCAACGTCGTCGTGGATTGATGATCCCATTGAGTTCAGTTCTCAATCCATATCAATGGTCCCAGCAGATGGGCCAACCCCGAGGAATAGCGGGAACATTACCTTTGGGAAGGGTGAGAGATGGGAAGCGTCGTCAAAAAGCGAAGGAAGAAGATACGAAAGCACAAACACAAGAAGCTTCTGGACAAGACCCGATACAAACGGAAGAGGAAATGAGGAACGGAGATGAGGGGAAGGTTGCTGAATATCCTGCTCTTCGCCCTGACGATCTGTTCCACGTATTTGATCGGCGGATTCTGGTATTCCCTTTCGTTGACCTCCATTCTCCTCGCTCACGAGATGGGGCACTTCCTCATGAGCAGGAGACATGGGGTACCCGCGAGCCTGCCCTACTTCTTGCCCGTTCCCTTCCCCCCCTTTGGTACCTTCGGGGCCATCATCAAGATGAAGGGGAGGATGACGTCAAGAAAGGCCTTATTCGATATCGGGGTGGCAGGACCCCTGTTGGGGCTGCTCGTCTCCCTTCCCGCCATCATCATTGGATTACTTCTCTCAGAGCCCGTTCCCCTGGCCCAGATAAAGGATCATTTCATTCACCTTGGGGATAGCTTGCTGTTTGCCCTCGTCGAAGAGATCGTGCTTGGAGGCTTGCCCGAAGGTTACGACCTTTGCCTCCATCCCGTTGCCTACGCCGGGTGGGTGGGGTTGTTCGTCACCGCGTTAAATTTACTGCCGGTGGGGCAGTTGGACGGTGGGCATATCGCCTATGCCCTGTTCGGGCGGAAAAGCAAAATCGTATTCGGCTTGACCATAATGCTGTGGATGGGAATCAGCGTCTTCTTCTACGTGGGGTGGACGCTGATTATCCTCTTGGTGCTCCTGTTCGGGTTTCGCCATCCCCCGCCATTGGACGACGTAACCCCCTTGGACCTACGGAGAAAGGTCCTGGGGGGTGTTGTTTTCTTCCTCTTCATCCTCTCCTTCACCCCAGTTCCCTTCGCCCAACTCCCTGGAGGGATCACTCCTGGGGGGATAAAGGACATCCTTCAATCAGCCTTGGGGAGCTGATTGGCCAGCGGTAGGGGGTGGGAATGAGTTCAGGCCTCCCCGCACCAGCCGATGAGCTGGTGGGCGGAGAGGCAATTGAGGATATCATCCTTTTCCAGCCATCCCCTTCGGGCAACGGCGACCCCGAGGTCCATCATCCACATCTGTTCCGGGTGGTGAGCATCCGTGCCGATGGAGATCATTACCCCCCCTTCCTTGGCCCTCATGCACCCGGTATCATTGAGGTCCAATCGTTCATGGTAGGCGTTGATTTCGAGGCCAGTATGGGTTTGGGCGGCCATCTCCATCACGCGGTCGAGATCTACCTCGTAGGGCTCCCTGGTTCCCAGGAGCCTCCCCGTTGGATGGGCGATGATGTCGACATGGGGATTCTGCATGGCCAGGAGAATCCTGGTGGTAATCCTTTCCCTGGGTTGCTTGAACCCGGTGTGAATGGCGGCGATGACGACATCGAGATGACTCAAGATTTCGTCGGAGAGGTCCAGGGTTCCATCGGGCAGGATATCCACCTCCGTTCCCTTGAGGAGCCGAAATCCATCCAGGCGCTCGTTGATTCGGTCGATTTCGTCCATCTGTCGCCAGAGCACGTCCTCCACGAGCCCTCTGGCGATCTTCAAGGATTTGGAGTGATCGCAAATGGCGACGTACTGGTATCCCATTGACTTCCCCCACCGAGCGATTTCATCGAGGTCGGATGATCCGTCGCTCCAACTGGAGTGGACGTGGAGATCCCCATTGACATCCGACCTCGCAAGAAGGTTCGGAAGCTCTCCCCTTTGGGCTGCCTTGATTTCTCCGCGATCCTCCCGGAGCTCGGGTGGTATCCATATCAACCCAAGGGCGGTATATACCTCGGCTTCCTCTCGCCCTCCGATTCTCCTCTCCCCTCTGAATACGCCGTATTCGTTTATCTTGATGCCCTTGGCCGGACCAACGGATCTGAGGCGGATATTATGGGGTTTAGATCCCGTAAAGTATTGCAGGGCAGCTCCGTAGCATTCCTCTTCCACCACCCTGAGATCGACCTGAGTCCCCCCTTCCACGACCACGCTCCCCTTGGTTTCCCCCGAGGCGAGCACCTCTCTCACCTCGGGGAGACCCGTGAAGGTGGCGATGATCTTCTTTCCCTTGGATCCCGTGGCCAGGATATATCCTCCTCAGTGAACCCGCCACCTCGATCTTGGTGAGTCCCGTTGCCCTCTTCATCGATTCGACCATTCTCGTGGCCAAGGGAAAGGCCAGGCCCAAGTTCATTCGGCCTCGGCTCTGGGTCAGGAGTTCGATTCCCCTCCTGATGTTCTCGACCTTCTTCTCGCCCATACCGGGCAATCCGATGAGTGACCCATCCTCAATGGCCCGCCTCAGGTCGGCCATGTCCTTGATGCCCACCTCCCTGTGGATGAGGGAAAGGGTCTTCGGTCCCATCCCGGGGATGCTCATGAGGGCCACGAGTTCATCGGAGACGGCCTCGTGGAGCTCTTCGTAGGCACCTACCTTTCCGGTCTCCAGGTACTCCGAGATCTTCTGCGCTATTCCATCTCCGACGCCGGGAATGGCCTTGAGCTCCCCGTGGTGGGAGATTTCCTCGATGTCCCGGGTCAGGTCGCCAATGATCCTGGCCGCCTTTCTGTAGGCACTGACCTTGAAGGGGTTTTCCCCCTTGAACTCCATGAGGTCCGCCATCTTCTCGAAGAGCGCCGAGATCTCCGGAGAAGTCGCTCCTCGCCGCTCAACCATATTTTTTCGACGATTCTAACGTTCACGCCATCTTCAGCCCAGAACTGAGTTTGCAGCCGCTCGGGTCACCAAGGAGTGGTTGTCGAAAAAACATACATTCGCGCTCAGAGCTCCTTTTCCGAATTCCCAGGTATCTCAATTCTGCTCATGAACAAAGGCCTTCTCGACAAAATTGAGGAAACTCCGAAACTTTGGACCTTGACATTGACTCTCGTGTCCGTTGTTCGTGAAACGTGTTCGTGCTCGTGAAGCGGGTTGCGTGAACCGTCACTCGGTGTTCGTTATCAGGTATTTGTCATTTGGGTTTTCCCTTTTGGCATTTGAGCTTCGACATTTGGCATTTTCCTCTCGTGCTCGTGCTCGTGTTTCGGACCCGGTCATTTGTCATTTGGATTTTGACATTTGAACTTTCCATTTTTAACCAATAGAACCAATCAAGCTAATACAACCGGTCAACTCATTGCCATTTGTGATTTCGCCTTCTACCTCCAACCTCTAACCTCTTTCCCCTTTCCGACTGCAGCACCGCAACACTGTATGATCTTGCGCTAGAGCTCCTTTTTCACGGATCTCTATATTCTCTCCCGCAGGAAGTGGTTCAGGCACGTTCCGAAGTTGTGCACCGCATCCTTTCGGCTATTGACGATGAAGATATGATCGTGGATGTGAAAGAGTTCGTCCACAAGCCTCACTACGGGATGGGTTTGGTGGGCCTGGGGCCCATACCGGGTTACGAGCTCCTCCTGGAAAAGGACTACCAGCTTGTCCTTCATCCTCAACTGGGTATCGTTAAAGAAGAGCGCCACATCCGGTATCAGGTCGTCGATGCGAGAGAAGAAGGTGTTCACCTCGTTGATCTCGATTCCCCTCGGCGGGGAAGATTTCACCTCTACATAGACGAGCCTTCTCCCCCACCTGGCGATGACATCGAAGTCTCCCCCTGACCTCGTGTCCTTCATGTGGACCCCGTATATCGCTGGAGAGGCGAACTCCCTCTTAAACATCTCGGCCACGAACCATTCGAGGGTGGGCCCGAAACTGGTGATGGAGCCATTGCGAATCCGGAATGCCCCCCCGTCTTTTTCCTCTATGCTTCCCGCTGAGAGGAGAAACTGGATGTATTGGGCGGCAACTTCCGGGGAGACGTACCGCACCAGGTCCTCAACTCGGAACCCCCCGCCCTTCTTTGCCATGTCCCTCAGGAAGAGCCTGAAGGAATACCGCTTCAACAACTCGTAGAACCGGGTTTTCATCCCAGGGGGGATGTCCGCGGGGAAGAGCAGTTTCTCAACGGGGTTCTGTCGGAAGACCCTGAGCCCGCGCTCCTTGAGGATATTCTTTATGGGGACGTCTACGGGTAGGTTTTTGCGGAGGGCGGTTACCTCTTGGCGAAGGGCTTCCACTTCCCTCCTCAGCCTTTCAACCTCTCGCCACAGTCCCTCGACGTTCAATCAGAAACCTCTGTGGAGGCCGAAACGCCTTGCCGTTTTCACGGCGTCCAAATACTCCCCATAGGTGATGCGGCGGCTGAGCTCGGGGTAATCGCGGCTCTTGTATTCCGGGCGATATTGCTGCATGACGTTGACGTACGAGGCTGGGGAGAGTTCCTCCGCGATGAACTTCATGAGGTCCCCGGTTCCGCCCAGGTTCCCGGGCATAACCAGATGCCTAATTAAAAGTCCTCTGTTCGCGATCCCGTTCTCGTCCATGTGAAGGTCCCCCACCTGACGGTGCATCTCCTTGAGCACCTCCTTGAGGACAGTGGGGTAGTCCGGGGCATTGGAGAACTGTTTCGCCGGCTCTTCACCGGCGTATTTGGCATCAGGCATGTAGATGTCGATGACCCCATCCAGGAGCTTGATTACCTCGAGGGATTCGTATCCCGAGCAGTTGTACACCAAGGGAAGCTGCAACCCCAGCTCGATGGCCTGGGGGAGGGAGGCGACGATCTGTGGAACGTAGTGGGTGGGAGTGACGAAATTGATGTTGTGGCATCCTAGTTCCTGGAGCCTCATCATGTAGCTCGCCATTTGGGAGGAGGAGGTCTTCTCCCCTCTCCCCAGGTGGCTGATGTCATAGTTCTGGCAGAATACGCAGCGCAGATTGCAGTGGGTGAGAAAGATGGTTCCGGAGCCGCGATATCCCACCAAGGGCGCCTCCTCCCCGAAATGGGGGAATACGCTTGAGATCATCAACTGGCTTCCAGCTCTGCAATAGCCCAGCTCCTCCTGAAGACGGTTAACCCCGCAACGCCGGGGGCAAAGCCTGCATTCGACCAGAATCTCGTTGAGGGAGCGAATTCTGGTTGTGAGCTCCCCCCTCTCGTGTAGCGCGATGTAAGGAGGCACGTAAGCCATCAGTAAGCCCCAGCGATTACGCCATCTCTCCAGGTAGGGTATCACATCCGGGAGCGTCTTGCCACCGTTTTGGCCTGGGTTTTCTCGGTATAGGGAGAACACCATTGTTCCTTCGCAGCGCTTCGGGGATCAGCACCCCTCAGCAGGTTGAGGTTAAGAGGTTGGAGGTTAGAGGCTAGAGGGAGGAGGTGGTAGGGGAGAGGTGAGAGGTTCAGGGTTAACCAACGTCGTCTCACAATCAGGCATCTCCCCAAGAACCGGGGGGCGTCGCAGATGCTAGGAGACGGTATTTTTTTACCGCACTTCTCCAGCAATACGCTCATGGAAAACGGTGTTCTCCTACCCAAACGGGAATGTGTAAGAGCATCGACGGGTTACAAAAATCTCCCGGTAAAGGTTAGGAGACGTTAGGTTTTCCCGGGATAGCAGGGATTACGTTCCCCGTGAGGGTTGGGAGAATTCTCGGTACGCCTTCAGCACCTTCTCGCTATACCGTAATGGCAGTTCTCCCTTGGTTTTCAATCGCTTGCGGACGTAAGTGGGGCCGAGATTATAGGCTGTCAGGGCAACCTTGAGATCGCCGAAGCGGAGGAGGAGCCGGGATAGATAGTAGAGGCCCATCTGTACGTTGAGATGGGGGTCGAAGAGGGTTTCATCCCCCTCCCACCGGATATCGATTTTCCTGGCTATCGCCTGACCCACATGGGGCCTGATCTGCATCAACCCCTTGGCCCCTTTCGAGGATACGGCTTTATACTTAAAGGAGCTCTCCGTTTTAATCATGGCGAGGATCAATCGATAGTCGTGCCCGTATTTATGGCTCTCCCGCTGGATGACCCAGGCAAGCTTCTTGTTCTCGGCGCGGGGGAGGCCTGTTTTGAACCGCTGGAGGATGTGGAGGATTTCCTCCTCCCTTCGCACTTGCTCACAGGGTTCGATTCGAGGGATCTCTACCGTGCCCTTCCAGTGGAGGAGGGCCAGGAGGAGCCCGGAAAAGATATATATCATCCACATGGAGAGGAGGAACCGCCCCTGGAATGTTCTCCTCTTCTCGCGATGAACCACTGTTGCCAACCCCGGTAATTGGATAAAAAAGCCGCGTTACCCGTTCACTTCGGCAACTCGACGGTCTAACGAATTGTCGGATTTCCCCCCGCTGGACCCGTCGCTTTCCGTCCCACCCTCACGGATGGTTTGGGCTTTCGGTTATTCCTTTTATTACCATAAATGATTTCGAATTCAAAACCCGCCTTCTCGGGATGGTGATGGATCCCGTTTACCGTGATTTATTCTCTTTTATCGCATTTTTTCCCATAGGTAATCAAAGATTCGAAAATCGCACTAAATCGTAGATTTTCTCGAAATATCTCTCATTTTCTCGATCCCGAGTGTGAATGGGGAGGATCACCGCACCACAACCCTTCCCCTTGGGGCCTCGAGTACCTCCCCTATCATGGTCGCCCAGCGAACGCCTCGGCGGTGGAGCTGCTCGAGGAGCAGGTCAAGCTTTCCCCCGTCGACGGAGATCAGAAGTCCCCCAGAAGTCTGGGGATCGTAGAGAATGTCCCTCTTCGTATCGGTAGCCGCCTGGGACATCTCGACCCTGCCTGAGGCGAACTCTCGGTTCCTTCCGGTCCCGCCGGGCACCATGCCCACGGATGCATACCCTTCGGCCTCCGGGAATGTGGGGACCGATTGCCACCGGATGGCGATGCCCACATCACTGGCTATGGCAATCTCCAATGCATGCCCCAGGAGGCCGAAACCCGTGATATCGGTACAGGCGTTAACCCCGACTTCCCTCATCACCTCAGAGGCCACCCGATTCAATGTGGTCATGCTCTCGGTGATCCTCCTCATCGCCTCCTGGGAGGCCATCTCCCCCTTTAAGGCCGTGGCGATGATCCCCGTTCCCAAGGGTTTGGTCAAGACCAGCCGATCTCCCGGTTGTGCATTGGCATTGGTCAGGATCATGTCAGGGTGGACGATTCCCGTAACGGAGAGGCCGTACTTGATGTCGCTATCATCGATGCTGTGCCCCCCAACGAGGAGCGCACCGGATTCCTCGATCTTCGAATATCCCCCCCTCAGGATCTCCTTGAGGATGTCCCTATCCATGTCCGTGATGGGAAACGCGACCACGTTCATCGCCGTCAGGGGCTTACCCCCCATGGCATAGACGTCGCTCAGGGCATTGGCCGCGGCGATCTGCCCGAAGCTGAAGGGGTCGTCCACAATGGGTGTGAAGAAGTCGATGGTCTGAACGAGCGCAATCTCATCGGTCAGCCGATATACTCCCGCATCGTCCAGACGTTGGATGCCCACCAAGAGGTCCGGATGACTGGGTAGTTGAAGCTCACGAAGGATTTGGTCCAGGTCCCCTGGGCCGATCTTCGCGGCTCAGCCCGCCGCCTTGGTGTGTTTTGTTAGCTTGATGGGGTCCTCTGACATCGATTTTCCTCATGTGCTCCTGGTGACACGGGGGTCACGAATGCACCCAGGCCAAAGATGCATATGGAATAGTAATAGAGGCCATAGTTTAAATCTATACCAGATAGATGGATATTTCAATATGGGGAGCGCTTCCCTCCGGGCGAGGTGTGACTTTTGGCGAATTCGAGGTGTCAAGGAGAGCGGGAATTTGCCGTATGGGGAATCACGGGAAATTGGATTCCTCGAGGCCGGAGTTTCCTGAATTTTGCTGGGTCTATTTTTGTAAACTATTGATACTATGACAGATTCTGGTTTTTCGAGGAGAACACCATTGTCCCTTCGCTTCAATACCTCCGAAGTGACCCTTGCGGGGTCCCGGGGAATGCTTACCCCTTCCGGCCTCTAAAGGGCCGGCTTTCCCCTTTCCTTCGGCTCCGCTCAGGACAAGCTCTGCTCACCCTCGCTGGGTACCCCACTTCTCCGGCAGATTGCGCTCATGGACAACGGTGTTCTCCAAAAACTCAGGAAACTCCGGGCTCGAGGTTATTGACACTACGGGTTGATAATGCTATTTTTGGCCAAAGGGCCCATCACCTCCCCCCATTTCGGGATGAGATGGGGAGCACTGAACGGAAAGGATAGCATATGAAAAGCATTTATACGGCGCTATTGGGTTCGCTTTTGATCATCTCATTGGCCCTTCCCTCTGCTCTTATCGCAAAGACGCGTATCGTATTGAAGAGCGCGCGGCAGGCTTCCACCTACTATGCCTTTGCCGTCGGCCAGGCCAATGCGATCATGGCGGGGGCTCCAGATGTGGAAGTGACGGTGGAGGATAGCCCGGGTTCCATGGTCAACGTGAAGGAAAGTCGCACCCGGAGGAATTTCCTCTTCACTTCGCCTCCGATTTTGATAGCGTCGGCCTTGGGGGCCAAGGGGAAATTCAAAGAAGGGGGCTACGAAAAGATCCGTTCCCTGTGGCCGATTCCCGGGATCGTCATGCACTGGGTCGTCCGGGAGGATAGTGGAGTAAAAACCCTGAGGGACTTGGTGGGCAAGAGGTTCATTCCGGGAGGTGCGGGGAGCGCTGGTGCACGGTTTACCATACAGGTCTTGGAGGCCATCGGCATCAAGGATAAGGTCGACCTGCCGGCAGTTGATCTCAGCGAGGGAGTGCAGGCGGTTAAGAACCGCAGGGCCGTCGGTTTCTCCACCGCGAGTTCCGCTCCAGCGGGGCTGGTCTCGGAGATTGCCGCCACCACTCCAATCCGGCTGCTTGAGCTCGAAGATGCCGATTACCGGAAGGTTTCGACGAAATTCGCCCGCTACGTCATTCCGGCTGGTACGTACAAGAGTGTTGACTACGATGTCAAGACCATGAGCCTTCTCGTAGGGACCTATACGACGGCGGATCTGCCTGAGGAGGTGGCCTACAGGATCACCAAGGCCTTCTGGGAAAATCGGCAGGTGTGGGAGAAGTCCCATCCGGCCATGAAATTGGTGAAGATGGATGGTTTGAACCAGTTGGTCGCCACGGTGCACGCCGGTGCGTTACGATATTACGGTGAAATCGGCTTCAGGGTTCCTGAGACCCTGAAATAGTCGGAAAACGGTAAATCATTCGGGGAAAGGGGGCTTCCCTAGGCTCGAGGGAACCCCCTTTTTCCGTATGAGCAATCGAGGAAGGCCCCTTGTTCTCGCGAATAGTCCAAGGATTTGTGCTGCTGGTTTCCATTGGTTTCGTCATTTACCAGATTGTTCTTCCCGTCTATGCCTTTATGCCCACTATGAGGGAGCGGGCGATCCACCTTGCCCTGGCCTTGATTCTCATCTTTCTGGGAGGCGATGAGAGGCGAAGTCGAATACGGTGGACATCGGATATCATTCTCACCTCATTGGGTGTGGGATTCTGCTTGTACGTGTTCTTTGCATATTACCCTATCATTGAGCAATATGGGGCTGCCTCGTGCCCATTGCAGGTTTGGATGGGTCTCCTTTTGATCGTCATCGTGCTTGAAGCGGCCAGGAGAATGATCCGCCCCGCGCTTCCCATCATCGCATTGGCGTTCCTTCTGTACGCCGTTTTTGGCCATCTCGTTCCGGGGCAATTCGGTCACCCGGAATACAGCCTGACAACGCTGGGGAGCATGTTCTATCTCACCACGGGGGGAATCTGGGGGCAGCTTCTGGGGGTGAGTGCCAACATCATCGCCATCTTCGTCTTTCTGGGCGCCTTTATCGTATACACTGGTGGAGGGGCGGGCTTCATGAAGATCTCCGTCCGATTGGCTGGACGTTACATCGGAGGTCCTGCCAAGGTAGCCACAATTTCCAGCGCCCTCTTCGGGTCCGTTTCGGGAAGTGCGAGCGCCAACGTGGCCTCCACTGGGGCATTTACCATCCCCATGATGAAACGACTGGGGTATAGACCCGCTCTGGCTGCCGCGGTGGAAGCCGTCGCCAGTACCGGAGGCCAGATCATGCCCCCGGTTATGGGTGCAGGGGCTTTCATCATGGCCGAGCTGATAGGGACCCCGTACCTCAAGATCGCCCTCAGCGCTGCCCTGCCAGCGGTGCTTTACTTCTTCGCTGTAGGAATGGGAATCCACTTTTACGCCTGCAGGGAGGGTTATCGGGAAATCTCGGCCAAAGAGATTCCACCATGGGGAGAGACGATCAGGGTGAGCGGCTTTTTCTTGATCCCTTTCTCCGTGCTGGCGTACTGGTTGTTCGCAGGCTATACACCACAGTATGCCGCGTTTTGGGCTGTTATGAGCACTTTGCCCCTGGCGTTTCTCAACGAGAATTGGGGGCTCGATACTCGGCGTGCCCTCGGGAAGTTCAAGAACGCGGTCCAGAGAGGTGCGCGCCAGGCAGCACTTATCGCCAGCATTTGTGCCAGTGCCCAGGTAATCATCGCAATAATTGCCTTCACTGGCCTGGGGGTGAAGGTGAGCTCAAAGATCTTGGCCTTCAGTGGGAATAGCCTCTTCTTCGCTTTGTTGCTTACGGGAATGACCAGTGTCATCCTCGGGATGGAGGTTCCGACAACCGCAGCGTACATCGTTGCGGTCGTTGTGGGAGGACCCGTGCTCATAGAGCTGGGGGTACCACCGCTCGCGGCCCATCTGTTCGTGTTCTATCTCGCCATCCTCTCAGCGGTCACCCCGCCCGTATGCGGGGCAGTCTTCATCGCTGCCGGAATGGCGGAGGCTGACTGGGTTGAGACCGCGAAGTTCGGCCTGAGGCTGAGTTTTGCAGCCTTTCTCCTCCCTTTTCTCTTCGCCTATGAGCCCAGTTTGGTGCTCATTGGGTCTCCATTTGGGGTGATGGCAAGTGGGGTTCGGGCGGCCTTGGCCCTGGTTCTACTCTCCTCTGGGTTCATGGGGTACTTGAATTCGGCTCTGGGAGTGGTCAGCAGATTAGCCGTTATTGCCGCGGGGGTTATGATTCTCGTGCCAGATGTCTGGACGACTCTCGTTGGAGTCATGATGGGGGGGTTTATTTGGTTCGCTTCGAGGCGGATGGCACGGGAGGGAGGAGAAATTTCGGGGGTATGAAGCTCAAAGGGTTCACGAAGAATGAGGAAAGAGTGATAGCCGATTCTCCTTTCTCTTGATGAGGAGGGGCATCAGCGCTATACTACCCTATTAGAGATGTTTCCTAAGCCCTGCCGAGCTTACTACTATGGGGGACTTCCCGTTAGGGGATCGAGGAGGAAGGGCCGTTTATGGGTCAAAGGGGATGTGTTGCTTTTTAAGGTACCCGAGGGAAAGGGTGGTGAAGAGATCGATTTGGAGATCCCTCTTCCCAGAATGGAGCAGATCTTCCTCACCCGAGACAACTATTATGGGTCTGATACCGTTCTCTTTAACCTCACCTTTCGGGATCGGGCTGAAAAGTCCTTCACCTTGAGGTTTGCTCCCATAGCCCTCATTCCCAGAAGGAGAATTGCCCTTCAGAGGAGATGGTTTGACTACCTGACCGAGGCCATTAGGAGAGAATAAGGACAAATTCCAAATCCTAATTTCTAAACTCTAAACAAATCCAAATATCTAAATCCAAAATGTTTTGAGCATTTGGATTTCGAATTTGTTTAGGATTTAGTGCTTCGGATTTAGGATTTAATCCCTGTCTGAATTATGCAGGGCTATTTAACGTACTCCCCTAAACACACGGCCTTTACGTCATCGCTCTCCAAGAGAACCGATGAAGGTCCCCCTTTTACCAGGCGACCATGTTGGAGCAGATATGCCCGGTGGGAGATGGCCAGTGATTGATAAATCTCTTGTTCAACAATGAAAAGGGTTAGACCTCTCCTGTTCATCTCTCTGAATGCGGCAAAGATCTCGTCGGTAAAACGAGGGGCCAAACCCATGGAGGGCTCATCCAACATGAGCAGCTTGGGTTTTCCCATCGAGGCCCTGCCTATGGCCAACATTTGCTGTTCGCCGCCACTGAGCGTCCCCGCCCTCTGGTGACTTCTCGCCTTCAGTATGGGGAAAAGCCCATAGATCCACCCCAAGTCTCCTTCTATCCCTCCCACTGCCTTCCTCCGAATATATGCCCCCATCATGAGGTTATCCAAGACCGAGAGGGTGGGAAAGATATGGCGTCCCTGGGGGACGTGTCCAATCCCCCTTGACACGATTTTGTGGGGGCTGAGATTTGTGATATCTTCCTCTCCGAACAAGATCCTTCCCTCGGTGGTCTCTACAATTCCAGATATGGTGCGCAAGAGAGTAGTTTTCCCCGCTCTGTTGGGGCCTATGAGGGCAACCACCTCCCCTTTCTTTACATCGAGGGAAATCTCTTTCAATGCCGGTAGCGGCCCATAACGGACGGTGAGTTTTCTTATCCTAAGCATCAACCCTCGTGCCTTTCAAGTAAGCCTTGATCACCTTGGGATCGCTGCTCACCGCATCAGGCCTCCCTACGGCGATGAGTTCGCCGTTTTCGAGCACGGCTATTTCGTCCGCTATCTCCATCACCATCCCCATGTGGTGTTCCACAATGAAGACGCTGATTCCTTCCTTCCTGAGCCGAGAGATCCTTTTCGCAAGTTGCCGTACCTCGGTCACGGTCAGCCCAGCTGCCGGTTCGTCCAGGAGGAGGAGCTCTGGCTTCATGGCGAGGGACCGGCCCAACTCCAGGATTTTCTGCTCACCAAAGGAGAGCTGGGAGGCGGGCCATTTCCACCTGCCCAATAGTCCCAGGAACTCCAAGATCTCCTTAGCCTCGTTGAGGGCTTCTTTTTCCATCCTCCTCACCCCAGGGAGCCAAAGCCCACAGGAGAGAAAGCCCCCTTTCAATTTCGCGTGCATCCCGGCCATGACATTTTCCACGACCGTCATATTTCCCCACACTTGGAGCGTCTGAAAGGTCCTTCCCACTCCCAAGAGGGAAATCTCATGGGGTTCCATGTATGTAATATCCGTCCCCTTAAAGGAGATCTTTCCCGAGGTGGGCCTCTCGATTCCACTGATCAGATGGAACAGGGTCGTTTTGCCCGCCCCATTGGGGCCGATGAGCCCTTTGATGGTTCCCTTTTGAATCTCTAGTGAAACCCCGTTCAGGGCCAGGACTCCGTCGTAGTTCTTCACAACCTGCTCTACGGATAGCAATGACATCAGAGGTCTACCTTTTCCCTCCTCCTCTTTCTCCCCCAGTAGCTGATGAGGTATATCAACCTGATATTCAATCGGGTCCCGATGCCATCGGGGAACGTTATGAGCAAGAGGATCAGGATTAGTGCATAGATGGGCATGCTATACTCCTGGTACTTGCCGAGAATATCCAACAGCCACGTGAGGAAGATGGCAGCAGTGATGGGGCCGTAGAGGTTGCCCATCCCTCCCAGAATAACCATCATGATGATGAGAACGGAGAGGTTCAGGCCGAAGGCCTCGGGATTAGCCGTGGACATGACACAGGCGAAAAGGCTCCCCGCAAATCCGGCAAAGGCTGCCCCAACGACAAAAGCCCCCAGCTTGATGTGAGCTACCTCCATCCCCACGGTGGCGGCGGCGTCTTCACTGGCTGCCACCGCCAGAAAGGCACGGCCTATCTTGGAGCGAATCAGGTTCTTACAAAAAAGGACCAACCCCATGAGCACTCCCCAGATCAGATAGTACTGTTTGAGATAGGTGTCGAAGGAGAACCCGGCCAGGGAGAACCAGGGAATCCCAAAGATGCCGATAACCCCGCCGGTGAAGTCCTGGGCCTCCCTGACCACGACCAAAAAAATTTCCCCAAAACCCAGGGTGGCCAGGGCAAGGAAGTACCCCTTCAACTTGAGGATGGGCCTCCCGACGAGGTAGGCTAGGGCGGCAGCTGCAGCAGCCGATACCCAAAAGGCCGCAAAGGGGGGGGATCCGTAGCGGGTAGTGAGGATTGCAGTGGTATAGGCCCCGGTTCCGAAGAAGGCAGCGTGTCCCAGAGAGATTTGGCCGGTATAGCCGAGAAAGAGGCTTAATCCGAGGGCCAAGATGGCGTTAATCCCAGCTAAAATCATCACATAGTGGAGACGGGGGCTCGACCAGACGAGGGGAAGGAGCAACAAGGCCCCCGAATAAAAGAGATCCCGCTTTCTCAACCTAGCCTCTTGGCGAAGATCCAAGTGGGGATCAGGCAAGATCAAGGAGAGGAGCCACAGGGGCAACACATAGAGGAGATCTCTCTTCCTAAACTCGTGTTGGTTCGAATCTACCATCGCCGGCTATCGATAAAGGGTGAACCCAGGATCCCCTTGGGCCTGAAATGTAAGATGAGCAGTAGAATAACAAAGGCTACGGCATCCTTGTAACCCGAGGGAATAAAGGCCACGCTCAGGGATTCCACAACCCCCAAGACAAAACCGCCCAGGATTGCACCGCTGTTCTTTCCCCACCCCCCCAAGACGGCAGCGACAAAACCCTTCAGGCCTACGAGCGTTCCCGCGTGATAGCTGGTGTAGAATAAGGGAGTGATAAAAATGCCCCCGATGGCCCCAAGGCCTGCACTCACCCCGAAGGCCAAGAAGACCATGAGGTTCCGTGAGATCCCCGATAAATCAGCCCCTAAGGGATCGGTGGAGCTTGCCTCCATGGCCTTTCCCGTGACTGTTCGGTGAGAGAGGAGATAGAGGGAGATTAACAGGAGAAAGGTGGCGCCCAAGACGAAGAGGCTCTGGGGACTGACGAAGATCCCTCCTACCCGGAGGGGCTGATTTCCCAGAAAGGCGGGCAGCGCCTTGGGAAGCGTTCCGAAGACCAGGGCAGTGGTGTTGCTGATAAATATGGAAGCCCCCAGTGTAGCCATGAGGAGGATGGGAATGGAGGCCTTGCGCAGGGGATACACAACCATGATGTGGAGGAGGAAACCAATTATGACGACGACTAAGACCGCCACCAGGGCTGCCAAAGGGTAGGGCAAGCCGCCTCCTTTGAGGAGGAAGAAGGTGATCATCCCCCCGAGCATGACGAACTCTCCCTGGGCGAAGTTTATGATCTGGGAGGCCCTTGCTATGGTAACGAAGCCCAAGCCCACGAGGGCATAGATGGCCCCTATGGTGATGCCGGAGAAAGCGAGCTGCGGGATATGAGCCCAAGGGGTCATGGAGCTTCCCATTGGGAAAGAAGGTGGGGCGCCTCAGATACTAGAATTTGCCGGCTTTCTAGAGAAGGCCATTGTCCCTTCGCTTCAGTGCTTTCGAAGTGACCCTTTCGGGGCTCGCAGGCGGGGAATACTTTCCCCTTCCGGCCTCTAAAGGGCCGGTCTTCCCCTCCCTGCTCGCCCTCGATGGGTACCCCACTTCTCCAGCAGATTACGCTCATGGACAACGACCTTCTCCTAAGGGAAATGGCACCTCTTGTATCGTCAGCAGGTTACGAAGATGCCAACAAGCAATTCAGGGAATTCGTTTATTCAAGGCCGGGGAACTTGATGCGCTTGAATTTGCCTCCCTCAATACGTATGAAGACTAGGTCGCTCTTATTTAGGCCGTCGTGGTCACCCGGACCGTAGTTATAGATTCCCATGCTCGCTTTAAGCCCCTTCGTGTTTTCCAAGGCATCCCTGAGCCGAGCCCGGGTGGGCTCGCCCCGGCACCGCTTCAGGGCATCGTTGATAAGTAAGGCGGCATCGTAAGCATGCCCGGCAATCTGATCAGCCCCTACTCCGTAGACGGCCTTCATCCGCTTGTCCAAATCGATGACGATGGGTCGAACCGGGTCGTCCTCGTCGAGTTGATAGGGAACCACGGTCTTTCCGGCAGCGAACTCCACCCCTTCCATCGCCTCTCCCCCCAACTCGATGATAAAACCGAAACCGAAGGCGTGGGTTCCGAGGATGGGAATATTGATTCCCAGGGCTCGTAGATTCTTGCAGATGATGGGGCCCGGAGGACCGGCCGTAGAGGCGTAGAAGGCGTCCACCTTTTCCTTTTCAATGATCGGCTTGAGTTTGATGAGCTGCGGGGTCATGTCGATGTCCGTGGGCTTATGGGTCTCCTTGGAGATGATGGCCCTCATTCCCTTCTCCTCCCCGAAGCGTTTGAAATACTGGGCCAGGCTCTGGGCCAAGGGGTGTGCGGCATGGAAAACGAGGACTTTTTTGTAGCCTCGTGCCAAACAGAGATCCACCAACCTTTGGGAGACGATGATGTCATTGTGGGCGATGTTGAAGGACCAACGCTGGTTCAGGGCTCGCAACATGGGGTTGGATGGACAGATGATGATGTTGGTTATCTCCTCCCTCTCGGCAATTGCCCTCGAAGTCGCTTGCAGGTTGTGACCGACTACTAATATGATCTCCTTGTTCTTGGCGAACTTGGTGATGTTGGCCGCAACCCGGCCCAGGTCGAATCCATTATCCTCGATGACGAGCTCCAGGGGGTGGCCGTCAACCCCGCCCTCGGCGTTGATCCTCTCCATCTCCATGACCATGGCCCTTTTCACGGTCTTGGCCACCTCCGCCCACGGGCCGGTCAGCTCGAGGTTTACCCCGATCTTATACGGGGATTTCTCAGCCGGGTAACCAGTGGCGACCCAACTGAGGCACATAAGGATCAAGAAAGGTATTAAAGCTACCATCCCATTTTTCCCCTTCATTGTAACACCTCCTCTTCCTTCCCCCCACTTTCTCGAGGGGAAAATGAAAAATCCCTCAGCCAAAGGTTTGTCCCCATCCCCCCTCCAAGGGGATAGTCTGGTTACCTGGCCAAGGCCAATAACTCCTCGGGCAAGGCACCTTCCCTTTCCACCAGATAATCCTTATACTCCTGGTAGTTGGGCTGTACCCACATGGGAGTTCCGAAGATTTCGTGCATCATGATATTGAAAGCCACTTTGGTGATGTAATACCGGTGGTGGCGTCGCAGAATAGGATTGGGGGAGAGCAATTTCAACAATTCCCTCGGTCGCCAGTAATAGCGCCTCATGATATCCTTGTAAATGAGGTTCACCTGCTCCAGGGTATCCGTCTCTCTGGTCGCCATAACGGCGTGAAGGTAGTCGAAATTACGGTAATCCCAGTCCTGAATTCTTCCCATTTCCCTCATCTCATAAAAGAGGGGGGTTCCGGGGAGGGGGGTGATCAGGTTGAGGCCGAAGTGATCCACGTATTTCCCGAAGAATTTCAAGAAATCGTTCCGATCCTCCTCCGTCTCCTCCCAGTGACCGATGAGCAGGGTCGCCATGACCATCAGCTTATGTTTCTTCAGGAGCTCCATGGCCTTACGGGCTTGCTCCGCCGAATGGCGCTTCCGGATATCCGTGAGAACGGAATCCTTATGGTATTCGAGCCCCATCATGAACTGGTAGACCCCCGCGTCCCTAAAACCGTCCAGAAGGTCCTCATCCCTGATAATCAGATCGGCCCGTGATTGAAGCCAGAAGTGTTGATTCGTCTTTCGCTTGAGCATCTCCTCGATGAACCCAACGCTTTGCTCCCTCGTGACGTTGAAGGTGTTGTCGCCCACGTAGAAGATATCCCGGTTATACTTCTCCTTGAGGAGTTCGAGTTCATCGGCGATGAGCTTTGGGCTACGGCTCCTCCACGTCTTCTTGTAAAAGGCGGATTCCGAACAGAAGATACAATCCCAGGGACATCCCCGCGCAAAATTGACCACGAAGCCCCTGCTTCCTTCGGATGGGAGGTTCACATAGGGATGCTCCATGTTGGCCAGGTGGTAAGCGGGCATTGGAAGGGTATCGAGATCCCCGATGAGGGGGCGATCCCCTGTATAGACGAATTCCCCGTCTCCGTTGAGATAGGCGAGGCCCAAGACCTCGGAGAGATCGTCCTCCCTCTCAAGGGCCCTGAGGAATTCCGTCAGGGTCACCTCTCCCTCTCCGACGCAGATGTAATCAATGGCAGGGCAATCCCTGAGGGTCTCCTCGGCCATAAAGGATGGATGCTCTCCTCCCATGATGATGATGGATTGAGGGCTGGCGGCCTTGATGAGATTTGCCGCATTCATCCCATCATAGATGAAGGTCGTGCAGATCACGGAGATGCCGACCACCTCGGGTTTCTCCCTTCGGATCTTCTCCTCCAGATCCCTCCAGGGGTTTTCATTGAGGGTACAATCCATATAGTCGATGTCGCATTGTTCCCTTTCCAGATAGGCCAGTAATTGGAGACATCCCGGGGAGGGAACCCAGGCCCGAAGAATGGTCCAGATCTTATGGGGTGGGTCAACCAGCAGGAATCTCATATCGCCTCATGCCGCTCAATCGATGTTTTGTTCTCTCTTGAGACGCCACGTGAGGAGACGTTTGAGCAAGGATTTGAAAAAGGGAATACGAAACATCACGTGGGATTTGGGGATTTCAAAAATCTCTCCTGAA
>SMTZ1_10007614_pt1 | contig 19710 bp, 14 predicted proteins | sample DeeMarSWOR136_30_FD_25667 | JGI IMG/M metagenome (IMG submission 25667)
GGGTCGCCAGCGAGGTGACCAGCACTGACTTGTAGGGAAACTTCAGCTTGAGCAGTATTGCCATGATTTCGTCCGGGTGGACGGTCAGATTGATAAGAACAAAGGTGGAGATTATCACGAAAAGTCTGAGAGCCATTACCGCCCCGAAGGCTATCGCCTCCACAGTTATCTTTGGAGTACCGATGACCGGTACCGTGAACGGGGCTTCAAGAAGAACGCGGCTACCGTGATAGCTGACCAGGGCATTGATGACGATGATGCTGATACCAAGCCACAGGGCCAGCCGCATCGCTGAGGACCATTCTCTCCAGACTCTTGCTAACAGTACCAGGAAAAGTACAGCCGCGAGGAGCAGTAATACGTATAAGGGATGGTTGAATATGAGGCTCAAGACCAGGATACCCACTCCCCACGCCAGCTTGGCAAGCGGATTCATCCGGTGGATAACCGTTCCCTTATCCTGATAGTTGAGACTTTTCACTTTATGGCACTTTGAGGACCTTTCCTTTACTTATCATCACGGAATAGGCATACTTTAGTTTACCGGGGTATTTGATAAGAAGCTCTACAGCGCTGTTGACTCCGTCCTTATCTGTACCCGTAATCATCCAGACTACATTCTCTCCAGAGCCGATACCCTCCGGGTACCAGGGATTTTGTGTCGCCTGAATGAGACCGGAGCCCTCCCCGAACTTCCCGGATTGATTACCTTCGGTATCCAGCACGGTCAATTCGCCCTGCTGGATGTTCAGGTAGAAACCTAGCTTTTTACGTGCGTCATTCACTTCCTTTATAAGCCGGTTATCCGATAAAGCAATTATGATAAGGTTATTATCTGCTTTGGTTTCATCAGACAGTATATCACAGTGAACTGCCGAAACTATGGTAACTCCGAGTCCTTTTAGCTTTTCTACCAGGACTTCAGCCTCTGAAGAGAAGGATTCTTCATAGACCACTGAAGTAGGCTTCATTTTCTCCTGATATCCGCTCAAGAAAGGTTGCGGAAAATCACCGACAATAGCTGGCACAGACATCTGATAACTCCAGTCCCTGAAGTCCCAGTGCTCAATATCACCATCTTTCAATTTGTAATCCGCCGCTCCAACATTGCTTTGTATGCCGTTAATGTAGATAAACCAGTCCTTCTTGCCTCCGTTGGCTCCTTCATGTTCCGAACCAATGCCGTTTATGGCATTGACAAATCTGCCACCGTATCTGGTCTCAACTTCGGCAGCCATTTGCAAAGCCGCCAGAGCCGTGGTATCGGCTTCAATACCGACGACTTCTTCGAGGATAAACTCTTTGCCGAAATCCTGCGTCACCACTACTGTCACCTGCGCTTTTGCCGGTTCGTTATTCGCTGTATTCTCATCTTCCGATTGGGCTTGAGATGAACATCCACAAAGCAGTGATATCAGCAACAAAGCTGAGACGATATAACACGCTTTTTTAAGCATGCTTTGCCTTTCGCCTCCACCAGACTATCATGCCGATGGCTACAGCGACGACAATTACAGCGGAGACCATCCACCACTGGATTGCCATTACCGGGAATTCGGTAATTTGCACATGCACCGGAACCTTTACACCGGCGCCTATACGCAGGTCAGAATCAGGAGGTAGGGATACGACACAGATGGAGAGAATGTGGGCTTTCGGTTCTTCCATCAGCGGAGGGGCAATCATGATTTCGACGCCTCTGGTCTCCTGGGCATCCAATATGAATTCCCCCGGTGTAATCTCAACCCACTCTGCCTTTTCACCTTCGGCATAAACCTGAAACTCGGATTCCTGACCTGACTGGTTAATAACATGCAAGGTCTGTACCCCGGTGCTGCCGGGTTGAATGTTGAAAGCCATTTTACCCGGCGCTACCCCGATGCCCAGTGCCAATACCGAGGAATTACACAATAGTAAAACTGCTGTCGGCATCACTATTATCAGTGCTCTACAAAGTCTGCATAGCATCGTAAACCTCCTTCGTCACCCATCCAGGAAAGGATTTTATTCACCCCTCCCCGGATTTAACTAGTGGTCTGCCCGTGACGGCTAGGGGGTACCCTGCGCCCAGAAGATGAGCGTGCCGCTTTGCAAGCCGATTTCTGAATACGTCTCCGGTACGGTCAGTGTGGCTGCACATTGGTCGGCCTCACCTCTCAGGATTGGTATACTGAAAGCGTCCCACTTCACATTATCCAGCTTGAGGCCGCTAACGTAGAGGTCTTGAGCCGAGTCCGTCACCGTAGTTGAGATGAGCAGGTCCCAGGCACCCAGGTTGGTTATGACAATGGTCTGCGGGTCACTGGTATCCCCGGGCCCGAGGTTACCGAAGTCAACACTGCTCGGATTGACCGATAAACTGATAGCCGGGATTATTTCCACCGTCATGCCGACAGCTTCGCTATCTCCGGGTTGGGTGCTGCCCGTACCAACGGTTACGGTGACACGGTTGCTGCGGATGCAGCCGCTTTTCTCGGCATACACTTCCACCGTCAGGTCGCTGTTTATGGTTATGGTTACGGTGCCATCCTGACCTGTGGTATAATTCACATCGGCGTGGACGGTGGCGTTATCCGTGGGTGACCATGTACCCGTATCATCGTCGTACTCGGTCACGGTAACGGTGAAGCTCTCGCCTACTTCTGGATTCACATTGTCCACTTCAACTTTCAGAGGTGCCTGCCCCCACTCGGAATAGGCAAACATTACCTCCTGGTGTGGCGTAACTGGCGGCGTAGTCTCGTTTAGAATGAAGTCGGCTGCCCCGGCCATTGGGCTATAGTAGTCAACACGATATGTCCATCCCGCCAGGTTCACAGGTTCCTCTTCATTGATGGAATAGATATAGAGACCAAATGCGGTATCCTGGACCACATAGGGAAAGTCCCCTGCCTGTGAAGCCTCGTCCAGAGCGCCGATTACCGTCGGCACAGCGAGGTAGTGCTGACCACCCTGGTCGTCAGTAATGGTGGAATCTCTCACTGTGACCGTGCCACTCCAGATAGTACTATATTGTCCCTCAATACGGACGTCAATGGTTACTCCCTGCAGTGGCGGTAAAACGGCTACGGGGTAGGGAACACCGAGCAAAGCCGGAATAGCATACGAGGTCATCAACTCTAGATTGGAAGGTGTAGTCTCGGTCCAGTTGAAAGAGCCATTAATATTCTGAAAAGTAAGTAGGTCGTCAACCGGGTCTTTACCATCGACACTCCTCCAGGCAGTGTCGATGGGGTTTTGCCCGGCAGCAGCGATGCCATCAATACCCCAGGAATCGGTGGCGGAGTTGGTTGAGCCCCAGGATTCAAAGCCGCCATTGGGCATCTGGATTGACTTGAGATAGACAAGGGCATCGGCAATGGGAGTTGAACTTGGTGACTGCCCGGTAGCGATGAGTGCCATTATAGCCGCGGCTGTATCGTCCGCATCGCTGTCCTGACCAGCGCCCCAGCTCCAGCCGCCATCGGTATTTTGGTTGCTGAGGATAAATGAGACACTATCCTGAATAGCCGATGATGAAGTCGTATCAACCCCCGCGGAAACCAGCGCCATGACGCCCCAGTAATCATCATTGAGGAGTGATGCGTCACCAATCTGGGTGCCGTCATAGGCAGCCTCCAGCAGAGACAGGAAGTTTTGTCCGCCGAAGTCAGTAGGGTCTTCTCCGGAAGCAGCGATAGCGAGTATCATTCGCGAGTAGTCATTTGTGCTTGAAGCGCTACCGGCATTCGCGGCGAGGTAATCAACTATCGTGGGATTGGTGCCTGCCCGCCAGCTATTCGGGTCTTCTCCGGCAGAGGCGATTGCCATCACCACCCAGGCAGAAGTGGCAAAGTCGCCAATGCTACCATCAGCAGCCTGCTGCCCGCGCAGATAATCAAGTGCATCGGCAACTTCAGAATCATCGGGAGAGTACGGGTACTGATCCGCTGCTACAACTGGTGTTATAAGAAGACAAGAAAGTAGAAGCGTAAATATTACAAGTAGGCTCAGGAACTTCGGTTTCATAATACTACTTATCAAAGTTAATAATCCCTCCTCCCAGCAGTTTTAAAGACGCCTGTAGACAAGGTTCAATTACCCCAAGGCAATCACCTCCTTTAGTATAATAATAAAGTATACTTGATAATAATCAATTAATATGGATTATAGAATAATAAATAGCTCTCTGTCAATAGCCATTTGGAAGAATAATAAAGGCCTTGGAGGCCTGAGCGTATGCAGAAATAAGATTATTTTTTAGTCAGATAACGCACCATGGTTGAGTGTTTCACCATGATGGCGCTCGCCTGCCCCGCCTCCCCGTCCACGAATACAGGCATGCATCAAGGATTATGGTCCACTAAAATGCTCGCCAATATACTAATGTATAGGTCGGTCACATTCGAGCACCGGAGAACGTAATATAACGCACATCGACATTGGCGTCATATGGTAATACTACAACTATGTCATATGATGAATATGCTGGGATTCAGGCATTGAGGAGAGTTAAAGGGGTTTGTTGTTTGGATAATATGTTGGTCAGTTTCGCGCTAGAATTCCGTGATGTGATGGTTCGATAATGGAGGTCAGCTTAACCAATCTGGCTAAAGCTTGATACCATTGTAAGCCCATTCCAACGCATCCAGCACATAGTCGAGTTCGTCTTTGGTGATTATCAGTGGCGGATATATCCCTATACCAAGTCCAAGGGCGCCCGTCAATATACCCCTTTCGCGCAAGCGGGAGCGTAGCTGCCTGAGTAATTGCTCTTTCTTTTTCGCATCGAACTGTTCCTTAGTGCCTTTATCGGCTACTGGCTCCTCCATCCAGTACAAACCAGAACCTCGTACATCGCCTATATAGGGGTGCTGCTCCTGTAAGGCAACCAGGCGCTTCTGGATATGTTTTCCCATCTCGGCTGCATTTTCCACCAGTTTATCTCTGAGGATGATTTCGATGTTCTTCAACGCAACAGCGCAGCATACGGCATGTCCCATATAGGTAAATCCGTGTATAGGGTAGGTGTCCTTCTCCGTCAGGCCTCTGTAGATCTCTTCGCTAAAGGCTATGCCAACTATCGGAAGGTAGCCGCTGGCCAGCCCTTTTGAGAAGACCATCATGTCCGGTCGAAGGTCCGAATGCTCAGATGCGAAAAATTTACCGGTCCTGCCAAAGCCCGTGATGTACTCATCTATAATCAATAGCACGTGATGCTTTTTACATATTCTCATCACTTTTGACCAGTAATCACGCAGCGCAAGATAGCTTATGGGCTTCGGCACCGCCTCGGCAATGAAAGCTGCTACCGTATCCTCCCCCTCTTTCTCGATGGTTTCCTCCAGGGCATCGGCACAATCAATATCACAGTCCGGATAGGATTTACCAAAAGGACAACGATAGCAGTAAGGACTTGCCGTATGGATAAATCCAGGCATAAATGGCCCGAAGAAGGCATCACCCCGCAAAGGTCCCCCGGCAGCGCTCAGCGCTCCATAAGTCGCGCCATGATAGCAGTCATCCAGAGATATGATCTTGTACTTATTCAGACCATTTTCCCGCCAGTACCACCGGGCGAATTTAAAGGCAGTCTCGTTAGCATCAGAGCCGCTATTTACGAACTGGAATCGTTGCAATCCTTCAGGCATTAGTTCCGCGAGCTTGCAGGCCAGATCGATCTCCGCTGCTAACGCACGACCGCCACCGGTAAAGCAATGGGAAAGCTTACTCATCTGCTCCATCGCAACCTCGGGCAATTCCTGGTTCCCGTAACCTATGGCCACGCACAATCCACCTGACGAAATATCAATCCATTCCTTGCCATCGGTGTCGATGAGCTTGATACCGGAACCTTTTACGAAGATCTGCTCGCCTGATTTGGCAAACTCACTCGGGAGAATCAGAGAACGCACCATGTGTTCCATATCTTTATGTTTATACGTCTCCGTAATATTCGCCTCTGCCACTTTATTACCCCCTCTCGTTATTTTACTCACCGCATCAGCTTAGCATTAAGCTGGCATTTTGAGACACTCAGTCATTTTCAGACAAATAAATGGTGCTAAAATTATACGCTCCTGCCTCATTTAGCGTCAATGTCACCTCAACTGTAGTTTGGTAGACGTGGTCACTCATATGGCTTGGAAATCAGGCTTTCCCCACCATAAATCCCCACTTAACTCCAAACTTATCACGTAAGCCAACCACACATGGGCTGTAGTCCGTTTCTATCATTGGAGCCGTGACCTGGCCCTCTTCTTTCATTATTTCATAGGTATGCATTAAGTCTTCCTGATTGTCATAAATTACTACCATGTCCGGAGGCCCGAGGTCTTCATCATTCATCATGATTCTTTGCCCGTGAATACAGATTTCCGAATGCATTATCCCCTTTTTATGCTCTTCCTCGGGATAGGGAATAACCACCTTAACCTCGGCGCCGAATGCCTTGACATATTGGTCAATGGCCTCTTCGCATCTTCCGCTTAGATATAAATGCGGCACGAGCATCGTTACTTTTCCTCCTTGAATCCTGATGTATTCTGAGTATTGTATGAATATCAATCACCTGTTCTAATCGGTTCTTTCCATATACTTCTCATTCCTTTATAGATGATTGAAAACTCGTAATATTATACTCAATACATAAATAACAATGCACTTCGAAGCTCTTCCGTAAAAACTGGATATAGGCATAATGTGTGAAATTGTCGGCATATAGTTGTATAATAAGCCCGAATGCAACCTTTTGATTTCCCGTACCAGCAAATCATAATTTACAGATATGGTAACCTAACTGAATTACAAAAGTAAGAAGGGGGGAAAAGATGTCACCAGTTCTGGCGGATAAAGTAGCCATCATAACTGGAGCCAGCCGCGGCCTCGGAAAGGCCTTCGCCTTAAGGTTCGTCGAGGAGGGGGCCAAGCTGTTATTAACTACTACTGACCTGGGAAGGGCTGAGGGCACGGTTAAGGAGATTAAGGCTAAAGGCGGCGAAGTCGTCGTGATGAAGGCCGATATATCTATTGAAAGAGATACCAAAGAGATAGCTGAGAGGGTTATGCAGGAGTATGGCAGGGTGGACATCCTGGTCAATAATGCTGCCATATGGTATGGAATCAGGGCCAAGCCCTGGGACATGTGGACTGAGGAGGAATGGGACCGGATATTTTCGGTGAACGTCAAGGGAACTTGGATGGTCTGCAAGGCAGTAGTCCCGCTAATGGTCAAGGCAGGCAAGGGTAAGATTGTTAATATTGCCTCCAATGTTGCCAGGGTGGGCGGGGCGCATGTCTTTATGCCGTATGCCTGCGGCAAGGGAGCGATTTATACGATGACCCATGCCCTGGCGCACGCCTTAGGTTCCTCTAATATTAATGTTAACGCGGTTGCCCCGGGTTTTACGGCTACCGAGGCCAGTCTGGACATGTCCGGGCCTGATAAATCGTTCAAGACCGCCGTTTCGGGGCAGTCCATTCAGCGGCGTGAGGAGCCTGAAGACCTGGTAGGTGCTGTCCTGTTTCTCGCCTCGCCAGACTCTGATTTCATCTCGGGACAGGTCCTCTATGTTGATGGCGGTACGGTGATGTTATAGGTTATCATACCTTGACGAAGAAGGTCGAACCTGATACTTCGGGCAGAGGGAGGTGCAACTGTTGGATACGAGGGATGTGGTAATCATCGGTGGGGGCACGGCTGGTTTTCTGGCGTCGCAATTCGCTTCCCAACGCGGCGGCAAGGTGATGCTCGTGGAGAAGGAAAAGGTGGGAGGTATTTGCCCGAACTGGGGCTGTATACCGATGTGCTTCATGGACCACTGCGTCGAGGTTATCAGGTCAGTGAAGGAAGCTGCGAAGGATGGCATCAACACAGGCGAATTAAGCATTGATTTCGCCCGGTTAATGGGTGAGAAGGATAAAGTGGTCCGGGGCGTGGTCACCGGCATGGAAGCCAGGTTACAGGCTACAGGCGTGGAGGTTGTTATCGGTTCGGCAAAGCTGGCCTCACCGAACCAGGTAGAAGTCACGCATGATAAAGGGACAAAAGAGATAGTCCAGACAGACAAAATCATAATCGCTTCAGGCTCTGTGGCCAGAAGGTACGATGTACCCGGGGCCTACGGTTCAGGAGTGCTCACCAATAAAGAGCTTCTAAATTTGAAGGAACTCCCGAAGAGCCTGGCAATTATAGGACGAAGTGTCACGGCTCTGGAACAGGCTACTATCTGGACCAATCTAGGCTGTGAGGTCAGTTTGATAGCCAGAAGACCTCAAATGCTCCCCAATGAAGACGAAGAGCTGGCTGTATACATACGGCAGGCCCTCGAAGACGAAGGCGTCCGCATATACGCGGGGGTAGATATAGAGAGGATTGATGATGGTAAAGAAGGTAAGACCGTTACTATCTCCAGCGAGGGTGTAAAAAAGGAAGTTGCGGCACAGTTCGCGGTATTTGCCCTGGGTCAGCAGCCGTTTTTGGACGAGCTTGGTCTGGAGAATGCTGATGTGACTGTAACCGAGGGTAGAATCAAAACGAATGAAAGGATGGAGACCGGTGTCAGGGGTATCTACGCTGCTGGCGATGTTACCGGTGAAATGATGCTGGCCAGCGTGGCTATGATTCAGGGAATGGTGGCGGGCACAAATGCCATGTTGACTATCGCGTGGTGCCCCGGGCTGTCCGCACCGTGCCGCCAATGGCGGCAGTGGGCATCACAGAGGGTGAGGCCAGAGAAAGAGGACTTGACATAAAGGTTAGTAGATTTCCTTTCGAGCAGAATCCCAAGGCCGGCATTATAAGAGAGTCTAGAGGCTTTGTGAAGATTATCGCTGACTCGGCTTCAGGTGAATTACTGGGTACCCACGTAATCGGCCCGCAGGCCCCTGAGCTGATACATGAAGCGGCAGCAGTTATGAAAATGAGAGGGACTGCCCGTGATATTGTGGCCACGATACATAGTCACCCCTCTTTGCACGAGACGGTACAGCGGGCGGCACAGGGCTTGTTATTTTAGGTATTTAAAGAGTGACGGTATTTTTATTACAGACTGATTTTTCCGTTTATAAAGGATTCAATTTTGAGAGGCCACCAGTAGGCTTCAAGTTCCTGTTCCACAAGCCGGAAGGCATTGAGCAACTGGACAAGCAGCTGGCGCTCTGCGAGATGCTCAAGGAGGCCCATCAAAGTGGGGCTCCTTTTTATTTTACCAAAGAGAATGAGAACTGCTTCGGGAAAAGCTTTCTGGGTATGGTAAGTGGTGGAGGTCCCTCCGACGGTGGGATGCTGGGCGTTAAATTCGAGATTATACAGGAGCCTCATGCTAATATCCGACTCCGCCGGTTCGTTTATAATATGGAGCCGGGCGCGGTTAACTATGTCGCCGTTTCACCATTAGACAAATTGACCTTCGAGCCGGACCTTCTGATTATTACCGCCAGTCCCGGCCAGGCAGAAATCGTGCTGAGAGCGATGACCTATTCCACCGGCGAAATGTTCGAGAGTAAGGCGACACTGGTAGGGGGGTGTTCCTGGCTTTACGTTTATCCCCATATCAGCGGGAAGGTGAATTACACGGTTACCGGCCTGGCCTACGGCATGAAAGGACGGCAGGTATTTCCCGAGGGATTGATGCTGATATCTATCCCTTCTAGCTGGATACCGACTATAACCCGGAACCTGAACGAAATGAAATGGGATATACCGGCATATAGGCTGGGCCGGGAGAAATTCATAGAATATGAGCAGGGAGTACGGAAAGCACTGGCCGAGGAGTCTCAGAACCCCTGAGCCAGCCAGGCAGCGGAATTGCCTGGTATCATTCACCCCGGTATAACATCCGTTCGTAGCACAGACCGGAGGCCCGGTTATAGGGCTGGTTGAACGCCTCGGGGTATTTATCTCTCAATTCATCCACGTTGACCCGCTCGACCTCGACCAGAAATCCGCATACGGCCATTCCGGTGGCATTTTTGGAAATGGTCTTATAAGGGGTTATGGTATTGATGGCACCGCCTCTGTCGAGCTTTCCCGGGACAATCGGGTCATACCTGGCGCCGTGGTCAACGTAAACGGTGCCGGGCATCAATCTCTCCGTAACATAGGCAGCACATAGGACACCGCCCCTGTCGTTATAGACATTGACCACGTCTCCGTGTCTGATACCCCTCTTGGCGGCTTCAGATGGGTGAATCCACATCGTCTGGTAGGCATAGCCATCAGGGCCTACGATTTTGCATGTTTCCATTTCCCTCAGCCACTGCATGTCATCGTGCTGAGAATGCACTCTCCACCTGGGATGATTGGAAACGATGAGCAGAGGGTATTTTTTAGCCCGCTCGCTGGAAAGCCTTTCATCGTGGCTCTCTCCCTTTTCAATCCAGTGCGGGACGGGTGGCCTTTCCTTATCATCGGGGAAGTTCTCCGCCAGTCTCTGGGAATAGTATTCCAGCTTGCCGGATGGCGTCCTGAGGGGATTATTCTCGGGGTCTTCGTAGAATTTCCTCATGCCGACATCTTTTTTCTTCCAGTCGGGATTATTCGGGACGACGTAATACCCCTTTTCCTTGAATTCCTCCCACGTCACCATATCCTGTACGCCTGAAGTATCGAAACCCTTTCTAATCAGGCTCTCCTCGGTTTCACCCATGGTGTATTCCTCGAGCATACCCAGCTTCTCGGCTATAGCGCAGACGATTTCATAGTCGCTCTTCGATTCTCCCCGCGGCTCGACACATTTGGGGTCAAGGAAAATCGTCCTGAATTCTGCGGTAAACACATCCACTTCGATATCTTCTGTCTCGAACTTGGTGGTGGCGGGCAGGATGATATCGGCGAGTTCACAGTCGTTCTCTATCCAGGGGTGCTGCGCCAGGATAAACTCTATCTGCGGACTCCGATAGGCGTCCACCAGCCTGTTACCGCAGTTCCAGCACGACACCCACGAGGGCGTATCAGTCCATACCATGTGTATCTCCGAGCAGCCATCGGCGGGATATTTATACTGCACAAACTGGTCTTCGACTAGGTACCGGCACTGTGTGTTACCGTACCAGGTCAGGGGAGGATTGAGAATAGCCTCGTGAATCAGTGGCTTGGGAATTATCTGCGGTACGTCGTCTCCTTCGGTGAATCCCCGGTTCGCCGCTGCCACAGCCGGGTAGACCTTTGGCCCGGGCGCTGGATTCGTGTCGTCGCCGATCAGCCAGTTCGGCGGATTCCACCCCCCGAAGATTCCCCATTCAATCATGGTCATCTGATGAGCCCCCGGTTTACCCAAGCCCTGCATCCCGAGCAGGCAAACCTCTAGCCTGGCCGGTTCTGTCGAGTACGGACTCCTGATGCCGGGACCTCCGTTGCTGTGACATGTCGAAGTCCTCTTTGACGCCCATGCCCTCGCCACTGCCTTGATTATTCTTACCGGAACGCCGGTTATTTTCGAGGCCCATGTGGGCGTCTTGGGAATTCCGTCTTCTTTTCCGAGAACGTAATCCTTGAATTTATCGAATCCCACCGCATGCGTCCTGATGTACTCTTTATCATAGAGTCCTTGCGTAATCCAGAAGTATGCTATTGCCAGGTGCAGGGCGGCATCTGTATTAGGGAGGATGGGAATCCATTTATCGGCGTGGACAGCCGCTCCATAGTTCAGGTCGGGGCAAACATACACCTGTTTGATACCGAGTTCCGTAAACCAGTAGCAAAGCTGGCTGACCGTTTGTCCGCCCCACCCCCAGGTCGTCGTTTCAGGGTCGCAGCCCCAGAACAAAATCATCTCGGCATGTTCGGCAATATCGGGAAGGATATTGGTATTATTACGCTGCTTGCCCACCGGCTCGCAGCCCCAGACATGCTTGGCTCCCCAGTACCACCCCTCCCAACTATCCGGGTTTCTGGTTTGCCAGGTATAGCCGCCCATCAGCCTCAGCAGCCTCCGGCAGCAACCGTGGGCGGCATGTATGGTCTTCGTTTCTCCATGTCCGTCCGCCTGCGCCAGTATCGCCGTCGGCCCGTATTTCTTCTGTATCCTCTTTATCTCGCCGGCAATAATGTCGGTAGCTTCATCCCATGATATTCTGACGTAGAGGCTCTTGCCCCGGTTCTGCGTATTCCTTTCGCCGTCCGGGTCCCAGTCGGCCCTCTTAAGTGGATACATGGTCCTGTTCGGGGAGTAAACCCTGTTTTTATAGGCCAGAGAGAAGGGGGGCAGTAGCGACTTCATGCTGGCGTTAAAGACCTTACCCCGCGCCTCAATTTTCCAAGGATTGATATCTTCCGGTCGGTACTTCCAGTCGAAGTGTAATGGCCTGATTCTGACTATCTTTCCGTCTTTAACGTCAACCTGGGCGGCATTGGAGTCTTCGGTAACGCCGCCGAAGGAAAGACCTTTGACCATAGAGCGCTCTTGTCCTGGCATGTTTACCCCCAGTGAATTTTTAAACAGAGTGGCTCAGCTTATCCCTTTGATAAAGGTATATCTCCCACGTTCACGTCCTTAGTGGCGTCAATATTCTCTATCTTACGGGGGAGATATCCGGTCTGCTCAACCGTTACCGTATATACCCCGGGCTCCTGCCGTTCAAACCAGAAATCTCCGAAGTTGTCCGTCTTTAGCTCGGCTACCTTCTTGCCCTTGGCGTCACTCAGGGTAACCGTGGCGCCTTCCAGGCATTCGTCCTCCTCGGGGTCATATACTGCCCCGGCCACGAAGTACTTGTTGAGCAGGCCGATGTAATAAACACGGGGCTTGGCATTGAATTCCGGATGCAGTATCTCCGCCTGCTTGATATATTCCTTGAGGTCTTCTTCCTCACCGAACCTCAGGGCCTCGGTGGGGCAGGCATCAACACAGCGGGGCTCTTTCCAGCCGTCGTCCAGCAGATGAGCGCACATGGTACATTTCTGGGATATGTTGAGGTCGGAGTTGAAGTAGACGACACCATAGGGACAGGCGTCGATACAGTTCCTGGTGCCCGTACACTTCTCCGGGTCGATGATGACGATGCCGTCGTCTCTCTTGTAGATGGCTTCCGATTTGCAGGCGGGGATGCAGGGTGCCTCGTCGCAGTGCTGGCAGATATCATGCATGTATCTCACTCTGACCTTGGGCACGCTGCCCTGGACAACATCCGTCACTTTCATCCAGAACTGGCCGGTATCCGGCTGAGGTTTGGCGATGGGAGACCAGTCATTGCCGACATGCTCATCCTTGCAGGCAATCTGGCAGTTGTAGCAGCCGTTGCACTTATTGATATCGATTACCAATGCTTTCATAATTACTGTTCACCTCCAACTAATACTCTATTGAAATCCAGCCCTGAGGCTCGATGGTAGGGTCTCTTGAATGCTTCGGGGTATTTTTTACGCAGTTCGTCCAGGTCGGCTTTTTCCACCTCGACGAGGAAGCCGCTGACAACCATGCCGCCACGGCAGTTTCGAGAGGTGCCTCTATGTGGGGTGATGGTATTGATGGCACCGCCCCTATCAATCTCACCCGGGACAATGGGGTCGTACCTTGCGCCGTGGTCGATGTAGGCGACGCCGGGCATGATTCTCTCCGTCACGTAAGCCCCGCCCAGTACGGTACCCCTCTCGTTAAATATCTTGACTACATCACCGTTTTTGATGTCCCGTTTCTCGGCTTCCGATGGGTGAATCCAGAGTGGCTCGTAGAGGTAGCCGTCCGGTCCTCTGACCTTGCCGGTTACTATTTCGTGGAACCAGTTGATGTCATCGAGCTGGGCATGAACGCGCCACCTTGGGTGGTTGGAACAAACCAGCAAGGGGTATTTCTTCGCCCTCGGATGAAGCAGGCTTTCCTGATGGGATTCGCCGTAGGGTATCCAGTGGGGGACGGGGGGCCTTTCTTCATCGTCGGGGAAGTGCTCGGCTAAACCCTGCGAATAAAACTCGATCAAACCGGACGGCGTCGACATCGGGTGTTTCTTGGGGTCCTCGTAGAACTCTATCATTCCGGCCCGGTATTTCTTCCATTCCGGGTCAGTGGGAATGACGTAATAGTCCTTTTCACACAGCTCCTCCCAGGTTATCAGACCAGCTTCCGGCACACCTGATTCATCAAAACCGTGTTTTATCTCTTCCTCGATAGATTTACCACCGGTGTATTCTTTCTCCAGTCCCAGCTTTTTAGCTATCTCGATGACCACCTCATAGTCGCTCTTGGACTCGCCGATGGGCTCTATGCATTTTCTTTCAAGGTAAACAGTGGAAAAGTGAGCGCTTTCCATGTCGCTGCCGATATCATCCGTCTCGAATTTTGTGTTGGACGGCAGGATGATATCAGCGAAGAGGCAATCATTTTCAAGCCAGGGGTGCTGAGCTACCATGCATTCTATCGACGGGTGACGGTAGCCATCCACGTTCCGGTTGCTGTCATTCCAGCAGGTCATCAGGCAGGGTGTATCCGTCCATATCATGTGTACTGGCGAGCAGCCCGGGGCGGGATAAACGTATTTCTTGAACTGGTCTACCCGGTCCGACATCTGCTCCGAGCTGCCGTAAATCTCGAAGTGCCCGTCCAGGATAGCATCATGAATCATGGGCTTGGGGATAATTTGTTTCTGCATAGTCGGACCGGGATGATAGCCATGATACGCAGCGTTTACCGACGGTCTGACCAGGGCCTTGCCTGCCAGAGGTGGACACTCATGCCCCACGCCTCTGACGCCGAAGAACGAGCCTCCAACCCAGGTAAGCTGATGGGTGCCCGGTTTTCCCAGACCTTGCATCGCCAGCAGGAGTACCTCCAGCCGGGCTGGCTCGGTGGCGTACGAACCCCGGATGTAGGGCCCGCCGAAGCCATGCGCTACCGTGGTCGTCTTGGAAGCCCATTCACGGGCCAGGGCTTTAATGATGCGGGACGGCACACCGCATAGCTCCGATGCCCATTTAGGGGTCTTGGGGATTCCGTCTTCTTTTCCCAGAACATATTCCTCGAACTTGTCGAAGCCGTAAGCGTGTGTCTTAATGTACTCCTTATCGTAGGTGCCGTTGGTAATCCACTGGTAGGCGATGGCCAGCTGCAACGCGGCATCGGTATTCGGCAGTACCGGAATCCACTTATCGGCATGAACAGACGCCCCGTAGTTCAGGTCCGGGCAGATGTATATCTGTTTGATGCCGACCTCGGTGAAGTAGTATGAATAGAGACTGGGCATCTGTCCCGTCCAGAAACCCCATGGTGTGGTTTCCTGGTCACTTCCCTGATGGATAATCATCTGGGTATGTTCGGCCATATCCGGGAAAATATTGGTTAGATAAGATGTATACATACCGACAGGTTCACATCCCCAGGCATGCTTGGCTCCCCAGTACCACCCCTCCCAGCTATCCGGATTTCTTATCTGCTGCGTATAACCACCCAGAAGCTCAAGAAGCTTGGTATTACAGCCATGTGTAGAGTGTATCACCTTGGTCTCGCCGTGGCCATCAGCCTGCAGGAGTACCGTGTAAGGGCCGTACTTCTTGATTACCCTCTTGAGTTCGCTGGCGATAATGTCCGTGGCCTCGTCCCACGATATCCTGACGTACTTGCTGATACCCCGGTTCTGTGGGTTTCTCTCGCCGTTGGGGTCCCAGTCCACCCGTTTTAGAGGATAAAGAATCCTGTTGGGGGACTGGATGCGCTTTTTGTAGGCCATACCGTGGGGAGGTATCATGGACTTCAACGGCGGGTGAAAGGTCTTACCGTGGGCCTCAAAGTGCCATGGTTGCCATTCTTCGGGTTTGTATTTCCAATCATAGCGGAATGGCCTGATCCTGACGATTTTCCCGTCCTTCACATCGACGGCCGCCATATTTGAGTTATCGCCGAAGCTGCTCAAACCGGTACCCTTGATTAGTGTTTTTTCTCCGGTTCCGGGCTTCGCTTTTTGAGCCATATTACCTTCCTTTCTATCTGTTTAAGTGAATTTCAGATTAGACGAATCTGCAGAAATAATACACTCTGACATCGGTTCAGGTCAAATAAATCAGTTTACCCCCTTTTTCGAAATATAACGCCAGTTTTTATCGACCTTTTTGCCCACCTTATGAACGTTATCAATCAGGCTTTATACACCTTACATAGAAATGCCCTGATCGACTCGGAGCCGGTATGAGGGTCGCAGGGCATATCGGCTGCCAGAAGATTCACGTTTGATTCCGTGAAGCCGTATTCCGGCGGCTCTTTTTCCGGAAACCACCAGCCGTGCTGTGCGTGGACAACCCCGGGGTGAATCCCGTCCGTTAATTGCGCCCTTTGCCTTATTCTACCCCTGGGGCTCTCAATCCAGACCCAGTCTCCAGGCTCTATGCCCAGGCTGCTGGCCGTATCGGGGTGGATTTCCATTACGGGGTCGGGATTTATTTTACGCAGCGATGGTATCTGCCGGCCCTCGGAGCAGAAGTAGCCTTGGATTCTGCTACCGGTGGTGATAATCAGGGGGTATTCTTTAAACAAATCAGGCGTTGAATATGGACTCTCCGGCGGCTCAACATAGTAGGGCAGCGGGTCATAGCCCATCGATTCGAGAGTGGAGCACCGCAGCTCGACCTTGCCGGAAGGTGTATTGAATCCTCCCTGCTCATATTTTCTGTACCGCATCTTGCCGGTAAGTATTCCCAGCTCCTTGAATTCCTCGAAAGTCAGGCCGGCACCCTCCAGAGTCCAGTCGCAGTATTCCCTGACATCCTTCCAGGGGAAATCGTCACCCATACCCAGTCTGCGGGCTAGGTCAAAAAGGATATCCTTATCATCACGACACTCGCCTATCGTGGCGACCTTTTGCCTGATGAGGACACACCAGCCCATATGCACGTCAGCGACCTCGTCGTTTTCCAGCCAGCTCGATGCCGGAAGCAGGATATCCGCCAGCTGAGCGGTAGGTGTCATAAAGAGGTCGGTTACTACGGTGAAATCGACCTTTCTGAATGCTTGGGCTGTCCTGACGGGATCGGTCTGATTGAGCAGGGTGTTGCTGCCCATAACGAACAGGGCTTTGATAGGGTACGGCTGGCCGGACATGACAGCGTCAAGCAAATGGCGAGGGTGAATGACAGCGGTATCAAGGACTTTATATCTGCCACCGCCAATCATCCTGGCCTTGATTTCAGGCGTAAGTCTTTCGTGCATCGGGAGACTCTGATCACCGTGGACAGTATGCGTCCTAACACCGGCTGGCGTCACCAGCGAAATATCACCACCGGGGACATCCAGATTGCCCGTAATGGCTGACAGACAATGAACCGCACGGGCCGTCTGAAGGGTATTAATATTCTGGTCAATGGCGTTGCCCCATTGTATGCAGGCCGGTTTGGTGGTGGCATAGAGCCGAGCGGCCGCCCTGATAGTTTCCGCAGGAATCCAGGTAATCTCGGCAACCTTTTCCGGGGAATATTCCTCGACTCTTTCGGTAAATTCGTCGAAGCCGGTGGTCCACCTGGCTATGAAATCTTTGTCGTATAGCTGCTCTTTAATAATCACATGCAGCATACCCAGCGCCAGGGCATCGTCAGTACCCGGACGAATCTGCAGCCAGTGGTCGGCCTGAGCGGCCAGAGGGGTTTTACGCGGGTCAACTACTAAAAGTTTGGCGCCGTTTTTTACCGTTCGGGTGACCTGATAACCGCACATACCATCGGCGGCGCCCGACCCCGCAATGTTACAGCCCCAGTTCAATATGCATCTGGGAGTAACACCCCCGAACCCGTAGTAATCGCACACGTGGAACCGGCCACTGGTCATACGCGCAGCTACTATCCTCGGGAAATAACAATTGTTGATGATACTGAGGTGATTGGGGGTGCCGAAGCAATTGGAAAACCTCATATATAAGGGGAGTTGAGGCCGCCCCGTGCCGATAATTGTGGCTACCGATTCGGCACCAAATTCTTCTTTATAATTAAGAAGTCTCCCGGCAACCGTATCTAGTGCCTCATCCCAGCTGATTCTCTGCCATTTGTTCTCTCCCCGCGCCCCAGCCCTCTTGAGAGGGTATTTAAGGCGGTCGGGATGATATAAAAGCTCAACTGACGCCCTGCCTTTAGGACAGATATAACCGCAGTTGGTAGGACAATCCGGATCTCCGGTAATCTCAACTACTCTGCCATCACGAATATGTACCAGAACGCCGCATACCCCGTGACACATGCGGCATGTGGACTTGACAACCTTTTCGCTGTGTTTTTTCATTAGTTAGGTATCTACTAAGCCTCTCTTGGCCTGCTCGTTAGCTTCTTTATATATATATAAAATATATATGGTAATTTGCATCCAACCGCCGGCTTCAACCGAAGTTGTGCCGGCCGAGATACGGACACCATAAGCGTTTCAGGGCGTAATCCGGCATGACCATTTTAATCAGTTACATAACCCTTGTCAAAGTCAAGTAATTTTAACCAGCTTTCTTCTGGTTTATATAAGACACTGCTGTTTCCCGGGGACGGGTTTACTGACGGATTTTGTGAAATATAATATAATACCGTAATAGATAGATTCTATGTGCTAAGGAGATATTCGATGAGCAAGGTCTCTAACCATGAGCTTCAGTCAATGGCTGATGAGATAAGAGAGCAAGCAGCTCAATTGAGGGTTTTAACTTTCTTGTCTTTCATTTACACTGCCGACGTTGTAAACAGGTATCTGGATATCGAAATAGCCAGATATCCCGTTGGCCGAACCGGTTTCAGCGTTCTGCATAATCTGGTATTGCACGGTGGCACAATGACACCAACAAATTTAAGTGAGAGGATATTTCGCTCCAAGCATGCTGTGACCAGAGTGGTTGATAATCTTGAGAAACTGGGCTTCGTAAAAAGAGGTGCCATAGACAAAGACCGCAGGGTCAGAAAAGTTAGCATAACAAAAGAGGGGTTATCGTTTGTTAAAGAGTCGCAGGCTGCCGGGCAGCAACGCCTCGGTCATGTACTGTTACGCCCCCTGGATCAGAAACAGATAAAGGCGCTGGGCGTGATGATGAAACAAATCAGAGAACACACGCTTAAACTCATCACCAATTTGCAAACTGAGTGAGATAATGACGTGGTCAGAGGAATTAAGGCTTCAACGGAGCAAACATTTATCATAATATAAATATAGTTGCAATATGAATAATATACATTGAAAATTTAATAACTTTTTGATAGAATAAAACTCTAAATTTGTGGTAAACTTACTAGTTAAATCCATCACTACTTAAAGACTTAGCAGGAATTAGAAGGAGCTTTTTATATGGAAACTAAAAAGCAGATTCCTTGCCTTGAGGGGTGGTTTACCATGCCGCCGCAGGAGCCTCGAGTTATTGGAAACAGGTGTGGGTCTTGTGGTCATTACTTCTTCCCAAAAGTAACAAACTGCCGTAATCCCCTTTGTAAGAAAACGAAACCTCTGGAAAAAGTGCTGTTCAGCCGAAAGGGTAAGCTGGTTGCTTACACTGTCAATCATTACCCACCACCTCCTCCATATCACGCACCGGACCCGTTTGTACCTTTCGGTGTCGTCAGTGTCGAGATGCCGGAGGGTATAAGAATCGGGGGACAGGTTCCCAAGGGTGTCGACTTAAATACCCTGAAGGTAGGCATGGAGATGGAGACGGTGAGAGAGATACTCTATGAAGATGACCAGGGAAACGAGGTCTTGAGCTGGATGTTCCGACCGGTCACATCATAAAACAGCATTTCTCGTATAAATAATAGCAGAGGCTATGAATCCATAAAGGGAGAGAAAATATGAG
>SMTZ1_10009705_pt1 | contig 19707 bp, 16 predicted proteins | sample DeeMarSWOR136_30_FD_25667 | JGI IMG/M metagenome (IMG submission 25667)
AGCCAAATGCCTGATCTCTGTCTGCAAAGCAAAGAGAGGGCAATTAAGTACTGTCTACCGTGAGAAAGGTGAATACCTGGAGCAGGTCTTTGCTGACGGCGGCCAATTTGCGGGGGAATTCTATTGGCGTAATGGGGGGATATATATTACGCGATGTGATCTGCTTTTTGGAAAAAGAGTCTTTATCGATGAAAGCCCAATGTTTTATGAAATGCCAAAATCCCGATCGATTAATGTTGATACACACGAGGACCTGGAACTCGTGAGGAAGATGTTGTGCCCATAGGGATTCTTAGACCCTGTAATTTTAACGATAGCTAAAAGGCTTCCGTTTGGATGATGTCAAGGAGGTTTATTGTGAAAAATTCAACAGCTCCAGACTTAAACTATCTTATCGATTCTGTGACAACCATATCGTGTCCCATTTGTGGTTGTGAAGAACATCAAAAAGTATATCGAGGGCCTGCCTTTAGAGGAAATCTGGAATTAACCTGTGTTATTTGTACTTATTGTACACATTTATATCTAAATCCTCGCCCCTCGCTGGAGGCCTATTCAGAGTTTTACAGTAAGGATGATTATGGAAGGCTTGCAAGTGTCGGCAAGAAAAAATATTCAAGATCCAGCATGCATGAAGAGAACTACTTTCAAGAAAGGACTGGCCAAGGAACAAGGCTTTATAATGAGTACCTGAAAGACATTTTGACCGAAAATGATATTGTATTTGACTTTGGTGCAGGGGATGGTGCCTGGCTGTTCGGATTACGTGAGTCGAGCGGATGCGAAATAAACGGCAATGAACCAGGATTGTTGCATGTGGAATTTATCAAAAAGAGGATGGGGCTAGAAATTTTTTATGGGTCTACAGAAGATTTAGGGGATCAGATTGCCGATAAATACAAGGGAAAGGCTAAACTAGCGATTGTTTCGGGCTCACTGCAACACATGATTAATCCTATGAAATGTCTTTCTATTGCACGCTCGATCCTTACTGAAGATGGTTATTTATATATCTGCAACTGGAATCTTTTTGACAGGATGTCCCTTGAATCTGAAAATGCCATACTGCTCAGAGAGTGTATTTCGATAGATCACCCACATTATTTCCACAAGAATTCCTATATGTTCATGGTTAAGAAAGCTGGGTTCGAGGTTTTGAATTTCAAACCTGTTTCTACGATCAGAACAAAAGTAAGGCATATGGAAATCTTTGCTCGCAAAGTACCGCTGCCAGAAAAAGTGCTTCCGGAACTCAAAACCGATGAAATATTATCGAAAATAGATAAGATGGAGTCTGATGTTAGGCGATATCGCACCTTTTCTGTGGTTTATCATTTACGCTTCATCAAAAGGAAAATAGGTGAATTAGTAAGAATAATAAGCACAGTTATGATATAGAAAGAGGGAATTATGAAACACGAGAAAGATATGACAAATGAAGTTGGAGATGGTATAGTTGCAGAAAACGCCAATTGGTCATTCAAAGGGAAAGTAGTTGATACCTTTAGTGAGCATGTGAAACGTTCTGTGCCTCTATATGATGTTGGACATGACGTCGTATGCAAGTTAAGTGATTATTTCATCAATGACAATTCAATATGCTATGAAATCGGCACTTCGGTTGGCGACTTGCTAGGTAAGTTGGTGCAACATAATCAACACAAGAGGAACGTCAAATGGATTGGCATCGATATTGAAAAAGATATGATTAAGAAGGCACGGAAAAATTTATCCGGAACCAAAAACGTGTCTTTGGAAGTTGCCGATGTTGTTTTTTATGAATTCGAAAAATCTGACCTGATCGTTTCTTATTATACCATTCAGTTTGTTCCACCAAAATTTAGGCAAGAGGTCATAAACAAAATATACGAAGCTTTGAATTGGGGAGGCGCATTTCTTCTGTTTGAAAAGGTCAGAGGCCCAGATGCGAGATTTCAAGATATTGTGACAACTCTTTATAATGATTACAAACTTGAACAGCATTATACACCAGAAGAAATAGTAACTAAGGTAAGGAGTTTGAAAGGCATATTGGAACCATTTTCAACTGGAGGCAACATGGATTTACTGAAAAGGGCTGGTTTCGTGGACATAATGACAATTATGAAATATATATGTTTTGAAGGGTTTTTTGCAATAAAATAGTGATAAGAAATAAGCTGAAATGGTATAAGTGGCGGATTTACAAGTAAATCTAATGAATTCAGCAGAAAGAAGAGGAAAGAGTATGCTGCTATAGAATACTATCCTCAATTCCCAACTTCTTGGTTTTGACAAGTGTGAACACCTCAATTGCAGGCAGGATATGCATAGGGTATAGATATTCTAAGATATTCAGATTGGAACCGCAATACCGCACAAACACATTGAGCAGATACTGGAAGAGAACAAACGAAAAACCGGTCAAAATCCTTGGTTGTGTGATGAAGGATATGGACAGGCCTTTGTAATGTGGGGATATGAATAATGATGAAAATATTGGCAATTATTCCCGCCAGAGGTGGATCAAAGCATCTGCCAGGAAAAAATATTAAGCTATTGAATGGTAAACCATTAATATACTACCCGATAAAACTTGCGATTCAGGCAGAGCAGAAAGGTCTGATTATAGGCCATATTGTCATCAACGGATGATGAGAAAATAGCCTCTGTTGCAAAAGAAGCAGGAGGAATTGTCTCATTTTTAAGGCCAAATGAACTGTCTAGCGATGATTCTAATGTTGTTGACACAGCCATACATGCTGTAAACTGGTGGCAGGACAATCATGATGAGATGATCGATAGCGTATTGATTCTACAGCCTACAAGCCCTTTGACTACAATAGAGGATATTGAAAAGGCGTTAGCGCATTATATTCAGCAAGCAAGCCAAATGCCTGATCTCTGTCTGCAAAGCAAAGAGAGGGCAATTAAGTACTGTCTACCGTGAGAAAGGTGAATACCTGGAGCAGGTCTTTGCTATATTACGCGATGTGATCTGCTGTTTGGTAATAGAGTCTTTGTCGAAGAAAGTCCAATGTTTTATGAGATACCGAGATTACGTTCGGTTGCCATTGACAATATTTTTGATTGGATCATTGCGGAGTGTTTCATGAAAAACAGTGAAAGTAGTCAATTTTTGTTATATCAAAAGGCGAGAATAATAAAGTAAATTCACTCACCATTATTTTTGTTATGGCGGAAAAAATGTTTGTAAAAGAAGAAATTGAAAAAAGGATTGAAGAGTTAGGCGCGATTCAGCCATGGAACCATAGCATAGAGCTGCCTTACGGCATAAATACCACTGCCCAAAACCAGGTTTCTCATGGCAAGAATCTGATTAAATGGTCCCGCATAGAGAAACATATTGATCAATTCAATATAAAGGATAAGCGAATCCTCGACATTGGGTGCAACGAAGGGTTTTTTAGCTTAAAAATGGCAGAGCATGGCGCGCAAGAAGTGGTAGGTATCGATGCTGATCGCTTTAGGATAGAGAAGGCTCAATTTATATCTAATGTCTTGCAAATTTCCAACATCCACTATGAAGTTGTAGATATATTCGATAAAAACATAGAAAAGTTCGGGCATTTTGATTTTGCTCTTTGCATGGGTTTTTTACATCGAGTTCCTTATCCATATCAGGCGATGCAGCAATTAGCTAAGGTGTGCGATACGATTCTGTTTGAATGGAAATGTCTCAAAGAAGGTAGTTTCGATTTGCCTATAGCAAAGTTTTGCGGAGGTAAGAGTAAAGATTCAAACAAATATAGCGGCTTGTACTGGCTTCCGTCTATTCAATGCGTGGTAGACATTCTGGAAACTTTAGGTTTTACACACAATCTTATAATTGATGACTCGGCATGGCGTAGGGCAATAATCTTGTCTTCACGTGTTGACAATCCCTTATTTTGCAATAAAAATATAATCAAGACTAGCAAACCTGTGATATTAAAAAGAATAACAAAAAGTTATTTAGCAGGCATCCGCAGGATATTAAAAGATAAAAGTATAAAATGGATGTAGAAATCAAAACATGTTAAAAAAGTATTTTCCAGCCTATCATGCAATCAGTAAATTGTATCTTTATCTGAATAAGCACAATCAAATATATGAAGTTCCAGTAGAAATATGTACCAATATGCTTGCATTTTCTTTTGGGCCTAAAGGTTGGCATTATTTTGTAGAAGTTTTAAAAGAATATGACAAGAATCCGGCGATTAATTACAGAGATACCACACTCTACAGGTTTTATAAAGCATACCAGCATGAGGACCTCTTTAGCCTGATGTGCGGGCCGGACGAGACGGGCAAGAATGTAAAGTTCAGACCTCCCTTAGGAATATATCCATGGGGAAGTTTTAAGGCAAAATCGCAATATAATGGTGGTATAGTAAAAAATTACTTTACCAGCCATTTATGCGGTCCTTCAGAAAACTTTATTATAGAACAAAACTTCAATAATTTGTTGGAGTTGTATAATATACTCAAAACAGAAGGTTATCAGCCATGGGGGCATCATAACAGTTTTATTGGAGGGACATTCTTAATTAAAAAAAATGGTGAAAAAAGATTTGTCGTCGTGGATGGCAGCCACAGATTGGCAGTTTTAAATCATCTTGGAGTCAAGAAAGTCCTTGTGAGGTTACTGCCGCAAGCGTTTAAGGTTATTAGAGAAAGTGAAGTTTCAGATTGGTATTATGTCAAAAATGGAAAATGCAGCGAGCAAGACGCCTTATATTATTTTGATCTGTTTTTCAAATCGGATGGCAACGAAAGAGTATCTGCTTTGGGATTATGAAATAAAATGAAAGGCATAGGCCTCTTCCATAAGAATCACTATTGGCTTTGTTGCAATGTAGCGAATAATAAATATTTTATATAACCACAAGATTAAAAGAGCGCATTTATCAATACCTGAAGAGTAAGTAGAACTTGAATATCTCCAAACAGCTATTTCATAACACTATTGCAGGGTGGTTAGAGATGGCCGTCCTTATTATTTCAGCGTTGGTCATCACTCCGCTTCTCATTACCCAACTGGGCAAGGAGGGATATGGTGTGTGGATGCTGGTTGGTCAGGTAATAGCTTATCTGGCTATATTGGACCTGGGCGTGGGCAGCAGTGTTGGGAGGTTTGTGGCTAAGTACAACGCCGGAAAAGACTACACAAGTCTTTCCCGTATTGTTAGTTCTGCAATATTTCTGTTTCTTGTTTCGTCAATCTTAATAATGTTTGCAACCTTGATTCTCTGGCCCAATTTTTCAAAGCTTTTCAATTTAAGTACGGAGTATTTTAACACGGGCAGATGGCTTGTTTTAATAACAGGACTTGGTGTAGCTTCGGCTTTTCCCTTGAAGATCGGCCAGGGGATACTGGAAGGCATCCATTGTTTCCACCTGATATATCTATTCAGGGCCTCGGGGGCGTTTTTCAAGTTACTGTTGATCGGCTTTCTCTTTGGGCTCTTGAGGCATAACAGCTTGCTTTTGCTCGCCGCGATTACTGTCGTAGTAACCGTATTGCCCAATTTGCTTATGTGCGGAACGGCGTATCGTAAGTTCTCGAATGTATCGTTGGGATTAACCCACGTGAAACTTTCGAGCCTTAAAGAAATATGGTCATTAAGCTTAACTGCACTACTGGGAACGCTTGCTACCTTGTTGTTCAACCAGGGACAAGTCCTTAGTGTTGGAAGAATAATAGGCCCTGAGACAGTTACATTGTATGCCATACCCATAATGCTGCTCACCTATGGCAGCATGATCACATCTTATATTGTGGCGGCTTTCAAGCCTATGGCCAGTCACATGCAGGCTTTGAACAAAAAGCAAAGCTTACGAGAATTAGGCATCGGGGGCGTTAAGGTTTCTCTGACGATCTGTCTGTTCATTGCTGTCGCTGCGATAGCGTTTGGCCATCCTTTTTTTCGGATATGGTTATCTTCAAAGGCCTTGTCCGTCCAAGATCTCACTGTGTTGTCCAACGTTCTGACTATAATGGTGATTGGTTTCGCCATTGGGGTGCCTCAAAGTGTTACTGCCAAAATACTCTCAGGGACGGACAGACAGTGGTTCGTTGCACTCACATCTTTAGTGGCAAGTTTGATCGGTTTGTGCGTCGGGTTTGTGCTCATGTTGAAAACATCTTTGGGGCTTTACGGTATGGCCACTGGATGGGCGACCGTTTTTTTTGTCAAAGGAGTTTTAGTTCTTCCGGTGACTGCCTGCCGGCATTTGGGAATAGAACCTTACTCTTATATTCGGAAAGCATATCTGCCGCCGTTAGTGGTCGCGGCCATATTAGCAGTAGCGGCATATTCTATCAGACATGTTTTTGACGCGATATCAATTGTGTCATTAACATTATCCATTATTTCCTGCCTTGTTGTTTACGCAATTGCGGTTTACTTCATTTGTCTGGACGACAACCAAAAGAAAATTGTCCACAACACAGTTGCGAAAATTAGAACATCACTGCTTAGAAATTAAAACATGAGTGATTGTCGTAACTAACCAGGAGATGATGAGTTGAATTGCCAGGGAGACAGAGCGTTGTAATCAGGGCTACAGAAGGATTAACAATGGATGACTCAAAAAAAACTATTGTTCTTGTAAATGTAATTAACACAGATGATGAAGGAAAGCTAAGAATACCGGTAGGCTTAATATATCTTGGAAGTGCATTACAAAAACATGGTTACAGGGTGAAATTACTTCAGCCCTTACAAAAAGAAGAAGAAATTCGGCAGGCCGAACAAAGAATCTTAGAGGAAAACCCGCTGTTTGTGGGCTTCTCTGTTTTCATGGGGCCCGGCAGTGTAGCAAGCCTGGACATGTCGGAAAGAATAAAAGATGCCCTCGATACCAAGATAGTGTGGGGCGGTAAATTTGCTACCTCTATTTATGATCAGGTGATTCAAGAGGATAGTATTGATGTTGTCTGTCTGGGCGAAGGCGAAGAGACTATTGTTGAACTTGCGAAAGCTTTTGAAAGCAGCCAGGATCTAAGCCGGGTAAAAGGAATAAGCTACAAAAATAATGGTCAAGTGGTTAATACCAGCCGCAGGGAGATGATCGAGGACCTGGACAGCCTATGTTATGATTTTACGCTCATAGAGGATTGGGACAGGTATATTACAGAATTGGACGGCAGGACCGTGTTGCTTGATGTGATCGAGTCTCAGCGAGGATGTCCGTTCCGTTGTAGGTTTTGTTATCAGAGCAGGAAAGAATATCAAAAGAACGGCAAAAAAATAGTAAGGTCCCATTCAGTCGATTGGGTAATTGAAAAGGCAAAACAACTAAAGGAAATGACCGATGCCGAATACATATCATTTTGTGATGATGAGTTCTGGATCAAACGAGAAAGATCATTTGAGATAATAGAAAAGCTATACGCCATTGGTATCAAGTTTTACAAATTGCGGATGCGCTTCAGCAGCTTGAAAAATGAAGAAATGATCAAACGGTTGATTAAAAATGAGATATATACCGTGAATTTCGGGCTGGAATCCGGCGTAAGCAGGATCCTGCAACTGATGGACAAACGGCAGACAAAAGAGCTGATAATCGATAAGATACGACTTTTGGCAAAATATCCGCAGATAAATTGTGGCGCGCCTGTTATCATCGGTAGTCCGACTGAAACAAAACAGGAAGCCCTTGAAAGTGTAAAGTTCGCACTAAGGCTGTGCAGAGAGAATCCGAATTTTACTTTTGGTATTAACCTTTATAAGCCGCTGCCCGGCACAGATTTCTTTAAAATGACTGTTGATCTTGGCTTTGATCCTCCAAAGGACGTTAGAGGGTGGGTGAATGTAGAGCACAAACTCGCGTACAAGCTTGCCAATAATTGGCTTTCATGGTTTAACAAACGCGAAGAGCAAAACTATGTAAGAGTCTTTGACTATCTACGGTTTTTCTATTATGCAAGGAAAAGCAGCAATGGAAATGTACAAAAACGAGGATTTGGTCTAAAACGTCTTGTAAAAAAGTTTATCGGTTTTGTGGCTTACAAAAGAATTTATTATTGGTTCTTCCTGTTCCCTGTTGATGCGTATCTTTCGAACGTTTATCGACGATCAAAGTATTTTCACAATAAGTTGAAAAGACGACAAGTTTATGATCCTTGATCCTAAAACTGAAGTAGCAAACATCTTGACCTGGCTTGAAAGTCTACGTGTGCCGGGCAAGAATCACTGCTACAGGTTCACAGGGAATTCGGAGGACGTAATTTTTTGTAGTTGCTTTGCTTTGTTTATTCTGGATCTCTTCAAGGAAACGGATAAATTCACCGCCCAGCAGAAACAGAGTTGGATCGACTATATTCAGAGCTTTCAAAATCGGCAGACAGGTTATTTTGAGCCTGCCAATTACTACCTCAAAGACAAAGAACGCAACAGCTATCAACTGACATGCTTTTGTTTGAGTGCTTTGGGAATACTCAATGCGGCACCGCTGTATCCGCTGTTGTTTATCGAACAGTGGAAGACACCAGAGCACATAAAAAAATTTCTGATTGAAAGAGGCTGTGACAAAGGTCTGCCAGGCTCGGGCAATAAGGCTATGTTTCAGGCTGTCTTCCTGACATATGAGTATGAAAGAACCGGGGACACGCAACTGTTGAAAAAGATCGACGCATGGTTTGAGTTCCACGATCAGCATCAAAACCGCAACGGCTTTTGGGGTAAAGATCTGCGGTCGCATTATCTTTACGGCATGCAAAATGCCTTTCACCAGCTGGAGATATATTTCTACTGGAAACGAAAAGTACCGAATCTCAAAAAAATAATAGATATCACCCTGAACTGTCAGGATGTTGCCGGCTTTTTTGCTCCTACTCCCGGCGGCGAGGCCTGCTACGATTACGACGCGATACATATCCTTACTACAGCTTACAATATGATCGATTATAACAGATCCCGGATAAAAGTCTCCCTGGCCAAAGCGGCAAAAGCGATTGCCGGCAACCAGAACCCGGACGGCGGCTTCTGTCAATCAAAGGCCAAAATGGAAAATACCTTGGACTTTATGAAGCAAATCCCCTTCTGTTTGTATAGTCGCCTCCCTTATCTCTGGTACTTCAGGAGCAAGACCAATATAGGCGTTTTACTGAAAAAGAGGTATCGGATTCATACCGGTTGGACAAAGGACTCCAGAACCTGGCATGAAAGTAATCTTTGGGATACATGGTTCAGAAGCCTGGCTTTAGCTCAGATAAGCTGTATTCTAAATGACAAAGTTTCCACAGATTTCAACTTCCACAAAACGATCGGACTCGGACATTTCATTGGCCAAAAAACTCATATATCTTTCTACGTCAATAATACCTTCGACACAGGCAAATAGTATCCACGTAATGAAGATGTGTGACGCCCTTAGTTGCAATGGGTATGATGTTACACTTTTAGCTGGTAGTCTTGACAGTGATCGTGATTTAGACATTTTCTCACACTATGGTGTTAAGAATAATTTTGAGGTTATCAGAAAAAGAACCGCTCATTTCAAGGGCTCGACGCTTTGGCTTTCACTGCGGCATCTTCCATCGCTGAGAAAAAAGGCAACTAACTGCCCGAACGCGACCTTTTACGGTAGGGATGTTATAGGGCTTTCTTTTCTGGCAAAACAAAACATACCGGTTATTTATGAAACACACGAGCTGCCTATGAAATTCGTGCGAAAAAAGGCAGAGAAGATCCTTGTCGAAAGCGGAAATCTTGAAAAGATAGTTTTCATTTCTAATGAGCTTAAACAAGCATACGTCGCAAGGTATGGCGGTGTGCTTCTGGGTAGCAAAATGATTATCGCACCAGATGCAGCAGATGAACATCCTGATTTTACTGAAAGCTTTGCTCTAAATGGCCAAGCTGATTTCAATTGCTGTTATGTCGGAGGACTTTACCAGGGAAGAGGTGTTTCACTTATACTTGCCGTGGCTAAAAAACTGCCCGATGTTGGTTTTCATCTCTTTGGCGGCAAGGCTTTTGATGTAAATAATTTCAATGAACAGAGCCCAGCCAATGTTCATTTTTATGAATATGTAGCTCCAAGCCAGATATATAAGGTCAGAAACGCAGCTGATGTGCTTTTGATGCCATATCAGAAAAAAGTATCTGTTGCCTGTAGCACATCAGACACATCCAGATGGATGTCTCCAATGAAACTTTTCGAATATATGGCCGCTAAAAAGCCTATAGTCAGCTCCAACCACAAGGTCTTGCGGGAAGTACTTAAGCATTGCCACAATGCTCTACTATGTGAGCCTGACAATGTGTCCCAGTGGGCCGATGCGATTACGCTGTTAAGAAATGATAATGTTCTTTATGAAAATATCGGTACTAACGCGTATAACGACTTTATCAATAAATACACCTGGGACAAAAGAGTGAAATGTATCTTATGTGATCAGCTGAGTTAACAAGTATATGCTTTCGAGGAATTCTTCGTTGTGGAAAATATTTTTATCGACATTAACTGCCCTGTGTGTGGCGGGACGAGATTTAAAACGGTCTGGAGAGCAACGCCACGGCAGTTTCTGAATGACTTTCGAAAAAGCTATTACAATATCGATGCTCTTGGTATAGACTATGATACCAAGTTCTATCTAAAAAAATGCAAAAGTTGTTCACTCGTTTTTGTGAATCCCCAATTTCGAAGCGATATCTACGATGTCGTGTATAATGAGGCAAAGGCTGAACAACACGATAAGAAACAATGGCAACATCAGGAGGATGACCTCAAGCATCTATATAACACCCATCATAAGTGGCATGCGGCAAAATCGCTCATGAAATGTATTTCATATTTTCACAAAAGATTTGAGAAAGCAAAGAATTATGGCCAAAAACGGATAAGCCTTCTTGACTATGGCTGTGGAAATGGTCATATACTTGATCTATGTGGAATTTTTGAGATCGAAGCTGTCGGTGTTGATATAGACCGACTCAGAATCCAGTTTTGTAAGAGTAAAGGTCTAAATGTCTGCCATCCTGACCAGCTCGGCAAAGAAAAAAAATTTGACATTGTTATTTCAACATCAGTTGTAGAGCATGTCCATGATCTTAATCACTATTTTGCAGATATAAGCAGCAGGCTCAAAAACGGGGGGCTACTTCACATTACCGGCCTTAGCCCGACCGTCATAAAAAGAGAAAGCAAGAAAGAACAGTATCGTTTGGTGATGCCATTTGAGCACATAAATTACTTTACCCCAAGGTCACTTGATATCCTTGCAAAAAAATACAGTTTGAAAAGGATTAAGATTACCAAGCTATTCCAGCCGATAAGTTCACCCTGTGATTATGTTAAACCTTTCCTGAAACACTTTGTCTTTGCTGGTTTCAATCCCGCCGGAACATTTCAGGCAGATTTGGTAAAGGAATAATGCACAGTATTACGAATATAAAAAGGAATTTGATCATATATGCAGGCAAATGAATTAACGAAACACGATGTTCTTACAGAACAGGAGATGGCCAATTTTGCCTTTAATCCGAGGATATTAAAGCAGCTTGAACGTTGCCGCAAAAAGTTGAATTTGGAAAAAGACCGGATGAACATTCTCGACTGGGGCTGCGGCAGGGGTAGGGCTGTTGTCTGGCTGAGAGAACAGGGCTATAAGGCCTTTGGAGTTGACATTGACCCTGAGCCTGTCGAGAATTGTCGAAATCTATTGTCTTCACGAGGCGTTAATCCTGACTGTCTGATTTATTTGATTCAGAATAATACAGCCAAAGAGTTTTCAGACGAACACTTTCATTTTATTTTTTCGTATGGCGTTTTTGAACACATTAAGGACCTGGATCAGGTTGCCGCTGAATTCAAAAGGATAATGGCTCCCGAAGCGATTGGTGCCCATTTCTTTCCTGCACACAAACATCTCGTCGAAACCCATCTTCGTATGCCCTTCCTGCACTGGCTGCCGAAAAACGGTCTTCGAATGATCTGTATCAAAAGTACATTAATGCTTGGCAAAGGCCCAAAGTGGAAAGAACTTGAAGGCTTGAGCATAGAAGACCAAGCCAAGACCTATTACAACTATAGCGTAAATAAAACCTTTTACAGAAGCCCTGCTCTTTTGCGGGAAGTGTTCAGCAAAGTCGGCCTGAATATCGAATTCATACATCTTGATGACTATGGCGTGAACGATTACCCGGTTTTGAAAGCATTAGTAAAGATTAAACCATTGCGTCCAATTCTAAATTGGGCCATGAGGAACTTCGGACGAGTAGGATTGCTGATAACTAATGGTTAGGTTTCTGACTAAAAAAACACCGTCGATTAATACCATAGTTGTACTGCATGTAGTTTTCTCGATTGGATTCATGCTGATGTGGACTTTCTTGAAAAGAGGAGGGGATTTCAGTGTAATGTTCTGCCCGAACGAAAAGGGGTTTGTTGCCGGAAACGTGTCTCGATTAGGCTGGACAGCAAATCATTTGGCATTCTATCTTTTCAATACATTCTTAAGCACGATAAGCGTTGTTATTTTCCATAGCCTTGCGCGTACCTGCTTAGACAAGAAATTATCTCTTTACGCTACTGCAATTTTTGCTTTTAATCCTGCGGTGTTTTACTACAACAATTTTGTCCTTAAAGAAACCATTTTGATGCTGATAATTGTTTCTGTAATGTACTTATTTCTTAAGGCACTGAAAACAAATTTGCTGCGGTACAAGATAATGCTATTACTTCTTTTGCCTTTGCTTCTTACAAGAGAGCCGTTCTGTTTCATGTTTCTTTTGCTATTCGCTTTTCTGCCGAAACAGAAGATGAAAATAATGATATTGCTGCCGGCTGTCGTATTACTCTTTAGCGTAATATGCTATGCTAATTGCCAGGATTGGAATTTCATTAGTATATCATATATGGCAAACCAACTGTTATTACATATGCCGAGCTTCTGACAACACCGGTTTTGTTCGCAAAATATATTCTGTTAAGTGTTTATTACTTTTTCAAGCCTGGCTTAAACGACGGCATAAAACTTAACTGTGTTCTGATTCCTTATGATTTATTCTTCTATTTCATACTCATAGCCAGCTTCAAGTTCAGAAAGCTTCTATGCCAGCGCGACAAGATTGCATATTCATATATTGGCATCATCTTCCTGCTTGTTAGCCTCGTATTTCTCATCTATGATCCGCTTGAAAGATACCGTGATAGCATCACTCCTCTTTTAACAATGCTTCTGGTGTTAAACTTCAAAGGCTGGCAGAATATGAATTGTTTACAAAACGCTTCAGGTTTTATCGAGATTACAGCGAATTTAATTGCTCCAACTGATCAGAAAAATCGAATTACTTCACAGAGTAGCTGAAATGTCAACCAATAATAAGATCAACATTACCTATCTTGTAAGCAGACTTCGCAGACAGGGCCCGATTTTTCAGCTTTACAACATCATCAAGCATCTTGATACAAGCCGATTCCATCCCCGGATCATCACCCTTTCCCCTGAAACCGAAGATTCACTAATGGATGACTTCAAAAACTTGGGGCTCGATTGTACGAGCCTTTCTCTGTCTCGAAAAACAGATATGATCTTGGGGCCCGGAAAATTAAAGAGCATCTTTGAAAAATCACTCCCAGATCTGATTCATGTTTCGGGCCTGAGATCAACCATAATTTGTGCATACCATCTCAGGTCTATTCCTGCTGTTGTCACTTGCCGCCAGACATTTGACTCGATGCATTACAAACTGAATGGCGATCCATGGTTGATGAGCAGGATAAAAACAAGTTTTTTTTCTTCAGCATGCAAAAAAGTTGATTGCATCGTTGCCGTTTCATGGGCGGTCAAGGATTCAGCGAAGCCTGAATTAGCCAGCCGAATTCGAGTTATCCATAATGGTGTGAATCAGGATGTCTATAAGCCATCTGATCCTAAAACCAAAGCCCATATGCGAGAAAAGCTTGGCCTGCCACAAAACAAATTGATTTTCCTAAGCACAGGGTTTCTTTCCGAAAGAAAGGACCCAATAACTGTTATAAAAGGCTTCCTGAAAAACCAAAAAAGCCACTCATCAGAGTTGATCCTGCTTGGAGACGGCTCTTTAAGCCAAAAGTGTTCTGCGATGGCTCATCGGGCAAACAATATTAGAGTTGTCGGCTTTGTCAATAATGTCAGTAACTATCTGGCTTCCAGTGACGTGTTTGTCTCTGGTTCACTGTTTGAAGGATGCCCTAATTCAGTGATTGAAGCCTTGGCTTGCGGGCTTGGGGTAATACTTTCAGACATTGAGCCGCACAGAGAGATTCTTGCTTTTGATGATAAGGCAGGCGTTACATTTAAGGTCGGAGACGCTGATTCACTGGCAGAGGCAATCTCGCAAATAGATCAGCACAAGTGTTCCGTTCAGTCTCAAGCCGCTTTGAGGATCGTGAACGATCATTTGAACGCCAGGCGTATGTCTCTAAAATATCAACAGATATATATAGAACTTTTCAATAAGCATTTCGGGGAGCGTAATTCTTAGCCGATGATCAGTATAATCATACCTACATACGAAGCGTCGAAGCATCTTGGATTGCTTCTGGAGTCAATTTCATCTCAGACGGTCAAAGATTTTGAGTTGATTGTCATAGATTCTTCCTCAAGCGACAGCACCCTGGATATCGCCAAATCTTATAATGCTAAGATTACGGTTATTGATCAATCGGAATTTGATCATGGCCGAACCAGAACTCTTGCTGCGGAACAAGCTAAAGGCGAAATCCTGGTTTATTTTACGCAGGATGCGAAGCCCCGTGATCGGATTGCTATTGAGAAACTTATCAAGCCTATCGAAGAAGATGATCAGGTTGCCGCAGCTTACGGCAGACAGCTACCAGTCCCTGATTCTTCTGTTTTTGCTCAACACTTGCGGCTGTTTAATTATCCGGACAAATCCCAGATGCGGCAGTTGTCCGATTGTGATAAATTAGGCATCAAGACTGCGTTTCTATCCAATTCCTTTGCCGCTTACCGAAGATCTGATTTGGCTGCAATCGGGTATTTTAAGGACGGATTAATCTTTGGCGAGGACACCTACGCTACGGCGAAGATGCTCTTAAAAGGCAAAAAGATAGCCTATGCTGCTGACGCCAAAGTATTTCATTCACACAATTATACTATTTGTCAAGATTTCAGACGATATTTTGATATGGGTGTATTTCATAGAAGCGAAGACTGGCTTTTAAAGGAATTTGGTAAAGCCGAAGGGCAGGGCATTAAATACATCAAATCAGAGATTACTTTCCTGGTGAAGCGAAAGAGGTTTGATTTGTTTCCGGAATTCGTACTGAGGATTCTTGCAAAGTATCTGGGCTACAAGTTGGGCGGTCAATATATTTATTTTCCCAGATGTATTAACAAAAAATTCAGCATAAATCAGCAATGGTGGAATAAGGTAACGGTCCTCAGTCAACATCTTGTGTCGGATCATTAGATAGTGAGGTGTATAATACTCCCCAAAAACTGGTCGCATGATTAAGGTGGATTTGTCGTCTGAGACGATAAGGTATTCAGGAGACAGATTTATGAAGAACAAAAGGCGTAATCACAGTGCTCATTTTTTATCCAACAACTATAGGACATAAGTTGGTATTTATACCAATTGTAATTAAAAGTTGCGCTTTACATAAAGAGCAGCGAGCCATCCCCAAGCCTTCGACGAGCTCAAGCGGGGCGCCGTGCTCAAGTATCGGCTTTGTTCTTAAGTACTTTTACTGTGTAGCTAGCTTCTTTTGGAATTGATTGATCATTATATGTAACACCCTTTCGGTCAGCGTAAAAGCTGATACGGAGTTCGGGAACAGCGATAATGTCTTTCTGGTCTGTATTTTCAGCGATCCACAGGGCCAGCTCGCGGAAAATCCGTTTGTCGTGATGTAAAGGCCTAAATAATTTAGGGCTGCATATCACAATTCCAATCACCATCAGAATAACAAATACCAAATTGGCATTTTCTTTTTTAAGAAACTTTTTATTGAGCAAATCGGCTAATACTTGCAGGCCTGCGGGAATGTAAAAAATTGTAAACACCACCAACGGCAATGTATGTCTGACACTCATATACCTATATTTACAATACAACAATGTCATCAAAATAATATTCAAGCCGACAAGAACGATTATGAAAAATCTTTCCGGCTCATACCAGTTTGGCTTTCTAAAGGCTTTATACAGACCGATAAACAACGCAGGCACAAAAAACCACATTAACGTCTCGCCGATATTTTTAAACAACTTCCCAAATGTTCCCGCGATATCAGACGGAACGATATCCGCGATATAGGTTGTTTCTGAAACAACTTGAGGCTGGAGTTGGACCAGGTTTTTTTTGGGAAATACCCCACCTTTCAACTTCATATATGGGGTGGTTAAAACACAAAAACCAATAACTAATAAAACTAACGCAAGAGCGGTTTTACTTTTGCTCATGACACGTTTCGACCAGAAAAATTGTAAAGTTAGCCACAGCAAGCCGTAAACAATTACCTGAACGCATTCTGGGCGTATGAGATATCCGGCGCCTCCGGCAAGACCGGCAGGGCCGAAAAGCCACCATTTTTTGCTTATTGCTGCGTGTATTAACAATAGCATTCCTGAAGCTAAAAAGAACATGTGAGGCCAGTCGCTAAGAGCATCGCTTCCGTAATGGGTGGGTTTAGGCAACAATACAAGAATCAACAATGCCAAGAAGCCGGATCGAGCTCCCACCAACTCTTTGCCTAAAAAATACAACACAATTATGGCCAAAATCCTAAAGACCAATGCTATCCCCTGTGCGCAATAAATCCAACTAAATACAGATTGGCTCTCGCTTAAGAATCTTGCTATTTTATGTACACACAAGATCATCACAGGATAACCCGGATGCTGGTATTGCTGAATCATCGTCTTGGTGGGGCTAATTTCGAAATTCTTGGCATACTCTATGAAAGCTATGCCATCTTTTGAGATAACAGCTGTTGTGCCAATCAGATTTATGCCTATACACAGTGCAACTATTAGCAAGATTGAGATGTGGATGATGTCACGTTTTACCAAGTATCGTTCAGAAGTAGTTTTAATGTGCGTTTTCTCCCTTAATAACGTGCCAAGGAGTACGTAAAAGGATCCAGAGGTCAAATCCGAATGACCAATTTCTAACATAATACAGGTCATACAATAATCTTTTTCTGAGCGAAGTGTTGCCACGTAAGCCGTTTATTTGTGCCCATCCTGTTATCCCCGTTTTAACCTTGTGCCTAAGCATGTACCTTCTGTACTCCTCTGAAAACTGTTTCGCAAAGTATGGTCGCTCTGGTCTAGGCCCAACTAAGCTCATTTGGCCCTTAACAACATTTATAAGTTGGGGAAGTTCGTCTAAGCTTGTCCTGCGAAGCCATTTACCGATTGGTGTGCATCTGACGTCATTCGGTTTGGACCATTGCGGCCCATTTTCTTTTTCGGCATTACTTTTCATAGTCCGGAATTTCAAGATTTCGAATTCCCTCTGGTCTATCCCTACTCTGAGTTGCCTATAGAAGATCGGCCCCTTGCTGCTGAGCTTGATGAGTAAAGCAATTATCAACATTGGAACTAAAAGGACAATAAGCATCGAAACTGCCACTACGAAATCAAAAATTTGTTTAAGAAACACCTTATGGCCACTTAGGGGCGAATCCGCAGCGGAAAACAGGACTTGCGAACCGATGGGTATCATGATGGGCCTGCTTATCGATATAAGATTACCCCAATCGGGAATAACCCGTATAGTTATACCGGAACATTGAAGAGATTGGAGAATTGGGTAAGTCTGTTGCGCTTCGCGGCCACTTAGAGCAAGATAAACCTCATCTATCTTGCGCTGCTTTACGAATTCAGATATTCTCTCAATCGGGCCATATATGGGGCTGCCAAGCAATTTTGTTCCAATAAGAGACGGGGCATTATCTGCAAAGAAAGCGCACCTTAAACCCATCCATCTCATCTGCTTAATATCTTGGACCAGTTGTTGACCTTTCTTGCTCGCACCTATAACGGCATAATATCGCAGATTATATCCTTTCTTACGCAAGGTTCTGAGAATAACCATTACTAATACGTGTGAAAAAGACAGTCCCACAAGCAGCATTACTACGAAGAGGATCAAAAGTTTTCTCGAATAAGGCGCATCTTTCACATAATAAAAAAATGCTATAATAAGCAATCCGCTTAACAAACATGCCTTCAATAAATCATAAAATTGCTCAAACATACTTTGAATACGATTGGATTTGTAAAGTCCCGACCACAAGCACGCAAGGTAACAAATACATAAAACTGGTGCCATCAGCATTAAATGATTCTTAATATTTGGTATGCCTTTTGTCGTTCGGAACAGATGAGAATAAAAACGAAGGTAATAAACAGCAATCCAAATGGAGCCGATGATTGCAGTATCAACGACAGACCGCAACAGAGAAAAAAATGCTGCATACGTTCTTAACATATGACTTGCCTAATTTTTACCAAAAAACGGCTTAAAAAATCAAATACCTACTCGAAAAATTTGTGGTACACCGGCTATTGTGTCTCATAAAATTACACACGTTTTAAGAATTTTATTTGATTTCTTTCAAAAACAATTTGAAGGCAAACCAAATTATACCTACCCAAAAAAGCTAACACAATACGATTCCTATCGCCAAACCCCAAATGAATTCTTTCCAACCAGGCCAAGTAGGCCAGTCGTAGCGAACAGGTTTTTTATAATCCCTTTCTACACGCGTCTCATATTCCCTAATATTTTTTCTCTTTACTCTTCATCTTCAGCCCAAATACAAATGCCGAAATTGTAATACAACACAACCTGCACCTGTTGCAACAGTATAAAATAGCTGTAACCGACGTCAATGGCAGATTTCTCCGAATTCCCGTCTTATTTCTGGAAAGCTTAACTCTGCTATGCTTGAAATACAGGTTTTTCCATTTTAACTTACCACAATCGGTGCATCCGAATCCACAATTCAAACCTAACCATATCATAGCCCGCATCTTCATATCTGCACCAGACAGCAATTTGTTAATCTGCTGCGAATCGAAAATGTCCTTTTCCTGATCTACGATGACCTTGCCTTTTAGATGGCATCGATGTTTGGGGAGTATTATAGGCCTCAGCCTGCAAAACTTTGTTTTTTTGGCATTTTTAACCTTATTAGTTTCTTGATTGACCGAATCACAAGTTTTCTTACATAGTAAATGAGATAAAACGCCAATAACGGCACTCCTTTCGAAGAGGGGGTAGTTATCTGGGTCGTAGGTTCATGGCGGGGGCAGGGTTTCGAACCTACGACCTATCAGATCTTTGTGTCGTGGTCTGCGTGGCCGACAATAGATAAGTCTTAGATGTGTAAAGAGTTACAGAAATTCGCGGCTCCTGTAAACCGACAACTCCGACATTCATTAAGGGATTCTCCAACAGTCGTTCCATGTGGTGGTGATGATCGGAAGGACGCAATATGCTTACATTACTGGGCCGCTTCTTTCAGCGTTTACTCGCTACGGAAGAAATATCAGTCCCCACGATTGTCAATTCTATCAAAGTCGAGTATATTTATAAGGGGGAGTAAATGAGAGAAGAATTCATTAGTTTGCTTTGTATTTATTCAGGTTTTCACTATGCTTGACATATGCCAAAAAAGATACAGGTTGAGAATTGTGATTCCTGCCTATCCCGCATTTAACATTTATTCGCGTATTGCCAAGAGGACTACCGC
>SMTZ1_10006771_pt1 | contig 19700 bp, 20 predicted proteins | sample DeeMarSWOR136_30_FD_25667 | JGI IMG/M metagenome (IMG submission 25667)
TCTACAATTCGGCGCTTTTCAGTCCCCCGGAGGATAACGTGATGCAGGGTTCCAGGAGCATCGAGTCTCGCCTGCCGGGGCATAGAACCTCCATCGGGGGTTAGATTCTGGAATGGATATTCTTATATCAGAGTTAATCAATCTAGTCAACAACGTCCCCTCATCCTTGCCCTGGTGGGTACGGCCCGTGTTGTATTCATTCATAAAAAATGCTCCCCCGATGAACCTTGACTTTCTGCTTCCTTTTCCGTATCGTTTGCAGCAAGAAGAGCATCCATCGGGAGGAGGTTTCGGGTCATGAATCAACCCATTCGTGTCGGTATTGTTGGGAGCCGGTTTGCGGCGGAGTTCCACTATGCGGCCTATCGACGGGTGACAGGGATCAATATCCAAGTGGTGGCTGTGATGTCGCTGACGAAAGAGAACCGGGAGGCCTTTGGAAAGAAACACGGTATCGAGGTGTTCGACTCATTGGAGAAAATGCTTCCGGAAGTCGATGTGGTTGACGTTTGTACACCGGGGTACGTTCATGAGTCCGTGTCCATTGCCGCTTTCGAGGCGGGAAAACACGTGGTCGTGGAAAAACCCTTCACGGGATACTTCGGGCCGTCCGGAGATGAGAAATTTCAGGGAAATCGCTATCCCAAGGAGAAGATGCTAGAGGAGGCCATTGCGAGTTCCAGGCGGATCATTGGAGCGGCCCTGAAGAGCAAGAAAAAACTCTGCTATGCCGAGAACTGGGTCTATGCCCCGGCCGTGCAAAAGGAGGCTGAAATTCTGGCCAAGGCGAAGGGTCAGATCCTGTGGGCTCTTGGCGATCAGTCCCACTCCGGCAGCCTTTCCCCGGCTTACGGAATCTGGAAACTCTCTGGAGGAGGCTCGATCGTGGGTAAGAGCTGTCATCCCTTATCCGCCATACTCTACCTGAAGCAGGTGGAAGGCATGGCCCGCGATGGCAGGCCGATCCGGCCGAAGGCCGTGAGCGCGCGGACGCATGAAATCACTCGGAATTCCAGGTTCATCGACAAAGGGTTCCTGCGGACGGACTATCACGATATTGAAGACTACTGTCAGATTCATGTGGTTTTCGATGACGAAATGGTGGCCGATGTTTTTGCCTCGGAGCTGGTTATGGGTGGCGTGCACAACTGGCTCGGGATCTTTGCCAACAACCACAGAACGAAATGCAATCTCAGCCCCACCAACGCCATTGAGCACTACAATCCAAAAGAAGAGCAACTCGCCGATGTCTACGTCGTTGAAAAGATTGGAACGAAACAGGGGTGGTCCACACCTGCGCCCGATGAGAATTTCGCGTTCGGTTACCCGCAGGAAATTCAAGACTTCATGGAGGCAGTCGCAACGGGACGGGAGCCTAAATGCGGGATGCTGACAGCCAGTGATATCGTTGGCGTTCTCTACGCAGCCTATGTTTCGGCGGAACGGAAAGGGAGCGAAGTGGAAGTTCCTCTCGACCCTGCCCTCGGATCTTAGATCCTCTTCCCCTGAGAAGATACCTTGATATCCCCCGAGATGCTATGAGAAGAAATTTTTCTTGCCAATTCTCGCTTCCACCCGGGTCGTTACCTTCCGTGTATTGTCTTTCCGTCTGAGTCAGAGCCCCGCCGGGGTGCCAGCATTACTTCCTCGACCAATGTGTACGAAGGATCGAGTAGCCTATGGATAGCGCTGAGATGCCGTAGAAGAATAGGGCGATAGGCGACTCAAATAGGGTGCCCCAATTTCCGTGGGACATGATCAGCGCCTTGCCGAGCTCCCGCTCTGCAAGCGGTCCCAGGATAACCCCGAGGATCATGGGTGCCGCTGCGAATCCATGCTTACGCATGAAGTAGCCGATAATCCCGAAAAGAAGGGCCACCAGCATGTCGTAGATGCTGTTGTTCAGGGAGAAAGCGCCAAGAAAGCATAGGCCGAAGATAATAGGAAAGAGGATTGAAACGGGTACCTTCAATACCCGCGGGAAGATACGCACGCTCATCAGGCCGAGACCCAAAATGAGGAACTGTGCCAGCATGAATCCGACGAATAGGGCATGGATGATCTGAGGGTTCTGTTGGAAAAGCAGCGGTCCTGGCCGGACGCCGATCACGAGCAGTGCCCCGAGCATCACAGCGGTGACCACGTCTCCCGGAATCCCGAGAGTGAGCAGCGGCACCATCGCCCCGCCCGTGGTACCGTTGTTGGCCGCCTCAGGGGCTGCCACCCCGGCGAGGTTCCCTTTGCCGAAGCTCTCAGGGTCCTTGGAGAACCTCTTGGCTTCGTTGTAGGCCATGAAGGAGGCGATCGCTCCTCCGGTTCCCGGAATAATGCCGATCAAGGTGCCCAGAAAAGACGCGGGGATAATCACCTTGATGAGTCTCTTCATATCCTGTCGGCTGGGCAGAACCCCTTTGATTTTCTGCTTGTAGCGCTTGAGTTCTTTGTCTACGTTCCCCAGTTCGATGAAGATCTGAGAGATAGCGAACAGGCCGATTAAGACAGGGAGCATGGGGAACCCGGTCATCAAATCCGGGATATCAAAAGAAAAGCGTGCATATCCGGTAAGTTCGTCGAGCCCAATGGAAGCAATCAGGAGCCCGGAGAACCCGGACACCAATCCCTTGACCAGCGAAGCGGCGGAAACACTGGCGATGACAGTAAGGCCGAACACCATCAAGGCAAAGTATTCCTCAGGGCCAAACCTGAGGGCGAATTGGGCCAACTGGGGTGAGATGAAGATCATGCAGAGGGTGGAGATGATTCCGCCTATCGCGGAAGCGATCGTAGCCACTCCGAGCGCTCTGCCCGCTTCCCCCTTCTCGGCGAGAGGATAGCCGTCCAGTACGGTCGCTGCTGCCGATGGAGTTCCGGGGGTGGAGATCAGGATCGCCGAGATAGAGCCGCCGTAGATCGCTCCACAAAACATGCCGCTCAACATGATGAGTGAGGTAGCGGGTTCCAGGTAGTAGATGAACGGTAGCAGCAGGATGATGCCCACCGACCCCGTGAGTCCTGGAAGGGCACCCACCACGATGCCTCCGGCCACGCCAATGAACAGGAAGGGGAAGTGGAAAGGATTCAAGACGTAGGCCAAGCCGTCGTACAATGCAGACATGGGATCGCTCCGTCACCAGAGGGGGAAACGGGGAAGAGGCACCCGGAAGATCATTCGGAATACAGCGTACAGCAGTGCCGTGGTGAGAATCGGAACCAATACAATTCGGTGCCACTTCTTCTCGTTGAACACGAGCATGGTGCCAGCAATGAACAGCGGTGTGGCCAGTATGTAGCCGGTGGATTCAAGGATGCGGGTGTAGACGAAACCCATGGTTGCTAGCAGCACGAAGCGGATGGCGTAGGGTCGGTCCACCTTGTCCCTTCGCTTCTCACCCCCGCCGTGCAGACGCTTAAGAATGCCCTGAGCGAGGAGCACCAGCGATAGGAAGGCCAGGGAAACCGTTACAAAGCGCGGAAACACGGTGGGGGAGAGCGCGATGGTCACCTCAGGGAATTGAAAAGTCAGTGCGAAAAAGAACACCGACAAGGACAGGAAGATGGATCCGAAGACAATTTCAGTGACTCCCATAAGAATTCCCTTTAAGAGAAGGAGGTCTGCAGACGCAACGTATGCGCCTGCAGACCTCCCAGGTCGAGGGTAAGCTACTCAACGGAGCCTACTCTACTTGTAGCGATCACCTAGCTTGTTGCTCTTGACGATCTGCTCGTAAAGTTTGTCTTGTTCCGCGATAAACTTCTTGAATTCCTCGGTGCCCTTGTAGTCCAGAAGAATCCCGGCTTTGGCCGCCAACTTTTTGAAGTCCGGGTCATTCATCGTGTTATAGAAGGCGTCGTGGATGACCTTGATCTTGGCAGGGTCGGTCCCCTTGACGGCCCCCAATCCGCGCCACTGGCCGAGGCTGAAGTCCACACCCTGTTCGATGGCCGTGGGATAATCTTTAAATTCGGCAAGCCGCTCTTTGGAAAATACAGCGAGGCAACGGAGCTGGCCGGCCTCGAGCTGAGCCACGCCTTCTGGAGGGCCTACGTTGATGGCGTCCACGTGACCGCCCACAGCCGCCACGATGGCTGGACCGCCACCTGCATGCGGGACATGGTTTAACTTGACCCCCGCCGCGTTTTCGAATGCCAGAATGATCATGTGGGTACCGCCTCCTGCTCCCGCGTTGCCCATGTTAACCTTGCCAGGCCGCTTCTTGGCATCCTCCAACAGGTCCTTGAGGGTCTTATAGGGGGAATTGGCTGGTACTAACACCCAGCACGGGGCTGTTACCAGGTTGATCACTGCTTCGAAGGTGAACGCATCATAAGGGGTCTTGCTCATGTGGACCTTAGTGATCGAGGGAGTCGCCCAGGCCACATAGTAATAGCCATCCGCCTTCTTCTTCATCGCCTCCGCGTACCCGGGCACCGCTCCCCCTCCTGGCCGATTCACGATGATCACCGGGGCCTTAAGGTACTTTGGTAGCACCATCAGAAAGGTTCTGAACACCATGTCGGTCGAGCCGCCCACGCTCCAGGGAACCATGACTTCGATCTCCCTAGAAGGATACTCCGCCGACTGCCCGTCCCTAAGCCCGACAGCGAGGCCAAGAAATGGGATTAAAAACAAACCTATGAAAACCCCCCTTGCCAATCTTTTCTTAAACATATAGCACCTCCTGACATGTGGATTAAATGAGGCCAAAGAGTACTCCGCAGCGTTTTCGTCACTGCCAAGTCAGCTGGATGCCCCGTCCCGCTCGGGATGGGGAAAGGAACTTCACTTCTTCAGAATGGCGGGCCTCTGAAACACGTAGCCGCCGACCTTCATCTCCAAAGTTGGGAAGGTGACAGGCTTTGAAAGGAGCACAGGCCCCTGCGCCGTTGCGAGCATGAGGTCTTCACTCTTGGACCCTGTAATGGAAGGGTTCCACACAAACGCCTGGTTTTCCTGCACGATCTCTTTGGAATCAAAGTTGGCCCTGTAATCCCTCCCCACATAGCCGATGGCCCCTCCCTGATGGTGCAACTTGTACTCCTCTGGGTAGCCCATTTCCGCGTAAGCTTCCACCCCCTTCCTGAAAACCTCCGCCACAGAGCGACCGGGAAGTGTGTTGGCCATCAGAACGCAGTCGATGTGGACATTGGCCTTGTAGAGCTTATCCAAGTCCGATGGAACCTTACCAATATGCACAAAGCGGGTTAAGGAAACGATCAACCCCCATTTTCTTGAGTTGACACAGAGCATGGCTCTCTTTTTGACCTCCTTCTCGGTGGCGAGAGGATGTCTGAAAGTGGAAATCCGCTCATCGGCAGCGCAAAAGGTTGTGATGTAATCAATCCTGTTCTCCCAGAGCTTCGCAACCAGCCTTCCAACGATGGCACATTCCCTATCCCCAGGTTCGATTGAAGCCGTGATCTCTTCGATTGCCTTGGAGGTCAGGTGCCCCACTTCCCTATACCGCTCGACCTCCCAGGTGGTGAGGGAGTAACGGAGGGGATTGAAGTCGTTTGAAATATCCATGGCACCGGGGAGGCCGCAGTCGGAACCCGCTTTTCCACCTCGCGCAATATCCGCGACGATCTTCCGCTCCTGATCGTCATACCACTCGAAGGTTCTGATTTTATATCCTTGCTCTTCGAGCTTTTCCTCCTTTTCAATCCGCGGGGCCTCGATGTTATTGCAGATGGCGTATTCGGCGTCGTGCGTGAGGACGAGCGAAACAGCTCCCATCTCAGTAGCTATGCCAACAAGATTCATTCCACCACAGGTGAGCCAGGAATAGTTGGACTGCCTCTTGAGAACGATAGCGTCGAGGTCGAGTTTTGTCATGAGCTCCCTGACGCGTTTTTTCTTTTCAGTTATTTCCTGAAGATTCGCCATACCTTTTTCCCATTTATCTTGTTTGGCACCAAAGATTTAAACGAATTTTAGATTAGGCTTTAGGCTTGAACATGTCAAGCAAATTCTATCCGCTTTCTTTGACGCAAAAAACTGGAATGGCCGGATTTGAATCGCCAAAGGGAGGAGGTAGGGTGGAATATCGTAACGGAGAGAGATTTTATTTTAAGATTTTTGTAATGTTTTTTACCTGATCCGCAGCCTTTTTGATCTCTTTGGCTTCTTTTAGGCCCGGGATCTCTTCTACTTCTTTCTTGATATCAGAAATCACATCCCCCTTTTGATCTTTCTCCTCTTTCTCCGTACCTCGGTCATCCCGAATCTTCCTCAACTCCTTAATGGTCTTCCCAAGACCCGCACCCATTTCAGGAAGCCTTTTGGCCCCAAAGAGAATAAGAAGAATCACCAAAATAACCAGAATTTCCGGCCAACCAAGTCCGAACATGCTTTAACCCCATAAATCAGTAATGAGTTCGGAGTCATTAGTTCGGAGTGAAAAGATCAAAAGATAGAATTCTTGCTCCAAACTATCAAACTCTAAACTGTTCAACAATATTCTTGATGTCCCATTATAAAAAAATACGCCAGAAAAGGGAAGAAAAATATCTGGATTTTTGTTATGATATTAACAATGCATATTCTGAGAATAACCTTGGGAGGTATTTTATGGCAATTGAATTGACATGTCCTATTTGTGATGCCGACATCCCGTTAGACGGGGATGAAAAGTCGGGCGATTTGGTTCTCTGTTCTTATTGTAAAATGACTTTCAAGATGCTGAAAAGAAAAACCGATTGGACCCTCGTGGAGGATTTTGAGGAATAAACCCATATCTATGGAATGGAAACTCCGAATCCCAAATCCCAAATTCCCTGCCTACCGCAGGCAGGCAAAATCCAAATAAGCTCCGATATCCAATTCTCAAACTCATGACAGAGAGTTTTCCATGACCTAATTTTATCTCATTTGGTGATTGGTATATTGGATATTATTTGGTTATTGGCCTGCCTGCGCGAAGCCGCTTCGGCGAAGGCAGGTGCTTGCCTGTCCTGTACCATGCTAGGTTCAGGGCCTGCCGATAGGCAGGAAGTTTGGCTATTGATATGAAAATGTTGTATACCTCGGACCTCCATGGAGAAAAATTCCTGTATCAAGAACTCATAGACCTCGCCATCACTTCTTCATCAGAAATCATCTCCATTGGCGGCGATCTCCTTCCCTCTCTCCCTCCAACCAAACGATATGAAGATATGATTCCAAACCAAAGAGTTTTTGTAGATCAGTTCCTCTTGCCTTATCTGAAAACGATTTTGGAAACCACTTTCGTCAAGCAGATATTCCTCATTCCTGGGAATTGGGATTTAGCTTACCCCTTTCTCTTGACGAAACGCATCGAAGGGATCATTGATCTCGATCAGAAAAGTTACCATCTAAGCAACGGATATGATCTCATTGGATACCCCTTTGTCCCCCCCACTCCCTTTCGGCCAAAAGATTATGAAAAGATGGATGATCTACAAGCCTCCTGGCCTCCTCAGAAGAATCCCTCCTATATTCGAGCCCCTGAGCAGTCGGACCGCCTCCTTCCTATTGATCCGCATGTTTATCTAAGAGAACAGGAAACCATTCAAAAAGACCTGGACCGACTTCCAGAACCCCTTGACTTTAAAAAGGCGATCTACATGATGCACTCTCCTCCATTTGGGACGAAATTGGATCTCATTCAGGGAAAAAAATCAGCGGGAAGTCGTTCCATTAAAATTTTTATCCGAGAGCATCAACCTCTCTTAACCCTTCACGGTCATATCCATGAGTCGCCCGAACTCTCTGGCACTTATATGGATCGAATTGGAAACACCCTCTCTATCAATCCAGGGCAATCTGCCTGGTCGGGTCGGGACTCAGTTAGGCTTCACGCCATCACCTTTGAAATGGAGAAGATAGAAGAGACGCTGACGCACAGCTGTTACCCAAAAGTTCGGAGTAACTAGTTCGCCTGCCTGCCGCAGGCAGGGAGTTCGGAGTGTTGTTATCGACTCTTCTAACTTTATTTTTGTTCATGCCTGCGTCATCAGCTCAGACGAACCTCCCTGAGATAGCAATTTGACTTCTCTGAGAGGCTGTCCTATACTGTGATTACGTAAAGATTGTGAGACGTCGCGGGGAGCTGGAGTGTACCCGGCTGAGAGGGTGATTTAGATTGTCGCCGACCCGCCGAACCTGATCTGGATAATGCCAGCGGAGGGATCGACCAATGTATTTCAAAATGCCGACCCTTTGCGGTCGGCATTTTTTATGGATCTACGAAACGATGCTCCCGGAAATCAAGCGCTTAACAAAGATTCTTTCAGCAGTTCGTCAGAAGCAACCCATTGTTCACGCGATCAGCAATTGGGTGACCGCCAACGATGTGGCCAGTGCACTCCATGCCCTGGGTGCCCGGCCTATCATGGCCTTTACCCCTGAGGAGGCAAAAGAAATTGTCTCTGGCGCCGATGCCTTGGTACTCAATTTAGGCACTCCCTCTCCATCGGGAATTGAGTCCATGCTGCGGGCCGGCCATGAAGCTGTCACATTAGGCCGCCCAGTGATCTTTGATCCCGTCGGGATTGGGGCATCTCCATTCCGAATGAACGCCTCCGAGAGAATCATCTCTGAGCTTCATCTCACTGTCATTAAAGGAAACCGGGCCGAAATTGGATTTCTGTCTGGAAGCGGTGGTAAACTGGCTGGAATTGACGCTGTCACGGGACCAGAGGATTTGTTGAAGGCTGCCGACCATCTTTCAAAAACATCAGGCGCAGTGGTTGCAGTCAGTGGAATGCATGATCTCATCGTATTTTCAGGACAGAAAATTACTGTGGAGAACGGACATCCCATGATGGCCCGGGTGACAGGTTTGGGTTGCATCCTTACCGCCGTCATCGGTGCCTTCGCTGCTGTTGAAAACGATCCCTTGGTTGCGACCGTAGCAGCGGTCGCCTTTTTTGGATTGGCTGGAGAACAGGCTGCTCTTCAAGCAAAAGGCCCTGGCACTTTCAAAACAGCGCTGTTCGATATTCTATTCACGTTGAGTCCGGAGGAAATGGAGCAAGGAATCAAACTGGGAATGGAGACGATTGGGGGATAACGATGGATACGCGGAAGGTTGCTCGCGCGGTCATTCTTGTTGCGATCGGGGTCGCTCTTTCCCCTTTTACGAGCATCCCAATTGGCATCGCAAAAATAAATCCAACTCAGCATTTCGTCAATGTTCTCGGAGCGGTATTGCTCGGTCCCTGGTGGGCTACCGGAATTGCCCTGATCATCGGCATCCTTCGAAATGCTCTTGGCACTGGAACCTTACTGGCCTTTCCAGGCGGAATGATTGGCGCATTTATCGCTGGATTCTTCTACCGATACTCCCGAAACATCTACATAGCGGCCCTCGGAGAGATCATCGGGACCGGACTCCTTGGAGCGATCGCAAGCGCCTTGATCGTTGCTCCCATCTTGATGAAAAAAGGAATGGCCCTAGGCGCCCTCATCATCGCCTTCTCCGGAAGCACCCTTCTCGGTTCGATCCTTGGCGTTTTAGCCCTCAAACTCCTAAAACGGGCTGGCATGATCGAACCGAAACTCAACGGGGTGTGACGCAGCCTCATGATTCTCCGCTTTGATAAAGTCTCCTACCGATATCCTGGCATGGCTGCCTGGGCGATTCACGACCTCGACCTGGCCATTCATCCAGATGAGAGCGTGCTTGTTGCTGGTGCGAGTGGAAGCGGTAAGTCGACCCTGTGCCGTGCCTCCATCGGACTGGTCCCCCACTTTCATCGTGGTGAGTTGACGGGTCGTGTTCTATTAGGCGGTCTTGATACGCGTCAACATCCCGTCTATCAATTGTTTCGTTATGCTAGCCTGGTCTTTCAGAACCCGGATGCTCAATTATTTAACCATACCGTCGAAGCAGAATTGGCCTACGGCCTGGAAAGCCTTGGGCTTTCCCCCTCTGACATCGAGGAACGACTCACCTGGGTGGAAAAGCTTCTGGGACTCGAATCTCTCATCAGAAGGTTGCCCCACACCCTCTCGGGAGGGGAAAAACAGAGGGTCGCACTGGCAGCGGTGCTGGCTCTCCGACCGAGAATTCTTTTGCTTGACGAACCCTTTACCCACCTTGACCCCGAGGGGGCTGAGCAACTTCGTTCTACCCTTCGATTGATTCGATCGGAAGGCATTGCTTTCATTATCGTCGAGCATCGGCTTCACGAGATCATCACAGATGTGGACCGTTTGATCGTTCTCCACCAGGGGGAAATGAAAATCGATGGTTCGCCGCGTCAAGTTCTTTCCGGTGATATCTCGACTTACGGTCTCAATCTTCCTCCGCTGGTCCGAATCTTCCGTGCGTTGGGCTGGGAAAAAACTCCTTTCAGCGTACAGGAGGCACTCCGAGAAATGGATGCAAATCACCTTTCTCCACAGATCGTCCTTAATTTCCAAGAACAGAATTCAATCGTCGCTGGACCCGCTCCTTCAGCGTATCGTCCAGTGGTCGAAGCCGAGGATCTCTGGTTTCATTACAAGGATCGCCCCGTTCTTTGCGGGGTTGATCTCAAGTTGGGTCAAGGGGAGTGCGTGGCCCTCATCGGAAGAAATGGAGCCGGCAAAACAACTCTTGCGAAGCACTTCAATGGTTTACTTAGACCTAACCGAGGATCGCTAAAGGTCTTTGGTTTGGACACCCGGAAAACATCAGCTTCGAAACTCGCACGACACGTAGGGTTCGCCTGGCAGAATCCAAATGACCAACTCTTTCGAACGACGGTGCGTGAGGAAGTTTTGACTGGCCCAAGAGTGCTTCAGGCCTACGATCCTGCTTGGTGCAATCGGTTATTCGAACGCTTGGGGCTTGGGCCTCTTCTCGACCGATCCCCTTTTAGCCTAAGCGAGGGACAGAAGAAGCGAGTCTCCTTCGCTGCCGCCTTAGCGTCCCAACCCGGATTGATCATTTTTGATGAACCCACGGCTGGACAGGATGACCCCTTTCGTCGGGAGTTGGCTCAACTGATTCACGAATTGCAGCGAGAGGGGCGAACCGTAGTGCTCGTTACGCATGATCTCGAATTTGCTGCTCGGCACGCCAGCCGCTGGTTGCTCCTGGCTGAGGGGCACATGATTGCCGATGGTCCTCCGGACGCGCTCATGGCCAACCCTACCGCTATGGCCAAGGCCGGGCTTCGACCGACTCAACGATTTCAACTTATCCAGACCCTGAAAGAAAAGACAAAGGAGTAAGAGATTGATTGGATCATCCCTTGATCCCCGTTCCAAATTGATTGTCCTTCTCGCAGCTACCTGTGTTCTGATGACGTTTCATCGGTGGTTCGAACTGGCAATCGCTTTGGGAATCCTTTTGATCGTCACCCTTTTATTACATCTCGGTCTCGCTTGGTTGGGTTTGCTGAAGGGACTGGGATTTGCGGCGTTTACCTTTTTCATCGTCGCGGGACTTGCTTTTGACCTGGCGACCGCCGTCTTGGCAGCCCTTCGTCTGCTCTCCATTGGCACGGCCTTTTTTCTTTTTTTCCAGACCACCAGCCCAGAAGCTCTTTCAAATGCCCTGATCAAGACAGGAGCTCCCTATCGAGCACTCCGGTATTTCCCTGCTCTCGCCGGCCCCCTTCTCATTCAGGCCTTTCAATTAGCAGACGAATTAGCAGAAGCGATGGAGGCTCGTGGTTTCGGAGCCCCGGGCCGTCGCTTTCGATACGAACCAAACCTTAGGCTCTTGGATTGGGCGATCATGATTGGGAGCATCGCCGCCGCGTTGACCGTCATCTTCATCTAATTGATTGAGTCAACCCTGAGCGAGGCTTGCCGCCGCCGAATGGGTCGAGGGATGGGATGCCTGTGACAAAGAAGGACGACATGAGAAATAGATGTTAGACTATTGCTTCCCCTGAGATTTTAGGTAGTCCTTCCAGAAGGGCGAGATATCCCGCAATCTTTGAATGATGGGAGGCAGATGTTCAACGATGTAATCCATCTCCTCTTTCGTATTATAGATGGAAAGGCTGAACCGAATAGACCCATGGGCAGCCGTGAAAGGAACGCCCATGGCTCTCAGGACATGCGAAGGTTCCAGAGAACCTGAAGTACATGCTGAACCCGAAGAGGCACAAATACCGAGGTCCGATAGCAATAGAAGAATCGATTCTCCTTCCACGTATTCAAAGCTGACGCTCAAGGTATTCGGAAGTCGATTTTTTCGATCCCCATTCACCAGCGTGTTGGGGACCTTTTCCAAAATTTTCGACTCAAGATAATCTCTTAAAGCTTTGACCCGTGTGTTCTCATCCTCCAGATTCTTTTTGGCCAGTTCACAGGCCTCCCCAAGGCCGATGATGTATGGAACATTTTCTGTTCCCCCTCTCCTTCCCTTCTCCTGGTGGCCGCCAATCAGAAAGGGGGAAAATTTTGTCCCCTTCCGGATATAGAGGACTCCGATTCCCTTCGGGGCATGAAGTTTATGACCGGAGATGGAAAGCATGTCGATGGTCGATTTTTTTAGATTGAGAGGAATCTTCCCAGCTGCTTGGACCCCATCACTATGGAAAGGAATTCCCCTGGCTTTCACAATCTCACCAATTTCCCCAATGGGAAAGATCACTCCTGTCTCGTTATTCGCATACATGATGGTCACCAGAATTGTTTCGTCGGTAATCGATTCCCTCAATTCATCCAGATCCAGTCTCCCCTCTCGATCTACAGAAAGTTCAATGACCCGGTACCCTTTTCGACTTAAATACGTGGAGAGATTATCCACAGCCGGATGCTCCACTCGAGTCGTGATGAGATGACGTTTTTCTGGGTAGGAATCGAGCGTCCCCAATATGGCAGCGTTATCGCTCTCCGTCCCACAACTGGTGAAGACGATTTCGGAAGGTTCGGCCCCTAAGAAATCGGCAACCTTTTCTCTCGCCTCATTTACCTTTTTTTGGACCTGCCCTCCAAAGAAATGCATGCTGGAGGGATTTCCATAGAATTCAGAGAAATAGGGCAACATGGCCTCTAGAACCTCCGGAGCTACCATCGTCGTCGCATTGTTGTCCACATAAACGGTCTTCACGGCCTGACCTCCTCCAATTCAATATCGTCACTGACAAATTCTCTCAATTTTGTCTCCACATACTTCTTCAGAGTAAATTCAGAACTGGGGCAAAAGGAGCATTTCCCCCTCAAGGCCACATATACTTTATTCCCCTCCACGTCAATCAATTCTAAATCTCCTCCGTCGGCCTTCAAAGCCGGGATGATCTCTCTTCCCAACGTCTCTTCGATCAATTTGATTTTCTGGATGTTCGTCAACTTCTTCTTCTCTGGCTTAGCTGGCGGGGCCTCCTTCTCCATCTCCCTTCTCACCCTCTCAATAAGAGCTTCAATCTTTGGATGACACTGACCACATCCTCCCCCCGCCTTTGTGTAGTAGGTCACCTGTTCGACTGTATTGAGATCATTTTCCCGTATCGCTTTGATAATCTCATTATCCGTCACACCAAAACATTTACAGACGATCTCAAAATCCTCTTTGACGACCTTCTGCCCACGGTAATTCGCGATCGCTGCTTCGAGGGCTTCCCGGCCCATGACCGAGCAGTGCATTTTTTCCTCCGGAAGTCCCCCGAGGTAGTTGGCAATATCTTGATTGCTCACTTTTGCTGCTTCATCAAGGGTCATCCCCTTGATGATTTCTGTTAACGCAGAAGAGGAGGCGATCGCGCTGGCACAACCAAAAGTTTTAAACTTCGCATCTTTAATACGCTTCTTCTCATCCAATGTGAAAGAAAGTCTGAGAGCATCCCCGCATGCCAAAGAGCCCACCTCTCCCACGCCGTCCGGATTGTCAATCTCTCCAACATTTCTCGGGTTCAGGAAGTGATCTTTCACCTTCTCCGTATAATCCCACATGGCGTAAACCCCCAACGGTCATTAATTTACAACAAATTATAAATTTAATCCCTTTGACCCGTCAACTTTTTTTATCGATTTTGTTTTTCTCCCCCTACGAGGGATAACTTCACGATTCTACAAATAATTTACCCCAAGAAGAGATGTTTATGTTATACTATCTTCAATTCTGATGTTGAGGTTTTAAGAAAAGTGTATCTCGGCATAGATTTCCTTATTACTTCTGAACTGAAGCTCTATGTGTCAGAGGTGAATGTGGGCCTTCCCGGCGGAGCCCATGAATACCATCTGACCCATCTCGTCTACCTTGGCAAGCCCTCAGACATTTTTAGACGAATCGAATGGACTTCCCGGAAGGTTTATGGAAGGACTTTTAAAAGTTATATCGATTCCCTCCCCTTTATCGAGAGTCTCAAACCCTTCAAGCTATGGATGGATGGAATGGGCCCCTATCCAGAGACCTTTCACCCCGGATTGAGGCTGGAAGACAAATGGAACCAATACCAACTTCTGAAATCCATTGCTCCCATGCCCGAAACTATGATCCTCGACCCTGAGGATCTGGCCGGGATTGACCGATTTCTTGAAAGGAAGAAAAAAGTTGTACTGAAACGGCGGGTCGGGAGGGGGGGGAGGGACTTTCAGGTAATCAATGAACCATCAGAATTTTGGAAACTGAATCTGATATCGAACTACTATCTCCTTCAAGAATATGTGGAGAGCAAGACGGATGGATATTCATTTTCCATCCGTGCGGTTGCCTATGGCGGCGAGTTTATGTGCATGTATGCCAATCTCTCCTCGAGAATAACCTCTAACCATGGAATATTAACGTTCATCTCCAACGGCAATCCCTTCGGGCTCAAAGAGAAAGAATTCATAACGGAATCATTCAATCAAAGGTCTTGGGAGGCAGAGATATGGTTTGATGAAAACGAACCGGATTATTTGAGACATAATCTTTACGAAGAAGAGGTGGCAAAAACGACCCTTCTCCTCCCCGAACCATTCCATAGAATGATACGAGAACTATCTGTGAGGATAGAGAGATTATATGAAGGGTTAGACCTTCATTGCCTGCCAAAGGCCTGTTTTGAAGAGACCTTTAAGTAGTCCCCGTGAATATTGAATTTATCTCTATGTATATTTTTAAAATACTTAAATTATTTATAGATTTTAAGCAATTATCTTAAATCTCCTAAAAGCTTCCGTCCCCTTTGTATAAAATAAAAATACACTTAGGCCCACCCAAATCTATTTCCGGACATCTGTAATAAGAAAAAACAAAATAATATTAATTAGTTAAGAGTTTCGAACTCTCCCTTTAAATGTTGGCATTGTTAATGCAAATCAAAGATTGAGGTAAATAGAGAACGCACGAACAGAAAGGAGGAATGAGATATGTTAAAACTGAGAGAGGTTTTAAAAGCAGGGATGGTGGGAGTTAGCTTGACATTACTCGCGACTCCGGCATTTGCGCGATCCATTGAATTGAAGGGAGCTGGAACCGCCCTCTGGATTTTCCTGATTGTGGGGGCAATCATTGTTCTACTCCAGCTGATCCCGGCAGCTATCCTCTTTTTCAGCTTCATTGGAACGGCTACCACAACGGCCCTCAAGAAAGAGAAGGTGGAAGAGGAAGTGACGGTACCAGGTGCCGAGCCAGTGGCTGTGAAGAAATGAGCATGAGAGATCTGGGAAAATACTTGTCACTCTCTGATTACACAGATTTAGAAAAGGATTACACAGATCTCTCTTCGTCCCTCAATGTATTTGTAATCCGTGTAATCGCTTCATGATCGGTGTAATCAGGGATTTCTGGACTTTTTCAGAAATCTCAGGATGAACTGATTGAACTCCCCCTCTCGAAAAGGCGGGAGAACCCATGCTCCAGAAGGTTAGCATGAGGTGGCTGAGGGCGTTCATCGTAAAGGATAAAGGGTAATAACAAACCTGAGAATTTCAGGGCAGTGGTAGAGGAGGGATCGAAAATGATAAAGTTAAGTGCATCGAGCGTAGTGGGTCTCATCATCTTAATGTGCATCCTCGCAGCCATGGTCTCCATCGCAATTATGCAGGTGGTCCGAACCGTAGAAGATATTGGCCCCAAAATCTATATCGTTGGTGGAGCTGTCGCCCTTGTTGGAATCGCTATCCCGGTAATGCTGGTCATTCTTATTCAGCATTTAAAGAAAGTAACATAAATCCCGCTCGCCCGATGAAGGGATGAGGGAAGGCTTTCTTTTCCGGTTGACAACTTCTTTTTCCTCCCATTACTATAAAAAGAGCAGGAAACTCTAGTTCCCTGCTCTTTTTGTTCAGCATGAGTTAAAAGTAAAGAGTGACGAGTTGACAATAACTCGGTATTCAATCATCTTGCAGAGAGGTTAACATGGGAAAAGATATCTATGAGATGCTGGCCAAACATCTGAATGCGTTGGGCATGGGGTATCCTGAGAAAGAGGAACTTCTGGAAATCCTCCGAGACAATTTCACACCTCTGGAGGCAGAGGTGGCGCTGGCCATTCCTACAAGGGTAATTCCGCTCGAACCTGCCCCCGTCAGCGAGATTGCGCCCCGTGTTAAACTTCCAAGGAAGGAACTGGAATCCGTCCTGTCGAACCTGGCCCACCGGGGACTCCTCTTCTCCAAAAGGATGAAGAAGGGTGAAATGGGATATGCTCTTCAGCAGTTTGGATACGGTTTTCCACAGACCTTCTTCTGGAAAGGAGTGGACACTCCAAACGCACAAAAGATGGCTGATCTGATTATTAAATACTCGAAAACCGAGCAGATCAAGGAAGCTTATGGAGAGACCCAAACCAAAGCCTTCCGTTACGTTCCTGCAACACCATCCTTGGACCCAGAAAGCCATGCCGTCTTTCCTTTTGAGATGATGGAAGCCCTTATTCAAAAAGTGAAAGTGATTGCCCTGGCCCACTGTCCCTGTCGGGTGACTGCTCATTTGATCGGAAAGAAACGATGTGACCATCCCTTTGAGAATTGTATCAAGTATGATGAACTGGCAGAGTATCTGATAGAAAAAGGAATCGGAAGAGAGATCACGAAATCAGAGGCCCTTGAAGTGATTCGAAAGTCCGAAGAGGCAGGCCTGGTCCATCTCGTTGACAATGCGAGAGAAGGCATTAAACATACCTGCAATTGCTGTGGGTGCTGTTGCTGGTCTGTGGGGACAATCAGACGAAAGAGGATTCCAAGGGATGTTTTGATGGCCACCTATTTTCTCAGGGAGACGGATCGAGAGAAATGTACCGGATGTGGGCAATGTGTGGAGATCTGCCCTGTCCAGGTAATCAAAATGGAAGGCGATTTTCCGGTAGTCGATCTGGAGTGGTGCATAGGGTGCGGTGTGTGTGCAATCCCGTGTCCAACCTCCGCTGTCCGATTGGTCCGAAAGTCCGATGCCGTTCCACCAAAAGACTTTAAGGAATTGCATCAAGAGATTCTAAGGCAGCGAAAAAGCATTATGCAAGGAGCATAGCGGATTAAACAACAAACTTTGAGGTGGACAGGGGCGACTTCAGTCGCCCTCAGTCTCTCAAAGGCGATGTCTTTTCTGTCCTCAGTAACGTTCGCATAAGCGGCATGGCTGAAGCGGCAGCGGGAGCCATGTCCGCCTTGATGCGATGGTTATAGGGCCTTTTCTTATTTTATCAATTTATTTAAGATTTCATTTATATTTTTCTTTTCGTGATTAATTTAGCTTTCTCACAACAGCAAAATAGGGCCATTTTCCTCTATTGATCATATATAGTTTTTTTACATTGGTTTCGATACAATGATGATAAACTTGCGACAAATGGCAAGCTCACCTAGACTAGAGGTTAATCGATAACCAATCGTAAATTATCATTAACAACTCCTCGGAAAGTTGATTGGTATGCTTAAGCAATTCTTTATAGCGGCTTCGTCTTCCATCTGAATCCTCTAAAAATGGATGATTATAATCATTGAGTATCATCACTCTGACCTGATCGTTACCTTGACTGCGAATAGCCTGCGAAAGCAGATGAGCATGCTCGACCGGCACATGTGCATCTTTATCACCATGAAGTATCAATACCGGACAAGAAATTTTTGTTGCAGTAGGAAAAGGCATATACTCTAAAAAAGATCGAAACCAAGGGCTTCCCTTACCTTCTCTGACCGCTTGTCTCAAACCTCTCATTTCTATCGCTACTTTCTGTTCGATTTCTTTATCAGTTAGCTTACCTTCAACTTCTAATGGATAGCGATATTGATGTTCTTTTATTTTCCAACCATTTGTAGCCGTACCTGCCATCATTACTATTGCTCGAATTGAGGGATTGTTAGCAGCAATCATCGCGGCAATATTAGCTCCTTCACTTACACCGAGAATTCCCAATCGTTTCTCATCGACTTCTTGCCTCTTTCCAAGATACTTAAGCCCCGCTCTGATATCCTCGGCTCGCTCTTGAATTGTTATATCTTCAAAAGGCCCGCCTTGCGAGCATCCGATCCCCTGATCATCCATCCTCAAGACAGCTATGCCGCCACGCGACAACGTGTCTGCTATTTGCCTGAAAGGCTTAAAGAGACAATAAGGTTTTGACCAGTGATGCAGCATATCACGGTCTTGAGGACTTGAGCCCGTAACAAGCACGATCGCTGGATAAGGAGGTGCTGAACCTGATGGAATTGTAAGCGTGCCTGCCAAAACATGTCCTTTCGAGGTTGGGACTCGTACTTCCTCAGCTTTATAGGGTGCATTGAATTCAGGAGCGTAATGATCAGGGGGGTAACAGGGAATCTTTGCACAGCCCATGTTTGTGACGAGAAAAAGCCAACACAATATTAGAATTTTATCGGACGTCTTCATCGGGCTATCACATTTATTAAATTCACGACAGTTGCTGTTTATTCGAGCCGTATAACGGTAGTTTCACCGGCCGCCGAGCGAAGCGAGGGGACCGAAAAGCACGGCTTTTCGGCGATCCGTGTGCAAACTTTTGTACTGTGGCCACGATAACAGGTCAGTTCCATCCAGGCAGTGGGTGGTGATTCCGTGCCATAAGCCTCATTCGATACGATCAAAATGAAGCTGCTTCAGGCCGTAACGGAACAAAAGACTCTCCACTACGCCTGATTTGTTCTCGATAAATTCGATCTTGAAGGGTCCGAATCTCTTAGAGATACCGAAAAACTCGTGCGTCGAGCGAAAAACCCCTTCGATCCTCACACCGTCTGGTGAATAGCCCACCAGTTTTCCATCCTCTACGGCGACGCTTGCGACATCCGGGCCATAGCGGAACTTATAGCGACCTGCGAACACCTTGAGGGACTTGCGCGATATGTCAAATGATTCTGGTGGAAGCCCAAGGCTTACGAGGGCCGGCAGAATGTAGCGAATCAGCATACCTTCCGGCTGCTCGTGCCCGCCTGGGTTGTCGAACACCTTGCTTGTGAAAACAGCTATCAGGTCGAATTCTGGGACGATGAAGATCTTTTGCCCACCATGGCCAGAACCATATACGACCTCAACTTCTTGTGAGGAAATCAGCGCGTTTCCACGCCTCCACTGGTAACCGTATCCGACAGTCCAGGCATGGATATGCCTGCGGGTTGATTCCTCGATCCAGGATTGGGAGACAACGTTCTTCCCACTCCAAGCACCTCCCTGCAGCACTAACAAGCCAATCTTTCCCATGTCTCTGGGCCGAAGGTGAAGGCCCCCATCGGTCTGAACCACACCCGAAGGACTCCCATCCCATTGGAATCTTCTGATTCCTAAGGGTGTGAAAAGATGAAGCCGTGCGAACTCATCTATTGTCATTCCAGCAGCCTTTCGCACGACCTCACCAAG
>SMTZ1_10002206_pt1 | contig 19694 bp, 14 predicted proteins | sample DeeMarSWOR136_30_FD_25667 | JGI IMG/M metagenome (IMG submission 25667)
CCTTATTCCCTCAAGCTCCAGTATCCGCTTCAATAAACGCAACACACTGATATCATCATCAACCACCAGCACCGATATATCGGTCAATGATTTCTTCATATCACCAATCCCCTAGTAACGAGGTAACTGTTTCCTGGAGAGAAGCGGGATAGTGAAATAAAAAGAACTACCCCTGCCAACTTCGCTCTCCACCCAGATCCGTCCGCCATGGGCCTCTACCAGCCCTTTGCAGATAGCCAGCCCCAATCCCATCCCCCGTTTCTTGGCATCCAATCTCTGCTCGATACGATATGTCCCGTTAAAAACCATGGCCAGTTCTTCACCGGGAATCCCCATTCCCTGATCAATAATTACAATCACCAAATCCGCATTATCCCGTTGAGCCTTTATTACTATTCTGGTTCCTTCACTTGAATACTTAATAGCATTATCAATAAGGTTGTCCATTACCTGTCTGATACGGCTCTCATCAATCTGTACCCTGGGTAATCTTGACCCCACATCAATCACTATCTCGTACCCGGGAGCCCTGATCTTGGCCTCAACAGCTACTTCCTTGATTAGTTTCGAGATACTGGTCAACCTCTTGTCAACCCTCAATAATCCCGCTTCCAACCGGGACATACTAAAAAGCCCATCAACCATTTCAGTAAGGCGGTCGGTAGCCTTATCTATTGCTTCCAGATACGTCCGCTTCTCAGCACTCCTTAAAAGGTGTCCATAGTCAAGGACCATGGTCGAATAGCCCTTGATTACAGCCAGGGGTGTGCGTACCTCATGTGAGACCACTGAAAGAAGGCTGCTTTTCAGCCTGCTCAACTCTTTGTACTCAGCCAGCTCCCCCTCAAGGCTATTACTATCGCTTGTATCGATAATAATTCCCCTTAACCCGGCCACCTTTTTCCCTTCAACTATGGGGCTAACATAGATAACAGCCGGAATTGAAGCCCCATTCTCGCCCGGCAGTGTGCATTCAATACCACCAACCTTCCTGCCCCCCAATAGTGCCTTTATTCTTTTCTTTACCCTCCGACTGTCTTCGGGGGTAAAAACCTGCCAGAAAGCCTTGCTTCTGGCACAATCACAAATCATAAGGTCGGGAAGCTTTATCCTGCCCAGACTGTCAAAAAGTAAATAACCATCGCCATCAAGCTCAAAGACCATCTGGGGTAATATATTTGTCAGGTTTTCATACCTATTTTTTACCGCCAGTAACTTACCCTGTCCGTAACGGTACTTTCCAGGTAAAACCTTTGACCTATCTTTTGGCGGTTCCTCTCGGCCCTTGAAAGCGCCTGACCGTTTTTCTGTTCTTGATTCGATACTCATCGTCTGCCTGAATATTACCATATGTCACATTTATTGTCAACTTGTGGACAATTGGCACCTCTTTATGACCTGTATGCGGTTCCTGAATAAGTCACGTAATCTTACACAGCAGCCTTAATATCCGGTGGGTAAATGTTTGGACAGAAGGCCTGCCCTGTTGTGGACATAAGTGTTCTGTGATAATAGCAAGGGCTACCCCGAATACCCGGGATAGCCCTTCATTGCTGCCAACCCTCGGGTGAGAGAGCCATGGCAGTAGTCAGTATAGCCTGTTACTACCTTACGGTAACCGCTTCACCCAGGGTTTCACCCCTAATTTCCGGTTTATAGTAAGAGTACGCCTGGGAACTTACCCCCTTGGCCTTAACCGGATACATCGCCTGGACACTGAAAGTGAAGGATATTCTGTCACCGGAAAACATATTTTCAATGTAGAATATCACCTTCCTGCCGGCAATCTCGTAACGCTTGATATTCCCCTCTCTCTCCACTAGCTCTGCTATCGACTCGGTAACCGGGGTAAAACCAGTGGGAACCGAGACATCAAGAACGATCATACCCGCTTCCATCGGTATCGGCGGATTAAATTCTAACTCAACCGAGACCTCTACCAGGTCATTTACCTCAACCTCGGTGGTATCATAATCAACATTTATCCGCAGGATTTCTTCGCCTTCTGCTTCCACATCAGGTAAATTGAACCTCTTGACCAGCTGGGCGATAGCTTCGCCCTCGCCTTCAATATTTAACTCAACCGTCTCATTTATCGGTATTTCAATTACCTGAAGGACATCGAAGTTCTCCTGGGTTATCCTGACAGCCTTATCGATACTGTCTGACTCTACACTGATTGTGAGGTCAACATCTGCCCTGGCCCCGGTGGAATAACTGGTCAGCGCCTGCAAGGCAACCACGGTATCCTGAGTAGAACCAAAGCCACCGTAGGCGTTTCTCTTTGATACCAGCCACCTGGCTGCTCTTGAGGCATTGAATACATCACCGTGCTCCACCAGTGCCAGAGTGGCATAACCGGTGGCCTCGATATTAGCGCTCTGGTTGTAGTGGTAGTCCATTGTCTCTTCGGGAAGAACACCGTCATCGCCACCCCAGTGCAAACCATGTTCATCTTCCTCGGCCATGCCCATCAATAACTGGTAAGCATTACCGACCTTATCGCTCTGAGCCAACTCCAAAGCATAAGCGGTAAGGGCCATGGTATAGGGATCATCTATCCGGTCAAGCATCCCTTCAAGGTAATCAACAGCCCGGCCCGAGCCGGCTTTCTCACCAGCCTCAAGAAGAGCGATAGCGGTGTATGCGGTCAGGGCTGTCTTCCCGGATAGGCCACCCACCATCTCCTGATGATGGACGAAGCCGATAGCATCAAAGGAGCCATCATTATTCTGGTGTTCTGTAATCCACTCCGTGGCCTGGTCCAGAACATTCTCGTCAATGTAGATTAAATCAGTGGCCTGGGCAAAGCTCTTGAGGACAAAGGCTGTAAGCCACAGGCTGCCCTCATCATCACTCTGCCCGAAGGCCGAGAAGCTGCCATCATTCCGCTGGTAAGTAAGCTCCCGCTGATAGCCGGTAATCATCAGTTTTTCTGCCTTGGCCATTATCTCCGGCTTGAGCTGCCCGCTTTCCTCAAGGTACTTTGTTATGTAAATATCGGGGGCCAGCAGTATCATGTTCTGCTCGCCGCAGCCGAAAGGCATCTGTATCAGCGCATCCAGACCATCAATGGTCTGGGAGAGGTAACTGGAGGTCAGGGCCAGATAAACACGGCCCGAATCCTCAACGATGAAAGGGGGCACAGATGTGTCCAGCACTTCGGTGCTGCCGCCGGAAAGAACGAGGTTCTCGACAATCTCCCTGCCCACGCCTTCCGGCTCAACAATAAGCGTCTTTATCATGGCATCAGCCGCCACAGGACTCCGGGCGGTCACCTTGAGATTGTTAATTCCAAGCTTGGTCGGCCTTATCTTGAATTCGGCACCACCGATATCATTGGCACCGACATTTACCGTCTTCTGAGAGTCATCCAGCAGGTCAAACCAGTCCGCCCTTTCAATCTGAAGCGTGACATTCTGGGGTTGCTCCAGGTAGTTGTAGATTGCCAGCTTTACCGGAAACTCCTCTCCCCTTATTGCCGAATATGGCAGGTCAATCTTGACGAAGAACGGCTGGAATGCCACCAGTTCGTCTTCGGACATCCCCAGCCCCTTCTCTTTCGATATGGCAACAGCGCGTAGCATCCAGGTGGTAATGGTATCCGGGACCTGCACTTGAATAGAGGCCTGACCGTCGGCTCCCGTAATTATCTCTGTCCAGAGCCAGGTCTCGGGGAAATACTGTCTTATTCTCTCCACCTCGGCCAGTCCCGCCGTGCCATCAGCACCGGGCGCAGCCTCTTCGATAACCACGTCAGCTTCCTCAGCCATATCCACAGCACCACCCAGGAACTTCCACATCCGCTCCCAGAAATTGGGCTGGTCCTGGGCGCGGTACTCTTCGCCCTCCGGTATTTCGTTATTGCTCAACACCACAACTCCGGCATCATCAAATATGTCCTTGGCACCCCTGGTTACTATGGAAGGATAAATCGAGACCTCGTGAAGCTCGGCCTGTGGCTCCATATAGAGCCTTTCCAGCTCGTCAAAGACCTGCTGCAGGTTCAAGCGGTTCTCGGCCAGGATGAAGACCGACCTGTCGACGGCGGCAATGCCGACCTTGGCCTCACCCTCGGTGTTAATTTCTATGGTGAGTTCTTCGCCGGGCCCGGCTTCCTCAGTACCAAAATCCACATCTACTTCGTGGGGGTATTCTGCTTCAACCTTGAAGGGTATGTAGTCCGCCGCTACCTCACTGTTGGGCAGGATCTGGTAAACCAGGAGTTTGGCAGACGGCGCCATTAGCGGGGTAGTGTTGAAGGAAATCTCGCGGCTCCTGGTGAAATCGGTAAAGATAACGTTACCCCGTGAGATTACCTCGTAGTAGAAATTGGCCGCCTGCCTGGTGGAGTACACCCTGAAGATAATTCCCTGCCCCACCTCGGGAATGCCCTCGCTTATCTGCTCAATATGGATGAAATTACCCGAAGGGGAATACGATGCTTCCAGCACCTTGGAAGCCTGAGTTCCCTCGGCAGAGGTCTCTATTATCATAGCGGCGCTCTTCTGGTGCGGCGTTATATTGACCACCGCTTTTCCTTTTGACGTTACCACTTCCCTCTCATCTATTTTCACCTCATCATACTCACTGCTCATATAGGTGACCGTCACTTTTACAGTTGTATCCAGAGGTTCATTGTCCGGTGTTTCGCTGACAATCAGGAAGCTGAATGGCAGACCGGGCTTGAAAACCGAGCTCTCCGGAATAATCTGGACATTCAGAGGGGCATCGGCAATGCTCAGCAGCCGGCTGGTGGTCTCTTCGTATCCGGTGGCTTTCTCCTTGACGGTAATCTCCAGCATTACGTTACCCAGGCCACCGGCGGCCGGAACGCCAGCCACATAGCCCACGGCCGGTAAATCAAAGTCAGCCTCACCGTCAATCGCCGCCGAGTAAGTAGCATATTCCTGCCATTCACCAACGTAACGGGAAGCTGTAATTTCAAGCTCGCCCTTCACTGCTTTACCAAAGCTGTATTCAGAGAGGACCTTACCCTGAATGGGCTCATCAACCAGGAACCATTCCTTGGGAAGCTCTACCTTTACCTCATATTTGGGTAAGACGTATTTCTCAACCCTGACATCCAGCTGGGTCTTCGCCTTCTCGGTCACGGCAACAAGCTTCCACACCCCTTCATTGGGCTCTGTGGAAACAGGCAGTTCCAGACTGGCCATGCCGTATTCGTCGGTCTGTACCTCACTACGGAATATCTTAATCCCCTTGGCATCCAGGGCTTCAATAGTGACCTGCTCACTGACCGGCCTGAGTTCGGCATTCAGGGTAAACGCCCTGATATAGATGGTCTGACCGGGCTTATATATCGGCTTATCGGTCTCCAGAAAAACCAGGAAGCTTTTCTCCACCCTCACCGGAGCCGTATCTTCGAAGCCGGTACCCTTCACCCGGATCTCATACCTGCCCTCTTCAATATCAGGGATATCAATCTGCACGGTACTCTTGCCGCTGACACTTTTTCTAACCTTTACTACCTCTTCACCCTCTTTTAACAGGGTAACTTCCACCCGGTCACTGACCAGTTTGCCCTCACTAAAAAGGCTCAGAGAAAGCGACTCCGTACTGCCGCTGTGCAATACTTTAGGTATTACGGCCATGTAGCCCTCGGCTGTTTCAACCGGGCCACAACCCGGCAATACCGAGATAACAAGCGTCAAGATAAGGAAAGAAATAACTAAGGGAAACAGTTTAGTTTTCATTGTTCTACTCCCACTCAAGCTGGTAAATTCTTCAGTTAATATAACGCTATCACGGGGAAAAAGTTAGCATTCAGGTATATTCTTGGCCAAGATTAATCTCAGCTAATATGAAACATACCCCTTGCTAATCGTTAATGGTCACGTGGGAATACCTTGAGACCGGCTTCTACTATTCTGAAATGCTAGCAGTATCAGCCGGCAAGGTAACGATAAACTCTGCCCCCTCACCCGGCGTGCTGGTAACCCTGATTTCTCCGCCGTGCGCCAGCACAATCTCCCGGGCAATAGCCAGCCCCAGGCCCACACCTGTCCTCACTTCGCCAGCCTGGTAGAAACGGTCAAATACATAGGGCAGCTGTTCCGCCGGGATCCCCGGTCCAGAATCAGCCACTGTGACTTCAACAGTCTTCCCGGTTAGCTGGTGACCGCCGATGTTTATCTCGCCACCGGGAGGGCTGTGCTTGAGTGCATTATCTAGCAGATTGGTAAAAACCTGCTCCAAGCGGTCAGTGTCCCCCATCACCGGCACAACCGGCCCCATCTCCATTTTCAGTTGGACACCCTTTTCCTCAGCTTGCCCCGAGATAATACTCCAGCAGTGCTCGATAAGCTCCCTGATCTCCACCGGTTCCTTAGTCAGCCGGGTCTGCCCCGACTTCATTCGGGAAAGCTCCAGTAGTTCATCAACCTGCCTGATCATCCGTTTGGACTCGTCCTCAATGACCTGGGCTGCCCTCAAGCGGGTATCCTCGTCACTGGCAGTACCATCCAACATTGCCTGGGCAAACCCCCTGATCGAAGTGAGCGGGTTCCTGAGCTGGTGAGATACATCGGCAACAAAATCACGGAGCCTCTTTTGTGACATTTTCACTTCCCTGGCCATGTTATTAAAACCGCTGGCCAGTTCCCTGACCTCGGCAGGACCTTCTACCGGTATCTCCTGGTCATAGTTGCCCTGGGCTATCATACCCGCGGCTTCGGTGACACGCTGGACGGGACGGTAGACTGACCGGGCAACGAGAAAGGCAATCACTACCGAAATACAGAAAGCAATCAGTCCCGCCCACATGAAGGGGCGGATAAGACCAAGCCATAGCGTTAGAATACTGCTGCGTGGCACCGCCAAAACTATGGACTCCATAGTCGCCGAGGTCTGCGGAATAAACAGTATCCTGAATGGATAGGCAGCAAAGATGAAAGACTGACCGTCAGAAGTAATAAATGTACCGTGATACGGCTTCGAGATGTCTGAAGGCAGGCTCTCCGGAGCCAACTCAATAGTCTGCTTTTCCAGGCTTCCCTGCGGTAAGATCTGCCTGACGATATTACCCTCCCTGTCAGTCAGTAGAATATAGACACCGGTGCTCTGGGCCTGCTCCTTAAGGTTAGACCACACGTCATCCAGTGGCACCTGCCGCTTGGCAAGCGACCTTGTCTGCACGTATATCGGGACAGTCATATCATCCAGGCGTGACATGATAAACCGGTCACTGTAGCGCTGGATTATCACCGCCGCCACAACAGCTACCAGACTCAAACAGATAACTATTATCAGGGTATAGGTCAGAATCAACCTCAGCCGTAAGCTCATACAATACCCTTAATCTCGGTCAATCAGAAACCACCATTTAGTCGCCGCTGTCCGGTCATTCTGTTACCGTCATTTTATAGCCGACTCCCCTGACCGTCTCAATCTGGGTGCCCGACCCGGCGATTTTATCCCGCAGGTGATTAACATGCACATCAACGGTACGCGTCTCTCCATAATAATCATAACCCCACACCAGCTCCAGCAATTTCTCCCGGGTAAGTACCATTTCCATATTCTGCGTAAAAGTAGCCAGCAGGGCAAATTCCTTGGTTCTTAGCTTTACTGCCTGCCCGTCTGCTGTAACCTCATGACGGGAAAGGTCGATACGCAGCCTGCCGGCATCTATGATATCACTGAACCGAACACCAGTCTGATAACGGCGGAGGATGGCTTTTACTCTGGCCACCAGCTCTCTGGGATTAAACGGTTTGGTGAAATAATCATCTGCCCCCAGCTCAAGCCCCAGTATCTTGTCAATATCCTCCTTACGGGCGGTGAGCATTAAAATTGGGACATCACTCTTACTCCGTAACCGGCGGCATACCTCAAAACCGTCGATATCGGGCAGCATCACGTCAAGAACAACCAGGTCAGGGTTTATATCACCAAGACTGGAGAGGGCACTCTGACCATCGGCCACCCCTTCCACCTGGTACCCCTCACGTTCCAGGTAAAGCCTGGCCAACTCGATGATATTGGGTTCATCGTCAACAACCATTATCCTCGGCATATATCACCCCGGTAATGAGAAATGGCTCCACGTGTCCCATTATACCCAAAACCCCTTCTTCTGCCTACACCATTACTCCGAACCTCCGGTTAAACAGGAAAACGATATGGACTAACCATGAAGCACCTGTCTGAAGAACCTGGTTGCAGAAAAAGACCTTATAACCAATACAGCCCTGTTTATAAAAACTAGGGTTACCAGGAGTATACTTCCTATTACTTGATTTCCTGTTCCTTTATATAATGTAATAAACATAAGCTATAAATATCGTGCGGTGTTCCCCTTTCCCTGTTTGTCTATGCTCCTCTCCATCTCCAAAGGTGTTGACAAAATCCTATGAGAATAATAGACTCAAGTCCCAATAATCACCCGTTGAACAGGAGTAGGCAGTGGGCGAGGTACATTGGAAGCCAAAGGAAGACCTTGAACCGGTCATCTGCACTTGTGATTGTGGCGAGACTTACTGGACACCAGTTATAGAAAAGGGCGACCACTACATCCCAACAAAAGCATGCACACACTGCAATACCTGTAATCCTATGGTTTTAAGACAGGAAGAGAAGCTGTTATAGTATGCTCCCTTTTCCTTTTTTCATACCCCTCTTGAAGTCAGGCAGTGGTATAGCACACTCAACATATAGTACTATCACTCAAATATTACAGTAGTTACTTGTTTCCCCATTAATGGTCTGATACGATAATGGCTACTACATACGTGAGGTATCGGTGAGGGGGTGAAAATGAATAATAAACTATTAAGCAGAATAGTTGCTGTTATTGTTGTAATTGGGATTGCGTTTTTGGTTAGCGCTTCAATTCCGTTTTCTGTAGCACTCCCTATAGTCTTAGCATGGATGGTTTGGAAAAGGAAGACTCAAATATTCGATGACCAGATAGAACCAGAATTAGCCAAAAGACGTCTGAAAATGCTGAAAGTATCGGTGCTAGTAACTGGAATATCATTTATGATGATTGTGCTTAGTGTCCTTCTGGGAATTTTTATATTCCAACTACCCGAAGAGGTTGTTTTTTACATCGGATTTTCCTGGCTTTATATATGGTTTAGCTACCAGTTTCGGCCTGGTTATAGTTTACAAAGGAAGACCTAAGACAATAAAAGCAATACCGAAATAAGCACAACTTGGTGTTATACCCCGGAGATAGGACGGGTTTCCAGGAATTGACACGTTACTCAGTTTTGATTCTGTAGTATACGGGTGCTTCCACTATTTGATTATCACTGCTACAGCTTGTTTTTACATTTAATTTGGCGTAAAATTCAAGCGTAACTACCCATGCGGGAGTAGTTCAGTGGCAGAACATCTGCTTCCCAAGCAGGGGGTCGTGGGTTCGAATCCCATCTCCCGCTCCACAGATATAAGACTACAGGTCGCGCTGCGAACTTCACCTTTCCGTCACCCAATCCTATCTATCCAGCTCATCCTTTAGGTAACTCATGACTTCAAGCTTACTCTGGGGCACATCATGTCCCAGCACAAAGATATCAACATCAATCTTCTCCAGCAATTTTATCATCTCTTTCAATTTTGCTTTATCATACTCTCCCTTGCTTTGATAATCGTCTCCAGAATCCGCGTCGCCTATGAAAACGACCCTTTCTTCCGGGACATGGATTAATACCGAGTCATCGGAATGTGTCGCATCGAATTCCATGATTTCACAATGGACACCTCCCAGTTCGATATTGATTACACCGGTAAATTCGATCTCGGCTCTGACGACTTTTATCTTGTTCCTGTCGGGATATTCCAGCCTGATACACCGGTCGCATATTTCAATATCTTCACCCGACTGAAGCCGCTTTTCCATAGCCTCATCAGTCCATTCCCATTCTTGCACTTCACTCAGTTTTCTATTGGTCAGATGGCCGGCCACCGTCTTACCTGATACAGAATGCATCCCGAAGGTGTGATCCCAGTGCCAATGGGTGATCACGGTAAAGTCAGGCAGCCTTAGACCAGACTCTCTTAACTCTTTGTAGAATATTTCCACGTGTTCTGAAGAGTTCCCGGCATCCACGGCCAGCGAGTATTTGTCTCCTTTGATATAGCCGAGCACCGGCCTGTCCGTTCTTTCCTCCGCTGTAAGGTAATATACCCTATCTGATAATTTATTGAGTTCCATATAATACTCCCTCAAGAGTCAAATATATTTGTTTACCTTTTTATACTCATCGGTAATCCGGAAATAAGAACAGCTACTGATTAATTCCTAAACAACTTCGCTATTATACAACGTGCCATCCATATCAAATATAACAGCTTTCACACTAGTCCTAACCATCGTTACGGCGTGTTCGCTGTATTCTGGTCATCGGGCTGTTCATGAGGATTATTTCATGTCAAGACGATATTGGCCAAAACGCCCTTTTGTTTGGACAGCTTTTAAAATTAATCTATGTTTGGCTTCGGGAGCACGAACAATACCTAAATAAATAATACAAAAAGGTCTTATTCTCTATTACTTACGTCACAAAAGAATTCGACCAAATTCCCTTCAGGGTCACGGAAGTAAACAGTACGGTTTCCCCACGACTCTGTTGTAGGCTTTCTCACCCACTCGATTTCCATCTGTTGCAAACGTGCATACTCCCTATCGACATCATCAACTTGAAATTCAAGTATTACACTCTTATTAGCAGCTGGATAAACTGAGCCGGGTACCAGACGTTCATGAGCCGATGCGCTAAACAACGATAGAATTCCACATTCTGTTAGGAATTCCACATAACGCTCTTCATAGATTTTTGGTTCGATTTGTAGAACATTTTGATAGAACAAACGAAGTTGCGTGATGTTTTCAGTAACGATACAACTATGGGTTAACTTCACTATCCTAGCCTCCTCTCTTAGTAGGATGCTAATATCGAGTCTCCAGTTGCGTCCCTGCTGCAAGGAGTGTCATAATCAACCGTTAAAATCCTGAAAAATCTGTTTCATTCTTTTAGCATAATCCCGAAAAGCCTGCCTCCCTTGTGAAGTCAATTTCAACGTAGTATTCGGCCTCTTCCCCTTGAAGGTTTTCTTAACCTCTAGATATCCGGCATCTTCCAGTTTGCTTATATGTGCTGAGAGGTTTCCCCAAGTTAAACCGATTTGGTTCATTAGAAAAGTGAAATCCGCGCTATCGACCACATAAAGCAAAGACATTACCGCGAGACGTGCCGGCTCGTGGACAAGACGGTCAATCTCCGCCAGGGAGGTAAGATCCGCTTTCCCGACTTCTTTACTCACGCTTCGTCTCCTCTCTATGCAGAGGATATTTTTGCAAGAAGCGCAGGAATAACACCACACCGGGAGTTATGGTCAAAATACCTATGATAATCGCATAAATTGGCTGGTTCAGGTAAATCATAAGAAAAACAGCCAGGGCAATCATCGCGGCGATGAAATATCCGCGCGTAAAATCCATGAAATAAGCCACTAGAATCAAGCTCGGTCCAACAAAGAGAGAGCCGAGAGTAGCGACAGCCAGATCCATGGCATCCTTTTCCTGGAGGAAGGCATTCAACGTGGCCCCAAATTCTGGATTCCTCCAGCCGATAGACTGTATACCCAGAAAAGCAACATGAATCAAAACCACCACTCCAAGGACGAGGGCCATAGTCTTCATTCGCCTCGTGCGCTTTTCTCCAAACTTAACCTGACCCATACGTGGCAGGGTGATGAACTTCTTCCCCACCAAGAAGAGGGCGCAAGCTACAGCCATGCATGCCAACAGCAGGACTATATTCAACGGGCTGTACCCTGTTGCAGGCCTGTAGAGGCAGAACGACATGCAGATAACGATGAGACCTAAATACATATCCCATAGTCCATCTTGATAGGTGGAGAGAAACGCCTTGCGTTCCAATTCTTTGAGATTAATCTTGTTCATAATAATCTATCCTTTGTCATATTATTAACTTTGTAATACAAATATATTTACATTATATCACTATTCCTAACTTTGTCAAGAGGGAATTCCTCCAAGAGTGGTATTATCGAATACAATCAATACATCTCTACTTGTTAGAGGAAACTCAGATATATGACCATTGTTTAAAAGACGGTAGGCACCTCAGTTTCTGACCTTAGTGAAGGGTAGAATAAACATCGGTATGTTTATATGGTAATAATTATGAGAATACCTGATTTTGATTCCTGGGAAATAACAAGATGAGTTATTGTTAGTAATTATGGTACATATCATCAAAGACGATTGATGGTATATGATAATAGAATAATCCAGCTATCTATTTGTGCGTCTGTTGTCCAGCTTGCTTTAACACGCGCAGCGCTCTCAGGGTTACCCACTTGTTGGGTTTCCCTTGGGAGCCGTATTTCACCCACATCTTGTGAGTATAGTCAACGTATTCCAGTGGCCACTTGCCGTTCTCATCCTGCTTGCTTAAAATTAAATCAAACGTATTAGCCAGTCGAGGGTCGCTGCTATAACCCAATCCTGTTAGTGCCTCCGCAATCTGGAGGATATCCGCCCCCCAGAACGAGGGGAAGTGGAACTGCCACCACCTTTTGTCCGGCACACCTGTTCGGTGGCCGGGAAAATCGGCTTTCGAGGGGTCGCCACTCAGGAAGAAGTTGACACCGGTTTCGATAGCCCGCTCGATCAGGTCGGAACGGCACTCGACGGGTAGGCGGGAAAAAGCCATCATAACCTTCGCGGCTGCCCACCCGCAGGGCATGCCCTTATTCGTACGGCAGGCAAATTGCGGACCGATGTATTTTAGGTAACGAAATGGACCTGGAACGCCTTCCCCCGGGGCAAGGCCATCTGGATTTACCTTCCGGGGCACATCCTCGCCGGTTACCACCCGTGCCGTCCAATCGTAGGCAGTATCCAGCCGGCTTTTTTCATATCCCAAATCCATCAACGAGAGCAGCATATTACCCTGCAGGCAGAGACCCATATTTGAAGGTTTCATGCGTGGCGAAAACTGACCGCTTTTTAATAGAGCGTTATCCAGCAGGTAGTTGCAGGCGGCACCAACCCGTTTGTCCACCTCGATAAAGGCGCCTAGTTCCGCCAGCGAGATTATGGACCACACCGTGCCCCGGCATTTATTGGCGTAGACGTTGCCCGGTTTTACCCAATATCCTTCCGGGTTCATTTCGGCTAGTATCGTATCAATCGGCCCCTCGCGGTGGGCTCTGGCACAGGCTGCTTTTACTTCTTTTTCACCGGCATCAACTATATCGCGCAATGCCAAGTATTTTACCCCGGGGTCATCCTCCTCCAACAGCCAGTCGATGGGATCTGCCTTCAACTCCTTCTTCCAGTCCGGCTGTTTGTCCATTGCATTCCCCTTCCCACAGAGTTGGTCATAGCTGAAATCATATCATAACAACGTTAAAAAATCCCTCCCTTGGAAGGGGACGATAAACGTGGTAGTTCTTGAAATTTTACATTGTGACTCTTTGTGGTGCAGAGCCAGTTGAACAAACCGTGAATTGTTGAGTTACATACTGTCAGATTACTAAATCAATCGGTAATAATGAACTGGCACGGCTTTTCAATATAATAGTCTCTAGCAGCTGAGAAGACCACGTTGTTATCGGCTTTGCCCTGAGAACTACCGGCGTTCTCCTCACCTAAAGGTGAGACTTCCCTGTATAGAGAGGATTCATTATATCTGTACACCCCGATTCCTACCTGGCTACAATCTATTCCGTTACCCTCCACCACCACCTCTCGACTGTTTCTTATCTCAATTCCATTTTGGCCGGCTAACAGGACACGGTTATTGCTAACACGCACCTGGCTTGAGTCCTCGACCAGTACACCATGTCCCCAGCCAGGCTGAAAACTCTCCTGTTGAAGAACATGAGTTGTTAGTTTCCAGTCAATCCCGGTATTCTCTATCCAGTTACCTTCAATAGTAATACCTGCTTCCCAACTGTTATATTCAACTATAATTGCAGCCCAACCGCTATTCATTATTACGTTGCCGGATACCCTGCTTGGAGTAGCGTTGCGGTAATCTTCGAAGTTTATAGCATCTTCTCCAGTCTGGTCTATATAGTTACGGGAAATGTTTACCACGGCATTAGAATCCTCCTCCCTGTTCATTATAAGGATAGCGTGCGGGAAGCTACCGTAGAAATAGTTACCGTCCACATTTACCGCGGAACCTTCGCCAATAACCAGGGCGTTATGGCCGTTATTATATTCGAATCTGCATTGATTCACATCGACGCTGCTATCATGTATTCCCACCCCGATATAATTATTGGAAATTTTACTGTTGTTGATGACTATTTCATGGGAGTTATTAATGGTTAGAGCTGCCTGCTCGTATTGGTTCAATTCACTTAAAATTACCTTCTCAAAAGACACGTTAGCGGTGTTATCGACAATAATACTGCTATTAATGAACTTGCTGTCACTGACTGTAATATTCTCAGCGTTAATCAAAACCTCGCAGTTATTGAAAATGTGATTCTTTGTATTTTGGCTTAGTGTAATTTTGTCCCCGGTGTGAGTGGTCGTAAAGTCAGTCAGCTTAAAATCTTCCGGAATGGAAAGGCTTGGTCTCTCAATGGGAAATGTATATGGAGACGGCTCCGCAATCTGAAAAATATCATCGTATTCATCACCGGCAAGGTTCTGTTCGATTTCGTTGAGCTCAGGATAAGTCCATAGTTTCTTTTCCAGCGGCGCTGTCTCTTCCCCCATATTTTTGTACCAGGTACCAATAGCCTCAAAGGCAGGCGTATCAAGGTCACTCCAGCCTTTTGAAATACGGGGGAAACTGGCGATAGTCGTTCCATCAGCCTCTCTGACCATAGCTTCAACAATCAGCCTGGCCTGGTCTTGATCGAGAACCTGGTCTTCGGCTATAGGTTCGTACCAAATGCCGCCGGTATAAGAGCCCCACTCGTAAAGACCAAACCCCTCACAGTAGTAGTCCTGTACATACTGGTTTCCTTTGCTGATATACTCGTTAATCATCTGCTCCCATTGCTCAATATCCTTCCAACCACAGGGAGGCCCACCCAGTATTATATCGTAGCCACTGTAATCGTATGGATAGGGTATGCTTCTGCCCTGTCCCAGATCGAGCATGGTATCGAGAGCGATGGTCTGGTCCTCATACACCTCTTTTATTTCAGGTAGGATTTTCTGTAGCCACTTTGAGACATCTCGGTAATCCAATACCAGTTTAAACGGTTCATTAAGGGGGACGAATCCATCAGCATGGTATTGCTGGGCAATTCTGGCCCACTTAATAACCACCGTATCCAATTTCTCAAGTAGTTCGTAACTACGCTGATAACCTGCGGAAGGGTCTGTACCCTCCCAATCGTACCCCTTGCCCATATCCAGGTTCGGATGCATGGGATTTGGGATAACAATAACCCGGAAACCAGCCTTCTTAAATGCCTGTAGATAGAAAATGAACAGATCATCTCCCAGAGATTTAGCATCACCGATCTCCGGGTCAAAGACAATATCAATCCCCAGCATGATTGTGTCAAAGCCGCCATTCCTTAGGCTCTCTATATTTAAGAGATACCTGCGTGCCTCGTCTAATCTCGAAGCCCATGCACCACGAAGGAATGCCGGATATGAGGATGTGTCCAGATGAATTGGCCTTTTATATTCTTGCCACCATATATCGAATTCATCCCGTTCATTTACAGTCGATGAAGTGTCAGCGTCATCACTGGATACCTGTGGTGTACCCTCTCCCGTTCTGTCCGGAAGTATGCCAGAGGTATTGCAGGAGACCGATATTGGCGTTGTCAGCAGCAATATCAAAACCGCTAGTAGCCCACTTGCTTTCCACTGAATTCTCTTATCAGGTGTCACCTTTCAATTATACAGCTGCAAGTTATACAACTGAAAGTGGTTTGATAGCGCGAACATTGGGCCAATCAGAGACAAACGGTTATACCTGACATATCAGACTGGTTAATGAAGAACCAAAAGAATGGCAGCCAAGGCTCAGAAGGACGGGCACGTAAGGTTCTGGAGCAGGTCAGGGCCACTCAGTGTCGCAATATATCTCCAACATCCGATGAGAAGCAATTTACCGATGATAATATTACCCTGGCGGCCAGGTATGGGAGGGGACGGTCGTCATGAATTGGACAATCGGCGAGAGCAAGCGGAGGCCAACAGAGGTTCAACTTGGAGAGATAGCCGTCCTTTTCTTCGTTTCCTGTCTTAATCGTGTCATTACTAATTTCTCTCTCTACGGTGGTAAGTATTTTGCAGCCCCCATATTATACGGACCAACCTATATCAGGTATTGTCCGGAAGTCCGGGCGGTATTGTGAAAAAGGCAAGTACCGTTGCTACCGCCAGTAGAATGGTAATTAAGGCGAAGCCAGACTGATAACTGCCATAAGTATCATATATCCATCCGAAGTAAATAGGAGTTACCATACCTATAGGAGCCAGAAAAAACATAGAGGAGCCGCTAATAAGGCCAAACGCCTTGCGACCAAAGTAACGCGCTCTTACGGGTGCACTGACGCACCACCCGGCTCCCATGCCCACTCCATATAAAACAAGCCAGAAATATATCGCTGTTATTGTCTCACCAGTTAGAAGGAAAGCAACGCCACCACATTGAAAGATATAAGCAGCTATAAGTAGATATCGCATTTTGTTCTTGTCCACCCGGTCAAATAGGAATCCGATAATCGGCCGCGGTGGAATACTCGCAGCTACCATAATGGCCATCATTGCTGCAGCCTGTAAGGGATCAATATCCATGTCCGTCAAAAATGGTATCGCGTGAACATTTATGGCTGAGGCAGCCATAATATGAATACCCTGTGTGGTTAATAATAACCAGTAAGCTCGTGTCTTCATTGCCTGTCTTATACTAAACTCGGCTTCACCCACTTCCATCGTATAGGTAATGCCTTGATCAATAATGTAGCCTTGTTCCATCGACTCACGCTCTACTGGAATACCATCGGGTAATAAACCGTAGTATTCAGGTCTATGTTGCCTCACAAAGAACCATGACATCGGAAGGCCGATTAAGAGCATCACCAACCCGCCGATAAGACAGGCAACCCTCCAGTCCTGTATATCAATTATCCAGGCGATTAACGGCATTACCAGAACCCCGGAGAGTCCCGAGAATATCATCCTGACGCTCAGTGCCTTTCCTCTTTTTTTTACAAACCAGTTCGAAATTGCTGTGTCCATCGGTAAGTTAACCGCAATCACAAAACCTGTACCAAAAATGACTCCCCATGTAATATAGAAAGCCCAGAGTGATTCAATAAAGTACATCAAGATGAGACCGAGACTCATTAATAAAACCCCGGGAATTACTACCCACTTTGGCCCGAATCTGTCTATTACCCACCCGGTTAATGGGCTTTCGACAGCTGACTCAAGTCTCATAATACCAGCAGCTACAGAAGTTACCGCACGATTAAAGCCGAGTTCATTGGCAATAGGCTTGAAAAGGGCTGAAAAACCGTAGCTGAAATATCCTTCTGCCCAAAAGGCGAGGAAACCGGCAGTCAGGACTGTCCACCATCCAAAGAAAACTCTTGACAGCCTGATTCTACTGGTTATCAAAGTAATGTGTCTCTCCATACAGGTCGAGAGTGGTGAACAAAGCCGATAATCACTAAAGAGAATACACTAAATACATAGCATGAATATATGGTTTATCGACTCTGACAAACTGAGTAATCCTAGTCAAGGTATATTAAGAACAGTCTCTTACTACTATCAACATTAAAACGAGTACATACTCAGGAGGCGATTCTAATAGACGCAGCGTGATTCAACTATAAAATATACTTTGACTTGTTGATTCTTTCAGTTTATCCTAGTTAAGACATTATTCAAATCATTATTTTTGTAATTCAAATTTCAAAGGATCGATTCCCATGAGTGAAGAATAAAAGACCACCAATGAAATTGAATTCACAACACTAAAAGGGCTTCGCCCCAGTTCACAAGATTGCCGTCGGGGGATGGCTGGTGGTCCCGGAAACATGATGCTTCATCACGACCGCTCGAACTCCAATGATTGAGTAATTTGGGATTGATGATCGATTAATAAATCAGCCCGACACACCACTGGACTGATAGTAGATAGAATGATGAGTCTTAATACGGAAGGAGGGCAACATGCGGCGAGTAGTCACCGGTCACACGGAGAGCGGCAAATCCGTATTTGTGAGTGACGGCGAACCTCCGCGCATCGAGGCACGACCGAGTGGGAACGAGATCGCCGAGGTCTGGGCCACTCAAGGTACTCCCGTTATTCCTTTGACGCAAGGTGATCCAACTATTGATATGTCATCTTTCTTCCCTGGCGTCGGAGACACAAGCCTGAAAATCATGCGTATGCCGCCGGGATCGGAATCCGGAATGCACACCTCGGACACAGTCGATTATGGAATCGTCGTGTCTGGCGAGATATGGTTAGAACTCGACGATGGCGAGGAGGTACGCCTCAAGCAGGGTGATTGTGTTGTGCAGAACGGCACGAGGCACAACTGGCGAAACAGAGGACCGGAAGTCTGCGTGATAGCATTCGTACTGATTGGAGCTCATTGTAATTTGCAGAGGACGACTGGCTTCGAAAGTGCATAGTTGTGTCCAATGCGGAGGTATCTCTCCGAGAAACCCCAATTTCCTAAAGCGGGGCAGCGCTTGAGACTCCCCAGTAAATTGTGCACCTTACCGGAACCCGTAAGCCTATCTCATACTCTTCCGGCTACCCCAATAACCTTAAGACTTAGAAGTATTATACAAGTAGTTTGTCACGTGCAACATCTCTGCATTCCGTCCCATTAGACTTAAAAAGGTTCATTTTCCGCTTGGCAATCATGATAACTAATACTTGCTTGAACGGCGACAGGTGTACATGGCTTACAGGCTGCTTCACACTTCAAATAATAAGAGATATCCCACATACAGAGAGACCTGGTCTTGGATTGACACCAAAGCGCCACGGGAATTATATTAATGACGAAACAACGGAAGCCGGGATACCTCATTGCGAATTGAAATGGGAAATCCTTAATACCCCAACATGGGAATCTGGATCTGACTCAGATTGGTTCATGAGCGATAAGATAATTGAGAGAAAGGAGTTGATATATATAAAAACAAATAAAGTATTCACAACGCATTTATTAAAAGGAGAAAATCAGTGTCTGAAATTACGAAGAAAGGAATGCCAGAAGAACAGCCAGATCCGAGTGAACTGATTACGCCCGGCACGGGGCCTGATATCGGCCCTTATCCCTGGCCTGAAACCTGGTCCAAGCTGTTACCCAACATCAAGTCGGTTATCATCGATCACTATGCCAAGCTGCCCGAAGACCATCCCAAGCCGAAGGGTTTGCGTCCTATGGCCACGGTCGATGCCCGCTTCCCCATGTACTACCAGAACTCGGTAAAGCAAGGCATGAGCCTGTTGACCGACTACTTCGCCGCCATGGCGGGCCGTGACATAGCAGGCGTGGCCGACACGTTGCACTTCCCCTACGCCACCTTCGACGAAATCTTCGGTGAAGTGGATCCCATCGTTTACAAAACGGCTGACGATTTTGTGAAGAACCCGCCCCCCTCCATGAAGGTGGGCACCGGCGTAGACGCCACGCTTAAGCCGGGAACCTATGACATCCTCGAAAACATGCAGTTG
>SMTZ1_10008272_pt1 | contig 19693 bp, 21 predicted proteins | sample DeeMarSWOR136_30_FD_25667 | JGI IMG/M metagenome (IMG submission 25667)
AGCTTCTGTGTACACGAACTCGAACCGGAGGTCGATACCCGACTCGTTGCAGTATGTATTGATGTCTTCCCGGGCTAGTTCTCCGAGGAACCTGTGCTGCTGAATATCCCATTCATGGCTCATGATACCTATCTTTACCGTGTTCAAGGTTGTTACGGTCTCCTCCTCAGCGATCCCGTTGAGCAATTCCTCCTCTGAGACTGGCTGGTTGAGGTTGAACCATATGAATACCCCACCTATGACGACCAATATAATGGCTGGTACGACTTGGACCCAGCGGTACTTAATCCTCATCCGCCTCCCCCTCTTGAATATGGGGTCAGTTCCTCGTCCCAGATGATCTCGCCCTTGGTGGCGTTGTAGAAGCCGCATTTTAAGTACTGGGTCTCGCCTTCAATCTCGAAGTAACCCATCAGGTCGTAATGGCCTCTGAGCCTGTCGTCGTTCTCGTCGAGCTCGCAGGGGCCGCTCACACCGACATATTCCCGTGCGAGCTCTCTCAGGGCGTCCCTCACGAGTTTGACGTCGGTGGAGTTCGCCCTCATCACGCTCAGGGCGTAGAGCCAGCATGCATCGTAGTAGGATGCGCCATAGAACGTCAAATGCCTCCCCGTCTCCTTCTCATATCTCTCGTTTAAAGCCCAGTATTCCTCGGTGTACGCTGGAGCAGGCACAGGTCCGATCAACTCGAACCGCTTCAGGGTTTCTTCTATTATACTAGTATCGTCATAAACTTTCATACTTTCAGAAAGGTCAACTATGCCATCGGTCCCGAACCAAGATACAGAAGAGAAGGCTGGATACTCCAATGCCTGAACCAATATATACATACCCTCACTAAAGGCTACAAGCTCAATGGCAACATGCTCAACTCCGTATTCGGAAATATATTCAATCAGAATCGAGTCTGCCCCTTCGAGGAACTCAGAGTAATCAGAGCACGGTATTAAGTATCTGACCTTTCCGACTACTTTTCCTCCAACTTCTTCAAACTCTGACTCAATCGCATCCGTAAAGGTGTCGCCCCACGCGTCACCACGGTATATGACCACAATGGATTTGATCTGTCTGCTTTGAAGCATCTTTGCAATGACATTGGCTTGGAGGAGGTCGTGGCAGGCGAGCCTAAACATGTTGTCATCCGGGATGCGCCAATGGGGCGAGGTTGAGGAGGGGCTCAAGAGGAGCATGTCGTTCTCGGCGATGTACTCCTGAACGCTATGGCACATCATGCCAGACCAAGGGTGGCCCACAATAAGGCCGGTGCCATTCTCGTGGAACTCCTTGGTGAGATCCAATGCGACCTGCGCCTGGCTCTCGCAGTTCCTGACGACAAATTCGAAAGTAAAAGGGCTTTCCATCTCCTCGCAATAGGTGGCAATGTCCTCTTCGGCAAGCTCGATTATCGGTGCGTATCTCTCCCATTCTTCGTCGTTAGCGATTGTGACGCCAATTTTTACTAAATTCCCAAGTTCCTCCTCCTCAGAATTCTGAAACCGTTGTCGGTCTAATGTACTCCACCACAGGAGTGAGGCTCCCCCTAGGAGAATCAATATGAATGTAATGCCCCAAACCCTTTTCGAACAGGTCAATATACCTTGCCTCTCGATTCTTTACAGGGTCCAGCCGACTTCCGTTAGTTGTGCCCTATCCGAGGTTACCCCTGAGAGATGTTAAATTTTTTTGAAAAGAAACCTTTACAAGAGCTTCTCAGGCTTCAAGAGAGCTGTGAGCACATGGATTCCTGCAGGCTGAGCAGCTTCGATTGGAGTTCCCGGATCAGGTACCGTTTCTCGACGGTGAGGTCGAAATACGCCCGATCGTCGCTCTTCAGCACCCTCGTGAACTCTTCTATGTAGCAGCCTAGCAACGTCGCCGTCTCACCGTATTCCGAGGCCCCGGGAAGCCCGGTCATCTCGTCCATTTCGTCGAGGTTGGCCCTGATCTGTACGGTGTTGAGCAGTAGGTCCGTCCAGCTCCCCCTGTCAATGCCGACAAGCTCGTATATGGAGTATATCGTGGACAGGGAGCCCTCCACGAGGAGTGAGGTCTCATCCAGTAAAGCCCGGGCGTTATCGGCCCTCTGCTGGCCCATCTCCTGCAGGCTAGCAACGAGGTAGGCGTTTGACAGCACGCTGAGCACTATCAAGACGATGAAAACGAGCCTTATAACACGCCCCGATGTTGATCGACTACTTGACTGCATTAAGGGGGCGTCTCTCTCCGTCAGGCTCAGGGCCTCCAACCCTAGGTCCGAGAGGACGTATCGGCCGTTCACGTCCTTCTCCACGAGCGCATCCATGATCCTCAGGTGGTAGGCGAGCAGACCCGACTCCACCTCCAACGCCCTCAGTACATCTGTATAAGACATGGGCCCACCCGCAAGCAAAGAGAGGATCTCCCGCCTGATGTCGTGCTTCAGGGCGCGGTACACCGTCGAACGGGGATCGTTTGATTTCAACACCTTCCCCGATTTGTCATACGGGTTCGGATGTAAAAGGATAATGTACGCTTCATTCGACGATGGTTGAGCGTTCTCATCGTTTCACTCCGATACTGTATCGCCCTACACGGGTAGAGCGCGACCTCAGTACTACTCCTGTGGGCGTCTGCGAGCATCCTAGCGGCGTTCATTCAAGCCTGCACCCAGATCAATACCTCACTGTAGTAGAGTTGGCATGCGCTAGAAGGGGTTCCTTGACGCCCTCGTTCTATATAGATACCAGGCGTCCTGTTCCGCGTATCCTGTGTTCATCAGGTCTTTGAGAGTTCTGTCGACGGTCATCCTCTCCAGGCTTAGAGATCGCTGCGCGCATATGGACCCTCAAATGAGTGACAGCGTGTTCATCTTGGACAGACCAGCAGTGAACCACTTCAATATTTTCCTCCACATAAAACTTAAGCGGTGATAAGCCCCACTCAATGTAGGGGAGGACCAAGGAACCTAGCAAGGACTCAGAGACCATGGATGCATGGGAAATCGCTGCAGGAAGGTGAAAACAGATGAGTGAAACAGGATATCCTAGAATATTCTGGCTGCATAGAGGCTACTGGAGTAAGAGAAACCTGGCATTCCTTTTCATAGTGATCGGTCTAATCATCATCACGTTCGTCTTGTTGAGACCGGTAGAGTGATGATGAGGTGATAATGTGATCCTGACAAAAGAAGTCATCATCCTGGTTCTCTCAGTGGTAGTGTGTGCGATAGGTTTCTTGGGACTACGGTTCTTCAGGTCAGATTCGGAAGAAGGTTTCACAGACAAAATAGGTGGGGGCAAAAGCGTCCATCTCGGATACACCGACGGGGTCAGACCCGATCTGAAAAATCGACCCGATGACGGTACCTTCTGGTCAACCAGATATACGCCAATCTGGCTTAGCAGAAAGCGAAAAGAAAAGGAGAAAGATCCCGAGAAGGACCAGTGGAGGGAGTGAGATGAAAAGGATTAGGGAAATTGAGTTAAGTCAATGTACTTTTCTCATATCTTCAGTAATTTGCATCGGCATTGTTTACCATATCCTATTAAACGTTCCCGCATGGATTCATGGAGGTAGGTCAGGGGGCGGTTCGGATTTCTTTGTAGAGGTTAAGGAGTCCGACCCATCTAGTTTTCCCCATCTACTTGAAGCGTTTATGGAAGACGAGGAAGCGCGTAGCCAGCACCGGGCTCATGCCTCCCACATGACATGGTGTCCAAGGAATGAAGCCCTACAAATCATTCAGTTCCTCGGCGGTGAATACCCCCAGGTAGGAAGTTCTGATGGATATAGTATTCAGCTAGAGAATGGGACAAAGTATTCTTTCGGTATTGTGTTCAGGTGGGAGCCACCATTAATCCAATGAGAATCAGTGAAGGGAGAAAGATGGTCTCTGGAGCAAGATCCAACACTATCTTTATAGGAATCTTGATTGGCCTCCTCGTCTGCACCGGGGCAGGCGCACGCGCTATGGCACCTCTTCCGCCTCCCCCACCGCTACCGCCGATCCTCTCCGACCTTACCATCACGCCGGCGGAGGTCGAGCTTGGGGAAAACGTCACCATCAGTTTCATCGTTACAAACACCGATAACCAGTCTTTCGTCTACACGGTCACTATGCAGATAGAAAACATCACCTTGCTGGTTGATGTCGAGCTGGAAGCCTACGAATCCAAGGCGCTATCACATACGATAACCACAGACATTATTGATGTGCCTGGAGTTGGCGTACCTGGATTCTTTAACGTCACAGTCGATGGAATTACGGGCAGCTTCACTGTTATAGAACCAATGCTGCCACTCAAGCTTGCGGAGTTCACTGTCTCGGGTCTCAATGTATTCACGGAAATCGAAGAAGGCGCGGATGTAACGATATTGGTGAACGTCAGCAACGTAGGCGAAGTCGAAGGAACCCATCAGATTGATCTTATCCTAGAAGGAGGAGACATCCTATTCTATACTGTCTACTCGAAAAATGTGACTCTTCCAGGCGGGGCATCAGAGGAGGTACCACTACGTATCGAGGGCGGATTGACGGCTGGCTCCTACCAAGTAGAAGTTGAGGGACTCACGGGCAACTTCAAGGTAATACCTGAGCCCTCGTTCTGGGAGATTTCCCTACGAGTCAATCATATTAGGCCTAGTGTTCGGACTCTTAGCAATCTGGTTTCTATACCGCCCACATGATTCTATGGCTGTGATATGTCATATACAATGGTACAGGAAGACAAAAAGCGCATTAGCGAAAAGGACCAACGGGGGAGTGAGATGAAGAAGACACCTGTCTATTGGACTGGATTTGTCTTCGTTGGACTGAGCGTATGGGCGTTACTATTTGATCTCTGGGGTCTCATGACTATGCGTGGTCCGATCTCAGGCGGAGCCTTCTTCCCGTTTGCGGTTTTCACCACGATAGGAGCGGTGATCTTCATACTCATAGGCGCGCTGATGATGAAAGAGGGTAGAGAAGCATGAAGACTGATGGTGTCAGCTATAACAAGAAGAAGAGTGGGTGATGAGCACATATTCAATATGGTTAGGAGGGGCGTGTGGGTTAGAGTTTAAGGGTTTTACGAGAGCATTGGGGAAGTTGGCACAGGCACTATCTCTTGTACTGATTATCTTTTTCCTCTGGAACACGCAACATAGGCCTGTGGCTGCACCAATTTACTTCAACATCTTTATAGCATCCATAACAAGCGCCATTTTAGGGGAAGTCTTATTGACAATAAGCTCGCGCACCGCTTAATCGGGGACGCGTTCCATTCAAGCGAGGATGATGCATAGGAAGGCTAGAGTTGTCGTCTTCCCTGTCTCGTGGCCTGATCGCATAAACTCAATCATCATGGTAGAGTATCTTCCCGCCCACGATCGTCATCATTACGGATACATCCTTGATCTCCTCTGAAGGCAGTTGGGTCAGGTCCTTTTCCAGTATCGTAATATCTGCGAGCTTCCCGGGCTCGACGCTCCCCTTGAGTTTCTCCTCGAAGGATGCGTAGGCCGCGTCTAGGGTGAAACCCCTCACAGCCTCCTCCAGAGTGATACGGCTCTCCCTAACGGGGTGGTTAACGGCAGACCAAATACCGTAGAGGGGGCTGAAAGGCATACAGTCGGAGCCAAAGGCAACTTTAACTCCCTCGTCCAGTAGATACCTGTAGGGATTATTCTGCCGGAGGCGTCTCTTCCCGAGACGGTTCTCGTATAGGCCGTCCTTTCCGCTCCACTCCCCCGCGAAGTTAGGCTGCATCGATGGAACGATGCCCAAAGACCTGATCCGCTCAATCTGGTTCGACGACAGTAGCTCACAGTGCTCTATCCTGTGGCGATGTCCTTTCCTAGGAGAGTCCCTAATAGCCTCCCCAATGGCTCCTATGACGAGCTCTATGGCGTAATCGCCGATAGCGTGGACAGCCACCTGGGAGCCAGCCTTGTGAACGGTCTTTACCCTCTCCACCAGCTCCTCCTCCGACATCATTAGCAGCCCCTTTGTAGATGGGTCATCCTCGTAGGGCTCGAATAGGGAGGCCGTCCTCGCCCCCAGTGAGCCATCCAGAATCATCTTCGCAGATCCAAGCTTGACCATCTCGTTCCCGAACCCCGTGATCAGACCCAGGGCATCCATGGACTCGGCGAGGCCGTTACGCCACATCAGGTAGGCCCTCACCTTGAGCGACCCCTCTTTCATCGCCCTCTGATACACCCGAATCCCGAAACCATCCAGACCGGCCTCATGAACGCCTGTACAGCCGAGGCTCAGGGCGTGGTCGCAAACCATCCTCAACCCCTCGAGAGCCGTCTCCTCAGAGACAGGGGGGATGTTCTTCCAGACGAGGTGACCCGCGTCCCTGAGAACGCCGGTGGGCTCCCCCTCAGGCGTCCTGTCGATTAGACCCCCGGGAGGATCAGCGGTATCCTTGGTTATCCCCGCAACCTCCAGCGCCCTCGAGTTGAGCGTCATCAGGTGTCCACAGACCCTAACAAGCATCACGGGGTTGTCGGGCGAGACGGCGTCGAGGTCAAATCTTGTAGCATACCGCCTCTCCTCCCACTTGCTGTCATCCCACCCCATGCCCCGGATCCACTCCCCCTTTTCTGCGGTCGACACCCTCTTCCTCAGCAGGTCAAGGGCCTCCACGATGGAAGCCGTGTCTCTCAAGTTCAAGTTCTGGATCATAGAAATGCCCATCCCGAGGAAGTGGACGTGGGCATCTATCAGCCCAGGCATGACCGTCCTCCCCGAGGCGTCTATGACCTCCGCCCCCTCAGGAATTGGGACTTCATCCCTCTTACCCACGGCCACCACCCACTCATCATCAATCACAACAACGCTGTCGAAGATGGGAGAGCGGCCAGTGCCGTCTATAAGTGTGCCGCCTACTATGACCCGGGGACAAGGCTGCAGAGACATCTCGAATACCCTTAGGGCAATCAGGCCATGTATAAACCTTTCCCAGAGAACTACGATTTCAGGATGTAAAGGCATAATAAAACCGGGTAAACACGGCAATAAAATGACCTTTCAGTAGTTACACTACGAAAATCGTAGAGTCTGGTATCCCCCGTCTACATGTTGGCTATCTCGTTAATCTTCGACTTGATCTCCAGAGCCCTGGAGGCGAAAACCCTCTTGAACTCGTCCATCTCACTCTCACTTATCTCCTGCCTGGCCCTGTTCTTCACGTCGACCAAAGCGGTAACGACATTGGTCCAGACAGCCCCGAAGAGGGCGCTCTCCACAGAGCCTATGATACCCTCCTCCTGGTAGTACTTGAAAATCAGGTTCTTCTTCAGGAGGCTCTCCTCGTCCAGGTTGATGTCGATGATCTTCTCAATAATCCCCCTGATAGCCGGCTCCAACGAGATCGCCAATCCACATAGACGCAGACTCAACTATATGGGATTTGCCCTAGGATGTAAGGGAAAATAATTATGAACTCAAAAATATTGTAAGGGGGATCTTGATCAAGAGGTTCCTCTAACCGTTTCACGTCTTCTGGTGGGGTATGAGACAGAGGAAGACAAGCTCCTCCCCACCCGTGTTCCTGAACTGGTGCTCCTCGTTGGGCGGCATGTAGACCACATCCCCCGGCTTAACGCCCTCCTCCCCGCCCTCCCCGAAGACTATCCCGGAGCCAGACAGCACATAGACCTCGTGCTCCCAAGGGTGGGCGTGCTGGGGCGTCGAACCCCCTGGCTCAACGGTGAACTGGCGCATTGCGAAGTTTGGGGCCCCCTTCTCCTCTGTGATGAGCCACCTGACCTTAACGCCCTCAGCGGGCGCTGGCACATCCTCCAATTTCACTTCGGTGTGATGGAAATGCTTCATACTTCCCTCTCCCGCCCCCCAGATTCTTAACACTTACGCTGGAATTAATCCTGCCCCGTCGATGTTGAAAGTGTGCACCTCCTCCATCAGGGTGACAACCTCCGCATCGAAATCTTTCACTTTGAGGAACGCCATGAAACCCCCGTTACCCATTGCCAAGATGGCCATAAACCCAGAGAAAAAAGGATATTGCACAGAAAACAGGCCTATAGGCCTGAATGATGTTACAAGCCTCCCCAGCTCTCTAAGAGGCTCTCAAGCTCCTTGGCCGTTGGCCCTCCCCGGGTCTCCAGCCTAGTCGCCTTGTAAGAACCGGCCGCGCATCCGTAACGGAGTGCCTCCAGATCCTCAAGCCCGTCCACTAGGGCTGACGCGAAAGCCCCGATGAAGGCGTCCCCACAGCCGACAGTATTGACGACCTCCAGCCCGAGCCTCTCCAAAGGCACGGCTCCGACATGCAGTGTGGTGCCCGAGACATCGTCCCTCAGCAAGCAGCCCTCCTCTCCCCGCTTTATTATGGCCTTTATCCCCCTCCTCTCGGCACCCAGGGTCTCACCCACCTCAATCGGGTCGCTAGTGCCCAAGAGGTTCTCGAACTCGAGGTTGTTTAGTATGAAGTAGTCGACGTTCCTCAGGGTGGGCGCCAGGGCTTCCAGGCCCAGCTCTGCGTATACGCCAGGATCCCATATAACCGTCGCCCTGTTCCCAGCGCACGTATCAGCCAGGGCTTCTGCGACTGCAAGAGGAGGGTCCATTATAACGGCAACCTTCCTCCCCTCGGTCAGCAAGGCGACGCTGGTTTCCAAGAGGTGCTCCTTTTTGAGTTCAAGGTTTGCGCCGAAGTAGGTATGTATCTCGTTCTCACCCCTGGCGCCTATCGATATGTAGGCCTGCCCCGACTCCTCGCCAGCGACCTCGATGATACCGGTAGTCACGACGCCCTCTTCCTCGAGTATTTTAAGCTGTCTCTCGGCGATCTCGTCGTCGCCTAGTGCCGCTACGAGTGCCACCCTACCCGGCCCGAGGATACGGGCGGCGGCCACTGCGACATTCGCAGCAGTACCCCCTGAGACCCTCCGTATCTGTTTGACCTGCACCTCCTCGCCCGTTCGGGGCAGCCTCTCCATGAAGAGATTGATGTCCCAGTTTATGGCCCCGCAGCAGACGAGCTCCACGTGATCAGAGCCCACCATGGATGACCCTCTCCATGAATATCTCCTTGAACCTGGGACCATCTACAGAGACGCATATATCAGCCCGAGGCCCAGAGCCCTCTGATCGATGGACACGCCTACGGTCGACGACCGTCATACCCCTCGTAAGCACCCCCATCGTCTCCACCCCGACGATGTGGCTCTCCGTCGATGCCAGGCTGGGATCTACGGCCAAGGCGACCGCCATCGGATCGTGGAGGCTGAACCTACCGAACCTCTTGATGGACCCACCGCAGAGAGCTGAGACGAGGCGCGACCTCCTCGTCCCTAAACCCCTTATCTCCTCGTACATATCCCTGTCTAGGCGGTTCATCGGATCAGTGGTCACGTCGAGGCCCACAGCCTTCACCGGCATCCCCGACTCGAAGACGATCTTCGCCGCCATATGTTGAACTCGGCAACGGCACTCACATTGCCCTGACCGTATGGCGTGAGGTTGAAAGCCCCTCCCATCAGGACGAGGCCCCCGATCATGTTGGTAATGTCAGGGTAGGCCAGTATCGCCGACGCTATGTTGGTGAGAGGCCCTATAGGTATCAAAGTTAGCTCCTCGCCGAACTCCTCCGCCAACTCCACTATCACCTGGACCGCAGACCTGGGATCTAGGACCGACTTTGGTTCTGGAAGCTCAGCCCCGCTCAGACCGGTCTTCCCATGAAAGGCCGTGGCATCCAGTGGCTCTCTGAATAACGGTTTACTGGCGCCTGGAGCCACGGGAGTCTCCTCGGCTCCAAGGAACTCCAGTATCTTCAGGGCGTTCTTGTTGGCGAGCTCGAGGCTCACGTTGCCGACCACGGTGGTGACGGCCTCCACCCTGAGCTCCGGCGAGCTGAAGGCGAGCATCAGGGCAAGGGCGTCGTCCACTCCGGGATCAGTGTCGATCATGACTCTCCTCATATGCGCTTCCGATAATATCTGGGGGGCAGATAAATAAGCGTCTTCGATGTGAGACTAAGTATCATGGAGCTCAGGGACTTCTACGCCGTCCGCAGGAGGATCGGCAAGCATATCAGAAAGACTCCTCTAGCTAGATCACCCTACCTGAGCGGCCTCTGCGGCGGAGAGGTCTGGCTCAAGCTCGAGAACCAGCAGCTCACTGGCTCCTTCAAGATCAGGGGAGCCCTGAACAAGCTCATACAGCTCTCCGACGAGGACAGGGCGAAGGGCATCGTCGCCGCATCCTCCGGGAACCACGCACAGGGACTTGGATACGCTGCACGGATGCTGGACATCGATGCCACAATAGTCGTGCCAGGCAACACTCCGAAAGTGAAGATCGACGCCATCAAGGGATACGGGGTTGAACTGATGGTCCACGGAGACGAGTACATGGACGCCGAGAGGCTCGCACGGGAGATGGAGAAGGAGGGAGGCAAGCCCTTTGTCTCCGGATACAACGACATCGACATCATAGCGGGGCAGGGGTCCATCGGTCTCGAGATGGTGGAGGAGGTGCCGGACCTCGACGTGGTCCTAGTCCCTGTTGGTGGAGGTGGGCTCATCTCGGGAATCGGGTGCGCCGTGAAGAATTATGACAGACGCATCGAGGTCATCGGCGTACAATCCGTCGCCTCTCCTGTAATGTGCGAGAGCATCAGGCGTGGGAGGATAGTTGACATCCAACTCGAGGAATCCGTAGCGGAGGGCCTCCACGGGGGAATAGAGGAGGGATCCATAACCTTCGACATGTGCAGGGATTACGTCGACGACTTCATCCTGGTTAAGGAGGAGACGATACTGAAAGCAATCGGCCAGCTCATCACCGAAGACCACCAGGTCGTCGAGGGGGCCGGTGCAGTTGTGGTCGCTGCAGTAATGGAGGAACCAGGACGATTCGAGGGTCGAAGGGTCGGGGCCGTCATCAGCGGCGGCAACATCGGCAGGGAGACCCTGGAGAAGGTCCTGCACAACCTGAATACCTGACGATCACACAATATCTGGAGGGCAGAAACGGTGAAGAGGATAGTAGTAGACGCGAACCTGTGCGCAGGATGCAGGCTGTGTGAGCTGGCCTGCTCTTTCTTCCACGAGGAGGTGTTCAGCCCTACTCTATCACGAGTTACCGTCGTGAAGCAGGACGTCTACGGCTTGGACTTCCCCGTATTATGCAGACAGTGTGATCACTGCCCCGCCATAGACGCCTGCCCCACCAATGCCCTCACGAGGACCGAACTCGGCACCATCGCCGCAGACATCGAGGCCTGTGTAGGATGCACTCAGTGCGTTGAAGAGTGTACCTATAATGCCGTCAAGTTGGTATCGGAACCCCTCATCTGCGACCTGTGCGAGGGTGATCCTCAATGTGTAAGGCGGTGCCCCACAAAGGCGCTGAGCTATGAGGAGTCAAAGCCTGACACCAGACGACCGGAATATGTTTTCCTGGAAATGAGGAGGAGGTGGGGCATAGATGGCTGACCTCAAGGGTTACGCGGGAAAGGTCCTCAGGATCCACCTACACAACGGAGAAGCAAAGATCCATGATCTCGAGAAGGAACTCGCCGTCGGTTTCCTGGGAGGCAGGGGATTCAACTCGAAGAGGCTCTACGACACCATGGGGTCGGGCACCGACCCTCTTGGTCCGGACAACAGGCTGATGTTCTCCACGGGCCCCTTGGTCGGCACCATCTTCCCCACGGCCAGCAGGTTCAACGTCTCGGCCAAGTCCCCTCAAACAGGCATCCTAGGAGACTCGAACGCAGGAGGGCACTTCGCCGCCGAGATGAAGTACGCGGGATACGACCAGATAATCATCGAGGGGAGGAGCCCTGACCCGGTCTATATCTACATCAACGACGGCGACGTCGAGTTCATGGACGCCTCCCACCTCCAGGGGCAGGACATCTACAAGACCGACGAGATCATACGAGCAGACCTTGCCGATCAACGCATCCAGACGGCAATCGCCGGCCCAGCCGCGGAAAATGGTGTCAAGTACTCGGGTATCTTCGTGAACCTCATGCGGGCTGCGGCGAGGACCGGTCTGGGAACCGTAATGGCCTCAAAGGGAGTCAAGGCCCTCGCCGTGAGGGGAACAGGATCCATCGAGGTCGCCGATCCGCGGAGATTCGAGGAGCTCGTCGAGAGGATCGAGGAGGAGATCTACAGCCACGAGCAGTACTGGCCCAGGAGGAAGATGGGCACAACGAGGATCCTCATGATGGCCAACGAGGAGGGCTTCCTGCCAACCAGGCACTACACCTCGGGGGTCTTTGAGCACGCCGAGGAGGTGAGCGGCGAGAGGCTTGCCGAGGAGTTCAATGTCAAGACACGGGGATGCTTCGCTTGCCCTATCCCCTGCAGCCGGTTCTACGTCGTACCAGAAGGCAGGTTCAAAGGCCTATACGCAGAGGGACCCGAGTACGAGGCACTGGGATCCTTCACCTCCCGCGTGGGGAATGGAGACTTGGGGCTCGCCCTGAAGGCCATTGACATGTGCAATAAGCTCGGGCTGGATGCCCTTACAACCGGTGAGTGCATTTCATGGGCCATGGAACTCCACGAGAGGGGAATGCTCCCGAGGAGCATGGCAGATGGCCTTGACCTCTCCTGGGGGAACGGTGAGGCGATTCTAGCGCTCATAGAGAAGATAGCGAGTCGTGAGGGGTTCGGCGACATCTTGGCGGACGGCTCCAGGGCGGCTGCGGCCAAGCTAGGATTCGGAGCGGAGCTGACGATGCAGGTGAAGGGCCTCGACCTCATCATGGCCGATCCGAGGGGCCTAAAGGGCTTTGGCCTCGGCTACGCCGTGGCGAGCAGGGGTGGGGATCACCTCAGGAGCGAGCCCTTTCTGGAGCTCAGCGACGACCCGCAGAGGGGCCTGGAGATGTTCGGTGTGGCAGAGGCGACCCTCAGGCTCGCGGACAGGGGGAAGGGGAAACTCGTCTCCTACTTCGAGGACTGGAACGCCGTGATAGATGCCCTGGAGCCATGCAAGAACATAATGCAGAACATGGAGATACTCACCTTCGAGGTAGCATCCGAGGTCATAGAAGCCACCACAGGCCTCAGGATGACCCCATCGGAGGTGCGCTTGGTGGGAGAGAGGATCATCAACATAGAGAGGGCCTTCATCGTAAGGGAGGGCATCCGGAGGAGGGATGACTCTCTGCCGAGAAGGTTCAGGGAGGAACCTCTGACCGAGGGAGCGAGCAAAGGAACCATCTTCGACCAGGAACCCATGCTCGACGAATATTACGATGAGAGGCAGTGGGACCCTGAGATCGGCATCCCTAAAGAGTCGACCCTCATCAAACTTGGACTGGGATACGTGGCAGAAGACCTTAGGAAGATGGCGTGAGGCTATATCCTAAGGAGCTCCGCCGCGTTATCCCAGAGGATCATCTCCTTCTCCTCGTCGCTGATGTCGAGCCCTGTAATCCGGCCCACGGCGTTTCTCATGTCCCCGATCTGGTGGGGGTGGTCGCTTCCCATTACGATCTTATCCGCCCCTGAGAAGGCTATCGTCGACATGAGTACATCGGCGTCGTAGATGATAGAGTCCATCCAGATCCTCTTCAGGTACTTCGATGGGGAGTCGGAGATATTCACCTTGCACTCGGGGTAGGCGTTGAACCCGGTCTCGATCCTCCCGCGAAGGTATGGATATACTCCACCCAGGTGGGAGGCGACGAGCTTAAGGCCTGGAAGCCTCTTGAGGATTCCGCTGAAGACGAGCCTAAGGACGGCGATTGACGTATCGACGCCGAAGCCCAATATGGGGACTAGCCGGTACTCCCCCATGGCCTTGGAGTTAATCGGTGATGTCGGGTGTAGGAACAGTGGGACATCTAGCTTGACTGCCTTCTCGTAGACAGGTATGAACCCTGGGTCGTCGAGGGGGAGGCCTCCCACGTTCGTCATGAGGGTCCCACCCTTCAGTCCGCACTCCTTAACAGCCCTCTCGAGCTCCTCAGCAGAGGCCTCCGGATCCTGCAGGGGAAGAGCCGCAAGCGCTTGGAACCTTTCGGGGTACTTCTCCACGACATCCCTGAAGCCGTCGTTGGCAATTCTGGCCAGCTCTATGCCCCTCTCGCGTTCCTCCCTCTCGACGCTGGGTGTGGTTAGTGTCAGTACTTGGACATCTACGCCGCACTTATCCATCGCCTTGAGCCTCGCCTCGATGTCGACATGGGGGCCCACGACGATGTTGTAGTCCCCTTCGTAGTGGATGAGGATCCTGCCCTGATCATCTCTCTCAACCCTCGCGTACCCCCCCTCCTCCTCGAGGCCCTCCATGTAGCCCTCCGGGTAGAAGTGGTTATGGAAGTCTATGTTCATGAGATTCACATCTATTCATCTTGGAGGCCTATTAATAAGACGGGTGGGCAGACTCTCCCGCCCAGACGCAACGGGGCCTACAATATATTTATAAAGGGCTTATCTTCCACCCTAGAAATCGGGTGTAGATCTTCGATGCCTACCTGTGAGATATGCGGCATGGAAGTGGTGAAGGTTTACGAGTGCTCCCAGTGCGAGGCCAAATTCTGCGAGGAGTGCGGAGACGTCAAGAGGAAGCTGTGCTACGACTGCGTAGGCTGGGACGACGAGGAGCTGGACGAGAGCTGGGACAAGGTCGACGACTGGGATGACGGCTGGGACGACGACGAACCTCACTGACTCAACGATGGTCAATAGTCGAAACCCGTATGCTTTTTTCTGATAGTCCTCTCAGGTCCCACCATGCCGAAGAAGGAAAAGGTTCATTATCATCGAAATGATGTTAGATTGGATATGTTGGGAGAGCTTGGGGCGGAGGGACGGGTAAAGTTCACCCTGAGGGACGCCCTCAACCTAGGCTATCAATACATTAGGCGCCGTATCGATAGGGCCTCCCTGAACGTCGTCTCAATAGCCCTCGGCATTGCATTCCTCTCGACGCTGCTCCTAACAGATTCCCTCTACCGCGCCTACGCCCTTGCGGGAGGAGAGCGCCTCGGCGTCGAGGCCTATCAATATTGGCTCATGTTCGTTGCCCTCATCGTCTCCGTCGTGGGAATATCCAACGCGATGCTGATCGCCGTCTACGAGAGGTACAAGGAGATCGGGACCATGAAGTGCCTGGGAGCCCTAGACCGCCACATCCTCCTGCTATTCCTGGTTGAATCTCTGGTCCAAGGACTAGTCGGAGGCGTCCTAGGCTTCCTCCTGGGCATCCTAGGTGCTATCCTGTCCACAGGTTTCACGATAGGCCTCAGCATAATATTCACGATCCCCTTGGTAGAGTTCCTGACATATTTTGGGGGCTCGACCATTCTCTCGATGCTGTTGTCTGTGGTATCTACCCTTTACCCTGCCTACCGCGCGGCCAAGCTTGACCCTGTGGAGGCTTTGAGTTATGAGCTATGATACGATAATAGAGATGGAGGAACTCGCCCGACACTACGAGATGGGCGGCGTAACTGTGAAGGCCCTGGATGGGGTCGACCTGCAAATAGGGAGGGGCGAGTACGTGTCAATCGTCGGCCCCTCCGGTTCAGGTAAGACGACCCTCTTCAACATGATCGGGGGTCTAGATCGACCCACCAATGGGAGGGTCTACATCGATGGTGTCGACATATCCAAGCTGGACGCCTACGAACTCGCTTGGCTAAGATGCCGCAAGATAGGGTACATCTTCCAGACATTCAACCTGATACCGGTCCTCTCAGCCCTAGAGAACGTCGCCCTCCCAACAGTCTTCGCCGGAGTCCCCCGGGATGAGGGGCTGAACAAGGCAGAGAAGCTCCTCTCCTCCGTCGGACTCGGTGAGAGGGTTCACCACAGACCTACGGAACTCTCCGCCGGTCAGCAGCAGAGAGTCGCCATCGCCAGGGCTATGGCCAACGACCCGGCCATCATTTTGGCCGACGAGCCGACGGGCAACTTGGACCTGAACACGGGCATGGAGATCATCGACCTGCTCCACGGTCTTAACAAGATGAGGGGGATGACCCTGATAGCCGCGACCCACGACCTCAAGATGATCAAGGCCAGCGACAGGATCATTTGGCTCAGGGACGGAAGGGTGGAGAAGATAGAGAGGGGCTAGCGGCCCGAGGGGCTAATCGGCCAGAGGCCTCCCCTTTAGGGTGCTCCACCTCATGGCAATCATCCTTATCAAGGACCCGGTAGTATGAGCCCACTCTCGCTCTCCATATGACATCAATCTAATCACGATCTCATCCTCGACCGGGCTCTCCTCGAAGATGAGCTCATTCTTCGCGTAGAAGCTACTGCCAACAGCCTGAGCCTCCTTGTAGATGAAGTTTATTCGTGCCTTGGCGCCGTCGACGTCGTACAGGACCTTTATCGAAGCCGTGACCCTCGTGGGGTGATTCTCCAGATACTTAAGGGCGTCGACGACGAAGTCCACGAAGTTCTTTAGCTCCTCTGGGAGTAGCCTTACCGGTAGGATTATCTCATAGGGCTCGAAGAGGCCCTTCTCCTCCTTCTCTATCCTCCACCTCATCATGAGGGACGGCGTGATGATAACCGAGCCCCTGAGGGCTGCAAGGGCTCCCATGAGAACAGCGGTCATCGCTATGCCGATGGAGGCCAGGCTCCAGAAAGCGGAGACCTTCTGCTGGATCTCTAGGGCCACGCCAAAGAAGGTCATCCCCTTGAATGCGCTCAGCCCCAGGAGGTAGCCCAGGCCACCACCAGTCAAACCTATGATGCTCGCCTCCGCCACAAATATGGCTGCGATCTGGGCGGGGTTGAGTCCAACCGATGACAGTATGTGGATCTCCTTCTTCCTCTCGAACATCGAGTTGAGCATCGTCACGACCACGTTGAGGACAACGATCCCCCAGGGCACGATGAGGGGCAGCCCCTTCCCCTCAAGGTACTTACCGAGACGGGCCAGGTAGACTCCCTCGGCAGAGGCCGACCATGCCCAGTACCCCCTCTCGAGGGCCAGCCTCTCCGCAAAGGCCTCCGCATTGGCCTCGGGCCCGGTCCTTATGGATATCCTAGATATGCCGACGAGCTGCATTGACGGTGCCTTAGAGATATGCATAAGGACAACCTCCGATGGCTCACACGTCTCGTAGACATATACAGGGTCCTCTCCCGGTGGGCTTAGGTTCAACATTTTCCCTGGGAGGTACGGGGAACCGTCGAGTTCACGCAAGCTCCTCAAGGAGGAGTCGTCGAGGATCCCCTCCAGCCTAAGCGGGAAGATGCCAAGGAACATAGTCTCGCCAATCTCCACGCCCAGTTCTTCGCTGAGGCTCCTGCTTATCGCTATCCCCTCCTCTGAGGGTAGATCGCCCTCCTCCAGCGCATACGCGATATCGGATACCGCTACCTCCAGCGAGGGGTCAAAACCTACAATGCCCCATACGGAGGCTCCATCGATCCTGGTCAGCGGTCTCCTCATTGGTATGCTCTCGATCTTCGGTGATACGGTTACGCTCTCTGGCTGCCTCTGTAGCCAGCCCGAGGTCACATCCCTCTGGGTCAGGAAGATGGGCGTCTCATCCTCGAAGTCTGGGGCCCTCAGCAGGACCCCTTCAGTCGATGCTGGTCTGCTCGAGACCCTCCCGACGATCAACCCGTAGTCCTCTGAGACGGAGGTCAGGGAGACGAAGCTCATCACCAGAACCAGGATCGAGATTAGTGTGAGGGAGAATCTGAGCCTCCTCCTCCTGATGCTCCTCTTCGCCATCGAGAATATAGGTACGATCATGTTACGCACGGGTACGTGTCCATCTCCACCGCGCGCCTTCATGAAACGCGGAAATAAGACCGCGATAATGAGTGAGAGGCCGATTGCTGCCAGAGCGGTCTCCACATAATTCGACAGAGGCACTATGATACTCCCAGGATACGTATAGTAGAGTACAACCATTGTGGCCAAGAAAATCGATGTGCCCCCGAGTATCTTGGTGAAGTCCCGATTGGAGAGGAGGAACGCTATTGTGGTCGAAGAAAGGGCGAGGAAGACGATGATTATGTAGACGGAGAAGGAGGCATCCCTCAGCATCGAGTTTACCGTGATCTTAGTATGAGCCAAATCGATGTATGCCGTTTTGCATGCGCCGAAGCTCTCTATGTACCTATCTTCACCGAGCAGGAACCTAGACTCCGAGAGAAGTCTCTCAGCGGCAGAGGTCTCGGTTCTCTCCTTTATCAAGTAGAATCCATATTCCTCCATGCCGTCGAGGTCCAACTTTACGGATCCCAGAAGGGTTTCTGAAATCTGAAGGTTTGATCGGATAGAGTACGGACGTGTGTCCAGATAGATTAGCTCACCGGTGCTCAGGATAGGACGACTGGGGATATCGATCATGAAGGACCTTGTAACTACGTTTGTTTCGATTATCACAGAGCAGTTGACGAGAACCTTGAACTCGACTCCGGCAGGTACGATGACCTGATTCTCTTCCAGTCCAATGTAGTTGTTAAGACTTGAAGTAGAAGTACCATAGGTCAGAGTGAGGCCCTGCCCCGTCTGAATTGTGTTGTTTTCGATGTCCAAGACGGTATATGTTGTGGAGACCGGGAGCTCTGTGGATTCAACGAACTGGATATCCCCCTCCATAATAATGGATGCAGCCTGTTCTAGGACTACCACCTCCTCTTCCCCAAGTGAACTTCCCTCGTATATGGATGGGATATGGTCAACTCCGGGTGTCTGAGGGTCGTCGGCGAAGAACAGTACATTGTAGCCAGGATCCAGCTCGATCTCATAAAACCCATCTGCCCCTGTTAATGTTTTATTAATAATTTTATATTCTAGTAAAACATAAATCTCGGCTCCTTGAATCGGAAGGCCTTTTGAATCCACTACGCGCCCCCTTATCGAGGTGGCCGCTTCCACACTGATACCAGTACTAAAACTTATCCACAAAATAAGGCCTACAAACGTCAGCAGCAACAGCTGCTTGCGCCGCGTTTTTCTCCGAGACGACGCGCTTTTCATTCCATTAGGCCTCTCCTAGTGTCACCTACACTCGGATATATTCTTTCCCTGTAATCCCTTACTCTCTAACCTTATTTATCCAAGCTAAAAGAGATCTGGCTGGTAAAATGTTTAATCATGGTTTGTATGTTATCAATGGGGATGTCCATGAATGTAGAGAAAAGAGTACTCTATGTCAAGGCAGGTAAAAAGGGCACGACTGAGATCGTCGACGCCATAGCGGCTAGGGTCAAGGAGGATGGGCTTTCTTCCGTGATAGTGGCAAGCACCTCGGGGAAAGCCGCAATCAGGATCGGAGAAGCTCTGAAGGGTGCAGCGGAGATCGTGAGCGTGACCGAGTTCACCTATAGTGACGACATTAAGAAGGCTATGAAGAAATTGAAGATCGCACCCATTGAGAAAGCCGTCCTGCCCATACAGGATCGTCCGGCTATGAGGGAGGCACTCCTAATGTTTGGTTCGGGGGTCAAGGCTGCCCTCGACGTAATAGCCGTAGCAGCCGAGAAGGAGTTGACCCATGATAGGGTCATCGGAGTTGCGGGCAGCGAGAGGGGTCTGGACACAGCCCTCGTGGTGAGACCTTCGCCGCCATCAGAGTTTAGTAACCCAGACCCCGAGAAGCGGATGGCAGTCCTCGAAGTAGTCGCCATGCCCCTGAAAGGTTGAACGATGGCATGAGGATCAAGATATCCACGCCCTCAACTGGGGAGATTGAGGCCGAGCTAAGCGAGGAGAATCCGAAGACATCCAAGGCTATATGGGATACAC
>SMTZ1_10003087_pt1 | contig 19688 bp, 21 predicted proteins | sample DeeMarSWOR136_30_FD_25667 | JGI IMG/M metagenome (IMG submission 25667)
CTCTTCGTCAGCGAGAGTGAGCCGCTCCTCGGGCCGGAGCTCCTCTTCGAGCTCTTCATCAGGAAGATCGGTCAGAAAGAAATAATCCGGAGCATAATTCAGTAAGAAGCTGCTCATACCTCTTGGGGGGGAACATTCTTCTTTACTTTTATTCTGTCCAGTGGTATAAAATATTTTAACCCTCAATTTAAAATGTATGTCTTATGGGCTTGGAAGGGAGATGAATTTTAGTGCCCCAATGACCACCTGTCTCTTGAATGACTACGTTAGGGAGGTATGAGTTATGGCTTTAAAGATAGGATGCCCAACCGGAGAAAAAAGCAATTTAGAGAAATTCAATCGAGTTCTGTGGCTGAGTATGCTTATGCTCCTCCTCGTTATCTCGGGAAATTTGGCCTGTAAAAAAGAGGCTGTCGAGGAACAGGCGAAGACAGAGGACGTTATCAATTTTGAAGGCGTGGCCAAGGTTGGTTTCGGCAAGTATTTGTACATTCCCGAAGCCAGAGGATTCGACATCGTCATCCAGGGTCAAGTGGATTCAGGCGATGCCAGTGTGCTTGTGGATAAAGAAGTGAGAGGCAAGGGAGAATTTTCTCCTGACCGGCCATCCATATTGGTGGCAGACAGTATCGAAGTTAAAGAGTCAGGCAGAAATTGGAGAAATGTTTTCACCAGAACCGAAGAAGTTGTCCTTGATGATTATTTTGACGTGAAAACCAGAGATGAATTTGAGGAGTTGAAGGAGATCTCGTATGATAAAAAAGAGAGCTGGGAAGGAAAAGAGAAAGGCAAAGTCTACGGCAGGCTGGAAACCAGGACAGTGACAGAGGGCGAAGAGACGAAGGAAGTCTACAGGATAATTGTCCTGGATGAAGAGAATAAAGAAGTCGGGAAAGTCATCGTCGACAGCATCTCAGAATCAGCTATGTATTACGCGAAGAAGTTGAGGTTGTTTGATAAAATGTGGTTTTATGTCACCATAAAAGAAACAGTACCCTGGAGGACCAGGGTGGCTACTTCCGAGCTCTTTCACGCTGATGTCTTTTTTTCAGGCCTTTTCTGATTATCTGAAGCCTTAAAACATATCCTCAAAGAGTTGTTTGTCTTTCCCAATTGTCTAAATACACAGGACAAAACAAGAAGAAGGGCAGGGGGCTTACTGCATTTCACTTTACTCTCGGCTCAGGTAAAACTGAGGCGACAATTGGCAGATAGCTTATGCTTTCGGATGCTCTTGAGAGCACGCCGCAGTATCTAAGTTGATGATCTTAAAAGGAGGTATCGAGATATGAAATCGATTCACGGAAGGATTCTTATTTTCGGTCTCTTGTTTGTTTTCGTACTGTCTTTCTCGGCTTTATTCAGTCAGGAAAAGCTGAGTCCTGAAAAAGTCCTGGGAGAATGGAATGTGGAAATTGATGCTGGTGGAGAATATTATTATTTGAACATGACTATTGAAAAAGCGAACGGAGGTTTGAAAGGAACGATAAGCGAAGAATCGGGCTATTTCCAGAACCTGGCACTCTCGAATATCAGCTTTGATGGCGCGATATTAAAATTTGAATTCACCGCCCCCACTCCTCCCGATGATTACGAGCGGGTGGTAAAAGCGGAATTCAAGGTTGGCGAGAACAGGCTCGAGGGATACATGACCGCTGAAGACCTGAACCTGACCGTATCCGCTGCGGCCACAAGAAAAAAATAAATAAAAAAGGGATTCCCCTATCGTTTCTTTTTTTGTTTTTTGTTCGCTTCGCTCTGTAAATTTTTTTCCAGATCAGGATGCTTGAGATGAAAATCCGTGGCATCCTGAAAGGCCTTGGCCACACGCAGTGTTTTAGCTTCATCGAATAGATCCCCGATAAAAGAGATGCCGGTCGGGCTTCCGTTCTCATTGAATCCATCAGGAACGATCACTGCCGGATGTCCGGTAAGGTTGGTCAACAGCAGGTTAGCGCCTCCGCTGGGGGCGATATAGACGTCTATTGTCTTCATCTTTTCTGCCATTTGTTGCATGAGGAGGGTTCTGAGGCGGTTGGCCTGGATGTATTCCACTGCCGGAATCAGCCTTGCCAGCCGAAAGGAATTCGGCCAGGCCCCTCTTGTCTGTCTGACCAGAAGGAGATCCCTGTTGTTTCGGGTGAGTTCGTCGAAGGCGGCAGCCGCTTCCGCATTGAGGATAATGGTAAGGTTGTAGACGGGAAAATCAGGGATTTCGAAGGGCACGAGCTCGACTCCGAGAGAGCGGAGGACATCAAGGGCAGCTTCGTCATTTTCTTTGTTCCTGTAATCTTTTTCAAATTCCTGTTTCAGGTAGCCGACTCGTATTTCCTTCAGGTCAAGAGAAGGATCCCAGTTAAAGGGAAGGTCGACCACGGTTATATCTTTTTCGTCAGGACCGTGTAAGGCTTGGAACACCAGCGCGCAGTCCTCGACCGTTCGACAGATAGGGCCGATCTTATCCATACTCCAGCTCAAGGCCATCGCCCCATGGCGGCTCACTCGACCAAAGGTGGGACGCAGGCCGGTCACTCCGCAGCGAGTGCAGGGAGAGAGTATTGACCCCCAGGTTTCCGTGCCGATGGAGAACCCTACCAGACCCGCCGCAGTGGAAGCGGCTGAGCCGGCAGAAGAGCCGCTCGAGCCCTCTTCAAGATTCCAAGGGTTCCGGGTTCTTCCCCCGAACCAGACATCTCCCATAGCCAGAGCGCCCATGGTCAGCTTGGCCACCAGGACCGCTCCTGCCTCCTCGAGCCTTCTGACGACCGTGGCGTCTTCATCAAAAACTTGCTCCTTATAGGGCATGGCTCCCCAGGTGGTCTTGGTTCCCTTGGTGGAGAGCAGGTCTTTGGCTCCCCAGGGGATGCCATGAAGGGGCCCTCTGTATTTGCCCTCAGCGATTTCCCTGTCCGCTCGCCTGGCCTGCTCTAGGGCCAGCTCTTCGGTGAGGGTGATGACGCATTCCAGTCGCGGGCCGTATTTTTTCAAACGGTCAAGGTAAAGATTGGTCAGTTGAGTAGAAGTGATCTTGCGGGATTTGATCAGTTGAGCGAGTGCTGTTAGCGGATAGAAGGCTAGATCTTCGATATTTTCAGGGACCTGAACATCAGCTGGCTTGGTGAACGTGAAAGGCTTGCTCTTCCTCTCGAAATCCATCCCGGGAACAACAGGATCGAAGACCAGGGCCGGAGAGACACTGTTCTCCAGAGTGGTGTTTCTATTTTCCTGGTATCTTTGGGAATTTCTTCGGACCCCATTCAGCATCATTCTTCGCTCTTTGGGGGTGAACCGGAGAGCAGCTGTCTTTTCTGCAGCAGCGATATCCGTTGTCGTGATCTTCTTTCCCTTTAAGTAATACAGCGCAAAAGCCCCACCGAAAACCAGTACAAGCAGGAGGGCGACCAGGATAACGGCCGGCACTGTCGAGAATCCCTGTTTACCCTTGAAATTTTCCATTTGATTATCTCCTCTTTGGTCTTGGATTTATTGATGAGATCTCTTGAGATATCTGTCTCTGTTGTCGGCCAAAAGGGGAATCTAGCGGACTAATTCGATCATCCGTGCCAGCTCTTCAACCAGTTTATCTGCACTGCCCATGAAGCCAACGTTCTTGAAGCGGATCCTGCCTTGCTTATCGATGATAAACTTTGTGGGGATGCCTTCGACTTCATAGGCTTGGATGATTTTGTTCTCCGTATCCAGGAGAACATGGAAAGGATAGTTGTGCTGAGCGATGAAGTCAGAGGCGTTCTTTTTCCAGTCCTTTACTCTTTCCCAGGAATTGATGAACAGGAATTCGACGGTTTTATCATCTTTATATTTTTCCACAGCCAGCTTCATTCCCGGGAACGATGCCAGGCAAGGACCACACCAGGTTGCCCAAAAATCAAGGATGACGATTTTTCCCCTCAGGGCGACAAGATTGACGGAATTCCCTGCCAGGTCCTGGAGAGTAAAATCCGGCGCTGGGGAGGAGATCATCTTCTCTTTCAGCTCAGCCGCTATCTTTTTCTCTGCGGTTTTCTCCAGCTCTTGAAGCCTTTGGGAAGCCTCTTCCAGGCCTCCGGTGTGGAGGGCAATAGCTTTTTTGAACAGGTCTTTTATCTTGGCAGTGCTGTTTCCATCCTTTATGAATTTTTCTATCTCCGCCACGGCTTTTTCGGAGGAACCGGCCTTGACCAGTGCTTCGGCATAGCGTTCATTGACATCGAGATTTTGCCTTTCTGTGAGCTGAACAGCTTCCTCAAAAACGGGAAGAGCCTCCTTGGCTCTGTCCAGCTTGAGAAGGATAAAGCCGTAAGTGTCCAACGCCATTCCTAGACCCATCTCGACCTGTTCCTGCCATTCTCTCTCCGTGACATAGGCGGGTTTGCCGCTTTGAGGCTCAGCTTTTGTCTTGCGGGCCAGTTCTATTCCTTTTTGGGCAAAATCTGCAGCCAGCTCCAGTTCCACATCGTTTTCCGCCATTCCCCAGGCTAAGTTGTTGTAAAGGCTCCAGTTCACATCGTCGGGATGTTTTCCAAGGTAATCCTTGATTTTTGCGTACTGCCCTTGATCCCGGTAGGCAAAACAGATGTACATCCGCATCGCTGGTATCAATTCGCTTCCCGGGAAATCTTTTTTAAATCCGTCGAGGAGGGTGAGTTTTTCGTCCACATCCTGAGCCCTGTAGAATTCTCTGAACCTCTCGTTCTGGACAAGAGTTCCTTTTGGATATCTTTCCCGGATGACACGGATCGTCTGTTCAGCCTTTTCTGCTTGCTTTATCCTCGTGTACCCGTTAGCCATGGCTAAGAGCTCTTCTTCGGTCTGGTCATCCCTGCCGGCCAATTCATCCAGCTCCTTCTGAATGGCTTCAATCTTTCCTTCCCTGTTGAGCGCAGCTAAGATATCCAGATAGGGAGTGATGTATTCCTTTTTCAGCTCAGGATGGGCCTTGAACTCTTCCTCGAAGTAGGAAAAGGCCAATTCCGGATCGCTCTCCAGGTTGAGCAAAGCCCTGCCCCAGGTCACCAGAGCTTCTGCCAGTCCAGCCCGACCTCCGGGGATTTGATCTCCGCGTTTGTCGAAGAGAGGGATGATATAGCCGTAATTATCGTTGTTGTCCGTATCCTGATTGTTCACGAATTTTATGACTATTCCTCGGCTTTTCTCATCAGTGGAAAGAGAAGCTGTCCAGGATTTTCCCTCCTTTGTCATCGGGTAGTCCCTGGCATCCGGGTATCCCTTGGTGTACGAATAAGCCATGAGAAAGACCTCGGCAGCATCTTCCAGTTTCGTGCCGGCCGGATTATAGCGGATAATAAGCTCTTCCCCCGGAGAAGGTTTTTCGGGGGAAAAGGAAAACCTTCCGGCCGGTTCCTTGGCGCAGAAGCTGAAGCATAAAAGGCCTGTGCCTAAAAGAATCGATAATGCTTTTTTCATGGTCTGTCTCCTCGATCGGTCGTGTTTATTAGACCAGAATTCTGGGGCGGACGTCAAACGCAGCCTTTTTCGACGAACGCTCAATTCTTATCCCTTTTTCTTTTTTGGCGGGAAAAAAAGAAGTAGACGGCCAGTCCTGCCCCGACAGAAGCGAGGAGCCAGGCGATTTTCAGCTGGTTGCTCTCAAAGTTCAGGAACAGGTTGGCGATGATTCCGGTGGAAATCAGGAACATGGCTGAGAGGAGCGCGGTGATAAGAGGCAGGAAAAAGATCTGAAGGCATCCTGGTTTCTGCTCCTCTTCATCCGCCTTTTCTCCCCGTGTGTTTTCCTCCGGCATCCGCGGGCTCCAGTACTCTTTCCCGCACTGGGGACATAGGGTCTCTGTCTCGGGGATTTGACTGTCGCAGTAAGGACAGAATTTCATGGCTTTCAGAGCTTATACCACAGGGAAAAACCTGTGTCAAAAGCTTCAGGGTGTTGAGTTTGGGCCTTTTTTTTGCTATATACTATCCTTTTCAAGGAGGCTCGAGGTCATATGATACGCTGTGTGATATCAGATATGGGAAAAGTGATCCTGCATTTCGACAGGGGTATTTTTTATGAAAAGATCGCCGGATTCTGCCCCTATTCCAAGGATGAAGTGAAAGAATTGACCCTCAAAAATTTTGACATTGTCGTATCATTCAACGAAGGGACCATATCTCCGGAGGAGTTCTACCGCCAGGTCATCTCAAAGTTGAAAGCCCAGATCGGGTACGATGAGTTTTACGCGATCTACAGCGACGTCTTCTTTCTGAATTCTCCTGTTTTGGGCATCCTGAAGAGGCTGAAGGGGAGATATAGACTTATCCTGCTTTCCAACACGGATGTGATGCACTTCACCTTCATCAAGAAAAAATTTCCAGAGATCCTGATCTTTGACGATTATGTTCTTTCCTATGAAGTCGGTGCGATGAAGCCCGATCCCCGGATTTATGAAGAGGCTTTGAGGAGAACGGGTTTTAAGCCGGAAGAATGCCTGTTCATCGACGACATGGAAGAGAATATCAAAGGTGCCCAGAAACTGGGGATAAACTTCATCCTCATGGAGCCCCGCACCGACCTCGAGGCCGCTCTCCGCGGTTTGAACGTTTTGTTGTAGCTTTTTTCGGGGGGGATTGAAGCCAAGATTTTCTTCTTGTTTTTGTCTAATCAATAGGAGGAAAAAATGGAAAAGGACAGAATCTCTGTTGCAGCGGTGGCTCTGGCTTTTTTCTTGGCCGGCGGTCTCATGGCGGGAAATCCGGAATATTCAAAGCCGGAACTGGAGAAGGCCGAAGGACTGAGAAAGGAGATCAGGCTGCTCAATCTCATCAATGGATTGGAACCCAATCAGGACCAGATGGAGATAATCCTGGCAAGCGCCAGAAAGAGCAAAAGGTTGAGGGAGGAGTTTGAAAACACCCTCATTCTCCGTAAGGAAGAGATGGAAGCAGCCCTGGAAGAGATCAGGAGCTGTCTCAATGAGAACCGGGAGCTGCCTCCTTCCACGGTCCAGAATTACCATCGTCTGGATAGAGAGTTGAGAGAAATACGGGCACAAGTCGAGGAAAGAATAAAGAGCCTGGCGCAAAACATAGAGGAGTGTCTTGAACCTCATCAGCTTCACCAGCTTCAGGAATTCGTTCCCTGCATCATACCCCCCAAAGGTGAGAAGAGGATCGGCCAGGCCGGGGACAACAAAGGCTTGACCAGGAGCCTGGAGAGGGTCAGGCGTATTCCTGAAAGCCTGTACCGGACGAGAAAAGAGGAAATTGTCTGGAGGTCTCTTGAGGGGCTGAAGCTCCATGCGCCTCCTTTTGCTGATATCGATGAGGAGGAGATGGAAAGGCACGTCGAATCCATCTACGATGAGGCGAGGAGCCTTGACGGTGCCGAGTTTGAAATACAGAAGGAGCGGCTGGCGGAAAAGATGATCTCTCCTTTCAAGCCCCAAATTCCAGCCGCAAATCTTGCCCGGAAAATCTGGAATTTCCTTCTTGCCCCGGAAGTCATCCCCATCCTGGAAGAGAGGGTAGAGAGGGGAGACCCGGCTCCTAACCAGAAGAAACTTTTATAAAGGCCCTGCGGCTTCTCGGTCCGTCGAATTCACAAAAGAAAATTCCCTGCCAGGTCCCCAGTTTGAGCCCGCCTTCCTCGATAAAAACCTGGACTGAAGAGCCCACCAGGCAGGCTTTGACATGGGCGGGGGAGTTGCCCTCGGAATGTCGGAAGGGAAGATTGTCGGGGACGATTTTCCTCAGAGTCATCAGGATGTCCTCTTTAACAGAGGGGTCGGCGTTTTCGTTGATGGTAACTCCGGCCGTGGTATGAGGCACGAAGACTGTGCAGACCCCGTTTCGTATTCCTGAGGAAGAGACCTCCTCTTTCACCCTACCGGTTATATCCACCAGCTCTTCCCTGGACTGAGTTCTGATTTCGATCGCTTTCATTTTTAAAAGCTTATCATATTCTCGAGGAGAGCTGCACTCCCTTTTTTCATCCTTTCTGCTGATTAGGAGGAGTTTTTCCCAGGATATCGAGCAGATAAGGCGAAAAAAGAGAAAAATTTAGAAAAAACTCTTGACAAACAGGGCAAATAGTTATAATTTAAGCGACGCGGATACAACATTTAGTATTTAATACCAAAAAATATACTACATATGGATGTTCATTCCGTGTTTTTCTTTTTTCTTCAGAGGAAGAGGGCATTCCTCGACTCCTTTTCCTTTGGATAAGGGGATAGAAGAGACAGTTTAAGCTTTGTTCATATAAACGGGAAAGGAGGCATTGCATGCAGAGAGTCATTTCAAGGATCAAGAAAAGAGACGGCACTGTCACCGATTTTGTCCAGGGTAAGATCACCAACGCGGTCTACAGAGCCATGGAATCTCACGGCCTCGTGGATAACGGCGCAGCTAAATCGGTTTCTGATATCGTGACTTTCGTGCTGGAAGACAAATTCGGCGGCTACACCGTCCCCTCGGTAGAACAGATCCAGGACATCGTGGAGATGGTCCTGATGAAACAGGGTTACCACGAGGTGGCCAAATCCTACATCCTCTACCGCGAGAAACACAAAGAGATCAGGGAAGCCAAAGAGACGGGAATCAACCTGACCAGGCTGATCAAGGATTACCTCAACGATGTGGATTGGAAAGTCAAAGAGAACAGCAACGAGGGCGTGGTCAGTTTTTCCGGGCTGAATGCCAGGGTTTCAGGAGAGGTTCTTTCCAATTTCGCCCTGAACCAGCTCTACTCGGATAAAGTCAAGAGGGCCCACGCGGAGGGCGTTTATCATATCCATGACCTCTCTTACCCGATCGTGGGCTACTGTGCGGGTTGGTCCATGGAAAACCTATTGAGAAAGGGATTTGGCCATGTGCCCAATCAGGTCCACTCTTTTCCCGCCAAGCACCTGGAGACGGCGACTCTGCATATGGTGAACTTTATCGGCACCATGCAGGGAGAATTTGCGGGCGCCCAGGCGTTCTCCAGCGTCGATACCTTCCTGGCACCTTTTGTCAGGTCTGACAAGCTTGATTATGAAAAGGTCAAGCAGGATATCCAGAAGCTCATCTTCGGGTTGAATGTGCCTTCCCGCTGGGGATGGCAGACGCCTTTCTCCAACCTGACCTTTGACTGGACGGTCCCCGGGGACATGAAGGATAAACGCGCTATTATTGGAGGAGAGGAGCAGGATTCGACTTACGGCGACTACCAGGAAGAGATGGACATGATCAACCGCGCTTTCCTGGAGTTGATGTACGAGGGAGACCAGAAGGGGCGTGTCTTCACCTTCCCCATACCCACTTATAACCTCACCCGGGATTTTGACTGGGATTCCCCGAATGCGAACCTTCTCTTCAAAGTGACAGCCAAGTACGGAATCCCCTATTTCCAGAATTATATCGGTACGGACATGGACCCCGGCGATATCCGGGCTATGTGCTGCCGCTTGAACCTGGACCAGCGGGAGCTTTTGAAGAGACCGGGCAACATGTGGGGTCCTGGTGATTCTACGGGCTCAGTCGGAGTCGTCACCATCAACTTCAACAGGATCGGGTATGAGGCGAACAGCCGGGAGGAATTCTTCACCAAGTTGAATAATGTCATGGTCCTGGCCAAGGAAGCCCTGGAAACCAAGAAAGAGGTCGTCAACAACATGCTGGCCAAAGGGCTGATGCCTTACACTCTGGTCTATCTTGGTCATTTTGACAACCATTTCTCCACTATCGGCCTCTGCGGAATGAACGAGGCCTGTCTGAATCTCCTGGGGAAAGGAATCGCCACTGCGGAAGGTAAGGAATTCACAATCGAGGTTCTCCAGTTCATGAGGAACACCATCCAGAAGTTCCAGGAGGAGACGGGTAATCTGTATAACCTGGAGGCCACTCCGGCTGAATCCACTTCCTACCGGCTGGCAAGACTGGACAAACAGAAATACAGCAAGATCATCACTGCCGGGACAGAGAAGTATCCCTATCTGACCAACTCCACCCAGCTCAACGTGGACGCTACCCGGGATGTCTTCGAAGCTCTGGAACATCAGAAGGATATCCAGCCTCTGTATACGGGGGGAACCATCTTCCACACCTTCATCCCGGAGGCCATAGACAGGGAGACCTGCAAAAAGCTGGTGCGCAAGATCGCCCAGACAAAAATCCCCTATTTCAGCATCACGCCCACCTTCAGCGTCTGCCAGAACCATGGGTATGTTCAGGGCGAGTTCCCCAAATGCCCGAATTGCGGCGAGGAGACAGAAGTCTATTCCAGGATCGTTGGCTACCTGAGGCCTGTCAGGACCTGGAATGACGGCAAGAAGCAGGAATTCAGGGAAAGGACTCCCTACTCGGAAATTAGATAGATGATGAATTACCTGCTTTTCACCTACCCGAACTGCAGGGACTGCGCCGAACTCAAGAAATTCCTGGCTGAGACCGGGCTTGAGGCCCGGGAATACAGCCTTGTTCAGAAGGAGAGCAAGCTCAAGATCAGGGATTTTTTGAGAAACATCAAGCGCGATGACAAGGGAGCGATCGTCATCCCCACCCTGGTGATTCAGGACGATACTGGAGTTGCCGCTGTGTTGAACAGCCGGAAGGAGCTGGAGGAGTGGTTGAGATCAAGGGCTTAGAAAAATTTGCGCCCAAAGACTTCCCCGGGTTCATTTCTTCCACCGTGTTTCTGGGAGGCTGCAATTTTCGCTGCCCTTACTGCCACAACAGGGATCTGGTCTTGAATCCAGAGAAGCTTCCCACCTTTCCTCTCGATTTTTTCCTCGACTACCTGGCCTCGAGAAGAGGCTGGCTGGAAGGGATTTGTGTCACAGGGGGAGAACCGCTGCTCCATGATGACCTGGAGGATTTTCTGGCCTTGCTGAAGGAACGCGGTCTTTTGGTCAAGATTGACACCAACGGCTCTTTTCCGTCCAAACTGAAACGCCTCATCCGGAAGGGAGTTGTGGACCAGATCGCCATGGATGTCAAGGCCCCTTTGGAACGGTACCAGGAAGTCAGCGGTTCAAAGGTCAAAGGAGAGACCCTCCTCCGAAGCATCGATATCATAAAAAACTCAGGGCTGAAGTATGTCTTTCGCTCCACTGTGGTCCCGGGGCTGGTGGGAGCGGATGATATTGAAAAGATCAGCCAGATGCTCAACGGTGCCGACACTTTTCAGATTCAGCAATTCATTCCCGTGACGACTCTTGATAGCCGTTATCTCCGGAAAAAACCTTATTCCAAAGAACAGATCCTGGAGTTCGCCAGGATCGCTGATGCCTATTTCCCTGAGGTTATGGTGGAGGGTGTTTGATCGATGGAACTTAAGGTCAAGAGGATTCACCCGGACGCCAGGCTTCCTCTTTATCAGCATCAAGGCGATGCGGGCCTGGACCTTTTCTCGGCTGTGGATGACATCGTAAAAGCCGGCGAGGTCAAGCCCATTCCCACCGGGATCAAAGTGGCTGTCCCTGAGGGCCATGTGGCTCTTATCTGGGATAAGAGCGGAATCTCCCTGAAGGGGATCCACCGTCTGGCAGGAGTGGTCGATTCCGGGTACAGAGGGGAAGTCCGGGTCGTGCTGGCCAATCTGGGGAATGAACCCTTTGTGATCGAGAAAGGGATGAAGATCGCTCAACTCCTGATCCAGCCTGTGACGAGAGTAGAAGTCGTGGAGACGGAAAACCTTGAAGAGACCTCGCGCGGAGAGAATGGCTTTGGCAGCACCGGCAAGTACTGATTAGCGGTTCAACTCGCCTCGCTTTTCCTTCCCAGCTTATCTATAATGAGTGAGATGAGTTTATCAGCCTTAACCGACAGGTCGGGCCTGAAGAAGAGATTCGCCGTCATCCTCGTCCGTCCTGAGAACCCTGAAAACGTCGGTCTTATCGCCCGAAACATGAAGAATACAGGATTCGAAATGCTCAGGCTGGTCCAGATGGCTGGAATCGACTCAAAATCCCGCAGGACCGCTGTTCATTCCCGGGATATACTGGAGAGGGCTTGCCTTTATGCGGATTTGAAGGCGGCTGTCGCCGACCTCCAGCTTGTGTTTGCCGCCACCTCCAAGAGGAGAAAGAACTTTCCTTCTCTATCGTTAAAAGAGGCTGTGGCAGAGATGTTCCGTTTCCCTGCCTCCACGAGAATCGGCCTTCTCTTTGGCAATGAGAGGACGGGCCTGACCTCAGAGGAGATGCAATGCTCGAATTTTCGCTTCATCATCCCTCAATCTGGCAAACAGCCTTCCTATAACCTCGCCTCTGCCGTCCTGCTGACGCTCTTTCATATCTCTACTTTTAAGGATCTCATGGATGACAGGTATAAAGAACGGGCTGTTGTCAAGGAGAGACCCCTTTCGCGAAAGGAGCAGGAGGAATGCATCCGACTCGTCCTTGACAAGCTGGAAAAGAAGAGATTTATCCATGAAACGAACAGGCAGCACATGATGGAGATGGTGTATGACCTGTTCGGAAGACTGACCTTAACAGATAAAGACAGGAAATTGATCCTTGCCCTCTTTTCCAAGTCTATCGGTGACTGACAGGAGTTGATGCAGGCAGGAGGATTCAAAGATTAATAATGATTTTTGACCAGCCTGGAGCACTAATACAATACGCCAGATGAGGGACACAAAATGTCTGATGACCGTGCCAGAATCCCATTATTGACAACAGGAAGAGATTTGTTTAAAAAGTATGTCTTAAAACAACCAGAAGGAGGAATGAATGGCAAGGGAAATGAGAGTGACTTTTCCTGGTGGAACCCGTGCGGACGCTGAGTACAAAGGTATGGTCATCAAGACTGACCAACCGGTTTACCAGGGAGGCGGGGGAACCGCACCCGCTCCCTTTGACCTGTTCTTAGCTTCCATCGCCACCTGTTCAGGGTATTATGTGCTGGCATTCTGCGAGAAAAGGGGAATTCCTGTAGATCAAGCGTCCGTGGTGATGAAAACAGAAAGGAATCCAGAGAGCAAGATGATCGAGAAGATCTTGATCGATATTCAGCTTCCTCCTGAGTTTCCCGAGAAATATAAAAACGCGGTGATCAAGGCCGTGGATATGTGCTCGGTCAAAGAGCATATCTTGAAGCCGCCTGCTTTCGAGATCAAAGCTTCTGTCGGATAAACGGAAAAAACAGCTCCTGCGCCATAACTTAGTATGACTTTTCTAATATAAACGTAGTAGATAAGGTTACAATCTTTGTGCGGCCTGAAGCCGCCCTTAGCCCCCGGACCCCGAGGGAACCTGTCCCGTCGGTTCCCCCCGTCGGCATCCAGGCCCGCTCAATAGAGGATGCAACACGAATTATTGCGTTAATATTAGTATCATCGCGGGAAAGACAGATCAGTCTCTGAAGATAATAATCGTGATATTTATCTGAGGCTGGGCAGCCTGACTCCTAGCCGGGGATGATAGGCTTTTTTTACTTCTGTTTTATCGAGAAACCTGGGGCAGCCAGAGGTAGTAGAAGCCGCTCTTCAGGTAGGGGAGCAGGTCTTCAATTTTCGTCCTTTCAAAAAAGGAGGGATTCTCGAGGTTTGAGGCGTAGATGTTTGTTTTTCGGGAGGGATAGTAGGTATAGGAGATGACATTTGCCTCTTTCAAGGAAGCTAGAGAAAGAGATTTTTGGAGAGCCGAATCAAAATATCCGACCTCATCTATCAACTTGAGCTTAAGAGCCTGCCCGGCCGTGTATATCCGTCCGTCCGCTAATTTTTTGATCTCTTCGAGGGAAAGATCGTCCTGGCGTCTGTGGTGGACCACTTCCAGGAACCTCTGATAGAATTCATCGATGACCGCCTGGAATATCTTTTTCTCCTCCTCCGTCATGTCTTTGAAAGCGCTTCCCGAGTCCTTCATCTCTCCGGATTTGATGACATTCATCTTGATCCCGATTTTTGAAAAAAGTTCCTCCAGGTTGGGAAAGACCGAAATGACGCCGATGCTTCCCGTGACTGTGGACGGATGGGCGATGACGTGGTCGCAGGCTGAGGCGATATAGTAGCCGCCGGAAGCAGCCACTCCCATCATCAGCCCGACCACAGGGATCTTGTTTTCTTGCTTGAACTTGAGGATCTCATTGTAGAGAATATCGCTGGCCGTTGCCTCACCTCCGGGAGTATCCAGACGGAGGATCACAGCCTTGACCCTCTTGTCTTCAGCGGCTTTCTCCAGCCTGTAGTAGACTTTGGAGAGGATGTCGCTCTCCCTGGCGAACAGGCCAGGGTTGACAGTAGAGCTGATGATTCCCGAGACATCCAGGATAAGGATTTTCTCCTTGGCCGGACTCTTGATGAGGACGACCTCCTCCAGCCTCTCTTTGCCCATAAAATCAAGATGAAAGTGAGGCGCGCATCCGGATATCAAAAATGTGAGCAGGATGATCAAACCCAAATTTTTTCTCATCGTTCCTCCTGGGTTCAATGATTCGGTAACTTCAAATTATACCATAAAAGGAAGCCGGTCCCTTTTACTTGAAGGAATCTCTATTTTCGTGACAGTGAATTATTAGGGTGTGATCTGCAAAAGCGCCTGCTCTCCTCCATCCTCGCCAAGACCCTCCCACCCGCCACCATGGGCTCCGGATGGAGGGGAACAGGCGCTGCGCTTCTCAAGGAGTGGGATGTTTTCCTCGTTGACTTCGGCTGGCGCGGATGTTATAAATCCTTTCCGTTTGATGACCTCTCCGGCTGCTGAGGATACGTGACGATAGCGAATCCTGTCTGATATTGGCTTTTCCGGCCTCCATGAGGGCGGCAGGGATCCACAATGAATTTTTTCGGAGCAGCTTCATCAGCCGGTAAAGCCATTTTCCTCTGAGATTGTCCTCTGAAGACAAGGAGAACCATGAAGGTTTACACAGTTGCCGGGATCGACCTGGCCGGTGTGCCGCACCGTCCGACCGGCTGGTGCATCTTGAAGGGATCAAAAGCGAAGACCGGGCTCCTCTATTCTGATGAGGAAATACTGAGCCGGGCCAGAGAATGCAACCCGGACCTGGTGGCCATAGATGCTCCTTTGACCCTTCCTCCGGGAAGAAAGTCGATGGAGGAAAGGACGGGCTCCCATTTCCGCCCCTGTGATGAGGAGTTGAAGCGTCGGAAAATCCCCTTTTTCCCGATCACTCTGGGACCGATGAGGGGCCTGACAGAGAGAGGCATCAGGCTTCGCCAAATCCTGGAAAAAGAGGGATTCAGGGTCGTCGAGATCTATCCGGGTGGAGCTCAGGATGTGTGGCGCATTCCCCGCGCCAGGAATGACATCTCAGGGCTGCGGAGAGGACTGGCACATTTGGGAATAAAAGGGGTGAAGACAGAGAGTACGGATCACGAACTGGACGCAGTCACAGGGGCCCTGGTCGGACTTCTCTTCTTGCAGGGAAAAGCGGAAGTCTACGGCGATTTTAAAAGCGGAGCGATCATCATGCCTCCTCGATCCTGAGCCGATGGGTTTCCGTCATCTTCGCATCAGGTTTCTTTCCGTGAACGTGCCCTCAGGGATGACGATATCGAACTGGATGTTTTTGATCATCATCTCGGTTTTCGAGTCTTCTCTCAGCTTGTCGACCATGGTCACCCGTGTCGGGTAGTATCTGTTCCTGAAAGACTGGATGTCTGCCACGGTCATGACCTTCAACAGTTTGCCGCTTTTCGCGGAAAACTCGACTTTGTGGCCGATGAATTTTTCCTTATCTACCCAAATTTTCCGGAAGAAGTAGGTTTTGCTCTCGTCCCTTGACTCCAGCTCTAAAACATAGCAAGGGTTATCATTGAAGATTTCTTCCCCGAGGAGCTCAACCTGATATTCTTTTTTCAGCTCTTCTGCGTTCTCCGTCATGTCTTCGTAAGAGAAGTCCGACCCCATCATGCTCTGTTTGAGCATGTGTCCGGAGAGACGCATCACCCTCTCCGCTGAGGGAAAATAGACCTTGAGGACTTTCCCGGTCTTCAACATCTTCGTTCCCCTGTCCCTGGCCGGGCTCAGGAACTCGATAAAGGAGTTCTCGGTTCCCTTGGTGTAACTGATGAGTTCTTTCTTGATGATCCGTCTTCCGATGGTGATGACCATCTCGATCTCGGCGTAAGCGGTTTCGAAGACCATGTTGTCGTCCAGCCTGGCCAGAATCTCTTCAGCGGTCAGCGCCTGGCCGGCCGATCGCTGGGGTGTCAGGAAAAAGGCCGCTAAGCATAGTAGGAAGAATATCTTCATGACTTTCCCTTTTCTCTCTCTATTCATTTTTATGTTATTTTCTCCTTTTCTTTCTGGTTCATGTATTTGTATCGGCTATTTCAGGCTTGACCGCAAAGCCTCCACCGGTTCCAGCCGCGAGGCCTTCCGCGCCGGGTAAAAGGCGGCGGCGAGCGTGGTCACCAGACCGAACCCTATGGCGACAAGGAGGATCCCGAGGGTGAACCTGGGGTAGATGATGGGGGAAAAGAAAGCGAACTCGAATTCCATCTTTTCCATCATCCGGGTAAAATCCAGCCCTGTGTTCTGGGCGAGCAGGGAAAGGCCGCTGCCGACCGACCCACCGATGAACACTCCCAGAAGTCCGATGAACATCGACTCTACCAGGATCAAAGTCACCACCCCTCCATTCCTCATTCCCATGGATTTGATGATCCCGATCTCGTGGGTTCTTTCCAGGACAGCCATGAGCATGGTGTTCAGGATGACCAGGGCAGCAATGAGCATGATGATGATCAGTATGCCGGAAAAGATGATCTCTGCAAAAGGCAGGTAGCTCATAAAGAAGTTGTCCTGCCAGGGGACAGCGGTGAGAGTATCCTCCAGCCCTTTTTCTTCGAGAACAGCCAGGATCTCAGAAGAGATCTCCCTGGCCCTGGCAATCGAGGAGCTCCTGGGCCTTTTCGATAGGGATGTAGAAAAAGTTTTTGTCCATGAAGGTGAATCCGGTCTTGAAGATTCCGGCTACCGTGAAGTTCAAGGCATAGGTGGAGTAGTTGACATCGGTGGTCACTGCCAGGAGCTCATCGCCGAGACCAACCCCCAATTTTTGAGCCAGTCCGTCGCCGATGAGCATCTCCGCTGCCGACTCCTGGAGGTAGTTCCCCTGGACCAGATGCTGTCTCAGGTCGAAAAAGTTCTTCTCCTCCTCGGGGTTGATACCGAGGCCCACACATGGCTCGTTCTCATCTTCGGAGGAGAGGATGAGATAGAATTTGATCCTTTCCGTCATGGCGGATATCCCCAGAAGGGAAGAGATGTCCGCTTCAAGTTCTGTTGAGTTATAGATGAGATGTTCCTTGGGCATGATCCGTTCCAACCTCATAAATTCTCTGGATACGATTTTCACATGCCCGAGCTCTATCTCTATCAGGTTCTTATAGATGCTTTCGGTGGTGCCTTCGAGATAGCTGTAGGAAAAGATAATGGAGATTATTCCCAAGGCCACGGCCAGGGAGGTGAGGATGGTCCGGCGCCAGTTTCTCCAGATATTCCGCCAGGCTAATTGAATGATTTTTTTCATCCCACGTGCCTCAATGCCTGAATCGGGTCGAGCTTGACAGCCTTATAGGCCGGGTAGAGACTGGCCAGGATAGAGACCACGATTCCCAGGGCTAGAGTAAAGAGCAGGGTTCCTGCTGTCAGATCCCCGCGAAAGACTTCCATCGGGAGAAAGGACAGCATGTCGGCCAATTTATCTCCCAAAAAAGACAGGCTGAATCCTTTGGCTTCCAGGTACCAGCCTCCCAGGCCTCCGATGGCGCAGGCCGCAAGAGAGCCGAAAAGGCCGATGATCGCACCCTCGAAAACAAAGACCAGCATGACTTCCGTCTTCCGCATGCCCATTGCAGCCAGCATACCTATTTCCCTCGTCCGCTCCAGGACAGCCATGAGCATGGTGTTCACGATTCCCAGTGTGGCGATCAGGATCATCATCAGAGGGATGAGGACCTGAACGCGGCTTCTCATCTTCATCAGCTCGACGAAGTCAGAGGCGTATTCCTTGAAACTCACCACCTCGTAATCTGTCTCTAAAACAGCCAGACGGTTCTGAATAGATTCTCTGACATCTGAAAGTCGGTTTCTGTCCTCGATCCGGACGGCGAGCTCGGTGATCCTGTTTTCCAGGCTCAATGCTTCCTGAGCAAGAGAAAGGGAGATGAAGACGGTCTCCCGGTTGACAGCGGGATTTTCGGCGTGGACAATCCCCGCGATTTTCAGGTCGAGTGCATTCCAGATGAAATCTTCCGTGGAGAGAAACATCCTCAACACGCATTCGTCTCCGACTTCCAATCCCAGGTCCCGGGCCAGGGTGCTGCCCAGGATGATCTCTGGCTCTGAGCTTTCCAGGAAACGCCCTTCCTGGATCGACTCTTTGATGTTGAACACCAGCGGATCGACCTCGGGCTCGACGGCCACGCCCAGGCAGGGAAGCTCATCCATGCCTGAAATGATGCTGGCCTGGAAGAGGATGCGGCTCTCGATAGCTTGTATCTCCCTGTCATCCTTCAGCAGGGCTTTTATTCTCTCAGGGTCGGCAATGTTGAATTCAAGAGGAACCTCCTCTTTTTTCTCAAAGTATCCGGGAGCGAGAATCTTGAGATGGGCTGTCTGGGTGTTGATGATGCTCTCCATGGCATGGGTGTTGACTCCGTTGTAAAGGCAGATTCCCAAGGCCATCAGACCGAGGCCATAGGAAATGGCGGAGAATGTGATGACCGTCCGTCTTCGGTAGCGGAAGACATTGCGGAAGGCGAGCTTGAGCAGCATCTTCATTTTGGGCTGCCCTTCTGGTCGGATTCTATTTTCCCGTCGCGGAGCCTGATGATCCGCCGGGCGAAATCCATGACCATCTTATCGTGAGTGGAGAAGACAAAGGTGGTGGATGTCTTCTGGTTCAGCTCGAGCATCAGCTGGAGTATCTCCTCTCCAGTCACAGAATCCAGGTTGGCGGTCGGCTCGTCGGCCAGTACCAGCTTGGGTTTTTTGACCAGAGCTCTGGCGACGGCCACCCTCTGCTGCTGGCCCCCGCTCATCTCGTTCGGCCGCCGGTGAAAAAAGTCTTTGAGTCCGACCTCGGTGAGTATTTCTTCCGTCAGGCGGTGGCGTTCTTTGGAGTCGTGCGCACCCGCCAGGATCAGTGGGAATTCCACGTTCTCCATGGCGGTCAGGACCGGGATCAAGTTGAAAGTCTGAAAGACAAACCCGATGTTCTTCCGCCGCACATCCGCCAGCTTGGAGGTGGCCAGACCGGTGACATCCTTGTCTTCCAGGAAGATCTTGCCACGGCTCGGTTTGTCCAGGCAGCCGAGAAGATTGAGGATAGTGGTCTTCCCGGAGCCTGAAGGACCGGCGATTGAGAGGAATTCACCTTCCTCGATCGAGAAGGTTATCCCTCTTAAGGCGGGGAAGTCGATTTTCCCGATATGGTAAACCTTATGAACGTTCTCGAGTTTAGCTATGGACATCTCTCGCTCCCTCAGTGTTCAGGCTAAAAATTCATTTTAAGCCAGATATAGAATACATCATTTGCCCCTTCCCTGTTAAATTCTCCGCCTCTCTTGCCCATCAAGAAGAACAGCCCTGTGCTCAAGGCGACGTTCTGAGTGATCTCGTAGCGGAGTCCGGGGCTGAGAATGTACGAGCCGTCGGTCCAGTTCCCGATGTAAGTCAAACTCAGAGAAAGAAATCCTTGGGTCGGGAACTGGAGGGTGGAAAAATAGTACTCCCGGGCCAGGGTGAAGCGGTCTCCAGTCAGGAGTCTGTCGAAGTCGT
>SMTZ1_10025438_pt1 | contig 19688 bp, 10 predicted proteins | sample DeeMarSWOR136_30_FD_25667 | JGI IMG/M metagenome (IMG submission 25667)
AAGCGTGAAGAGGTACGTAAGATTACACTGACGGCATCGGGCGGGCCTTTCAGGAATGCGTGTCTTGAGGACATACGGGAGGTGACGGTCGAGCAGGCCCTATCGCATCCTACGTGGAATATGGGGCCGAAGGTTACGGTTGACTCTGCGACGATGGCGAATAAGGCGTTCGAGGTTATCGAGGCTCGGTGGCTTTTTGATATGCCGGTGGAAAAGATAGATGTTCTTGTGCATCCCGAGTCGATTGTGCATTCGCTTGTGGAATTTGTGGACGGGTCGGTGATAGCACAGATGGGTCTGCCTGATATGTGCCTGCCGATACAATATGCGCTGACTTATCCCGAGCGTGTCGAGGGGATTGCCGAGCGGCTTCGGCTTGAAGATATAGGGAGGCTAACGTTCGAAAAGCCCGATTTGGAGACGTTTCGCGCTCTGGCGCTGGGATTTGAGGCGGCGCGGACGGGAGGATCGGCTCCGGTGGTATTCAACGCCGCGAACGAGGTTGCGGTGGAGGAATTTCTGGCGGGGAGGATTAAATTTGTTACTATTGTGGAACTTATTGAACATTGCCTGAATAAACATGATATAAAGAGGCAAGTGTCTCTTGAGCAGATACATGAAGCAGATTCCTGGGCCAGAAGAGAGGTTATTGAATGTCTGAAACAGAAAGCTTGACGGAGCGAACGCGTAAGAAGCGTTCCCGTGCTTTATTATGGGGCGTTATTGCCGCGGTAGTGCTTTATCTTATCATCCGGAACTTCAGTGCTTTCAGTAATATCCTGTTAGTTGGGCTTGGTTTTGGTGCGGTTGTACTTGTTCACGAGTTCGGGCATTTCATAGTTGCCAAGCTTTCGGACGTGAAGGTTGAGGCGTTTTCGATTGGATTTCCACCTGCGCTGGTGGGCATTCAGAGGAAGGAGAATGGATATCGTGTTCGTCTTTTTCCCAAGTTTTCCGAGAAAGAAGGTGAGCCTGAAGCTGAGAGGCTGAGTTTTACTTTCGGCAAGAAGGGCAGGTGCAGCGAGACTGAGTATCGTATCGGTGTTATTCCGATCGGTGGTTTTGTGAAGATGTTAGGTCAGGATGATGTCGGCCCGGTCAAGACAACCGACGATCCTCGTTCATATGCCAACAAACCGGTTGTTTCCCGTATGGCTATTTTGGCAGCGGGAGTCATCTGTAACGTTATCAGCGCGATGTTAATTTTTATGATAGTTTTTACGATTGGCATACAGCTTCCGCCAGCGGTGATTGGCGGAGTGAGGCCGGATTCGCCGGCTGCCGAGGCGGGCCTGAAGGCCGGCGACGAGGTCATTGAGATTGTGGGCAAGAGCGAGAATCTTGACTTTAGCAATATTCAGGTGGCGGCGGCCTTATCGGATGTCAACGAACCGGTGAAGATGAGAGTGAGGCACGAGGACGGCTCCGAAGAGGAGCTTTCGATTGTTGCTGAGCAGTTTGAAGGTAGTCCGTTGAGACTTTTTGGTATTGAACCGGCTAAAAGTCTGACTATAGCGAAGGTTGCCGATGTCAACTCGCTTCGTGAAAGACTGGGTCTTATTCCCGGAGACCATATGACTGCTGTTAATGGTATAGATGTACAGACACACTGGCAGATGATGGAGGTAGTTCGCAACTGTCTTGCTCCGACGGTGGTAATATCGGGTTTGCGTGGTGATAACGAAGAGGATTCCAAGTCGATAGAGTCAGAAATTCAGCTTGGTTTGGAGACTGCGCAAAAAAGGATTAAATCGGAATCTGACCTCAGCCATATATATTCTATGGTGCCGCGTTTGCAGATAGAGGCAGCTGATCTTAAGACAGGGCTGCGGGAAGGGGATATCATTCTTTCAGTCGGCGGGATTGAGAATCCCACGTTTAAAGAGCTTCGTGATGTTACTGCGGAATATGAGAAAAAAGAGCTTGATATAAAGGTATTACGCAGTGATGCAAATGGAGTCGAAGAAACTATCGAGGTGTCTGTTGTTCCAAAGCGTCCGACAGGTGGTAAACGTGCATTGATCGGTATTTATCCCATACTTGACGCAGAACATGCTGTAGTTGCCAAGACTATTTCGGTCGAAGACGGGCCTGTTAAGCTGGATATTCCACGAGGTGCCGAGATACAGGTTGTTGATGGTGTGCCGGTGTCGAACTTCTATGATATTATCAGGGAAATCAGGCGATATCCCGGCGAGCGTATTACGCTTGATTGGCGTCTTGATGAGGAGGTGGCGGGCAGTGTTGCTCTGGATGTGGATAGTGATGGAGGGTCAATTACGGTTAAATCCACTTTTGCCGAATATATACCATTTGATGATTTGAGGAGGCTTTACAGGGCCGGAAATCCCATTGAAGCGGTCGGGATGGGATATAAAAAGACGCTTATGTTTATAACCCAGACGTACCTGACATTGAGGCGTCTTGTGAGCAGGGATGTTAGTCCAAAGAGCCTGATTGGGCCTGTTGGTATTCTCGCGGCCAGTTACACGATAGTATCAGAGCGGCCTTTTGTTTATTATGCATATTTTCTTGGGCTGATAAGCGCGTGCATAGCGGTGGTGAACTTTTTGCCTCTGCCGCCTCTTGACGGGGGCTTGGTAGTGCTGCTGGTTGTGGAGAAGATCAAGGGCTCGGCGCTGAGTGAGCGGACGCAGGGCATTATTGCGTATGCGGGGTGGGTGCTTATAGCGGGATTTTTCCTGTACATCACGTTTAACGATGTTGTCAGGACATTTTTTGGATAAGTGATTTTCAATAGTTGATAATAAGGACAGGCTTTTTGTTTACCGAAGAAGGGATTCGAAGGTGTTAGAAGGCTTATCTTCACAGCAGTATCATCAAGCCCTAATCGAGGCTCTGGAGGAATCCGACGGGCGAATTTATGAGTTTTTGACGAGGGAATACGAGCGGAGGCGGAATACTTTGCAGCTTGGGGCGGCGGAGAACCAGTGCTCGCGGGCGGTTCTGGCGGCGCTTGGCTCGGTTCTGCAGAACAAGACAGCCGAGGGATTTATCGGGGCGAGGATGCACGGGGGCTGTGAGGTGATTGACGATGTGGAGGGCGCGGCGGTCGGCAGGGCCAAGGAGACTTTCAGGGCGCAATATGCAAATGTTCAGCCGCATTCGGGTACGCAGGCCAACCATATTGTGCTTACGGCGGTACTGGAAAAGGGGGATCGGGTGCTGGGTATGGCCATCGGTCACGGGGGACATTATTCGCACGGGGCGAGCAATTCTTTTACGGGCAAATTTTTCGAAGTAGAAAATTACGGTGTCGAGAGGGACACGTTTGTTCTGGATTATGATATTATCATAGAGCGTGCGGTCGAATTTAAGCCGAAGCTGATTATATGCGGGGCGAGTGCATACCCTCGGACGATAGATTTTAAGAAGTTCCGAGAGATAGGCGCATTTTACGACTACGAGCACTTATAAGCCGGGCGGACCGAGAGGGGGACTGATATTGATGGGCAAGGATTATGGCCGGACGATAAAGGTGGGGACAGAAGATGTGCCTTTGGCCGAGCATATAGACAAGACGACATTTCCCGGCGTGCAGGGGACGCCTTATTTGAATAATATTGCGGCCAAGGCGGTTTTCTTCCAGGAGACGCTTTCCGGGGAATACAGGGACAGGCAGTTCAAGATTATTGAAAATGCGAAGAGACTGGCGGAATGCCTGATGGAGATGGGATACGATGTGGTGACCGGGGGGACGGACAATCATATGGTTCTTATCAACGTAACGAGTTTGCGAGAGGGCCTGACGGGGGCGGCGGCGCAGAAGGCCCTGGAGGAGTGCGGGATTGTTGTTGATAAGATTCATCTGCCTTACGAGGACAGGGCCGCGGAGGCCGACGGTATCAGGTTGGGGACCCCGATTGTTACGAAAAACGGGATGGGGACCGAAGAGATGGAGGGCATATCGGTGTTGATAGATGCCGTGTTAAAGGGGATAGAAGTAACAGGTGATGGTGGGTACAGGATGGCGGAATCTTTGCGGGAACAGACGCAGGGTAAAGTAAAAGATTTATGCAGCTGGTTTCCTATGAGCTAAAATACTATTCCAAGGATGTAAACCAGAAACCTGATTACTTAATACAGGTTACCTTTCTTCCTAATTTTTCTTTCTATTATCAACTACCTGCAATTAAAATCCCACGGAGCTATTGTTGTAAAGCTGTTGTATTTCCTGAGCAGATAAAGCCCGATTGAAAATTTTAACATCGTCGATAGTGCCATCGAAGTAATTTGAAGGTGGATTTCCACCGAACTGAAGTGCTCCTATTTTTAAATTATTTGAGTTAATTTCTCCCAAAGTTGCTGTGTCCTCAGTTCCACTAATACCATTGACATAGACGTTCACTATATTTGATTCTCTGACACCTACAATGTGATACCAGGTGTTTGTTGTAAGGGCATCAGTGTATACTGCTTGTGCGATATTGAGAGAATTGTCTCTCACAGAAAAATAAATATCTGCATTATTTTGGTTAAGCTGAAGCATCAGCGGATAAACTTCAACTGAGTGCCTGTACGATGAAATAGCTCTATTTGATTGGATCGTATTTGTTTTGATCCAAGCTGAAATTGTATAATCTGTTTCTAAGTAGTTTTGGACAGTATCTGCCATATCAACGTAATCATTTATACCATCGAAGCCCAAAGCACCATTGATTTTGCCTATTGTCCAGGTGGCATCGTAGATGGTTCCATGATTGGCACCAACCGAATCGTATGCTATGGTGCCTTGACCTTCGTCGAACTTCCACCAGCTTATAAGATTTGGTTCGAGATACGTTTTAAAGCTCCAGACATCACCTTTATATATATTTGTGTCAGTAACCTCATTGATGCGCCAGTAATAAGTGGTAACAAGTTCGAGGCCGCAGGGATCGTAGCTATTGACATCGAAATTACCCTTGTATTCTTCGGAAAGAGTGTTTGCATCATTAACATCGTTGTAGTCCGTGCCGAGGTAGACATCGTGTGAGAGGGCATCTTTTCCCGGTGACCATCTAAGTACCACGTTCGGGTCCACGTATTTTGCGTCATCGGCCGGGTAGGGTGCAAATGCTTTGTTACCCATGCCCATGCGATAAATTTTCCAGATTTCTTCAGCAGATAAAGCACGGTTGTAGACGCTGACGTCGTCGATAGTGCCGTTGAAGTAAAAGGTTGCCAGACCATCGGCCCTGTTGCCTATTCTTATTGTATCAGGTGTTTTTCCTTGATATGATTCGGGAATATTATCTGAGACATCTAAAGTGCCATTAATATAAATTGCTTTCTGGGATGAATCTTCAGTAACTACGACGTGATACCAGGTATCTAAATCGGGTTTTATGGAAGTGATCCCCCCTCCCGATGGTGGGAACTGATCCCAGGCGATTACATTGCCATAGATAGATTTACCTATAGCCAAGTAATTTTTTGTTCCCGCATCCGTACTATCATAAAGTCCAAATATAGGTCCTTGATGAAGACTATCCGGGTAAGTGTTCAAGTTAATCCAGACGGATAATGTAATTCCATCTTGAGCATCGATATCCAAACTCGAATTATAAGGAATATCGACATAATCATCCACGCCGTCAAAGCTAAGTGCGCTGTTAATTTGTCCGGTCGTCCAGGTTGCGCCGTAGATAGTTCCATGATTAGTACCGACCGAATCATATGCTATGGTGCCTTCGCCTTCATCAAACTTCCAGTGTGAAACCGGCTGCAGGAACCAATCTTCTTTTGCCATCCAATTATCAGCGAACAAGGCAAAGTCGATCATTTGAACTGTGCTGCTGAAATCAAGGTCGGTTTTCTCACACCAATATGGAATGTTACAATCTGTACAGAGCCAGTTGCGAGCGAATATAGCCAAATCGTTTATATCCACGCAATAGTCCCTATTGAAATCAGCCCAGGGCCAGCAAGGGGGATAGCTGCTCAAATTGCTTTGCTCGAAGAATACCGGTGGAAGACCTCTGCCTCGTGAAAGTCCGACAACCGAGGCCGCCGGGGCAATATCCAGCCAGGTAATACATATAGTGCCGTCGACAAAGAACATCTCGATTTGGAAGCTGTTGGTTGCAGTTTTGTCTCCATAGAGTGGCACGTCCTGAAATGTCACGACCACTCTGTCGTCAAGCTGCTTATAGGAAATACACTCATCATTGGGGGGATTAAGGTCGGCAAACAGGCCCGATATGCGCGGGATGTTAAAGTGATTTTCCAGTAAAGGCTCAAATTGCATATCCCCTTGCCCGAATGTGATATAGCCGTTGCTGCCGATATAGAAGCGGTCATACCACTGTCCATAGAACAAGATATTGGCGTCATTTAGAACAATCTCGGCAAAGTCATCGTCCCAAAGCGGAACATACGTCGCGCCATTGGGGTCTGTTGGGAATTGGATGACCCTGTCCCGACAGGCCTCGTAGTATGCGATTGAGCCATCGGGGCTTAATGTCAGCATAAGACCGTCTAAATCACTGGCGCGGTCAGTGAATGATTCCGTGAAGCAGTCGGGGGGCTTGACTGTCAGGCTGATAGTACGTGGTTTAATGCTGCCGGAGTCTACATTTTGGAATGTCAACATGTGGATATAAAGATTGGGGTCAAGCGAATCGGCCTCGGCTGAAATGCAGACGTTTACATCCATTGTTTCACCCGGACCAAGAATTCCCTGGCAGGGGAGCACTTCGAGCCAGTTTTCTGTTTCAAATGTTGTCCAGTTCACCGGTCCGACTCCATTGTTTGTCAATGTATAGACCGTGCACTGCGGTTCAAACGGTCCTCCTTCGGTGCCGATTGACTCGAAGCCTTCGGGCGGGGAGACCTGAAGGTCATCCGGATTAACTATCATAGTTACCGGGATAAATCTGGGGCTACCGGGCTCGTTTGAGATTATCACAATCTCCGCCTGATAGGTCCCGGGCGCCAGCTCCATAGCGTCGAAGGTTATACTTATATCGCTCGATTCTCCCGGGCCGATCGTACCGGCCTCAGGTTCTATTGTTATCCATGGGGCCTTTGTTTCCAAAACTGCTTTGTATAGATTAAGTCTGCCTTCCGACACACATAGTCCGGTCAATGTTTTGTCCACCGTCCGCAGCAAGATATCTTTAACCTCATTATTACTCATAACCGGATTGGTTGACCATACAAGCGCACAGGCCCCAGAGACGTGTGGTGTTGCCATCGACGTGCCGCTATGAATCCCATATTGGTTCCCCGGTTCGCAACTCAGGATGCTGCTTCCGGGAGCCCCAATGTCAACGCTCACAGGGCCATAGTTGGAAGCCCATCCAGGATGGACCGACCTACCGTCGTCCGACTTCGTTGCCATTACGGCAAATAGTGCGGATCCACATCATTATTGACGCCGTCATTGCCGGCCGATGCTAAAAACAGCATCCCGGCAGCTCCTGCTGCGTCTATCGCATCCTTGAGTCCCTGGTTATAACTGCCGCCGCCCCAGGAGTTGCTCGACAAATTCGCACCCATGAGCGCACTGTATTGAACACATTTAATCGCATCATCTGTCCAACCACGACCTCCTGAGTCGAGGAACTTTATCGCCATTATCTTTACATTCCAGCAGACACCTGCCACACCTTCACTATTGTTACCAACGGCACCGATTGTTCCCGCACAATGTGTGCCGTGATAATGATCGTCCATAGGGTCACCATCGTTGTTACAAAAGTCATAGCCGTAAATATCATCCACATAGCCGTTGCCGTCGTCGTCCACTCCGGGAGTTCCATTAAATTCCGCTTCGTTTATCCACATATTTGCCGCCAGGTCGACGTGGGTATAATCGACTCCCGTATCAATGACGGCCACAACGATTTCGCTACTGCCGGTGGCTATATCCCATGCCTCAGGTGCATCGATGTCAGCGTCGAACGTGCCGCCGGTCTGACCTGTATTGTGCATACCCCAAAGCTCGTCAAATCTTGGGTCGTCGGGAAATGTCGACAATGCCCGTACTTCATAGTTAGGCTGGGCGTACAATATGCCATCGGCGCCGTTGAAAGCCAGCAGCGCATCTTCCACTGTCGTCCATGCCGGCAGTTCAACCACACTTAAACCGGGCACAATCTTATAATCGTATTTTATCGTGCCTCCTCCAACGGAGCTTAGAAGTTGGATTCTTTCTGTCATACTTGGCAGCCTTCCATCGGCCTTAGCAGCAAATCGCACGATCAGTTCGCCTGGTTTGTAAGGTGATTCGCCGACCAACGTGAAATCGTGGTCGAACGGCAGAGAGAAGGTCCCGCTATTTCCTGCAGTATTTCCACTGTCAATTTTTTCTCCCGAAGGTTGTGGGGCGGCAACCTGCCGGGTTCGGATCATAAAGTTTAAATCCATCGGCATATTGTTTCCGATGGTCAGGATTTCTATCAAGCTGAGTCCCTCTACCGTATTTATATCGAAACTACTGGGGATGATCCAGACCGGAGGCACATTAATCGTTAGAGTGACTCCTCGTGTCTGTTCCTGCATGTTCGTAAGGTCTGTAAACGTCAACGTGTCATAATGAACGCCTTCTCCCAGGGACTCGGCGATTGTGTTTAAACTCACAGTCACAATCGCGGATTCACAGGGATCCAAAGGACCGAAATCAGGGTCCAAATCCAGCCAGTCTGCGGTCTTGGTAGCACCCCAATAGATTAAACTTCCGCCGTTATTCGTTAACTGATAGTCTTTGGATGGGGGAGTGAACGGTCCACCCATCTCACCTGTTGGTTCGAAGTCATCTAAGGGTGTTATTTCGAGCGCGCCGGGGAGGGCGCTTATTGTTAAAATCACTTCTCTTGTTTGTTCCTCATTGTTAGTAATGTCGATAAATATAATGGTATCTGTATAAACTCCGCCCCCCAGCGAATTTGCCTCTGATGTGAGGCTGACGGTGACTATCGTGGACTCACAGGGGTCCAGTTGACCCCAGCCGGGGTCCAAATCCAGCCAGTTGACTGTTTTATCAGCACCCCAGTAGATAGAATTTGAACCGTTATTTGTTAGCTGATACTCTTTGGATGACGGTGAGAATGGTCCACCCACCGTGCCCGAAGGCTCGAAATCGTCGGCAGGAGTGATTTTGAGGTCTCCCCCCAAGACAATCTGAGAAGCCAGAAGAATAATTGTCACGCTAAGGAGACAAAAGTACATTTTTCCCGTTGTTTCTTTTGCTTTCATGATTTTTTCCTCCTAAAGTTGAGCGCATGTGGACGGTTAACAGGGCATACAAGTTCTCATAGCGTCTCTCTTTTTCGCGTTTTTTGAGCGTTAGCTAACCGGGATTACCGACCAGCTAAAATGTTATTATAGAGCAGTTTTATTTCCTGAGCAGACAGAACCGTGTCATAGACGATAACTTCATCGATTGAGCCGTCGAAGTAAAAGGGTGCCCAGGCATCGGCCCTGCAACCTATTCTTATTGTATCAGGAGGATTTCCTTCGTATGTTTCGGGTGTATTATCCGACACATCTAAAGAGCCATTAATATAAACGGCCCTGTGAGACGAATCTTCAACAACTGCGACATGGTACCAGGTGTCTAAATAAGGTTTTATGGAAGTTATCCCCCCATACGCCGGAGGCCATTGGTCCCACGCAATGACATTGCCGTAGATTGATTTACCTATAGCCAAGTAATTTTTTGTTCCCTGACCGGTACTATTAAAAAGTCCGAAGATAGGTCCCTGATGAGCGCTATCCGGATAAGAGTTCAATTTAATCCATACAGATAAGGTGATTCCCTGCGAAGCATCAATGTCTAAACTCGAATCATAGGGGATATCAACGTAATCATCCACACCATCAAAGCTCAATGCGCCGCCGACTTGGCCCGTTGTCCAGGCGGCTCCATAAATAGTGCCGTGATTGTTGCCGGCAAAGTCGTGCGCTTTGGAGCCTTTACCTTCGTCAAACATCCAGTGGGAGACCGGGGGCGGGGGCTGCCAGCCTAAGGCGGCGAGTGAATCCTCGAGCTTTTCAATGCTTTTATCCAGGGTTTTTTTCGCGAGTTCCTGATGCTGAATTGCCGAATAGACTTTCTGCATTCCTGTGATTATGTCGCCTTTTTTCAGGTCGCCGTAATCACCGCTTTCGAGCAGCTCCTGAAGGGCATCATAGGCGGTCCATTCTTTTTCCAGGGCCGCATTGACCTTATCCAGGGCGTCAAGCTTTTCGGCGATTGCATCGAGAATGGCTTTTACGGCCACATCATACGGGTGCACTATCAAATATGAGACATAAATATCTCCTGTTGATAGATCATTATCAAGAAGTCTTATAAAATACAATGCGCTGCCATCACTGCTCAGGCTGGGATGGACGCTCCAACCATCCGGTGTGTCAAAAGCCGACAGATGTTCGACATTGCCAAAGGGCTGGCTTAGAGACTGCCGTGTTGCCTTGAACAACTGCCAATACCCATTACGGTCGGAATCAAAGTGTAGCGTAAGACCATCGGGTGAAATAAATGGAGCGTGGTCATTCGAGACTGTGTTGAGCTCGGCCAGATTAGTCACCTCATCAAATGGCGAATTCAAGTCAGGTCGACTCGCCATCCACATATCGTATCCCCCCTGTCCACCAGGAATATCATACGAAGTAAAAACAATAATCAACTCATCGGCCGTGAGTCTCGGAACCTGAAGTCTACCCAGTGCGTTCAGCTCAGAGATATTTGTGCCAAGCGGCCAGGAGTCATTTACCGAAGCCCTCTTGCTGACTTTCATCTCCCATAGAATTGGTTTCTCTGTTTGTGCGAAATAGTACATCCGTAAATTGTCCGGTGAAACCCATGGCGCATATACATGTTGGCCACTTGAACTAAGGACCTGGTTTACGGACGTAAATGGGCCGAAAGGTTTTTCCCGCGTCGCCTCGAATATGCGGAAATGATAATAACTAGAGGTCCTGCCTCTTGCAAAGTAAAGCGACAGACCGTCGAATGATAAAAAAGGCGTCCAGTCTGCGAACTCTGTGTTTACCTCAGTTACGGGTACCGGCTCGGTCCATTTGGCCGATGAAGGACCACACAGGACGGAAACAATCAGAATTGCAAGAAGAATTGTTTTCGCTTTCATAATTCATACCTCCATTTAATTGGGCGCAAGCACCCTGTTGCAATTATTTCAGAGGTCTTGAGGGCCTCTCACTCACGTATTATAATAAGGAATTATACAGGAGATATGCTTTTTAAGCAAGCGATTTTTAATTTTTTAGGACGTTTTTTAAGGATTTTTTAGAGGATTTCTGTAGTTTATGTGTGTTGTTGGGAGGATTTAGCCTTTTTCGGGGAATTTCGGACGATAATAGAAGTATATTTATATACTGATTCATAGGATTTTTTTTGCTAAGCAAACAGTTAGGATTATATATAAGAAATGAAAATTGATACGCTGTTATGACTACAAAGGAATCTGATATTTTGATGTAAAAGAGAATATTATGAACAAACGCAATTGTCCCGTATGTGACCGGTCAGAGGCTGCAATAATTATGAGTTTTACCCCTGAATTGCTTTCTGAAATTAATCCAACTTATTATTTGGAGGAATTCAAGAATACTATAAAGGGGAAAGAAGAGTTTCTTGCCTATTCGAAGTGCAGGAATTGCGGGATGGTTTATTGTGAATATATATGGGATGATGATACTCTGCGTAGAATCTATGTGGATACTGTTGACCATTACAGGAACAAGGAGGAAATACTGCTAATTAGCAAAAGATTGTCATTAGCGCGTATCTGGACGAATATATTGCGTACGCTGAAACTTTTAGGCAAAGAGAAGTTGGAAGACCTGAAGATAATTGATTTTGGATGCGGATGGGGGGATTTTTTAGATACAGTCCAGGGTTATGGTGTTGATGCGGTGGGGTATGACTTGGACAGTGACAAGACAGAACTGGCTACAGAACGCGGGCAAAGAATAGTCGGAGATATCGACGAGCTGAAATCTTTTGGGCCGGTTGATGTGGTTGTGATGCTGTCCGTTTTAGAACATTTGCAGGATGTAAAATATAGTCTGAATCTGGTGAAAGAGTTATTGAAGAAAGGCGGGCTCTTTGTTTTTTCTGTAATGGACTACAGGTCGATATATATAAGAAGGAATGTCAGGCGTTTGAAGAATAACCTGCCGGCATTAACAAAAGACCTTAATCCGATTTATCATGTAAATATATATGATTACAAGTCGGTCATGAGAACGATAAAAAATTATAATTTTGATTTTATATCGACCGACAATGTTTTAAGCTTTACTGATTTCTATAAGATGAGAAACAGCATGCTGCCGGTGAGGTTTTTCAATTGGGTGGAGTGGTTGTCCACGAAAATGATTGTGTGGTCAGAGATGGGAATGGCGGCGTATGTTGTAAATAAAGAGTGACTGTGACCGCAGCTATATTTGGCCGTAAAGCAGATTACTACGTTTATGCGGTGGACATTTGGATTCCTGTTATTTTTGGTGGTCTGAGTGAAGAATAGATATAGGCGGTTCGACAGTCGACATCCTACAAGGTCGGGATGGTTATTGTTGTTAATGAAGATGGCGTATGATTAACAAAACTAAAACGTTTATAGGGGAGCTGAGGCCACACACGCCGAATATATTCTGGTCGAATATCAATCAAGGTATCACGACAGCATTCGCACTGGCTGTTTCTGTTGTATTAACGAGATTGGGCAGCAAGGAACTGTACGGGCAGTATGTGTTTATATTGGGTATATTCGGGCTGTTTTCGATTATTTCGATTCCCGGCGTTCGGATTTGCGTGTTCAGGACCGCAGCCCAGGGCTATGACGGTGTTTATCGCAAGGCCACAAGATTTAGTTTTTTGTGGAGCCTGTTTGGAATACCTTTATTGGTGATAGCAGGCATTCTCATTTACCTGTTTAAGGCGAAGATATTGGGAACCGGTTTGATTGCAGTTGCCCTGTTTTTCCCGTTTGAGGAAGGCTGTTTCTAAAAGGGAGGTCTGAATTTCGGAGGCTGGCTTTCTATAATTCCATAAAGTTTACCATCAGTTTGGCTGCCGTAACGGCATCGATCATGTTTACGGGCAATATTATTGTCATGCTTGTTGCCTATTTTCTGGTCAACAGCGGATTTAACATCTTTTATCATTTAAAGGCTGTCAATTCATTAAAAAATGATGAGATTGACGAGGGTTGGAAAAGGCAAAGTTTATCATTAACGATAGTGATTTTATCCACGGTCGTATTTGGCAGGGTGGATATCGTTCTGATAGGAGCGTTACTTCCATTTGGAGATGTAGCCATTTACGGCCTTGTGATGAAATTTACGGATGTTTTTTTCAGGATAATGCAGAGTACCTTGGAGGCGATAATACCGAATTTATACCAGTCTAAAAAGATTACCGTCAGGTATTTTTACAAGTTCTTTCTGCTGTCGTTTTTGATTCCGGTTGTATTGTACCCGATTATTAAGTACCCGATTCTTCTGCTATATGGCCGGGAATGTCTGGATGTGGTCGGCTTTTCCCAGCTTTATGTTTTTATTATACCGTTTTATTTTTTGAATATGGTAGCAACTCATTTCATGATAAAGTATAAATTGAACAGGGAGATTAATGTTAGTAGAATCGCTTCAATGATTGGGGTAGTATGTTTGTATGCAATACTTATTCCACTCTATGGCATCTTAGGCGGTGTCATTTCTTCTATGTTATATTTTATAGTACAGTTGGTCATAAACTTGTATTTTTTGAGGAACAGCAGTCCAGCATCGCAGGTATCAGCGATGAATCCCGGATAAACAGAGAAAAATATTATGAAGCCGGCCATTTTACTTTATAATCCTCCTGCCACCTTTAATGAAGAAAAGTGGATACGCCCTCTTCCATTGAATTTATTGAGTATTTGTTCACTGTTAAAACAGGAAGACTTTGAAATCTCTATTACCCAGGAAATGCCGGACAGGGCTTATAGGCAATTTAGTCCGCATTTAGACGGCGCTATTTGCCTGGGTATTTCCTGTATGACGGGTACACAGATTTCCCATGGGCTGAAATTAGCGGAAATGACAAGGGCTGAAAAGCCGGATTTGCCCATTATATGGGGCGGTTACCACCCGACGGCCTGTCCCGCGCAAACTTTGCAAAATGAGTTCGTGGATATCGTAGTCAGGGGGTACGGAGAGATAACGTTTTCTGAGCTTGTCGAACGGCTGGTGAATCAGGAAAGCTATGACGATGTTGAAGGGATTTCTTTCAAGAAGGACGGCGGGGTAGTAAATACCGCCGACAGGCCGATACCGAACTTGAATGACCTGCCGCCCCTGCCTTATCACCTTTATGATGTCGAAGAATTTTTTAGAAAAAGCGGCACGCGGATCCTTCATTATATATCGAGCCGGGGGTGTCCTCACCGGTGCGGTTTCTGTGCCGATTACGTGATATATAAAAGAAGATGGAACGCCTTATCGGCGGAGAGGGTGCTTTCGGACCTCGAGAAGTTGAAAAAAACATATAATTACGATTCGGTCAGATTTTATGATTCTAATCTGTTCGTGAACGAGAAAAGGACCAGGGAAATCTGTGAGGGGGTTATTGAAAAGGAGCTGAATTTCAAATGGATGACTTGCAACGGCGATGCGTTCGGGCTTGCCAGGTATGAACCGGAAACTTTTAAGATAATGAATAAGGCCGGTGTGACAAATATGTTGCTGGGAGTGGAATCCGGGTATCAGCCGGCGCTGAAGTGCATTAAAAAAGCCGCTACCATTGAGGATAACCTGAAAGCGGTCAAGATGCTGCATGAACATAATATTAGTATCGGCTTTTCATTTATGTTCGGATTTCCATACGATTTGCCGAAGGAGAGCTTAGAGAGAGAGCACGAAAGGGAACTGGCTGAAACAATGAAAACGATTGCGGAATTCAGCGAGAATTATTTAGAGGGGGACTATTACCTCCTGTTTTTGTTTACGCCTTATCCCGGCGTTCGATTGTTTTCACGGTATAAGGAACTGGGTTATGTTCCGCCGGATTCTTTCGAGGATTGGAGCAATGTTAATCTTAATGAGGCCGACTCGTGTCCCTGGGTGACGAGGCGTTTATTGAGGCTTTATCGTCACTGCCTGAAGAGCAACTGGTTTTTTATGCATAAACTCGAGACGGTTATTTTCCGAAGAAGTAAGAGATTATTATTAAGAAGGTACGCGAGTTTCTGCTGTCGAAAATCACGTGGGATTCTTAAAGAAAGGATTAATAAGGGGAAATTGTCGCTGCCTTTGATTTTCTGGATAATCTATTATTATTTTATAGGAAAAGGTTTTCTTTTAAAGCAGGTGCACAAGGTTTACAGAAAGGTATTTTCGAGGCAGTGATATAACGTGCAGGCATTATATTGTCATGGAACGATGTTATTATAAGTGGGATAGCTTATGGAGCCCGTTATAAAGATTGATCTGGAGCAGGTTATTGGCGGTGGTGAGCCGGTGGTTTTGGAGCTTGGCTGCGGCAGGCGTAAAAGGGCGGGAGCAATCGGCGTGGACAGGATAGATCTGCCGGAGGTTGATATCGTTGCCGATGTTGAGGAGGGATTAGGATTTCTGCCTGACGGCTGTGTCGACGAGATTCATGCCCACAGCTTTTTCGAGCACGTGGAGAATTTCGAAGGATTGATGAGGGAGATTGTGCGGGTGCTGAAGAAGGGTGGTAAGGTGTTTGTCTTTGTGCCGCATTTTTCGAATCCTTACTATTATTCGGACCCGACGCATAAGAGGTTTTTCGGGCTATATAGTTTTTATTATTTTGTCGACTCCAAGTATCAATTAAAGCGAAAAGTGCCGGATTATTATTTCGATACGAAGATAAGGATTTTGTCGCTGAAACTTGTTTTTGATTCGCCGTTTTTCTTTGGCAGGATTATCAGAAAGATGGTGGGGGCGATTTTCAATCTTAGCAGATTTTTCCAGGAATGGTACGAGGAAGATTTTTGCTACCTTTTTCCGTGCTATGGTATCGAAATAGTTTTTACGAAGGATGAATGAACCAACTTGCCGGGTATAAGCAGATTAGACGAGACAGGATCCAGGCTGTTTGAGATATAATTGATGAATGATGCAGAGCGACCTGCGGAAGAAATCACTGTAGCGGCGTTAACGGCCGGTACGAACATACCTTCTTCCCGCTTCCGGATGAGGCAGTACATATCCCGCCTTGCCGAGCATGGTGTGAATGTTCGAGAGCACCTGCCTTTTTCGGTGAAGACCCGCTATTTTCCTGGCCCGTTCAAGGCGATGACCAAGTTTGGCGGACTTTTTCGTTCGCGCAAGGCCGACATGGTATGGATCAGCCGGGGATTTGTGGAGGGTTATGAAACTTTTGAGCGTTTTCTCAGACGTCCCCGTATCCTGGATGTCGATGATGCGGTATGGCTTCGGGGGCCTTTCGGGAGGATCAGTATGCCTGATATCGCGCGGTCGATGGATGCCGTAATAGCGGGGAATTCTTACCTGGCGGAGTACTTCGGCAGGTATTGTAAGAATGTCCGTATTATCCCTACGGCGATAGACCTTGACAGGTATACTTTGCGTCCCGAGCGGGCAAACGAAGAAGGGGAGAAATTCGTGATCGGTTGGACGGGTTCATCGAGCAACTTTAAGTATCTTGACAGTATCGAGCCGGCGCTTGCGCGTTTTATCGAGGGACATGAGGGGGCGGAATTTGTTTTGACAGCGGACCGTCCGTGGGAGTTTAAGGTGCTGCCCGATGAGAAGGTGAAGTTTGTTCCGTGGAGTGTTGAAGAGGAGGTCCGCGTGCTGCATTCAATGTCGGTGGGTATCATGCCTCTGGCAGACGACAAATGGGCACGTGGGAAATGCGCTTTCAAGATGCTTCAGTATATGGGTGTGGGGCTGCCTGTGATTGTTTCACCTGTGGGAATGAACCGTGATGTTCTTGAGAAGGGGGATATCGGTTTAGCGGCCAGCTCACCCGAGGAATGGTATGAAGCATTGGTGTCGCTTTATAAGGACCGGTCGCTTCAGATGAGATTGTGTTTGGCTGGCCGCAAGGTAGTTGAAGAATTTTATAACGCCGACATCGTCGCAGGCGAACTGGCGGGTATATTTAAATCTCTTGCTTTAGCAGGACGAACATTGTTATGCCTGTTCGAGATATTCTTCCTCGGTGTTCACGGCCCACAGATTGTGCTTGGTCTTAACATTATTGGCGATATTTTCGACGGCGATCATCGCGGCCAACATGGAGTGGTCGGAATTGTTATACCTGTGCATACCGTTTCTGCCGACCAGGAAGAGGTTTTCGAATTTATCGGTGAAGTTCCTGATTATATGGAACCGGTCGTAGGTCCCGAAGTAGGCGGGGTAAGCCTTGGGCATTCTTATTACGGTGCTGTCGAGGACATCATCTTTGTCGATAATGCCGATACTGTCCAGTTCGTCGATGGCAGAAGCGGTGAGGGAACTGTCTGGTTTGTTCCATAACCGGTCTCCCTCATTACAGAAATATTCCATGCCCATCCAGACGGTGTTAATGTCACTGACCATATAAGGATTCCAGTTATTAAATATCTGCATTCGACCGACTTTTACGTCTTTTTCCTGAATGTAGATCCAGCAGTCGGGAATAATGTTGTTGATGGTCTTTATTTTGCTTTTGTTCTTAATTTTGAGCTTTTTTGCAAGCAGGCCGACGGTTATGAAATCCCGATATATCAATCCTCGAGCAACCTGGCTGACATCCTGCAGCACGTTTTCGCCGAGCGATTCTATCAGGTCTTTGACGGGCATCGTCGAGATGAAGTAATCAGCTTTTCTTGTTTTTGTGTTTGCGTTGGTTTCATCTCTGGTTTCAATTTCGACTATTTTATTCTCCCTGTGCTTAAGGCTGATGACTTTGTGTCTTAGATGAATTTCTCCTCCTTTTTCCTCGATAATACGTGCGACTTCCTGCCACATCTGTCCCGGTCCGAATTTTGGGTACAAAAACTGATTGATGAGGCTGGTTTCTGTATTTTTCTGGGAGATAGAATCCTGGCGGGAGAAGAGACTTTTGAGGGCATGTATGACCGCCTTGCTGATGGACAGGCCCTTTATACGCTGGGCCCCCCATTCGGGGCTGATTTGGTCGCATGAAATTCCCCACAGTTTTTCTGTGTAGTCTTTGAAGAAAACGAGGTAAAGCTCTTTACCGAACCTGTTGATAAAGAAATGCTCGAGAGATTTTTCATCTTTGATGGGGAAAAGGCGGGCCTTGATGTAACTAGCGCCTACTTTCATGGTTCGCATTATGCCGAGATTTGCGAGGGTTTTAAAATTCAATGAGACAGGGTAGTCGAAGAATTTTCGCGCGAAGAATATTCTTGAGATTCGGCCTCGAACCAGCATGACGCGGTCGGTTTTTTCGGGGTCGGGGGCGTCGGCTTCTTTAGAGAGGGGGACATCTCTTGCGAGCATGATGTCATCTTTTGACGGTTTTCCCTGCAGGGGGAGGATGTTCTGCCACCACTGCATAATTCTGTCCGACTTGGAAAAAAACCTGTGTCCTCCAATATCTATTCGATTGCCTTTATAATTAACGGTTTTGGAAATACCGCCGATGTCCCCTGTCATCTCGTAGATAACCGGCCTGATGTCTGTTTTGTCGAGCAGCTCATAAGCCGCAGTTAAACCTGTGCACCGATTATGACCGCTATTTTTTGGCTCATTAACTTTCCTTTGTGAATATCGCCCATTGCGAGAGGAAGCCTACAATTTTAATATTTTTGTCTTGAAAGTATTGTACATCTTTAAAGTAGACCAGATTATTATGGGGACTTGTTCGTTTTTGGTTGAGTCCGATGAGTTCGAGTAATCTCATAATCCAGTCCATGTGCGGGAGGGGGGAGGTGAGCATTAACATGCCGCCCGGTTTTAACAAATCGAAACATTCTTTGAAGCAATCGACGTGCTCAACCACCTCGAAGGCAATAATAACATCAAATGATTTTTCCTTTAGTCCCAACTGTTTCCAGTTCTTTATGTCCCCGACGATATCAGCAGGGGGGACGATATCAATTCCCCGATAATGCTTCCATCCATTTGCCCTGAGATAATCGCTGACCCAGCCGGTCCCGCCGCCGATCTCCAGTATTTCGGCCTGCCTGGGGATTCTGTTGAGAAAATATTGAATCTTTCTTTTTCGGGCGTATCTGCTTAAAAGCGGCATAGGACACTTTCTGTCAACGTTCGCATTTTTTGATATCAGACGCCTGCACCTTTTTGCATCTTTACACTATAGTTGCTGCTCATTCGGCCGGCCTTTTAATTGTACCAGATTTGTTGCACAGTACGTGATTATTATGAAGATGAGCGGGATTATAACGCAAAGATATCTTGCCGATGCCAGCACCAGAGAGTGGCCCGCGATATATATGACGCAGACAGTACATGCATGGATGATCTCCTGCGGCAGGGACCTGCGCAGTTTTATCAAAGGATAGATTGAAAATAATATCGCGCTCAGGAGCAAACTGTTCGGCACCAGGTATAACAGTTGGCGGGGGTGCTGGTACTTGTAGGCAAAGGGGAAATTCAAGAACAACCTTCCCCAGTTACATATATAGTTCAGAAAGGCTTTGCGCGGATTGCTGATTATGAACTATATATGTAACTGGGGAAGGTTGTTCTTGAATTTCCCCTTTGCC